>OFFK01000054.1_pt1 | contig 83187 bp, 75 predicted proteins | sample 1521361 | NCBI WGS metagenome assembly OFFK01 (sample SAMEA3504096, study PRJEB24116) | mouse gut metagenome | biome: mouse gut; feature: mouse-associated habitat; material: faeces | place: Denmark | collected 2011 | reverse complement strand
ATGGGCAAAGTGGCCATCGCTTTTATAACATTAATTTTTAACTACTGATTCACATTAATAATACGGCCTTACAACAGCAATCAAACTATCTAAACTCCCTAATGACAATCATGATGAGCGCACGCCTCACCATTATCATGTAATGTTCCGGCAAGGTAAGCCTCTGCAAGCTCCCTCACATCACCGCTGCATCCGCGCAGAACCTCAATCCTCTGCGCCTCAAGCACATTCTTTGCGCCCTGTCCCATATTTCCTGCAAGCATGACCTCCACACCCATCTGCCTGAGCACAGGCGCGATTCCGCTCTTACACCCGCAGCCCTCAGGAGAAGCCAGCTTGTCCTCAGAAACAATCTTCCCGTCAACCACAGTAAAAACAGTATAATAAGCACAATGTCCAAAATGATCATCAACCCGTCCATCTCTCGTAGGTACAGCAATTTTCATATCATTCTCCTTTTTAACGCCCGAGCAAACATCGGTTGCCGACTATCAATTACACCGGCAGACAAAGCTCCAGGCAAATAAAACATTCAAACATAAGCCGGATGCCAGCATATCAAATACGCCTTTTATCCCCAGACGGCCAAACCTTCAACACCCAAACTGCCCACACAGCCCCGTCAAATCCGGCATCAAATTGCAAAGATAACAAAGCTACTCCATTAAAACGTTCTTCAACCGACACTTTTATTCTAACACTCCATCCACGATTGAACCAGCACACAAGCCACACACCAACATAAAAACAAACACCCAAACCCGAACGTCCGACAAATCCGGAAAACACAAATCCTTACAAATCAACACATTCCAACTTTACGATTCCCCAAACGGGGCAGCGTATTTTCACATAACAATGATATTCAAATGATTACAAATCCCGACACGCTGCAGAACAATCATGCACCATAACTGCTCCCCTTCTTCTTGCGATTTGCCTGCAAATCCGCTATCTTTGTTACCATGAGTACACAAGACATACAGACAGAGAAGCATCCCCTCGAGCCGTTTTTGCCGGAGGGGGCCAGGATACTTATGCTTGGCAGCTTTCCGCCGAAACGGGAGAGGTGGTCGATGGACTTCTTCTATCCTAATTTCATAAACGACATGTGGCGCATCACAGGCCACATTTTCTTCGGTGACAAAGACCATTTCATCGCAGGAAGCACAATCGGCCAACAAGACGGAACGTCACCTTCGGGCGCAGGATGCAATGTACAATATGCTGAGACAGGCAATCATATAACAGAACAGCACGGCAAATCGCCAAAAGAGCAAAACAGCATACAGCAGGCTGACACGAATGACGGAAAGTGCAGAAAGACATCAAAAAAAATCAAGCCTAACAAATTCAACAAGGAAAAGATAGTCAGCTTCTGCACAGCCAAAGGCATAGCTCTCTATGACACTGCATGCGAAGTCAGGAGGCTCAAAGACAACGCATCCGACAAATTCCTTGAAGTCGTACAGGCTACGGACCTGACAAGCCTGCTGGCCGCAATACCGGAATGCCATGCGATAGTGACAACAGGCCAGAAAGCCACAGACGTGATAGTCGAAACCTTCGGGTGCACTGAGCCTCCAGTCGGAGGAATGACGGAATTTACCATACCGGCACCTGACGAAATGGCTGATGCAAAGAACAATACATCGGGGAAAAGACCCGTAATGACATGCAATGGCCTGACCAACCAGGACCCAAGCCAAGACCACACGGCGGGACAAAATACAAGGCAAAGGACAATCAGATTCTGGAGAATGCCCTCCTCATCCCGCGCCTATCCCCTGGCCCTTGAAAAGAAAGCCGAATATTATAGGACAATGTACATGCACGAAGGCCTGCTGAAATGACCTCAGCGCCACAATTAACAGGAAAAACAATTACAACATGAAACGGATAATAACGACCATCGCACTTGCAATCGCTGCATCATCCGCCCTCCATGCCGACGAGGGCATGTGGCTACCGTCACTTATTTCACAACGCATCCAAGACATGCAGGACAAAGGCTTCAGGCTCAATGCGGAAGACATTTACAGCATCAACCAGGCCTCCCTCAAAGACGCCGTAGTACTGTTCGGACGCGGATGTACCGGCGAGCTTATTTCTCCCGAAGGCCTGCTTCTGACCAATCATCACTGCGGATACGGGCAGATACAGCAGCACAGCAGTGTGGAACACGACTACCTCAAAGACGGATTCTGGGCAATGAACCGGGACGAGGAACTGCCGAACAAAGGCCTTACGGTAAGCTTTCTCGAAAGGATGGAAGACGTCACACCAATAATCCTCAACGGATATTCGGAATGCATGAGTGAAGCTCAGAGGGCAGAACTCGTAAAGTCCAACTCAAAAAAGCTCATAGAAGACGCCACGGCAGAAGGCCAAGGACTCAGGGCAACAGTCGAATCCCTGTATTACGGCAACCAGTATTTCCTTTTCATATACAGGGAATACAGCGACATACGCCTTGTAGGGGCACCGCCGTCGGCTGTCGGAAAATTCGGAGGAGACACGGACAACTGGATGTGGCCAAGACACACAGGAGACTTCTCGATGTTCCGCATCTATGCAGGAAAAGACAACATGCCTGCCCCATACTCCAAGGACAACATTCCGTATAAACCGAAAAAATATTTCACAATCTCACTCAAAGGGGTCGAAGAGGGCGACTTCACATTCATCTACGGCTTTCCAGGACGCACGCAGGAATACCTTCATTCTTCAGGAGTAAGATATATAGGAGAAATATCGGACCCTCACAAGATACGCCTGCGCACAATCAGGCTCGGCATACAGAAAAAATACATGCAGCAGAGCCAGGACATCAGGATACGCTATTCATCCAAGAATGCTTCCGTCGCCAATGCATGGAAAAAATGGCAGGGAGAAGCCAAGGGCCTGCGCAAAATGAACACCGTCAGCACCAAGCGAAGATTTGAAGAAAAATTCTCCCGCTGGGCATGCGGAAGCAGATACGAAGGACTTGTCGGCAGGATAGACTCCCTCTACATGGAGCTCGAGCCATACAGTTATGCCACAGACTACTATGCAGAAACGGCACGTACAGTCGAACTCGCCAATTTCGCGGCCAAAGTCGGCAGAATGTATTCAGACGGCAAATTCTCCAAGAGCAGTCTTGAGGAAATGTCAGCTGATTTCTACAGGGACTACTATATTCCTATTGATATGGAATGCTTTGCAGCAATGATGGATGAGTACCTCAGGAATGTTCCGGAGCAGTTCCATCCGGACTACCTGAAGAATTCGGTTTCTGCCTACGGCAACGTTTCAGTATGGGCTGATTCCCTTTTCTCAAATTCAATTTTCACAAGACGCGGCATTGTGGAGACTCTCGAAGAAGACGGAGCAGAGCAAGTATTCTCAGATCCGGCCTATATATTTGCAGACAGCTTCTCCCAATGGTATGCGGACGAAATCTGGCCGCGCATGGCCGATACTGAAAGAGAACTCCAGCTTGCATACAGGGACTATATGAGAGGTATGATGGAATACGAAGAGTCCGTAAACGGAAAACAGGGGCTTGAAAAATTCTATCCTGACGCGAACCTTACACTGCGGGTCGCATACGGCAACATAAGCGGCTACTCCCCTGCTGACGGTGTCATCTATGAGCCGTCGTCATCACTCAAGGGAATAATGGAAAAAGACAATCCGGAAATTTTCGACTATAACATACCGCAAAGACTGAGGGACATCTACGCCTCCAAGGACTACGGAAAGTGGGCCGGCAAGGACGGTGAGATTCCGGTATGCTTCATTGCGACCAACCACACCACAGGAGGAAACTCAGGAAGTCCCGTAATCAATTCGGACGGCAATCTGATAGGAATAAATTTTGACAGGGTCTGGGAAGGTACAATGAGCGACATCGCTTTCGACCCGGATTTCTGCAGAAATATCGCGCTTGACATACGCTACGTGCTCTTTACCATTGACAAGGTGGCCGGAGCCGGGCATCTTCTTGACGAGATGAGTTTTGCGGAATAATTCAAACGCTTATTAAGAAATTAATTCATACATTTGCAAAAACACAAGCTTGCACTGATGGCAAATTTTGAAAACAAATCCATAGGCGTATTCATTGACGGAGGATATTTTGCCAAAGTCAATGAAGCGCTTGAGCGGCAGATGAAGATGAGCGTCAACATCAAGGCCCTCTTCCGCTTCATTCCGGAACTGATAGGACAACTGGATGACATGGACAGCAAAAAGCTGTTCATCACGGAAAGCCATTACTACAGAGGACGGTACAGGGTAAACGACGCACAGAACAAGCATCTGCTGTTCTCGGAAAGGCTTTTTGAAGATTCATTGATTGAGAATGACATCATAATACATTACAAGCATCTGCGTGAGGTGCACGGCAGCCACGGACCGACCGTAATAGAGAAAGGAATCGACACGTGGTTCGCGCTCGACACATACGAAATGACTCTATACAGGGATTTTGACTATGTGGTTCTTATAAGCGGTGATGCAGACCATGAGATGCTCGCAAAAAAACTAAAGGCTCTCAAGACTCATGTCATCCTTCTCACTTGGGACCCGGCCGACACAGGCTCCACATCACGCCTGCTGAGCGAGGAGGCATGCACCCACATTGAGCTGAAGAAACTTACAGACAAAGACCCGTCGCTTATAAAAAGGCTGTGCAACCAGCTTTAAGACGACCGAAAACCAAGACAGGCACCGTACTTCATCATGACACACAGGCGTTTCGAGGGCCCTTGCGGCATAAGATGAATAACGGTGCCTTATTGTTCCGGACATATTTTTTATAAAAACACATATTGGGCTATACTTTGGCACAAGCTGACCTTATTTTTGCCACATGAAACTTTAAAAAAGGAGGTTAACATGTGGTTGGCAGTAATAATAGGAGTCAGTCTTTTGGTTGAAGTGCTGAGCCATATCACAGGCGGAGAGCCTGCAATGGACAGCAATGCCCAAACAACGTTCAACACAACAGAAACATCTTTGAAATGAAGAGACTTGAAGGAAATGTCACCATAATAACTGGTGGCGGAAAAGGAATCGGCTATGGGCTTGCCCAGGCGTTTGCGGCCGAAGGCTCTAATCTCGTGATTACGGGCAGGACAGAATCAAGGCTGAAAGCAGCAAAGGAAAAGCTTGAAAAAGAGTACAAAGTGCAAGTGCTTCCTGTAACAGCAGACGGCGCGGATGAAAATGCCATCAAGAATGTCGTGGCAAAGACCATAGAGCATTTCGGAAAGATTGACACACTCATAAACAATGCGCAGGTCTCCAAATCCGGGCTTCCTCTTGTAGGGCACACAAAGGAGGACTTCGACCTTGCCATCAACTCGGGACTGTATGCCGCGTTCTTCTATATGCGCGAGTGCTTCCCGTATCTCAAGGAAAGCAAAGGCTCCGTAATCAATTTCGCATCCGGAGCAGGCCTGTTCGGCAAGTTGGGCCAGTCTTCATATGCAGCAGCCAAGGAAGGCATCAGAGGCATGTCAAGAGTAGCCGCTGCAGAATGGGGACCTGACGGCGTCCGTGTCAATGTAGTATGCCCGCTCGCAATGACAGAAAGCCTCCTGGAGTGGAAAGAAAACTACCCGGAACTCTATGCCAAGACGATACAGGGCATTCCTCTGGGTCATTTTGCAGACCCTAAGGAAGACATCGGAAAGGTATGCGTGTTCCTTGCATCTGACGACGCCTCATACGTCACAGGAGAGACCATCACCCTCCAGGGAGGAAGCGGCCTGAGACCGTAAAGAGAATAAGCACCGCGCCCTCAAGCATGAAAGGCACTCTGCAGCACTTCTGAAAGTGTCGGATGAGCATGTATCACATCACGCACTTGCCCGACAGTGGCACCGCATGTGATGAGGGCGCACATTTCCTGGACAATATCGGCGGAATGCGCTCCGAAAAGGTGGCAGCCCAAAATCTTCTCTTGACCATCGTCAGACACGATGATTTTGCAGAAGCCTTCCGGCTTCCCCATAGCGACCGCCTTGCCGTTAGCCCGGAAAAACGACTTCAGGCATCTGAAAGCAATTCCTTCAGCCTTGCAATCCTCTTCCGTCTTGCCTACACAGGCAGCCTCAGGAACGGTGAACACCGCCGATGGAATCACAGACAGATTGATTCCGTTTTCCTGTCCCATGATGTGGTCCAGCGCGACAATTCCTTGAAAGACTGCCGCGTGTGCAAGCATCATGATGCCGTTGACATCGCCTATAGCATAGATGCGCGGCACATTCGTCTGCATGAACCCGTTGACTGCAATCCCTTTAGGAGTATAGACGACACCTGCCGCCTCAAGATTCAGCGAAGAAACGGCAGGCTTTCTTCCGACAGCCATCAGCACCTTGTCAGCAACAACTGTTTCCTCGCGACCCTTGCGCAAAAACGAGACTTCATATTCCTCACCATTGCCGCAGTTCCGTATTCCGGTCACCTGAGACTGGACATTTATCACGATTCCTTTCCGGCCAAAACTCTGTCTCAGACGTTTGGAAAGGTCGGAATCGAAACGCGGCAGAATATCCTTGCAATACTCAAGCACGGTGACCTCGCTGCCGAAACTGTTGAATATGGAAGCGAATTCAAGCCCTATTACACCTCCACCGATGACGCAGAGCCTGTGTGGCACTTCCTCTGAATCAAGAATTTCACGCGAAGTCAGCACACCAGGAAGATCAGCCCCGGGAACAGGAAGGGAAGCCGGGACGGAACCTGTCGCCATTATCATATAATCTGCCGTAAACTCCTTCACCTCCCCGTCCGAATCAACACAGACAGTATCGGCAGCCTTGAAATATGCCCTGCCGCGTACAAAATTTATCATCTTATGCGCAAGCAGCCCTTCCACACCGGAACGTAGCTGCTGCACGACGGCATTCTTCCTCTCAACTACAGATTTGAAATCAAAGCTGTACGCAACATCATGAAAGCCGAAAGCAGATGCCCCGCGAATCTCATCCATAACCCGTGCATTGCGGCAAAATGCCTTTGTCGGAATGCATCCCTCATTCAGACATGTCCCGCCTACAGGCCCGCTCTCAATCAGAGTAACCTCCACTCCCCTTTTTGCAGCCAGAAGGGCGGTCTCATAACCGCCCGGTCCGGCTCCTATTATGATTATCCTCATATTGTCATGATTATCTTGCCTCCAAAAGGCGGCATGAATACAAGTACATCCAAAGTCACCTTATCGTCCTGCAGCCAATCCGGCATCAGCCAAGGCCCTATATGTCAGCACCGGACGCCTGGCCGCAGTAACCTCATCGAGTCTCCTTACCGGCGTGCCATGCGGAGCAGACTTCAGAGCCTGAGCGTCAGACACGGCCTCGCCTGCAATTTTCCTCATCACCTCAATGAACCCGTCCAAAGTCTCCTTTGACTCGGTCTCGGTCGGCTCAATCATTATTGACTGATGGAAAAGAAGAGGAAAATATATCGTCGGAGCATGATATCCGTAATCAAGCAGCCTTTTTGCAATGTCCAGGGTAGTAACTCCGGAAGACTGGTCAGCAAGCCCGTCAAAAACAAACTCATGCTTGCATACGCCTTCAACCGGCAGTCTGAAACAGTCCTTGAGAGACTCCTTTATATAATTGGCGCCAAGCACGGCAAGCGGACCGGCCATCTTTATGTTCTGCTTTCCGAGCGCAAGAACATATGAATAGGCACGCAGAAGCACACCGAAATTGCCCATAAAGCCTGAAACCCTTCCACATGACGCATCATCCGCACCTTGTCCCCCGTCAACATGAAGAACACCGTCCTCACACTCGCACACTCTCGGCACAGGAAGATGTGGCACAAGATGAGCCACCACCCCGACAGGACCGGACCCAGGCCCTCCTCCGCCATGAGGAGTGGAGAATGTCTTGTGCAGGTTCAGATGCATTACATCAAATCCCATATCTCCCGGACGCACTGTCCCGAGCAGAGGGTTCATATTTGCCCCGTCATAATACAGGAGTCCTCCGCACTCGTGCACCAAAGATGCGATTTCCTTTATGTCCTTCTCAAAAAGCCCGAGCGTATTCGGATTGGTCATCATGATGCCGGCAACCGTATCATCCAGAAGCGGCTTCAAGTCCGCCACATCCACAAGACCGGAACTGTTGGACTTCACCTGCACGACCTCCAGGCCACAGACTGCCGCAGATGCCGGATTAGTCCCATGGGCACTGTCCGGAACAATTATGCGTGTACGCCTGAAGTCCCCGCGGCTATTATGGTAGCTGCGGATTATCATCAGCCCTGTAAGCTCCCCGTGCGCACCGGCAAATGGAGCGAGAGTGAAACCTGCCATTCCTGTGATTTCCGACAGGGCACGTGCCAAATCACGATAAAGCATGAGTGCACCCTGCACCGAAGAAGCAGGCTGAAGAGGATGCAGACCGGAAAACTCCTGCATAGAGGCAATCTCCTCATTAATCTTCGGATTATACTTCATCGTACAGCTTCCCAATGGATAAAAACCGGAATCCACTCCGAAGTTCATCTGCGCCAGGTTGGTATAGTGCCTTACAACATCAGGCTCGCTCACCTGCGGAAGACAAGGCCCGGATGAGCGCCTCAGGCCCTGCGGCAATTCCTCCAAAGTCCTGCCCCATGTGTTCCGGGGCAATGAATATCCTTTCCGTCCCTCTTTGGAAAGCTCAAAAATCAGTTTGTCATAATACTTCATACAAGACGGATTTAAGATGTTCCACAACCCTGTCAAGCTCCTCCTTGGCAACCTTTTCCGTTACACAGAAATTCACAAGCGAATCCCCCACCTCAACAGCTCCGAAGACTCCGATGTCAAGCAGAGCCTTCTGCAGCGAATCCACAGGAACCTTTGCCCGCAAAGTAAACTCTTTCAGGAACGGCTTGCCGAAAGCATCCTCAAAAAGACCGGTATCAACAAGGGCATCATGCAGATAATGAGCACCGCCATAAGAGAGCGCGTTTACCTCACGCAGTCCTTCCGGTCCCATAAGCGACATATAGACTGTAGCATACAAAGCCATCAAAGACTGGTTCGAACAAATGTTGCTCGTAGCTTTCTCCCGGCGTATATGCTGTTCCCGGGCTTGCAGTGTGAGCACAAAAGCCCGTTTGCCGTCCACATCGGAAGTCGCTCCGACTATACGTCCAGGCAATTTTCTCACAAATTCCTGCCGGCATGCAAGGAAACCCGCATAAGGCCCTCCGAAACACAAAGGCATGCCGAGACTCTGGGCATCACCGCACACGATGTCTGCGCCCCACTCTCCCGGTGTCTTTATGACCGCAAGCGACGAAGGGTCCGAATATACCATCAGCAGAGCCTTGTGCGAATGCACCTCGTCCGCAAAACCGTCAAGATTCTCAATGATGCCATATCTGTTGATTCCCGGGACAAGAACTCCGGCCACGTCTTCTCCTGAAAGCCCCTCCTTCATCGCCTCTGCCGACGTCACGCCGCCGCAACAAGGTATGAAGCCCAGCTCTATGCCGTTATATGACGCATAGGTCTTCACCACATCAACTACCTGCGGCAAAAGCCCTTCCGAAACGAGCACCTTTGTCTTTTTCTTTGCGCAAGACACGGCCATAATGACGGCCTCCGCGGCGGATGTCGCTCCGTCATACATTGAAGCATTCGAGCAATCCATGCCCGTAAGCTCGGCAATCATGCTCTGGAACTCGAAAATATAGCGCAGAGTACCCTGAGAGACTTCCGGCTGATAAGGAGTATATGCAGTCTGGAACTCAGAACGCGATATGACAGAAGAAGCTACGGAAGGAGAATAATGGTCATATGCCCCGAGACCGCACAGACAGAGCAGTTTACTGTTGCGCGAAGCCAGGCCGCTGAAATACCGCCTTATCTCCAATTCCGACATGGCATCAGGAAGAGAGTATTCCTTCCCGTACATGACATCAGCCGGAACATCCGAATACAGGTCCTCAAGGCGTCCCGCTCCGACACGTTCCAGCATCAGCCTTATATCCTCATCAGTATGAGGAAAATATGCAAAGCCCATATTGCTACAGCTTATTGCACATCTCCACGTATGCGGCGGCATCCATCAGCTCATCCACATGCGAAGAAGCGTCTAATTCCACCTTGATGATCCAGTTTGCAAACGCATCCTGATTCAGAAGCTCAGGAGCATCGACAAGCTCCTCATTTATCTGTGACACGACACCTGAAACAGGGCAATAAAGGTTGCTTGCAGCCTTTACGCTCTCCACGGCGCCGAACTCTTCACCTCTGGCGAACTCTTCACCTTCATCCGGCATTTCCACATAAGAAATGGCACCGAGAGCCTGCTGGGCATAATCAGTAATGCCAATGTAAGCATAACCACCATCTACTCTCACCCATTCATGTGACTCACTGTAAAGGAGTCCTTCTACAATCTTTGCCATAATCTTCATTTTTTATAATTAGTTGTGTAAAAACGTTTTTTGCATACCGTACCAGGAAACGTCCGCTTGCGTATCCGGATTTCAACCTGGGCATCCAGTGACGCATATTCTTTCCCGACCATGGCGACACATACGCTCCTGTCCGTGGAGATTGACCTGTATCCGGTCGTGACGACACCGACCTGCACGCCTTCCACCTCAACCGGATAGCCTGCACGCGGCACGGCCCTGTCCTGAATCTCAATTCCCACTATCCTGCGCTGCAGTCCGGCCTCTTTCTGGGCAAGCAGAGCCTCCCGTCCGATGAAATCACCCTTGTCAAACTTCACGAACATGCCGAGCCCGGCCTCCAGAGGAGTTATAGACTCGCTCAATTCATGTCCGTACAGCGGCAGCCCGGCCTCAAAACGGAGAGTATCACGGCATCCAAGACCGCAAGGCATGACTCCCGCATCAAACAGAGCATCCCATATCCCGCATATCGCATCCGGGGAACAATAGATTTCAAAGCCGTCCTCTCCAGTGTATCCGGTCCTGCTGACAATCATTCCTGAGCCTTTCCACTGCGTCCGGCAATAAGTATAGAAAGCAAGCTCTGCGGCAGCATGAATGCCAAGCACCTCCGTCATGAGCCTCTCCGCAGAAGGGCCCTGAAGAGCAATCTCGCCCCATTGGGCGGAGCAATTCCTGATGTCCACGTCATAGCCTTCCGCCTGTGCGCATATCCATTCATAATCCTTGTCCGTATTGGAGGCGTTCACCACGAGGAAAAAACTGTCTTTTTCAAACTCCTTATATACAAGAAGGTCATCGACAGTGCCTCCGTCAGGATAAAGCATCATCCCGTACAAGATCTTCCCGCAAGGAATCCCCGAGACGTCATTGGTAAAAATGAAGTTCACGAATTTTTCCGCATCTGGCCCGCACACGGTTATCTCACCCATATGGGACACGTCGAACATTCCGGCATCATTCCTTACCGCATTGTGTTCGTCAATTATGGACGAATATTGTATAGGCATAATAAAGCCGCCGAAAGGGCTCATCTGAGCTCCGAGGGCAACATGCCTGTCATGAAGACAGGTCTTGAGAAGTTCTTCCTTTTCCATATCGAGTCATAATGTTCTTCTATTCCTGATGCAGGGAACGTCCTGCTATGAAATCCGGGTCAAGATATCCTTTTTCGATTTCGCATATCCGGTCCACCTGCCCACGGGTCAGCATGATGGTCCCGCTGCAGAAATGCTCCACGAGAGAGTCCATAAGGTCTTTCATGCAATGTATTCCTCTCATGCAGGAAGAATATTCCGTCAGATTCGCCACGCGCTGCCTTACGGAGCTGATTCCATGACGCCCGAGCTTTTCAACCGGAGGCCTCAGGGCATCCCGCATGGCATCAAGGTCAGCATCATAGAGAAGCGTCCCGTGCACTATGCTTTTCTCCGGAAGCATCTGAAGGGCATTGCCGGAGACCTTGCGCCCTTCAACAAGTATGTCGTTTCTCCCTGATAGCGAGGAATCAAGTCCCAGGCTCCCCAAAAAAGAATTCAGATGCAAAAGATAGCTCCCGAACGCATCCGCAGTGCCATGTATCCCCGTAACGGCTGATATCATCAGATTTCCCTTGTCCGCATATACACATCCTCCCCCGCTCTTGCGGCGATAAACCTGCACTCCGTTTTCCGCACAATAGCCAGTGTCAACCTCGTCCTCAAGCGACTGGTTGCGCCCGATTATCACAGTCGGTGCCACACGCCAAAGAAAAAAGGCGTCCTCACATATGTTCCTCGCCACAAATTCCTCCATGGCAAGGTAGAAGACCAGCCTCCTGTCACCCTCTTCCGGCAAAATGATGTGCTTCATGCTCAGAAAATATTTCCGTTATAGTCTTAGTGTGTCAGCGGCCCAAAAGGTTGCCCCTGAGCCGTATAAATTTCCCCAAATTTAAGAAAAAGACCGGAATTCCAATATCCGGAGGAATGTTTTTCATATATTTTTCAGGCATCGTCACCCGCGCGGCATCATATATGCCATTCCGTGGACAGACAATGCATAAAAGATTCATATTATGGGACAAGTAAATGTTAAAAAGGCTGCAGGCAGCCACAACTCCCTGACAATGAGGAGCATTTTTAATTTCCTGACAAAGCAGGGATATAATCCTACATACGAGAGCACATACATTCTTTTTGAACTCGACGAAAATTCAGCCGTTGTCGAATATGAGGACGGGATACTTTCCATAAGGCTGTTCTTCACTATAGATGAGGAGGCATACGGCCTTTTCCTCGAGGCGTCCAATGCGGCCATGATGGAGTCGTTCATAGTCAAGCCTACGGTTCTGGATGACATGAAAAGCATCATGTTCAGCTGCGAAATGATGTGCGACACCCCGGGCGAATTCAAGAAATTCTTTCCGCGCGGCGTGGAACTGCTGAATGAGTCCCTGTACATGCACAAAGAAGAGATAAAGAAACTGATAGCTTCCGGAAAAGACCTTGCCGTCCAATCCCCGGACGAACAGTACGCCGCACTTCCTGAACGCAGAAAGCTGGTATCATAGCTTCCATGGCATACAAAACGGATGAGGGTGAGCAATAATTTACTTTTTGCTCACCCTCAATCGTTTTTCTTTGAAAACTGACCAAATCAACACCGAAAATTATCGTTTACCGCCTGCCACCAAAAGCCACCGGGCTATTTTGTTATTCGCTCACACCTTTAAATGGTGTTCCGGGCCTCCTGCCCGGCCATATAGTGATTTTTTAGCCGGTCCCATTTGCATAAATCATTAAGATATTGATTTTTATGCATATCTTTGCGGCATAAACTGCATTTTACTATGGACCCTAAAACTATTGCAGCCGGCTTAATCGCCGCAGCATTATTTGCATTCTCCGCCGCTCATGCAAATGAATCACAGGAAAAAACTTTCAAGGAAACCGCAGCGAAAGACACCGTAACGGCTGCGCTCGGGATAAGACGCGCTTCAGACGCCGTTCCTTACACCGTGCAGACAATCCATGCGGAAGAACTGGTTACGCACAAAGACGCGAACATCATCAATTCCCTGACCGGGAAAGCAGCCGGCCTTGTGGTCAACTCAACGGCAGGAGGAGCCGGAGCGGCAGTCAATGCCGTAATGAGAGGCATCAAATCTGCCACATGGCCATCGAATGTGATGTATGTAATTGACGGCATCCCCATGTACGCAGACATGCAACCTGCCAGCATGTCATACTTTGGCAACAGCACTGCAGGCAAAACAGAAGCAGTAGCAGACATCAACCCGGAAGACATTGAATCAATCAGCGTGCTTCCCGGAGCATCTGCTGCCGCATTGTACGGTTCATGCGCAGGCAACGGCGCAATACTCATAACAACCAAAAGCGGAACCATAGGCAAGACTGCCGTGACTCTCTCAAACAATACTGAGTTCACCTCTCCTTTCATAACGCCGAAATTCCAGAACAGGTACGGTTCAACAAACTCACTAAGCTGGGGAGAACTGCTGCCGGAATCATTAAGGGAAAACTACGACCCGCGCAAAGACTATTTCCAGAGAGGCTTAACAACGACAGAAAGCATTACCATATCTTCCGGAACACAAAAGAACAGGTTCCATATTTCTGCAGCTGCCGTAAATTCCAAAGGCATCATACCCAACACGACATATAACCGCTATAATTTTTCATTCAGGGATGTTGCAAGTCTTTTCAACGGCAAGCTGGAGATTGACATTGCAGCCAAACTGATATTCCAGAATGACAGGAATGCAGTAAACTATGGAGCTTCGGGAACCAATCCACTGCCGTCCGCCTATCTTTACCCAAGAGGAGAATCGTGGGAAAAGGCCAAGGTCTTCAAAATTTATGACCCGCAATCCCATACAGATGTCCAGAACTGGGCATTCAGCAGTTCATTTCCTACCCTACAGAATCCATATTGGATAAATTACAACAACTTGTACACCGGCAAAAAGACGAGAGGCATAGCTGATTTCGGCATTTCATACAAAATAACCGACTGGATGAAGCTGTCCGGACGGGCACATGCCGACATTGCCGGAATCAGAGAGGAAACGAGACTCTACGCATCAACCCCGGAGTACATAACGCAGTCCAAAAGCGGCTACTACGGCACTGAGGACTCGGATATCAGGCAGATATACTCCAACCTTCTGCTTGACATCAGCAAGAATTGGAAAAACTGGAGCCTGCATGCGGATGCCGGCGGAAGCTTCAATGAAATAGCTTCTTCAAAAAATGAAATAGAAGGTCCGCTGATCGATTTCTTCACTAATTGTTTCCGTCTGGAAGCACTTGACCGTACATATATGTCCATTTCACACCGCAACCGGAAAGAACAGTCAGAAGCCGCATTTGCCTCTGTTGAGGGAGGATTCAGGAATATTGTATTCCTTACTGCAAGCGGACGGGGCGACTGGAGTTCACGCCTGCTTGGCAAGCGCACTGAAAAACATTTCGGGTTTTATTGGTCGGCAGGTGCAAGCTTAATCGTATCAAATATGTTCAGGAAAATGCCGGAGAATCTGAGCAGGATAAAAATATACGGTTCCTATGCCACTGCATCATCACATTCCGGCAGCATGCGGGCATTCGACACGACAGACTCCGTCTCCAGGATACGCGAAATCACAGGGTCATGGGAAGTCGGACTCGACATGGATTTCCTCAAATGGTTCAATCTGAACGGAACTTTCTACAACGTTACAACCAGTAGCCCGTTTATAGTAGCAGACAGATACATTACAGATAATGTTTCCATACGCAACAGCGGAGTGGAGCTTGCACTCAATTTCAGCAAAGAATGGGGAATGTTCCGCTGGAACAGCAGATATATGGTTTCCTCCAACTTCAACAGGATTACGGCTATGCCGAAAAATAGCAATATATTATCCATAGAATACCCGATATCGTATTACTTCAGAGAAATAATAAAGGAAGGCGGCCGTCTCGGAGACGTTTATTCCTATGCAGAACTCGAGACGGACGGCAAAGGCTCAATAGTCCTTGATAAAAATGGCCGGCCAACATTAACGATGACATATGATGCAATAAAAATAGGGAACGTATTGCCCAAGGCAAACATGTCCTGGGCAAACAGATTCAAAATCGGAGACTTCAGCATAGGGATGGTCATCAGCGCCAGAATTGGAGGAAAAGCAGTATCATTAACAAATGCATTACTCGACAGCTACGGAGTCTCAGAAGCCTCGGCCGCCGCACGCGACAAAGGAGGCGTAAATGTGAACGGGGAAACCCTGGCAGATCCGAAGAAATGGTACGCGGCCATAGGAGGCGAACATTGCCTTCCCCAATATTACACATACTCAGCTACAAATATCCGTATTCAGGAAGCGTCAATAGGCTATACTTTCCCGCGCAAAATGCTCGGCAACGTCTGCGAACTGACCCTCCAGCTTACAGGCAGAAATCTGTGCATGCTATATTGCAAGGCACCTTTCGACCCGGAAGTCATAGCATCCCCCTCCCACACGCTCATGGGAACAGATTATTTCATGACCCCGTCAACAAGAAACCTCGGCTTCAACGTAAGGCTCACCTTCTGACAGAAACGCAACTATAGAAATGTCCCCGGACGGCCAAATAAGCTATCCGGGGACTATTGTATAGTTTCAGGCAAGATTACTCCGCCTTATTACATTCAGGGCCGAGATTCTTGTTGAGAAGAAAGCATCCGGCGACAGCTGACAGGACAGAGCCGCACAGCACACCGAGCTTGGCCTGGCTGAGCAGGGCCGCACCTTCTGCACCAAGACCGGCATAAGAGAGGTCCGCAATGAACATGGACACGGTAAATCCGATTCCGCACACCACGCACACACTCGCAAATGCCTTCCAAGTCGTTCCTTCAGGCAGAGAGACAATCTTCATGCGTATCGCAAGCCATGAGAACGAGAAGACCCCGAGGAATTTGCCGACGACAAGTCCGAGCATCACAGCAAGGCCGACTCCGGAGAACAGGCTGCCTATGCTCATCTGCGAAAGGTCTATACCGGCGTTCGCAAATGCAAATAGAGGTATCACAATATAGCTTATAGGCACATGCAGCATATCCTCAAGATCCTGCAGCGGGCTGATCATCTTGTCCGCGGCAGACTCAATGCTCTTGAGAACGCCTATCTGATTATTGTCCAGCACTATGGTGTTGTGCCTTTCATCAATGTCGATTACAGGGAACTTGCCGATGTTCTCCCTTATGCGCTCAAGGTAATGTCCGGTGCCCTTCTTCAATGTAGCAGGGACACAGAAAGCCACTATGACTCCAGAAATCGTGGCATGTATTCCGGAGTTCAGCATAGTGTACCACAGCACAAGCCCGACACTTATATAGAAAGCCTTTGCCCTGACCTTGCTGGCATTGGCAGCCACCATAACCACGATGCAGAGGGCTGAAAGGGCAAGATACATCATATTGATGTCAGATGAATAGAACAGGGCAATCACGATGATTCCACCGAGGTCGTCAGCCACAGCGAGTGCCGCAAGGAAAATCTTAAGCCCGGACGGGACCCTTGACTTGAAGACCGACAGTACACCAAGCGAAAAGGCTATGTCAGTTGCCATAGGAATCGCAAGACCGCGCTGCATAGCAGCATCGTGAGGGCACAGGAGCCAGAACAGGAGCACCGGAACAATCATGCCTCCGCACGCGCCTATTATAGGAAGGAGAGCCTTGTCACGCGTTGAAAGCTCACCGACACGTATCTCACGCTTGATTTCAAGACCTACCGAAAGGAAGAATATCGCCATCAGAAAGTCATTTATGACCTGCCCGAGAGTCATGGTATGCCCACCATGGCTGAAAAAATTGAAATCGCCTACAGAAAGGCTCACAGGATTCTGCCAAATGGCGAAATACCACTCCTTTACGGAAGGTATGTTGGCACATGCCAGGGCCAAGACAGTAAACAGAATCAGCACCACACTTGAATTGACATGCCTTCTGAATTTGCTGAGGAAACTGTAGTTCCTTGTCCACTCACTACTTTCAGACATACTTTTTTGTTTTAGATTCAACTTGTTGTTTCTAATGCTTGCCATTAATGCCGGAGAGACCGTATCATTCACAGCCACATGCCGGCTTTTCCATAAGGGCTGCAAAAGTAGGCATTTTTGTCAAACTAATTGCGAGTTTGGACATTTTTTCATAAATTTGCCGCCTGTTTGCCAAGGCTTTGCCTCAGGCATAATGAACCGACAAATATAAACTTACAGATATGGCTAAAGAAATCAAAAACGAAAATGCCGAGGCAGTGGCTGAGGCAGTTTCAAAGACGGAATTGTTTTTCACTGAGAACAAGAAGATTCTCCTTACGGTACTTGCCGTCATTCTTGTTGCCGGAGCAGCATTCTTCTGCTGGCACAAGTTCATCAACCAGCCTAAGGTAGAGGAAGCCCAGGCACAGATGGCGCTTGCCGAGGCCAATTTCCGCAATGCAGCAGACTCAACCGGATATGCTCTCGCACTCAGGGGCGACGGAAACGTGCTCGGCTTCGAACAGATTATAGACGAGTACGGTTCAAAGGCCGGCACATCGGTATATTTCTATGCAGGAATCTGCGAATACAACCTCAAGAACTACAGCCAGGCAATCAGTTACCTCAAATCCTACAAAGGAAAGGAGGATATTCTCGCTGCCAGGGCTCTCGCATGCATCGGAGACTGCCAGGTTGACCTGGGCGACCTCAAGGGAGCGATAAGCTCATTCGAGAAAGCCGCTTCAAAGGCTGACAACATGTTCGCTGCAGACTACCTCCTCAAGGCAGGAATTGCAGCAGAGGCAGCCGGAGACAAGGCAAAGGCACTCTCATTCTACAAGAAAGTGAAGGAGCAGTATCCTATGTCGGAGCTTCCTTCCGCAAGGGAAATCGACAAGTACATCAGCCGAATCGAGGCTGAATAAAACAATAAGGCTGGCTTTGTGTCAGCCTTTTAAATGCCATAGCCTCACCGTTTGTGAGCTATAGGACAAGGACAACATTGTAAAAACGCCTGTGAAAAACTGAATTTAAGATTTTAACGAAGTTTTTCAAGGCGGACGAAGAAGTAAATGCGCAGCAACCTCATGGTTGTGAGCAATTTACGACAAGGACAACACAGAAAAAACCATTAAAATTAGAATTCAACATGGGAAGAGCATTTGAATTCCGTAAGGAGAGAAAATTCAAAAGGTGGGGACACATGGCCCGTGTATTCACCAAGATAGGCAAGGAAATCACAATTGCAGTAAAGCAGGGCGGTGCTGACGTGACAGGAAACCCTCGTCTGAGAGCGCTCATCCAGACTGCACGAAGCGAAAACATGCCTAAGGACAATATTGAAAGGGCAATCAAGAGAGCCAGCGACAAGGATCAGGGCGACTACAAGGAGGTTGTATTCGAGGGCTACGGTCCTCACGGCATCGCGGTGCTTGTTGAGGCTGCGACAGACAACAACAACCGCACGGTGGCCAATGTCCGCTCATACTTTACAAAGAGCGGCGGCTCGCTCGGAACCTCGGGAAGCGTTGACTACATGTTCGACCGCAAGTGCATGTTCCGCATCAAGACCGACAAGCCTTACGACCTCGAAGAGCTTGAGCTTGAGATGATTGACTACGGAGTAGAGGAAATTTTTGAGGAGGAGAACGAGAATGAGGAGACGGAAATCGTGCTCTATGGAGAGTTCACTGCCTTCAACAATATCCAGAAATACATCGAGGAAAACGGCTACGAGCTTGTTGCGGCAGAGTTCACAAGACTCCCGAACGTCGAGCTGAAGGAACTCTCTGAAGAAGACAAGGCCGACATCGAGAAGCTTATCGAGAGAATCGAGGAAGACGATGACGTACAGAACGTATATCATACAATGAAGCCGTAACACAGGCTTACAACGTACATCAGCACTCAAGAGGATGACCGGAAATTTGCGGACATCCTCTTTGCTTTTTATGGTTTTTCGCCACATATTGCGTGATTGTGGCGTAAAAAAGGCTGCTGTGGTGCGTTTTTGCTTGCCCAGCGGAAAAAAACATTATATTTGCGCCACTGAAAACGCCGGGTATGGCGCACGGCAGGCGGACCAAAAATCCGCTTGCCGGCATCTGCGGCGGATATTAGGAAACATAACAGATTCTTATATTATTATGAGTATCCAACAGGAAAAGATTAAAGAACTGGTTGAGCGCAGAGCCAAGGCCCGCATGGGCGGCGGCCAGAAAAGGATAGATGCGCAGCACCAGAAAGGCAAGTTCACGGCACGTGAAAGAATTGCCATGCTCCTTGACGAAGGAAGCTTCGAGGAGTTTGACATGTTCGTCCAGCACCGCTGCACGAACTTCGGCATGGAAAAGACAAAATTTGACGGTGACGGAGTAGTTACCGGCCAGGGAACGATTGACGGACGCCTTGTTTACGTTTTTGCACAGGACTTCACCGTTACAGGAGGTTCGCTGTCAGAGACCATGGCACAGAAAATCTGCAAAGTCATGGATATGGCAGTCAGGAACGGTGCCCCTTGCATCGGCCTCAACGACTCAGGCGGAGCTCGTATCCAGGAGGGAATCTGCTCTCTCGCAGGTTTCGGTGAGATATTCCAGAGGAACATCCTCGCTTCAGGCGTAGTGCCTCAGATTTCCGGCATATTCGGTCCATGCGCCGGAGGAGCCGTTTACTCCCCTGCCCTGACAGACTTCAACATCATGATAAAGGACACTTCCTACATGTTCCTTACCGGACCTGGAGTTGTCAAGACAGTCACCGGAGAAACAGTGACTCAGGAAGACCTCGGAGGCGCAAGCGTACACGCGACAAAGAGCGGTGTGGCGCATTTCGCCGCAGAGAATGAGAACGAGGGAATACAGGTCATAAAGGACATCCTCAGCTTCATTCCGTCGAACAACCGCGAGCAGGCTCCTTTTGTTCCTACATCAGACCCAACTGGACGATATGACGACGCTCTCAATGACATCATACCTGACAGCCCGAACAAGGCATATGACATGTACCAGGTGATAGGCAGCATCGTGGATGACGGCAAATTCCTCGAGATACACAAGAGCTGGGCAAAGAACATCATAATAGGATTCGCCCACATGAACGGCCGCTCGGTCGGAATCGTGGCAAACCAGCCTAAGATTCTCGCCGGAGTGCTTGACATCAACGCATCACGCAAGGCAGCCCGATTCGTGCGTTTCTGCGACGCATTCAACATTCCTCTCGTAACACTGGTTGATGTTCCTGGCTTCCTCTGCGGCACGCAGCAGGAGTACGGCGGAATCATCGTCCATGGCGCAAAACTCCTCTATGCATACGGCGAGGCTACTGTCCCTAAGGTGACGGTCACTCTCCGCAAGTCATACGGTGGTTCGCACATCGTGATGAGCTGCAAGCAGCTGCGCGGAGACATCAACTACGCATGGCCATCAGCAAACATCGCGGTCATGGGAGCCGAGGGCGCAGTGGAGATTCTCTACTCGAAAGAAATCAAGGCTATGGAAGACCCTGCGGAGCGCGCCAAGGTGGCAGAGCAGAAGAAACAGGAATACAACGACCTTTTCTGCAACCCATACAATGCGGCAAGCTACGGCTATATCGATGATGTAATCGAGCCTCGCAACACACGTTTCCGTGTCATCAGGGCACTCGAATCTCTTGCAGACAAGAAAGTCGAGAATCCTCACAAAAAACATGACAACCTTCCTCTCTAAAACACAGCGATTATGAACGGTTTCATGTTATCAGTGAATATGCTGCAGGCAGGACACGTTCTGCGCAAGAGCGCAGAGATGGCCGAGAAAGACCCTCACGGTGTAATCATAACGGTTGTTTCCGTAGCGGTTGTCTTTACGGTACTCCTCATCCTGTATTTCGCATATTCCCTCATCGGAAAGTCCGTCAACGGGAAAATGCCGAAATTCGGCAGACAATCTTCAGCAGCAGGCGGACACAAACCGTCGTCTGAAGAAGCTGCAGCGATAGCGCTTGCCCTTGACAGCGAACTCAACGGCGAGACATATGCGGCCATAGGAGCGGCCCTGCACAATTATTTCAACGACACGGTACACGACCAGGAAAGTTATATAATTACCATCAGAAGAAAATGACAGTCATGAAAGAGTATAAATTCAAAATCAACGGCAACGAGTACAATGTTGCCATCAATTCAGTATCAGGCAATCTTGCCGACGTTACAGTAAACGGCAAATCATACCAGGTAGAGATGGACGGCGCACAGGCCGCCAATCCGGTTCCTGCACAGGCTCAGGCCCCACAGGCCGTTGCACCTGCACCACAGGCAGCACCTGCACCACAGGCAGCACCGGCTCCACAGCCTGCACCGGCGGCAGCTCCAGCGGCACCGGCAGCAGCAGGCGCAGGCAAGGCAGTCAAGTCACCGCTTCCTGGAGTAATCATTGCTGTCAACGTAAAACCTGGCGACACAGTCAAGGCCGGACAGGTAGTTGCGGTTCTCGAGGCGATGAAAATGGAAAACGACATCCAGGCTGAATCTGCAGGCACGGTAGTGGCCGTAAACGTAGCAAAAGGAGACGCTGTTCCTGAGGGAGCGCCTATCGTGACTATCCAGTAAGCTGCAAATCCAGTAACTTCCGCCTATGAACACAGTTATTGACAGCCTGCAGCAGTTCCTGCAATACACAGGCTTCGCCAATATGACATGGCAGCACATCGTGATGATATGCATAGGAATAGCATTCATCACCGTTGCCATCAAAAAAGACTGGGAGCCGCTTCTGCTCGTGCCGATAGGATTCGGCATGATAATCGGCAACATCCCTTTCACAGAAGGCCTGCAGGTAGGAATCTATGAGGAAGGCTCCGTGATGAACATCCTCTACTCGGGTGTCCGCTACGGCTGGTATCCTCCGCTCATATTCCTCGGAATCGGAGCGATGACGGATTTCTCCGCCCTGATTTCCCAGCCGAGGCTCATGCTTATCGGAGCCGCCGCACAGGTAGGAATCTTCGGGGCATATGTAATTGCCCTTCACCTGGGCTTCACCCCGGCAGAATCCGGAGCCATCGGAATAATCGGCGGTGCGGACGGTCCTACTGCAATATTCCTTTCATCAAAGCTCGCGCCTGAGCTTATGGGAGCAATCGCGGTATCGGCCTACTCATACATGGCCCTCGTGCCTGTAATACAGCGTCCGATAATGCTGATGCTCACGACCAAAAAGGAAAGGCTCATACGCATGAAGCCGGCAAGGCAGGTAAGCCAGAAAGAGAAGATAATCTTCCCTATCGTAGGCTTCATCCTTACTGCGATGATAGTTCCGTCAGGAATGCCTCTGCTCGGCATGCTTTTCTTCGGAAACCTTCTTAAGGAAAGCGGAGTGACCAAGCGTCTTGCTGAAACGGCACGTGGACCTCTCATTGACGTGGTGACGATACTCATCGGCGTGACGGTCGGATGCTCGACCCAGGCAAATGTGTTCCTGTCAGGAACTTCCGTCAAGATTTTCCTGCTCGGTCTGCTCTCATTCGTGATAGCCACCACATGCGGAGTGCTTTTCGCCAAATTCATGAACCTGTTCTGCAAGGAAGAGAACAAGATTAACCCGCTTATCGGAAACGCAGGAGTGTCAGCAGTGCCAGACTCAGCCCGCGTTTCGCAGAATGTCGGCAGGGAGTTCGACAAGAACAACCATCTGCTCATGCACGCCATGGCACCGAACGTGGCCGGCGTGATAGGTTCTGCTGTTGCGGCCGGAATCCTTCTCAGCTTTCTCGGATAGTCAGATGCCCGGGCATCTGGACGCATCAGATACATCAATCAGGCGGCTCCTGCCTTTGTCTGTAACCATCAGGCATTGCAGGAGCCGCCCTTTTTTCATATAAGGACATGACGTCTGAGCAATCCGGTAATGTCAAAAAGAAAACAAACATGTCCTGCCGCACCACAATTCTACATATCGACAGAAAACATTAACATTTTTATACATTGTCACAGCCTCATCCTGCTTCTTTATATCCAAATTTATTCTTAAATTTGCCGAGATGGACTGAAGTTCCGGACATTGACTGCACGGGATTTCAGACACATATGAATGATTAAACTAAAAACACATACTGACACTATGCAGAATAAATTGCAGGAACTGACAGACAAGCTCTACAAGGAAGGTCTGTCCAAAGGAAAACAGGAAGGCGAGGAGATTCTTGCCAAAGCCAAAGACCAGGCAGAAGAAATCATAGGCAAGGCCAAGGCTGAGGCTGAGGCAATCATTGCCGCTGCACAGAAAGAGGCCGAGGACCTCAGGACCAAGGTGACAGGAGACCTCAAGATGGCTGCCGGCCAGAGCGTTGCCGCAACAAGGCAGGATATCGAGACTCTCATACTCACAAAAATGACTGAAGGAGAGGTAAACTCAGCCCTCACTTCGGCTGACTTCGTAAAGCAGGTCATTCTTGCTGTGGCAAAAGGATTCAATGCGCAGGATGCCGCAGACCTTGAGCTGGTTCTTCCTGAATCCCTCAAAAAAGAGCTTGAGCCTTTCGTGGCAAAAGAGCTTGCAACAGTGCTCAACGGAGGAGTACAGGCCTCATTCTCAAAGAAAATCTCAGGAGGCTTCAACATCGGCCCTAAGGACGGCGGATATTTCATCAGTTTCACAGACGAGACTTTCAAGGCTCTCATCGCCGAATATCTCAGGCCAGCAACGAAAAAGCTTCTTTTCGGTTAAGTTTCTCAAGAGGCATGAATAATTACGAGTATATAATAGCAAGCCTTCCGGACATCAGCCAGGACTGGAAATTCGGTGAGACTGCTCCCCAGGACTACATAGACTGGATTCTGGAGCAATGCAGCCGGAAAGACAGGAAAACAATCGGCTTCATGCTCGACGGCTTTTATGACGGAAAGCTTGACGCAGGTTTCTATGAGGCTGCGCTTTCGCACGACAACAGGTTCATCCGGGAATATTTCAGCTTCGACCTCAACGTGCGCAATGCCAAGGTCAGGTATCTGAACACAGCACTCGGACGCCCTGCCGAAAAAGACGCGGTAAGCATATCCGGAGTAAAAACCGAAGAGGAGTTCCCTGAAGCCGGAGCAGTGGAGTCAGTCCTCGCGCTTACGGACATACTTGCCCGCGAGAGAGGCCTGGACGACCTTATGTGGAACAAGATAGACTCCATTACTTTATTCAACTACTTTGACATCAACGTGATTCTGGGCTTCATCGCCAAGCTGCACATAGTGGCCAGATGGTACAGGCTTGACGAGCAGACCGGACGTGAAATGTTCAGGAAACTTGTTGATGAAGTGCGCGGCACTTTCAAGGGAGTGGAATACGAAAGCGCATAATCCTTAATAAACAGAAATATAAAAATTTTAAGATATGAAAACTACAGGAAAGGTAACGGGCATCGTCTCAAACCTTGTGACAGTTGAAGTCAACGGACCTGTGGCACAGAATGAGCTATGCTACATTACTGTGGATGACACCAAGCTCATGGCTGAGGTCATCAAGGTGAACGGCAAGAACGCAGCTGTACAGGTTTTTGAGAGCACCCGCGGACTGAAGAACGGCAATGATGTCGAGTTCGAGGACAGGATGCTCGAGGCGACACTCGGCCCGGGTCTTCTTTCAAGCAGCTATGACGGACTGCAGAATGACCTGACTACAATGACAGGAGTATTCCTCAAGAGAGGAGAATACACGGATCCGCTCAATCATGAGAAATTGTGGGACTTCACGCCTATAGCCAAGCCGGGTGACAAGGTTGTGGCCGCAGACTGGCTCGGAGAAGTGAAAGAGGGATGGCTTCCTCACAAGATTATGGTCCCTTTCAGTTTCAAGGGGGAATATACGGTCAAGTCCGTGGCAGAAGCCGGACAGTACAACATTGACACCACAATAGCTGTCCTCACCGATGCATCCGGAGAGGATGTCAACGTCTGCATGTACCAGAAATGGCCGGTGAAAGTCGCAATCAAGGGCTACAAGGAAAAACCGAGGCCTTCAAAGATAATGGAGACGGGAGTGCGCGTCATTGACACCCTCAACCCTATAGCGGAAGGAGGTACAGGCTTCATCCCGGGACCGTTCGGCTGCGGCAAGACAGTGCTCCAGCACGCCATCGCGAAGCAGGGAGATGCCGAAGTCATTGTGATGGCAGCCTGCGGAGAGCGCGCCAATGAGGTCGTGGAAATTTTCACGGAGTTCCCGGAACTGATTGACCCGCACACTGGACGTCACCTCATGGAGCGTACCACCATCATCTGCAACACATCAAACATGCCTGTGGCAGCGCGTGAGGCATCTGTCTATACGGCAATGACGATTTGCGAATACTACCGTGCAATGGGACTCAAGGTTCTCCTGCTCGCGGACTCCACTTCACGTTGGGCACAGGCTCTGCGAGAGATGTCCAACCGTATGGAGGAGCTTCCTGGAGCGGACGCATTCCCTGTTGACCTTTCTGCAATCATCTCGAATTTCTACGCACGCGCCGGAATGGTCGTGCTCAACAACGGACAGACGGGTTCCGTAACTTTCATAGGTACGGTATCCCCTGCCGGAGGTAACCTCAAGGAACCTGTAACGGAATCCACGAAGAAAGCCGCACGCTGCTTCTATGCTCTTGAGCAGAACCGTGCGGACAAGAAGAGATATCCGGCAGTCAATCCTATCGACTCATATTCAAAGTATCTCGAATATCCTGAAATCCAGGAATACCTTTCAGAGAAAGTGACTCCTGGCTGGGTCGGAATGGTGGACAAGGCCAAGAACATAATAAGGAAAGGCAAGGACGCGAACGACCAGATAAACATCCTCGGAGATGACGGAGTTCCTATGAGCTACCACGAAATGTTCTGGAAATCAGAGCTGCTGGACTTCGTTATCCTGCAGCAGGATGCCTTCGACGCAATTGACGCGCTCTGCCCTATCAGCAGACAGAAATATATGCTTGAGCTTGTGCTTGGCATCTGTGACAGGGAATTCAGTTTCGCTGACTATGAGAAATGCCGTTCTTTCTTCAAAGAGACAATCAACATTCTCCGCCAGATGAACTACTCAGAATTCCAGAGCGAGAAATTCAACAACTACCAGGAGCAACTCATTAATTTCATCAGCAATGGCAACTAAGGCATTTCAGAAAATATACACACAGCTGGAGGCCATCACAAAAGCGACCGTGACCCTCAGAGCCAAAGGAATATCCAATGACGAGCTTGCTGTCGTTGACGGAAAGCTCGCACAGGTCGTGAAAACCAAGGGAGACCTTGTCACATTGCAGGTCTTTTCAGGCACGGAAGGCATCCCAACAAACGCACAGGTGACATTCCTCGGCGCACCTCCGACCCTGAAAGTCAGCGACGAGCTTGCAGGACGCTTCTTTGACGCATACGGCAAGCCTCTCGACGGAGGTCCGGAGCCGCAGGGACGCGAGGTGCAGATCGGCGGCCCTTCAGTGAACCCTTACAAAAGGAAGCAGCCTTCACAGATAATCCCGACAGGAATCGCCGGCATCGACTTGAACAACACTCTCGTTTCCGGACAGAAGATTCCGTTCTTTGCAGACCCTGACCAGCCGTACAACAATGTAATGGCACAGGTGGCATTGCGCGCGGACGTGGACAAAATCATTCTCGGAGGAATGGGACTCACCAACGACGACTACCTCTACTTCAAGCATGAATTCGAGGCAGCCGGCGCACTGGAGAAAATCATATGTTTCGTGAACACCACAGAACAGCCTCCTGTGGAGCGTCTGCTCATTCCGGACATGGCGCTTTCGGCAGCGGAATATTTTGCTGTAGAGAAAAACGAGAAAGTTCTTGTGCTCCTCACGGACATGACCCTGTATGCTGACGCCCTTTCAATCGTGTCAAACCGTATGGACCAGATTCCGTCAAAGGACTCTATGCCAGGTTCACTTTATTCAGACCTCGCAAAGATATACGAAAAAGCAGTTCAGCTTCCTGACGGAGGCTCGATTACCATCATTGCAGTCACTACGCTCAATGACGGTGACATCACGCACGCCGTTCCAGACAACACCGGATATATCACGGAAGGACAGCTTTACCTGCGTGCTGACGCCGATTCCGGAAAGGTCATCATCGACCCGTTCCGTTCACTCTCGCGTCTTAAGCAGCTCGTGCAGGGAAAGCAGACCCGCAAGGACCACAGCCAGGTCATGAATGCATCCGTGCGTCTTTATTCCGATGCCCAGAATGCCAAGACAAAGCTGGAGAACGGTTTCGACCTGAGCGACTACGACCTCAGGTGCCTGGAATATGCAAAGGCATATGCGACACGTATATTGGCGATAGACGTCAATCTCACGCTTGACCAGATGCTCGACACCGCATGGGAGATTTTCGGAACATATTTCACCAAGGCGGAGACCGGAATCAAGCAGGAATTCACTGACCAGTATTGGGTCGGAAAATAACATGACCTTCAAGGTTATTTTGTAAATAAAGAATATGGCAATAAAATTCCAATACAATAAGACCTCTCTGAACAATCTCGGCAAGCAGCTCAAGATGCGTCAGAATGCCCTCCCTACCCTGAAGAACAAGGAGTCGGCTCTGCGTCTTGAGGTGCGCAAGGCCAAGGAGCGCTCGGCAAGGCTTATTGAGGATCTTGATGCCGCCCTGAAAAGATACGATTATCTTGCAGCTCTCTGGAATGAGTTCGACGCCGGACTGATATCAGTCACGGACATAGACCTGGTCACAGTCAAGGTGGCCGGAGTAAGGACTCCTGAGCTGAAAGACATCCATTACGAGATAAGGGACTTCAACGCCTTCTCCAAGCCGGCATGGTATGCTGACGGTGTTGCAATCCTCAAAGAGCTGTCAAGGCTCGGAATCGAATCGGAGGTCTATCTGGAGAAAAGCAGGATTCTTGATTTCCAAAGGAAAAAGACGACTCAGAAAGTGAACCTTTATGAGAAGGTGCAGATTCCGGGATATCAGGAGGCTATAAGAAAGATCAAGCGTTACATGGAAGACGAGGAGAATCTCTCCAAGGCAGCTTCCAAGATTGTGAAGAACAGGCACGCTATTGAAGAAGAAGAGGAGGAGCAGAAGAATGGTTGACAAAATGATGAAATACTCCTTCATTCTCCTCAGCGGGGAGAGTGAGGAATTCTTGAAGCAGCTTCAAGAGCTTGGAGTGGTGGACATAAGCCGCTCCACCAAGCCTGTGAGTGAAGAGTCCGCCGTGAAGTTTGAGAAAATTCTCAAAGTGAATCATGCGATTTCTCTTCTTGAATCCGTTGACTACAGCAAAGAGCCGATGTACGGCAAAATACAGGAGGCTTCTGCTGCATGCACCATAAACGGCTGCAAGACCGAGAACACTTTCAGCGCCCTTGCACGTCTTGAAGAACTCAAGGCAGAGAAGGATGCGAAAGAGAAAGTTCTCAGGACGATTGAGCCTTGGGGCGTGTTCAGTCCGGAATCCATTTCAGACCTGAAAGACAAGGGCGTTGACCTGCACTTCTACAGTGTCTCGGCAAAGGGCTATGATAAGGACTGGGAAAACATATGGCCTATACATATTGTCAACTCAGACAAATCCACCGTATGGTTTGCCGTGCCGGCATTACGGGGCGAGGAATACTCGTTCCCTATTCCGGAGACTTCATTCCCAGAAGAGTCCTATGCCGGGACAAAGGCTGACATTGAAAAACTCCTTGAAGAAGAGATACAGGCAAAAGCCAAGCTGCTCTGCCTTAAGGAGCGTTATCTGGAATACATGAAGGAAGGTCTCGTGCGCAAAAAAGCGGAACTTGACAGAATGCTTGCATCGTCACAGGTCCAGCAGGCTGCAGAAGGACACCTTCTCTGTTTCGAGGGCTTTGCTCCTGTTGACGAGCAGTCCCGTCTTGACGAAGCATTCGGCAAAATGGGAGTATTTTATGTCAAGGAAGAGGCCAGGGAAGAAGACAATCCCCCTATCAAGCTGAAGAACAATCGCTTCAACAGACTGTTCGAGGGCCTTACGGGAATGTATGGCATGCCGGTTTACGGCGAATGGGACCCGACACCGGTCCTGGCAATATTCTTCCTGCTGTTCTTTGCCATGTGTATGGGTGACGCCGGCTACGGCCTGATTCTCATCATATACGGCATACTGCAGGACAGGAAAATCGTAAACTTCGCAATGTTCGACGGACTCGGAAAGCTGATAAGCATTCTCGGTGTCGCAACGACAATAGTAGGTTTCTTCCTCGGCACTGCATTCGGAATGGACCTCACAGCGGCAAGCTGGATGCCTCAGCAGCTGAAAGACCTTATGCTTAGCGGAGACGTGACCATCGGAGGGTCAAGCTACGCGCTCCAGATGGTGCTGGCCATAGGTATCGGTATCTTCCACATATGCCTGGCCATGACTATAAAGGCAGTCCTTTATACCAAGCGTTTCGGTCTCAAGGCGAATATCAGCACATGGGGCTGGCTCCTGCTGATTCTTGGAGGAATCATCACCGGTGCCTTTGCCATGCTCGGGCTGCTGCCTGAAAATGTCACGAAGATTGCCGTCATAGCCATCGGAGCCGTATCGGCACTTTGCATCTTCATATTCAACACCCCAGGGCGCAACCCGCTTATAAACATCGGGGCAGGCCTATGGGACACATACAACATGGCGACAGGAATCATGGGAGACGTGCTGTCATACATACGTCTCTATGCCCTCGGACTGGCCGGCGGAATGCTCGGAGGAGCATTCAACAACCTCGGTCTCATGGTCCTCGGAGATAATCCGACATGGCAGTGGCTTCCGTTTGCGCTGATACTCTTGGCAGGACATGCACTTAACTTGCTGATGTCATGCCTTGGAGCTTTCGTACACCCTCTGCGACTCACTTTTGTGGAGTATTTCAAAAACAGCGGATATGAAGGCAAGGGAGCGAAATACAACCCGCTGAAAATATCAAATGAATAAATAACAATTAAAAAACAACAAAATTATGCTTAACACAATTCTTGGTTACCTTGGCCTCGGCCTTATGCTTGGCCTTGCCGGAATAGGTTCCTGCATCGGAACAACAATCGCTGCCAACGCTGCAGAAGGTGCTCTCAAAAAAGCCCCTGAGAAATCATCAAGCTACATGATTCTCTCAGCCATGCCTGCCACACAGGGTCTTTATGGATTCGTGGCATTCCTCATGTGGGTAATGGGCAAGGATTTCACTGCAAACGGACCTATGCTCTTCGCAGTCGGACTCTCAGTAGGAGTAGTATGCTTTTTCTCAGCACTGCGTCAGGGACAGGTTTGCGCAAATGGTATCATCGGAGTATCACAGGGTCATGACGTTACAACCAACACAATGATCTATGCGGCTCTTCCTGAGTTCTATGCAATCCTTGCACTCGTGGCATCCCTCATGATCTGATGAATGCACAAAATACAGAAATGGCCTCAAAGTCAATGCGGACGATGAGGCCATTTTATTTGCATCACATTAAAGAAGTCAAATCTCGTCAGGAGCATATTTGAAAGGATCGAGCGGAGAATCATAGAAGCAATAGTCCGACTCTACAAAGAAACGCTCAAGCTCAATCGCAGCATTCTCAGGAGAATCTGAAGTATGCACAATATTCTCCTGCGCGCTCGTGCTGTAGTCACCTCGGATAGTTCCCGGAACTGCCTTGCTTGCCCTTGTGGCACCTGCCATGTCACGGACTACCTGAACGGCACAATGTCCCTCCCAGCAGCAGAGGATGACAGGGGCAGCCATCATTCCGTCCTTGAGCCACTGGAAGAAAGGCTTGTCCTTAAGATGCGCATAGTGCACATCAAGCACTTCATCCGTCAGGCGGACCATCTTCATGGCCACGAGCTTCAGTCCCCTTTTTTCAAATCTTGAAATGACTTCACCGGCAAGTCCGCGCTGAAGGCATCCCGGCTTTAGAATAACTAATGTTCTTTCCATTTTTCTGAATTATTGTAATATATTCTGTATTGTCACCATTGAACCTTCTCACGTGAGAGAGGCATCGTCATGCACCTTGCGCCGCCACCTCCGCGCGGAAGCTCTGAACCGTCAACCGCAATCACGCAAGGCCTGTCCGAAAACACCGTCCCGTCACACTTTCCGCTGATGAAATCGTCAGCACGGACAATCTCAAATCCGCTTTCGGAAAGCGCCTCCAGAGTATGCACATTGCGCGCATAAGAAAGCACCTTGCCCGGAGCGAAAGCAAAGAAGTTGGCTCCGCTGTGCCACTGCTCCCTCTCCTGGTCCCACTCATCCTCGCCACCGCAAACCACCGGCTCAAGGTCCATCCCGAGTGTCTTCAGGGCAGCAAGGATTCCGGCTACAGGCCGTATGGAAGTCACCTTTCCATCATCTATCGTCATATGTACGGTCTGATACTGGTTCGCCTGCATTATCAAAGGCTCAAACACCATGCATTTGTCCCTATCCAGCAGAGTGAACACCATATCCAGATGTATAAACGACTCCGGCTGAGAAGGCAGCTGCTGCACAATCACATTGCGGCGCCCCTCAGGACAGCTTCTGCGGAAACGCTCTACCATGAAATCGATGCCCTGCGGGGTTGTCCTCACACCGTTTCCTATAATCATTATATCCTCGCGGGCTATTATGATGTCACCTCCTTCCATTATGACAGGAGAGTCCTGCCCCTGAAAGTCATTCGCGTCAATCACACCGCATTCAAATGCTCCGCTATGACGGTAAATAGCATTCATAATCAATGACTCACGCATCCTCACCTTGTTTGCCATGCGGCATATGAGGGCATCGTTGCCTATGGTAACGGCAGCATCCCTGGTAAAATAGAAATTATAGAGAGGATAAAGCGCATAATACTCATTCTTCAGATATGAGGTCAGCGTATCTATCCTGGCGGGAAGCCCCTCAATGAGCACCCTTGCAAGCTCGTCCGACTTCATGTCCAGAAGCATCTCCATATATGAAGTCACATCCTCGCTCACGCATATGCGCCGTATCAGGTCCTCCCTGGCCTTCTCCCTGTCGAGCACCTTCACAAGCAAATCCCTGACCTCATACACCTTTGCGACTTTCGAAAGCACTCCTGAAAGCTGGGCATATTCATGCTGGGCTATGGAAAGATTGAGGATATCGCTATATAAAGCTCTCTGGACATTGCGCGGAGTCATGTTCTCCACTTCAAAGCCCGGCCTGTGCAGAAGCACGGCACCTAACTTACCGATTTCTGACTGAATGTCAATTCTAAGAGGGTTGTCGTTATTAATGACCATATAAAACTCATTATTCCGTAAAAATAACAAATTAATCCCGAATTAGAAACTCTTTCCTGCTTTCGGGACAAAATAACAAGAAAAACAGCACATTAAACAGAATAAATCGTTAAATTTGAGAATCGTATTATGGACTCTAATTACAACATCAATGAAAATCAAAAATGATTTCAGGCACTTGGACGGCAAGCAGGCATGGGAAACCGTGATTGCCCATGTCATGACCGACAATGTCGTGACTACCGTCACGGGACTAAGCTTCACTGCCACGTTCGTGGGAAGCTGCATTTTCCTCAAAGGTGGGACTCCTGGCACCAAAAGGGCAGAAAAAGGAGAATACCTTACGGCCAAAGATTTCATTTCCGCCTATGACAGTGTAAAAGACTGGGAAGAAATCAATACAGGAAACGTCAAGCCATATATAAGAAGGCAGCAGACGCCGTTCATCGCGCTTCTATATTGCGCCGGCATTTTGGAATAAACTTCAAATTTATTATTTTTGCATGAATCGGCCGTCCGGAGAAACACTCCCGCATTCCGGCCACAGCAACAATTATAATAATGATGAAAAAGAAAATCATAGGCATCATCACGGCCGTGCTTGTAATAGCTCTTGCAGCGACCGTTTACTTCAAATTCTATTTCGTGTTCGGAGAAGGCGTTAAGGCCGGAGAACTGAATTTCGTCGTCTATAAGGGGTACCTTTTCAAGACATACGAAGGCAGGGCCATCCAGGCAGGCTTCGGCAAAGGCAAGGGAGTGAATGCAGGCAGCATACAGTCCTACGAATTTGACTTCTCCATAACAGACAAGGCCATCGCCGACTCGCTCATGCGCTGCGCGGGCAAGAATGTGGAACTCCATTACAAAGAGTATCTCGGTGCCCTGCCATGGAGAGGCAAGCAGGCCTATATCGTTGACCGGATCATCTCAGTAAAAGAATAATACCCAATATGAAAAGACCTTTAGCGCTCATGTGCATCTTATGTACAGGATTTTTTTCTCATGCCCAGAGCGGCATAGTCAGCACAAGGAAAGCCAATGATGCTTCCGGAAAGCTGCTCACCATGGAAGAGGCCATATTGTCGAAAGAACTTTCGCCGGAAAACCTGTGGTGCCGCTGGGAAAGTCCCTCACGCCTGCTGATGCGGAAGGACGGGAAATGGCAGGTGATGGACATCAAAACCGGAATATGCGAAGACTATAAGGGCGGAATATCTCCGGCAAGGGCCTTCACCGAGGGGCAGAGCCTGTTCATCAGGAAAGCTGACGGAAGCAAGGCACCGGTAGCCGAAAGCGAAAGCAGCGAGATTACCTACGGACAGTTCGTCAGCAGAAACGAGTTCGGCATTGACGGTGGCATATTCTGGTCTCCTGACAGTACAAAGCTCGCTTTCTACAGGAAAGACGAAAGCCGCGTCACCTCCTTCCCTCTTCTTGACATCACGACAAGGACCGGAAGCCTCAAAAACATAAAATACCCGATGGCCGGCATGGAATCGGAGAATATCCAGCTCGGGATATACGACATCGCGACAGAGCAGACCGTATATGTCAAGGAAAACGCTTTCGGATATGACAGATACCTGACCAACGTGTCATGGTCACCGGATGCGTCACGCATCTTCATACAGGTCCTTGACAGAAGCCAGAAGCATCTCATGCTGAACATGTACGACTCTACCACCGGGGAATTCATCAAAACCATCCTGTCTGAGGACAACAGCAAATATGTGGAGCCTCAGGACCCGATATGGTTCATCAAGGGACATGACAACCTCTTCATCTACAGGACAGACAACAGGGACGGATACCGCAACCTCTATCTTTGTGACATTGACGGCAATGTGCGCCGCCTCACCGAAACTGATGCTGACGTTGCATATGTAGCAAACGACGGAAAGCATGTCTGGTACACTTCTGCCGAAATATCACCGGTGGAGAACCACCTCTTCCGCATAAGCATAAGTGTTCCCAAATCAGCCGCAACAAAAGGAGCCACGGCAGTCAAGACAGGCAAGCCTGTGCGTCTGACCCAAACGGAAGGATGGCATGAGATTGCAATGAACCAGGACTGCAGCAGATATACGGACACCTGGAGCAGCCTGAGCACTCCCCGTGTCACGGACCTGTGCACAAGTGAAGGAAAGGTGCTCCGCAATCTGCTTACCGCAGAAGACCCTACTCTCGGATATTCATATTCGGAAATTTCACTCGGCACGGTCAAGAGCGCTGACGGGAAGTACGACAACTGGTACCGTCTCATCAAGCCGAAGGACTTTGACCCTGAGAAAAAATATCCTGTCATCGTCTATGTGTATGGCGGTCCGCACTCACAGATGGTCCGCAACACATTCATGGCGGAACTGCGCCGATGGGAAATGTACATGGCACAGCGCGGATACATTGTATATGTACAGGACAACAGGGGAACGTCCAACCGTGGAGCTGATTTCGAGAAAGCCATACATGGACAATGTGGGCAGGCGGAGATGGCAGACCAGATGGAAGGCGTAAAGATGCTTATGGAACTGCCTTATGTGGACTGCGGACGAATCGGAGTGCACGGATGGAGCTACGGAGGCTTCATGACAATATCGCTTATTACCAACTGGCCAGACATATTCAAGGTGGCTGTGGCAGGAGGCCCTGTCATAGACTGGAAATGGTATGAGATAATGTACGGAGAACGCTACATGGATCATCCGGACACCAATCCGGAAGGCTATGCAAAGACCAGCCTGCTCAACAAGGCGAAGGACCTCAAGGGCAAGCTGCTCATATGCCAGGGCGCGATTGACCCTGTAGTCGTATGGGAACACAGTTTGAGCTTTGTGCGCGAATGCGTAAAGAACAATGTCCAGGTGGACTACTTCCCTTATCCGTGTCATGAACATAATGTTATCGGAAAAGACAGAGTCCACCTGATGGACAAGGTGACCATGTATTTTGAGGACTACTTGTAATAATAATACGAAGCCCCTATGCCGATGATGAATTCACCGGCCTGAAAAGACGCCTGCGCTCCTATGGAGAATATCTCCGGGATTGCGGGCGTCATTATTGCCACCCCTCCCGGACCGGCCTGCGGGCCATATATCGGAAGATAGACTGCCATCGGATGAAAATGCTGTGACCATATGAGAATATGAGTGTCGTCTGATATCCTGAACAGGAAACCGTTTCTTGCCCCAAGTCCCCAGCTGTTCTCCCAGATTCCCCATTCTCCACCGTAAAGGATTCCGGACAGGAAATATATCTTCTTGCCGAGCCGGAGCGTATTGCCCAGCATAATCTGCCGTCCTTCCATCAGCTGTGGGATATCCGTCACGTCATACATTAGCATCTGCGAGAAAAAGCGGTCGTAGTGCTCCACATAATATCTGCCGAAACCGGAGCCGCCCATAAAACCTCCCGTCTGGGGAATAAAATATGCAGGACGCGGCAAGGGAGCATAATTCCATGGACTTCCGGACGGCGAATAGACCGGAATGAAAATAGACGGAGGCAGAATGTCAGGTATAGGTCTATCCTGATGCACGCTGTCGCATTCAAATTCATATTCCGGCAACACTTCAAATAAAAGGATGCTGTCAGAGAGTGTTCTGACGCTGTCCGTACAATGACGCTCTGACGCCTCGCCATACAGGCTCTGCCCTGCCATTGTAAGCGGCAGAACTGACACAGCCCAAATCAATAATATTCTTATCCGTCTCATATCTGTCAAGTTTACACGGGCAAAAATGGCAAGTACCATGCCCATATCCGGAGAAAAATCCTAACTTTGTCCGATTTTTCCGTTATATATAGAATAGTGAAGAAACAATTTAAGATGAAATCAATCAAATCAATATTCAAAATAGGCAAAGGGCCGTCAAGCAGCCATACTATGGGACCGTTCAAGGCCGTAAGGAATTATCTTGACAATCACCCGGATGCCCATTGCCTGCATGTGACACTTTATGGTTCACTGGCTGCCACAGGAAAGGGCCACCTTACTGACAAGGCCATCGAAGAGGCATTCAGCACATGGAAATGGACAGACAAAGAGACATTCGAGAGCAAGGACAAGAGAAGCGGTGACGTTACCATAGAATGGAAGCCTAAGGACTTCCTGCAGATTCATCCGAACGGGATGAAGATAGCATCGGTGAGCGTTGACGGCGACCTGTATGACAAGTGGACCTATTACAGCGTCGGAGGCGGCGACATCCTTTGCATGGAACACCCGGTGGGTGAAGATGAGGAGGAGGAAATCTACAATATAAGCACAATGAACGAGCTGCTCGACTGGTGCAACAGCAACGGAAGGGCATTCTGGGAATTTGTGGATGAGAACGAAGGGCACGGACACGGATTATGGGAACATCTCGAGCTTGTATGGAAAGTGATGCAGGAGGCCGTTGAACGCGGAATCGATGAAGAGGGCGCACTTCCTGGACCGCTTAACATACGCAGAAAGGCGGCAAGCTACTTCGTCAGGGCAGAGGGCTATGGCGACGTGCTCCGTACACGTGGTCTGATTTTCTCGTATGCCTTAGCCGTAAGCGAGGAAAACGCATGCGGAGGAACCATTGTGACAGCTCCTACATGCGGTTCCTGCGGTGTCCTTCCGGGAGTGCTCTATCACTTGAAGCAGGTATATGGATTCAGCGACCAGAGGATAGTGCGCGCACTTGCCACAGCCGGAATCATAGGCAATATCGTCAAGCATAACGCCTCCATATCCGGAGCTGAGGTCGGCTGCCAGGGAGAGGTCGGCGTGGCCTGCGCAATGGCGGCAGCGGCTGTCACACAGCTTATGGGAGGAAGTCCGTCCCAGATAGAATATGCGGCTGAAATGGGGCTGGAACACCATCTCGGGCTTACTTGTGACCCGGTTTGCGGACTCGTGCAGATACCGTGCATAGAAAGGAACGCATATGCTGCAGCACGTGCTCTTGACGCCAGCATTTACGCCCTTTATACAGACGGAAGGCATAGGGTATCTTTTGACCAGGCCGTAAAAGTGATGAAAGAGACAGGAAAGGATCTGCCGTCCCTCTACAAGGAAACGAGCGAGGGAGGTCTTGCCAAAGAGCTTGAATAGTGGCTTGCAGCCGTTGAGATGGACAAATCCGACATGAGATAAAAGAGCCTGATACCCCGCAACAGGATATCAGGCAAAAAGAAAATTTAGAATTGAATTGTGTGTGTTAAGGAATGTTCCTTCCCAGGAACGTTGCAAAGATAAAAATAAATACCCCCCCCAACTATCATTTTTGCGACATAATCTGTCATTATTCTTACATATTTGATATATTTGTCCTGCAGGACATATATACGCTTGGTCTCGGCATAGTGAAAATAAATTTTCCCTCTGCTCTTGACTTTTGCTATATTTGAGCTGACGCTCATATATACGTCTGCGTCTCGGCAGAATCAAAGTAAACTTTGCTTCTGCTCTCGACTTTGACTATATTTGTATAATTTGCCTGATACATGTCCCGACAATAGCCACATGCCAGCAGAAATTACGACAGATGAAAAAAGGACCGATAATATTTTCCGCCATTGCGGCAGCAATTCTGGCAGCATCCTGCAGCACCACACGTGTATTGCAGGATGGCGAATACCGCTTGGCAAAAAATAAGATAAGCGTCAGCAATGACAAGAAATTCAATGCAAACTCGCTTGAGCCATATCTTAAGCAAAAGCCCAACTCTTATTTCCTATTCGGCTGGAACCCGTTTCTGAATGTCTATAACTGGTCCAACGGCAAAGGAAAAGGATGGGACAAGTTTGTCCAGAAAATCGGAGTCGCCCCTGTCGTATATGATTCCGAAATGGTGGACGAATCCGTGGAGAATGTGATGAACCATCTCGAATACCTCGGATATTATGGTTCAAAGGTAGAAAGCACCGTGTCCGTGAAGAAAAAAAGGGTCAAGGTTAATTATGACGTGACTCTCGGAAAACGTTTTCCCATCAGAGACATAGAACTTACCCTTCCTCCTGAAGGGGAGTTTACTGAAGATTTCCTGAAGGACACGGCGGCCATCACAGTTAAGAAAGGTGACTGGCTATCAGAGGCAACATTGGAGAAAGAGACCGTAAGGTCAAGCGCAGTCATGAGAAACAAGGGATATTATGATTTCAACAAGAATTATTATTTCTTCGAGGCTGACACTCTGAGCATTCCGGACACGGCCATACTCAAGATGACCGTCAACGGATATACCAGAAATGAGACTCCGGACAAGGACCATCCTATCAGAAAATTTTATTTCAACGATGTCACTTTGTCATACCCCAAGACTCTGCGCATAAGGGAAAAGGTTCTGCGTGAGCTGAATATGATTGCCCCGGGCAATGTTTACAGCAGCGATGTCGTGAACAACACCTACTCGAGATTGTCAGCCCTAAGGATGTTCAGCAGCGTGAACATAAGCATGACACAAGCCGACACTAATCTTGTTGACTGCGTAATATCATTGTCACAGTCAAAGATGCAGGGGTTCAAGGTGAACCTCGAGGCTTCAACCAATTCTTCCGGACTTCTCGGGGTTTCCCCGCAGCTGTCATACTACCACAAGAACATTTTCCATGGAGGGGAGTGGCTGAACCTCAGTTTCATGGGAAATTTCCAGTTCAAGTTCAAGGATGACGTGCGCTCTAACGAGTTCGGAGTGTCGGCGGGACTCAGTTTTCCGCGCTTCCTCCTGCTGCCTTACAGCATGTTCAAAGGCCCGATACCACGCACGGACGTCAATGTGTCATACAATTACCAGAGCCGTCCGGAATACACCAGAAACATAATTTCCACGTCTTACGGATACAGCGGAAACGTGAAGAACAGGTTTTTCTATCAGGTATATCCGCTCCAGCTGAACATAGTCAGGCTGTTTAATCTTGACCAGAACTTTTACAAGAATCTGGCTGCCGACCCTTTCCTCAGGAATGCCTATCAGGACCACTTTGACCTCGGCTCCGGAGGTACCCTCTATTATACAAGCGCATCTGAGAGCATCCCAAAGCATACATATCATTATGTAAGATTGCAGATGGATATAGCCGGCAATCTGCTAAGCGCATTCAAACCGCTTATGAAACGGGATGAGACAGGGGCAGGAATGATATGGAACACGCCTTATTCGCAATTCGTGAGAGCAGAACTGACACTCGGCAACACATGGGTATTCGGCAAAAATTCCGGCCAGTCAATCGCGGCACGCATAGTAGCCGGAGCCGGACATGCATACGGAAATTCCAATGCCCTCCCGTTCGAGAAGCATTTTTACGGAGGAGGAGCCAACAGTCTGAGAGGATGGCAGGCAAGGACTGTCGGCCCGGGACTTGCGAAAAGGGACAGTTCGTTCGTAATCCCGAACCAGACAGGAGACATGCGACTGGAAGCCAATCTGGAATACAGGTTCAATATGTTCTGGAAACTTGAAGGAGCGGTATTCGCTGATGCCGGAAATGTCTGGACACTGAAAAATGATGATGCGGCAGGAAGCGGAGCCATGTTCGATTTCAAGACATTGGGAAAGAGCATCGCCGCAAACTGGGGAGTCGGCCTGCGCCTGAATTTCGATTTCCTCCTGATAAGGCTGGACATGGGTATGAAAGTGCATGACCCTTCACGCGAGAACAGATGGGTAGGCCCGGGGCAATGGCTCAAGAAGGACGGGTATGCTATTCATTTTGGGGTGGGATATCCTTTTTAGTGCCCCCTCCCGTCCCCCTGTGTGTGTGGGGGGGGGAAGTGGCATCCTTTCCGCCTTTCCGTATTTGCAAAAGCAAATACACGGCACGGATGCGGCATCTGAGGATGCCTTCGCTTCGCTCTTATTGGCGGTATGATATTATGTGCCCCTCCCGTCCCCCTGTGGGGGAAGTGGCATCCTTTGCGCCTTTCCATATTTGCTTGAGCAAATACACGGCACGGATGCGGCATCTGAGGATGCCTTGTCTTGAAATCGGTTTAAGATTATTGAACAATACGCCGTTTGCGTGGAGCATAATCCGTTGATGCTAAATGAAATGTAGAAATGCGATTTCCTGATTCAGGTTGACTCTGATTATCCGTATCAGAAATCATGATAAACAATTGATTAACCAATAGGAGAAAGTTCTACTGCCGCATGATGCCCGTATCAGAAAACCGATGTCAACATTTCATGCCAAAAGCATCCCATCAACCAAAGGACGGAAAACCGGCACATCACCACAAAAGTAACTGTCTTACAGGATATTACCCCGGGCGGACAGATTACTTGTAGTATTTTGGCCACAAAGATGTCAGGCGTGAGCGAAGGGTTTCCTCCTGACGGTTGTCGGCCGGCTCATAGAATTTGCGGCCGGAAAGCTGGTCGGGCATGAACTCCAAATCAGCGAAATGGCCGGGAAAATCATGCGCGTATTTATAGCCGTCACCATATCCAAGCTCCTCCATCAGTTTTGTCGGGGCATTTCTCAAATAGAGCGGGACTGAAGCGTCAGGAGTTTGCTTTGCAACTGCAAGCGCCTCATTGATTGCCATATAGGCGGAATTGCTCTTTGGAGATGAAGCCAAATATATGGTCACCTCAGCCAGAGGAATCCTTGCCTCCGGCATACCGATGGTATGCACTATCTGAAAACATGAATTTGCAAGAAGCAGCGCATTCGGATTGGCAAGTCCCACATCCTCCGCAGCAAGTATGCAAAGGCGACGTGCAATGAAAAGCGGATCCTCTCCGCCGTCAAGCATGCGGGCAAGATAATACACGGCTGCATTCGGGTCAGACCCGCGCACACTCTTGATGAAAGCCGATATCACGTCATAGTGCATCTCGCCGCCCTTGTCGTATATGGCAACGTTTTCCTGAAGGCATGACGTGACAGCCTTGTTGTCAATCACCACCGGAGCGCTTCCGAACGAGCCTACAACAATCTCAAGTATATTCAGAAGCTTTCGTGCATCACCAGAGCTGTACCTGAAAAGAGCCTCGGTCTCATTGACCGTTATATCCTTGTGTGAAAGCACCGGGTCTTCACGCATGGCCCTGTCAAGAAGAAATTGCAGGTCATCCTTTCCCAAAGACTTCAGCACAAACACCTGGCAGCGCGACAGAAGGGGAGTGATGACTTCAAAAGAAGGATTCTCCGTAGTGGCTCCTATAAGCACAATGGTACCGTCCTCTACAGCACCCAAAAGCGCATCCTGCTGCGACTTGCTGAAACGATGTATCTCATCTATAAACAGAATCGGCGACAGTCCTCCGGAAAAAAGAGAATTTGAACGTGCCCTGTCAATGACATCACGCACATCCTTCACCCCGGCGCTCACGGCAGACAAAGTAAAGAACTCGCGCCCGAGAGACTTTGCCACGATTCTCGAAAGAGTTGTCTTGCCGACACCCGGAGGTCCCCATAATATGAACGACGAAAGATTTCCGTTTTCAATCATATTCCTGAGCACGCATCCCGGACCGATAAGATGCCTCTGTCCCACATAGCCTTCAAGATTCTGGGGACGCATCCTTTCGGGAAGCGGAGGCAGCATTCGGCTGCGCCCTATTTCATCATCTCCTATCACCGTCATATTCAGATTTCCTTGGCAAATACCCAGCGTCTCTTATGAAGTTCCTTCTCGAAGGGCGCCCACATGGCCTGCACCTTGGCATTGGTCTCAAGATTGGCATTGGTCTCCGCATACTTGAAGCCCATGTCCTTTACCGTCTTGAAAAGGTCAAGGAAAAGAAGAGAATTGACACCCTTGTTCTGCCACTCAGGCTTCACGCCGACAAGCAGCAGGTCCAGTGTATCAGGCTTCTTCAGATACATGCTCTTGAGCAGATGCCACCAGCCGAAAGGCAGCAGCTCTCCACGGCATTTCTGCAACGCCTCCGAAAGAGACGGCATCGTAACACCGGCAGCTATGAGGTTCCCCTCCGAATCCTCGATGAATGTGACCATTCTGAGGTCAACCAGACCAAGATATACGTCAACATACAGGTCAATCTGCTTCTCCGAAAGGAGAGAATACCCGTAGAGGACGCAATATGTCTCATTTATCAGTTCAAACAGCTTGCGGCCGTACTTTTCCTTCTTGACCTGTCTGCGTGTGAGCTTCCTGATTTTCAGGCCGTTCCTCTCCATTACAAGGCGCGCCAGCTTAATATGCCTTTCAGGCAGCTCCTCAGGAATGGTTATCCTGTACTCCACCCAGCCGGTCTCCTTTACATATCCGAGCTTTTTCATATGCTCCGGATAATAAGGATGATTATATATGAGGGCCATAGTGCTGAGCCTGTCAAAGCCCTCCACAAGCATGCCCTCCGGATCGAAATCCGTAAATCCGAGCGGTCCCACAATCTGCGTCATGCCGCGCTCGCGTCCGAACTCGATTACCTTGTCCAACAGGGCACGCGAGACTTCGATGTCATCAATGAAGTCAAACCAGCCGAAACGCACCTGCCTTACCTTCCAGGCCTCATTTGCCTTTGAATTGACAATGGCAGCCACACGGCCCACTACCTCGGAGCCTCTGTATGCAAGATAGAATCCCGCCTCGCAGAACTCAAACGCACCATTCTTTTTCTTGTCAAATGTATTGAGATCATCCCAAGGCATGCTGGGAACATAGAAACGGTTACCCTTATATAGATTATTGGCAAACCTGGCAAATATTTTCAGGTCCTTCCTCGAAGTGACCGCCTTTATCAAAATGGCCATAGATTTTATCGTTTTGGTCAGTACAACTCGACAAAGTTAAGAATTTTTCCGTCAATTTCCCCGAATTTTGCTAAATTCGCAATCGGTTAGAACAGGCTCCCGCAGCCGTGACATGAAGCCGGAGTTCCAGAAGTGGAGTCCAGGCCATCTTTTGAAAGAATCTAAAAATGTAGTGTACAAAACGTTATGGAACAGAAAAAGACTAAAATAATCTGCACGATATCGGACATGAATTGCGAAACTGAGTTCATCCGCGAGCTTTATCTCAACGGAATGAATGTGGCACGCATCAATTCTGCCCATGCAACAATCGAAGGCGCACAGAAAATCGTGGACAATATCAGGGCAGTATCTGACAAGATTGCAATTCTCGTTGACACGAAAGGTCCGGAAGTGAGACTTACTGCCATGGAGAATGCCGTAGGCTTCGTCGTAAAGGAAGGCGACTGGATTGAGATACATGACGGCCCGCAGAATTTCTGTACATCCAAAGTTCTCTACACCACATGCCCGTTTTTCGTTGAAGATGTCCCTGTAGGGGCGAGCGTGCTGCTCGATGACGGGGCCGTGGAGATTCTCGTGACAGGAAAGGATGGCGGAAAGCTCCTGTGCGAAGTGCAGAACGCAGGAGTCATCAAAGGCAAGAAAAGCGTCAATGTTCCGAACGTGCACATATCCCTGCCGGCTCTCACAGACAAAGACAGGACATTTGTACAATGGGCAATCGGAGCAGACATCGACTTCATAGCACATTCATTCGTGCGGACAAAGAAGGACCTCATTGAGATACAGGAGATTCTCGATGAGAACAAAAGCCATCTGAAGATAATATCCAAGATTGAGAACCAGCAGGGAGTCGATAACCTTGACGAGATATTGTCGCACTGCTACGGAGTCATGATTGCAAGGGGAGACCTTGGCGTGGAGATAGCGGCAGAGAGAATCCCGCTTCTGCAAAAGAATATCATCAGCAAGTGCCGCGCACGCAAAAAGCCTGTCATCGTAGCCACACAGATGCTTCACAGCATGATAGATAACCCGCGTCCGACAAGGGCAGAGGTCACAGACGTGGCGAACGCAATCCTCCAGAGCGCGGACGCCATAATGCTCAGCGGGGAGACAGCCTCAGGGAAATACCCTGTGGAAGCGGTAAGGACAATGTACAGGATTGCAGTAGCGACAGAAGAGTCCATCTTGACGCCTCCTCCTATGGACCTTGTAAATGTCACCAAACCGATTGCAGCAGTGCTGGCACGCTCACTTGTTGCCGCAACGTTGCAGCTTCCTGTAAAGGCCATAATATTTGACACATGGACCGGACGCACGGGACGCTATCTGGCCGAATTCAGGCCGAAAGTTCCGATATACGCAATGTGCTACAACGGCTATACAATGAGGGAACTTGCCCTCACCTACGACATCTACGGCTATCCTTTTGAAGTTACCGGCACAAAGGAGGGATTCGTCAGCAACTCCATACGGCTGCTGACTGAGGACGGAAAACTCAAGAAGGGAGACCTCGTCGGCTTCATAGGAGGCAGCTTCAACGATGCCATCGGAGCGACCTATATGGAATTCAAATACGTCTGAAATGCCGGAATATGCCTGAACGATGCCTCAAAATAGCCTTAGCGACTTTGCTGCTGTCACTGGCCTGCATATCGGCCTGTGCCCAGAAGCATTGCATAGGCACGGTTTACGGCTATTCAGGCATGGGACTGTATCATGAGCTTGACACGGATGACGGCAGCTTCACACGCGTGACCTTATATGCGGAAACCGCAGAAGCTTTTTCCGGACGCACGTCAATTCCGGGCATATCCGCATCTTTCACATGGAATTTCGCGATTGCCGTAATGGAATCCGTATGCGGAAACAAGATAACCATATTTGCCGGACCTGGCATAGCGGCAGGATTGTGCCGTGATTTCAAATCAGATACAGGCTTCTTCTTTGGCCTGAAAGGCAGGGCCGGCGTAAGGTGCATATACAAGCGCAACGTTGACATATCCATAAGCATAGCTCCAGTCATAGGCAGCCATCTGACTTTCAGGGAAGAAGCCGTTGACATGAGATATTTCAAGGGCGGCCTGATGAAAGCGTTCATGCCGGAAATAGGAATAGGATACAGATTCTGAAAATGAAGAGAAGACTTGCATATACGTTCATTCTGCTCGTCTGCACTTTTCTCAGCCTTGAGGCCGGAGAAAAGGCCAAGGGTGACGATGAGTACACACGCTTCACTTTCGGGGCGGAATGGAGCTATGCGGCCTCTTTATGGTCCGGCTGGCATTACAATTTCTTCTCATCTGAAGGCTACAGGATAGACCAGAGGGGAAACGCGACAGGATACAGGAGCAATGCCGAGGCTTACCTCCATGCCGGATACAACTTCAACAGGCACTGGAACCTTTCATTCTATGCAGGATATGCAGGCATCGGACATTATAACAGAGTAGTGCCGATGTCATTCCGCGTCACAAGGTATTTCGGCAAGAACCCGCTTGCAGACAGGTGGCTTACGTTCCTTGACCTCGGAAGCGGCATATGCATAAAGCCAGGCCCGCAGGAAATCGTAACGGCAAAAGCTGGCGGAGGATGGAGAATGTCGCTCAGCCGCTGCACAAAACTTGATTTCCTGGCATCTGCACGCGTCACATACACACATCCAACAGTTACATACGACGGCATCGCTGTCCCTGTTGATATGACGAACCGTAACGAGGCGCTTGTCATGGCATTGTCCGTGGGAATTTCACTGACATTTTAGCTGTATGCAAAACCGGCTCAGACGTGAACAGCGGGAAGCTTGCTTGATTATGCTAATGCGCGAGTTATTGTAAAGTTGTAATGAGATAATCTAAAATAAACGATTAAGCTGAAAGCAGAGGCAAGCTTGCTTGACTATACCGAAGCGAAGTGTTTGTATACGAAGTATAAAATATAACATATATGGCAATAAAAATCAATCTAAAGAAGACCGACAGGGTGCTTTTCTGCGCCAGCAAATGGTGGGGCGACCCGGATATGCCTGAAAACATGCAATATCCGACAATACCGGTTACGGAAGACGGGGAGACATACGATTATCCATTGACTTTCATATGCCAGATAAACTGCGAGGACATTGCTCCTCTCGACCCGGAAGGAAAGCTTCCGCACGAGGGCATGCTGTATTTTTTCGCGGCCCTGGATGAGTGGCTTGGATATAAAAACGCAACCGGAAACGGCCCGGGGGAATGGCCGAAAGGGGAGTTTGTGGTAAAATATGCAAAGTCCATCAATTTTGAGACATTCCAGAGCTGCATGCTTGTGGACGATGAGGACCAGCCGCTCACTGACCACGAACTTGAAATCACATTTTCCGCCTGCGCAGACGATGAGGAAGGATTCAAGCTGCTCGGAGTGCCGTCAAGTCCGCAGACACGCGAAAATTATCCTGACATGCTCAGCCTTATCCAGATCGGATGTGACGCAGAACTTGGCCTGCAGTTCCAAGGCAACGGGATGGTCAACCTGCTCATGAAAGAGTCCGATTTGAAATTCGGCAACTGGAAGAAGACCAAGGCATACATGTGTTCCCGCTGACATGGCCGTAACTGACCGCACAGAAAACGAAAAGAGGGTGACCTAAAAAATCAGAATAACTCTCTGAGAATTGAATATTTGGAAATAAGGCAGAGGTTAACTCACCGTAAAACAAGGAAAAGGGGCTTGACTAATATTTTAGCCAGCCCCTTTATCATTGCATGCCAGTATCATTACCCTGTCATATGGCAATCAATCTACGCCATCAGCGCATCTTATGATATTTCCCGAACGCAAAGCAAAGCATTACGGTAACGTTGGTATTCCAATTGTCTATAGGAATGAACTGTGGGGTTACGTTAGCAAACGGCAGGAAAGAGTCAGAACCGACACAGAATGTGAATCCCTGCACATGAAGATTAAGTGCAGCTCCAGCAGAGTGGCCGAAGTCAGATATGGCATAATTGCCCGTAAGACTTAACCATTTGAGCGGAGCAAGATTGAGTGACACGCGTCCTTCCGTCCATGAGAATGCCCCGTCAAAACGTCTCGTGCCCAAAAGTCCGAGCGACATTTTCTCATAAAAAGGCATTCTGGCCTCCAAGCCCAAGTGCATAGTCATCGCAAGAGCCTCCGACGATTTGGCCCCGGCCTGCACCCGCTCAAAATTGAAAGCCTGCAGCAGTTCCTCTCCCATGGTCTCGAACTGCTCTCCCAAAGACGGTGTGCCCTCTGCTCCTATATTGCTTCCGAAGCCGTAAAATTCCCATGCCTTGCCGGGAGTCACGACCCTTGCAGTATTGCTCCATGACATGAATCCGAGATCAAGCACGGATGCGGAAAGAGTGAAATATCTGAAAAAATCCCAGGATATTCCCAAGTCCAACGCACCTCCGAAACTTGAAATTCCGTTCAGGACATTACGTGCCACATCTTCTCCCTCAAACATTGACAAGTCCGGTTCAAACGATATGATATTGTCCTGCGAGGCATTCTCAGAGGTTCCGGCCTCACCTTTGGTCTTGAATGAAAGCATGCCGGAAGTCGTCATGTTTCCCTGCGCCTTTATTGCCCAGCGGTCTTGGGACATCTCCAGGCTCATCCTGTCCATGGCGATTCTCGCATTGGCAATGCCGACAAGGAACTTGACTCTGACACCGGCGTAAAGATTGCGGGTGATGCTTCTCGAGTATCCGTATGCAAACTCCATCCTCGAATCCAGGCGCGCACCGACATTGCTGATGTCATATTGAGTCTGCCCTGTTGATGCACCGTTCTTGGCAAATGCAAACAGGTCTTTCGGAAGATTCACACCCACATCGGCACGCAGGGAAACGTCTATTGTATGATAGCTCTTGCCTGTACGGAAGCCGGTTGAAAATATGCCAATGTCTGTATTTACACCGATGCGGTTCATGCTGCGCAGTCCGGAAAGGAAGTCATCAGCGGGAACTGAAGGATGCAGGAAAGTGGCAAGCGTGCCGTCATTAAGAGGGTAAATCACATCAGACATGGCAAGGCTGCTTTCAACCCCGACACTGGTCCTTCCCAATGCAGGAAGGGCTATGAAGCCGCGTTCACCCTGAAACGCAGGATTGAACTTGTATCCGTATGTATATCCGTCAAGGAAATATCCGCTCCTTAGATTCTGCTGTGCATACGCGCTTGATGCAGCGGCAAGGGACATCAGAACGGTCATTATCATATATGCTCTTTTCATTATGCTGTCAGTTTATCTTGTTGTTTGTAAAAGCCTGTAAGACTGGGCATTTCATTCGCCGTCATTGCCGTTTCCAAGGTCCAGTGTAATTCCTTCCGGAACTCTCAGGACCAGATTCTTCAGCTCTATGCCCTGGTCCTTGTTGAGAGGCATTCCTGCAAGGGACGGTTCTTGTGATGCAGCAGCCATACGAAGCCTCAGCCCGTCAAATGCGAGAGCATCTCCTTCCGATATGATGTCAAGCACGAGCTTTGATTCTGAGGGGCTGCTGACGGAACCTGCGCTTATCCGGTTATCAAGCACTACCTTAATTCCGGATATTACATTCGCCCCGGCATCTAACGCATCTGCCTGGAGAGAAAAATCCAAAGGCACACTGTTCACGGCATCAAGGGTAAGCCTGGCTTTATACAAGCCGAAATCCGACAGGTCAATGCCGAATCCGGTCATGTCCTGCACAAAGACAAGATTCATATCCTGTCCAAAAGCAAGGGGAGAGGTAAGCGAATAATCCGCACTTATATTATAAGGCATTCCGAAACCTATCTCAGCATAATCATCATCAGTCGAAACGGTCATGTCATAAATCTCGACTTTCTGCGGAACCGTCCTCAGAAGGTTGTCAAACCCTGCTGTCATGACATCTGCATATCCTTCCGGCGCACCGGTTCCTTCCTGCGAAAATGAGAACGCGCTCCTTGTGGACTGCCCAAAGGCAGGAGCACTGAAATGTACAGGCCCGAGGTCCACAGAGGCAAGAGTCCCGGAAGCCCCGCCTGTCTTTATTCCTGCACCCATGCTGCCTCCAAGAGGAAAAGTGTTTTCCACAGCCATGTCAAGTCTAAGCCCTTGAAGGTCAAGTACTACATCCTCGCCACTGAGGAACTCAGGCAAATCTCCGACAACAACAGGGGAGACCGGAATCTCCGTTTCTTTCGACAGTTTGGCTACAGCTTTGACGAATCTTGCAGGATACAGTTTCAGCATTCCTGAAATTTCCGGCAATGCTCCGGCCTGGAGGTCATCAATACGGATGCTTCCGGACAACAGTACATCAGCAGTCATCTTGAAATGTCCGGGAGCCACCAAGCCCTGTCCTTGAGGAATTGCCTCAAAATCCATAGCTTCCACAGGAAATATGAAATCAGCCGAACTTGTGATAGGGAAGTCTATAGTAGTTGTGAAAACATTGGCTCCGGTCCTGCTGATTCCATAAGGAAGATTGGAAGATATGACAAGGAACTCCGGAAAGCGTATCTCAGCCCCGGCAGCAAGCGACATCTGTCCTTGTCCGGCCACTGTCCTCAATGACAACTGAATACTTGAACTCACATCACAACGCTTCAAGCCCGTAACCTCCTGAGGGAGCGAGTAAGACTCCATGTCATATTTGAAATGCACCGTCCCGAAACCGGCATTTCCAGATATCCTTCCTGCACCTTCGGTCAGCCAGGTCTTAATCGAGACATTATGCGTAAATCCCTCATACTCAAATGCAGGAACCATTATCTCGGTGTCCAGGTTTCCCTGGACGAATGTGATATGATAATCTCCGTCAGCTGAAATGCCGACAAGAGACTCATCATCTCCGAAGAGAATGTCCTTCAGATACAATTTCTGCACGTCTCCCACCGGGAGCGCCGCGTCTTTTAGCAGATTCACGGTCATGTCAATCGGCTTTTCGATGTCATAATCACTGTTGACACACGAAAATGCGGCAAAGGACAATGCACATAAGGCAACTGGCGCATGGCATCTGCGCCACAATTCAATTTTTCTCATTATTACGTCTTAAATTTTCTTAGGAAATATAGGGTAATACTTTGTACAATAGCCTAATCGCTTATACACGAAGCTTCAGTCCTGCAAATATGGTATCCGGCCTGAACGAGAATACAGATGCCATCTCACCGGCCATGCAGAACCCGCACTGTGTGCATTTGTCCGTACCGTAGCCGACGCAATAGCCACGCTTGCCATCCGGATAGACAAAGTCAGTCACCCAGCAGCGGCGCTTGAAAGAATTGGTTTTCATCAGTTTGAGTCCTGAGACAGAGTTCATTATAGGATAGCCTTTCTTCTTGTAGCCGATGACCATATCTATGATTCCGGCCCTTGTTTCCATATCCAGGGCAAGATATTCAGTGCCTTCGAACGGAGTATGGAAATTAATGGAGATGCTTTCTATGGCCGGGTTATTCTTCGCATACTCAATAGTATCCGCTACATCTGTATAATTGAGAGTATTCACTACCATGTTCACACTGAGATGCTTATGACCGCATTCCGCTATATTCTTCTCAAGCTTGGCAAATGTGCCTTTTCCACGCACTTGCTCGTGGTAACCTCCGGCTCCATCAAGACTGACCCAGATAGAATCGGCATGAGAGCCCGCAAATGGCAGCTGCGCATTAGTGGTTATCGTGCATGAGAAGAAGCCTATCTCCTTGGCCAGGTCTATAAGATCGTTTATTCTCTTGTCGCCGTCACGCCATATAGTGACCTCTCCGCCTTCGAAATCCACGAATCTGGAGCCGGCGTCATACGATTCCTGCAGATGCCAGCGCACCTGCTCATATGTCATATTATGCGGATTCTCAAGTTCATACACGCTGCAATGCTTGCATCTGAGATTGCATATGTCGGATATGAACAGGACTGTCTGCAGGGGAGCACGCCTTCCGAAAAAACGTGCCCTGAGAAACCACCATCCAAGATAAAACAACTTTTTCATGTCATCATTCTTTATAAGTTTTTCAAAAATCCAAGGCCAGTCCATTATCGCCAATCAGCGCAAATGCAGAACCGGGACAGGCCTGCCATTCATCGGAAAATAAGATTTACAACAATTATTATCACGCAGAACATCATCACAATGTTGCGAGCTGTAAGCCAGCGGAGCAGAAACCAGTCAACACCCGCCTTGCGGTACGCCTGGAAATCTCCCATTGGCCCCATCCAGATCTTCGGCTCTATCGGAACCTCACGGTGATTGACGAAATCATCGAGAGACTTCACAAGCCACAATGAGAGTGGCAGGACAAGCAGTACGGCCAGGTAAGCGGGATGCAGCTGTCCAAGAGCCACGGCAGCAACAGTCATGAGGTAGGGGAATGTGTTCAGAATAGCAGAAAATACTATCTGCCCTCTGTCAGAACCCATTAGATGCGCCATCGTCTTTTTTCCCATTTTCCTGTCCGGAACCGAATCAAGCACGGAATGCGAATATACTATATTCGTAACCAGCATGCCGACAGCCGCCGACAGCCATAGAATTTTCCAGTCAAGTGTTCCCGTAACGGCATAATATACGCCTGTCATCATCAGAGGACCGAACATTATGAATATGACAAGTTCACCGAGTCCCCGGAAACCAAGCTTCAAAGGTCCTCCAGAATATGAGACTCCGATTATTAATGCTGCAAAAGCCCATATCAGGATTGCCCGGCCCCTTATGGCATACACGACAAGCCCCATTACGACTGCAATCAGCATAAATGCCACGACAGCCCACAGCAATTGTTTCGGTGTAGCCTCGCAGGACGTCAGATAAGGATATTTAATCATCCTTCCTCTGAAACCTTCATCGGAAACTTTCTGACGGGCCTCGGCAGAGCCTTCACGATAATCAAACCAATCATCCAGCAGATTAAGGGAAAGATGCAGAAAAGCGACTCCTGCAACAGAAGCTATCGCGGCAATCCAATTGAACTCCGGAGCGCCGTAAGACAGTGCAAGCGCAGTGAAAGCCGGCAAAAGTGACTGCGGGAGTGAAATCGGCCGTGCATTTTGAAACCAGAATCTTACTTTATTCATAGTCATGTGTTTATGAATTGAATCGTTCTATTATCAGATATTTCGGGCGCAAAGATAATCATTTGTACAAGACTCCGCCATAGATTTGTCATCCTGCCGGCCGAACAGAACGCGACTCCAATTCGCTTTCTCCCCTTTTTGGTGATTTTGTTATACAATGTACATTATGTTAAGTACGGGGAATGAGAATAGAAAATATCCCCTTTTTTATCAGCATGCGCACAATTACAGCATAGAATTTGCATGGACGCGTGACCGTCCTAAAAACGGCAAACCGACAGAAATGACACACAGATTCCTGACATATGCAATGACGGTCATCTGCTTTTTTCTCTCAATCCAGGAAAAAGCAGTTTCCGAACATGCGTCTGACTCAGGAAACTTGATTCATGAAACTGCAGACAGTCCGGCTGACCACTCATGGTCCCGCATATTCCTGCATGACCTGTCAGCTTCGGATTCACCATGCAATCTCACCGGACCGACACATTATTCGGCTCCGCTCAGGACAAGCCACAATGCAAAGCGCCCGACATGCGCCAAAACGGTAAACATAAATTTCATCAAATCAGGAAAGGCCTACAGCAGAGACAGCATTTCCATGCTCCTGGCCAGCATCAGACGTTTCCCGTCAGGCATTGAAGAGCCGTCACACAGATTCATAAACCTCAGGAAGATAGTTATTTAGCTTCCTCTCTCCCCTTTTTCCGGCAGCCTGAGCATATCCTCCTGCCGGACATAAATTCTTGATTGCCAAGCCTTTTAAAGCCAACATCAGGACAGGTTTCCCATGTCCTGAACAAAAGCCGAAAACATAAGGCAAGGACTAATCAGATATGCAATCACACATATAACATAAATCCTTGATTCACAGTGACATCATATAGCGGTGATGCCAATACGGGCAATATGCACAGAAATCACTGGAAATCAAGACAAAATATAAAAATTCACATTATTTCTTATGGAAAAGAGATTCATCAGAATACGTTCTACAAAAGACCTCATCATATCAGTAAGCATAGCAATAGCAGGTGCAATCCTCATAGCGCTCCCGACATCAGTATCTATAAACCTGGTCGGATTCTTCATGATATTCGCAGGAATCATAATGCTGCTCTTCATGAAAACCGGTTATAAGGATGTCCAGACCGGCACAAGATACAGCAAGAAAGAAAGCTTCTATCCCCAGAGCATGCGCGCAGACATAGAGACATGTCTCGAATCCGGGAAAGGCAAAAGCATACTCGGCAGCGAGGAAGGAAAAGGAAACGGACTCAGACTCGATGTTTACTGCTGCAAGTCAAGCGGAAAGGCATATGTCCAGCTTTTTGAATATGTGCCGTACAAATACGTGCCATGCACCTGTGTATATGAATATGACATTGCATACGTACCCCAGCTGACCGGAGGACGCTGATAAGACAACAGGACTATAACCTTATAAGATAATGGAATACATTATAATAGCCGTTTCATTCTTCGGCATAATGTTCGGAGCCGACTGGCTTGTCAGCGGCTCCGTTTCAATAGCAAAACGACTTAAGATATCGGAATTCGTAATCGGTGCGGCAATAGTGGGCATAGGCACGTCCATGCCTGAGCTTGTCGTAAGCGTCATAGGAGCGGCAAACGGCAATGCAGACATAGCAATAGGAAATGTCGTAGGCTCCAACATCTTCAATGTGCTCGGAATACTCGGACTGACCGCCCTGTTCTTCCCCATCGTCGTGGACAGGACGAACATGAAGTTCGAAATTCCCTTCTGCATTTTCGTAACGCTTCTGCTCATTGCACTGATATTCAATTTCTTCAATGGAGATGCACCGATGCTCGGACGCGCTGATGGCATAATCCTGGTGTGCTTGTTCATGGTTTTCATGTCATATTCGTTTTACCGCGACAGGAAAAAAGCCCCCGAGCATGAACCGGAACATGAACCGGTCCACGAAGAAGCCTCTCCCCTATGGATATCGTTGGCCAAGACTGTGGCAGGACTTGCCATACTGGCCGTCAGCTGCGACCTCTTCGTGTCGAACGCCATCAAGATTGCCAAGTCATTCGGAGTCAACGACGCATTCATATCGATCACACTGATAGCATGCGGCACATCCCTTCCGGAGCTTGCAGCATCGGTGACCGCCGCCCTGAGGAAAAACACAAGGCTTTCCCTGGGCAACATTGTAGGCTCCAACATATTCAACATTACATTGATATTGGGAATCACGCCAGTCATAACTCCGCTGCAGGCATCCGGAATCACTGCAATGGACTATTTTGTCATGGCAACGGCCGTACTTATACTTCCGCTCATCTCATTGAGAGGGAAAATCAGCAGGGCAGCCGGCCTGGTGCTGTTTCTTGGCTTCATAGCATATAATGCACATCTGCTCTACAGCCAGATTGCATAGCCTGATGGCACAGCAAATATGCCTGCCGATGCGACCATAGAACATAGATAATGAATCACTCAAGTTCCACAATTTTCACCCGCCACATATGATTTCACAAAGCCTTTCAAGAGCCTTATATGTGATATATTGAATTTATTTGATAATTTTGCACCCCCGGACATATGGCCAGCCTTTTAGGCTCAGTTGACATGCGCAGTCCATATGCGTTCCGGTTTGACAAACAAAGCCGGAACTTTTGAACATTTCGGAAGACCGGCATAAATCCAGACACAGACATGGCAAAAAAGAAACAGGAAATCATCCTTGAGAATGTTGTAATAGAAACTGTTGCCGCAGAAGGCAAGGCTATAGCTAAAATTGACGGCACAGTGCTTTTCGTGCAGTTCGCCGTACCGGGCGACATCGTGGACGTAAAAGTGACCAAAAAGAAGAAAAACTACATGGAAGGATTCATCCTGCGCATGGTAAAGCCCTCACCGCGCCGTCTGGAGCCGTTCTGCAGCCATTTCGGAGTATGCGGAGGATGCAAATGGCAGCCCCTTCCGTATGAAATGCAGCTTCAGGCCAAGCAGCAGCAGGTATATGACCAGCTTGTGCGCATAGGGCATCTCCAAGTACCGGAAATATCCCCTATCGTGCCTTCTGACGAGACAACATATTACCGCAACAAACTCGAATTCACATTTTCGCAGCGCAGATGGATTTACGAAAACGAAGACCCTGAGACTCTCAGCGAACAGCAGAGATGCGGGCTCGGCTTCCATGTGGGCCGCTTCTTCGACAAAGTGCTCGACGTGGACCACTGCTGGCTTCAGCCTGAGCCGTCCAATGAAATACGCCTCTTCATCAAGGACTACGCGATGAAGAACGGCCTGAGTTTCTTCAACATACGCGAACATACAGGTTTTCTGCGCAACATGTTCGTCCGCACCACCGAGGCGGGAAACGTCATGCTGATTTTGTGCATGTATCATGAAGACGTGCAGGCCCGCACTGCCATTCTTGACGCAGTCTCCGAGAAATTCCCGCAGATAACTTCACTGTACTATGTTATAAACGGAAAGGCAAACGACTCCATCGCGGACCGCGAATGCCACCTGTACAAGGGTGAGGACGCAATATACGAATATATGGAGGGACTGAAATTCAAGATTGGCCCCAAATCGTTCTACCAGACAAACACCAGACAGGCATACAAGCTCTATAGCATCGCAAGGGAATATGCGGCCCTGACCGGAAAGGAAACCGTTTATGACCTATATACCGGCACCGGAACAATCGCACAGTTCGTGTCCCGCCAGGCTGGCAAGGTAATCGGAATCGAATATGTACCGGAAGCCATCGAAGACGCGAAGGCAAACGCCCGGGCGAACGGAATCACCAACTGCGACTTCTTTGCAGGAGACATGAAGGACATTCTCACGGACGGCTTTGTCGAGGAACACGGAAGACCGGACGTGATAATCCTTGACCCGCCGAGAGCAGGAATCCACCCTGATGTGGCACAGGTAATCCTGAATGCCGCCCCGGAACGCATAGTATATGTAAGCTGCAATCCGGCTTCACAGGCACGTGACCTTGAGATATTGTGCAAGGACTATGACATCAAGGCTGTCAGGCCTGTTGACATGTTCCCTCACACCCACCACGTGGAGAACGTATGCCTCCTGTCAAGGCGATGATATGAAAACGGAAGTACAAATAAAGAACGGGCAGAGCGTAGCGGTTGTCTGGAGCGATGATGTCATCATCACAGACACCGGGTCCGCTCTCGACCTGACAATGGGCATAATACATGAGACCGGATGCAAGAACATAGCTCTGAACAAAGAAGCATTTGCTGAAGATTTCTTCATCCTGAGCACATGCATTGCCGGAGAGATTCTGCAGAAATTCATCAACTATGGAGTCCGCCTTGCGATTTACGGTGACTTTTCCGGATATGAAAGCAAGGCATTGAAAGACTTTATTTATGAGAGCAACCGCGGAAATGCCATCTATTTCCAGCCAAGCGCGGCAGATGCTGCAGACAAGCTCACACAATGACAGTCCGTCAAGCCAAAGGCTCGCAATAGAGCCTTCCCTGTTCTGCAGCCAAGACTTTGAGCGTCGTTCCCTTTGACGCAAAGCCACCGAACCGCAGAGACGCCTCGATTATGCGTCCGTCCGTAGTTTTCACCTTACCGGACGGGCGCATATCCGTAAAGGCCACCACAGGCTCTCCCACAAGGCTTTCCAACCCTGACACGACTCCGGTGAAGCCTTCTGCCGAATCAAGCGACTGCCTCAATGCTATATGGTCGAAAGAACGCGTCGCATAAAGTTTCCTGACTATCAGCACGGCACCGAAAATCGCCAGTGACGCCGATATGACCACAATCGAAACCGGCATGACAATCGGAACAAGAGTAAATGTCCCGTCAAAACGGAAAAACTCCGAATTGTCAATCATAGCGAAAGCCAGCGATAGCACGACTGCAATGATTCCGGAGATTCCGCATACTCCGAACCCCGGAATCACGAATATCTCAAGGGCTATAAGCACAAGTCCGGCAACAAAAAGCATAACCTCCCAATATGCCGCCAGCTGCTCCACAAGAAGCGGGGAGAAATACAAGACTGCTCCGGCAACGGCTATGGCAAGCGGAAGCCCGACACCCGGAGTCCTTATCTCGATATAGATTCCGCCGATTATCATCATAAGGAATATGGCCTGAAGGATAGGGTTCAGAAGAAACTGCACCAGACGGTCAACCCATGTCAGGTCATCTTCCATGTTCCGTATCACGAAATCCCCGGAACCGCACACCGCACGCGCAACATCGGCCCAGCTCTCGCAGATTCCCTCGCAATAGCCCCTTGCCATGGCCTCTTCCGGAGTCAGGCTCAGCACATTGGCTGTGTCAACCATAGATTCTGCTACACGAGGGTCACGTCCCTTGGCCTGCGCCGTAGAACGCATCATCCCGCGCATGAATGACTGGTATTTGTCAGGCATGACCCTGCCTCCCCCGTCAACGACTGTCGCCGCACCGATAGTGCCGCCGGTCTTCATATATATTGAATCGCATGCGATGCTGATGAGCGCCCCGGCAGAAGCTGCCTGCATATTAACGAAAGCGATTACCGGTCCCTCATGACGAAGAATCGCGCTCCTTATGCTGTCAGCCGCATCCACAGCCCCGCCATAAGTGTCAATGTCCAGCAGCACATAATCGGCGGACACCTCAGAAGCCTTCTCAAGCCCGAGTACCACCATGCGCTGGGCAGCACGGTCAATATTGCGGTCAAGCCTTATCCGATAAAACACGGCCTCCCCTGCGGAAGCTGCCGTACACACTGCCAAAGCACATAAAAATGACAGGAAGCGTCTCATAGTAATCATAATCTTGGTTTGCATCATGCAAACATACACAAAATCTGATGATTCCGTTTCAGCAAAGCTGCAATTTCTCCCAAAATCATATCTGGGCGCCACGGGGACACCGTTTCCCCGACACTGCATAAGCACTTGTGCACCGCCGGAAAAACCAGCGGAAAACCATGTGTGCAGATTGATATTATCATATTATTTCATATCTTTGCCGAGATTGTTTCCTCTTACCGGAGGAAGAGCTAAATGCAAAATATGTTTATACAGTTTTTGATACTCGCAGCAGGACTGCTGCTCATACTTTTAGGGGCCAATTACCTTGTGGACGGTTCCTCAAGCGTAGCAAGGAAATCAGGAATAAGCGAGTTCCTCATCGGGCTCACCATAGTGGGGATAGGCACATCCACCCCGGAAATGGTCGTAAGTTTCATATCGGCATTCCAGCATAAGGCGGACATGGCCATCGGAAACGTCATCGGGTCAAATATATTCAACACCATGATGATTCTCGGAATCACAGCGCTGATTACCCCTCTCGTCATCACCAGAAGGAATCTCAAGAAAGACATTCCGCTCAATATCGCCGTGACCGGACTCCTTATAATGCTCGGAATGAAGAAAAGCCTGTTCGGCATCGGGGAAGACCGTCTCGGACATATCGACGGCATCCTGCTCCTGGCGATATTCACATGGTATATCTGGACCTCGTTCAGCCATGACTGCCAGAATGTTACAGAGACTGAAAAAGAGCAGCCGACAAAGCAATATCCGACTACTGTGGCCGTCCTTATGATTATCGGAGGCATAGCAGCCCTTGTGGGAGGCGGCAAGCTCTTCGTAAACTCGGCTGCAAACATAGCCGAAAGGCTCCATCTGTCTGAAAAGTTCATAGCCATAACAGTAATGTCCGTAGGCACTTCCCTGCCGGAGCTCGCCACATGCATAGTGGCTGCAATCAAGGGACGTGGACAGCTTGCGCTCGGCAACATACTCGGTTCCAACATATCCAACATACTCCTCGTGCTGGGAGGCTCGGCTGTCATAGCTCCGCTGTCCTTCAGCGGAATGTCTCCCGTGGACCTCGGTGCCATCATGATAAGCTCAATCTTCCTTCTTGCCAGCGCATATACCTTTGAGGTAAAGAAGCTTGACAGGTTTGAAGGAGGCATGCTGCTGGCCATGGAGGCGGCCTACATGACATGGCTTTTCACCAATCATTTATAATATCCCGCAAGCATAGACCTCATCATGCAGGCTATGCCCGGGTGAAGTAATTTTTAAATAAGGATATATGGGAAAACTTTATGAAATGCTCAAGGAAGACTACCGCATAAAGGAAGGTCTCAAGACATGCATAAATTGCGGGACATGCACCGCAATCTGCCCAGCAGCCGAATTTTACAGGTACGACCCGCGCAAGATAGTTGATACCGTGCAGCGGGGAAACGACAGCGACATAGAGGAACTTCTCAAAAGCGATGTTATATGGTATTGCGGCGAATGCATGTCCTGCGTGACACGTTGCCCCCGCAAAAACGGCCCGGGACTGGTCATAATGGCATTGCGCAACCTTTCGGCAAAACTCGGCTATTTCGTGCATTCCGAAAAGGGACGTCAGCTCTATCCTCTCACGAAAATCATGACCGGGAATATACTCAATTACGGATACTGCGTGCATCCTGACACATTCAAATGGGAAGACCATGTCGAGTCCGGCCCTGTATGGAAGTGGCACACGGAGCATCTCGAGGACAATTTCGCAAGACTCGGGGCCAATTTCAGGGGTGAAGGTCCGGGAGTCCTGAGGAAAATCCCGCAGGAGTCCCTTGACGAGCTAAAAAGCATATTCGATGTGACCGGAGGTACGGAAAGGATGAATGCTGTGGAGAAATTCTCCGAGGAAAAGGCACGTGAGATGGGAATGTCGATTGAGGAATATTTCACTTACACCTTCGGCCACTGCTCCGAAGGACATTTGAACGAGGAATGATTTTATGATTTACCAAGGCAAACAGAAGATATGGTCGGAATACCAGAAGGAGATTCCGGACGACAAATGGTTCTACGTCAGAAGCTGCATCAGGCAGAACTTCTTTCCGGCATCCGAAAGGATGTTCATGGAGATATGCCGTGACATCCTCAAAAAGGATTTCTATGAGACAGAGCATCATACGACCTGCGGAGGCATAGCCTACCACTGCGACACCATTCCGCAGGAGACGGCAATGACGATAGTCGCAAGGCAGTTCGCCCTGATGACTGAGGCCGGATATGAAAACTATGTCGCCTCGTGCATAACGTCTTTCGGAAATTATACTGAAATCCTCCAGACATGGGAGGAATTTCCCGAGCTGGAGACAAGGATAAGAGAGATGCTCTGGAAGGCATGCCGCAAAGAATTCAACAAGCCGAAGTATCTTGCCCACGCCAGCGACCTCATATACAAATACCGCAACCTGATAGCGGAGAAAGCCAAGTTCCGTCTCGTAAACAAGGAAACCGGCGAACCTCTCAGGGTAGTGGAGCACATCGGCTGCCATTATGCAAAGATGTTCCCGTCAAAAGGTGTGGGAGGAGCGGAATATCCATACGTGCTTGCAGGCATGATAGAGGCATGGGGAGGCAATGTAATTGACTACCCTGAGCGCAGGCACTGCTGCGGTTACGGCTTCAGGCAGTACCATGTCAAGGCCAACAGGGGCTATTCCATTTCAAATACGCACAAGAAATTCGAGTCGATGGAGCCTTACAGGCCGGACATGATAATCACCAACTGCCCCGGCTGCCCTTATTTTCTGGACAGGTGGCAGTATGTGATTGCCGAAATGGAAGGGAAGACCTACGGAAAGGACGGATTCGGCATCCCTGTCTTCACATACGAGGAGGTTGCCGGGCTTGTGCTCGGATATAATCCGTGGGATCTTGGACTCCAGCTCCATCAGGTGGCTGTGGAGCCGCTGCTTGACAAGATTGGAATCAGCTATAATCCACAGGAGAAATACAAAGGTCTCGACAGCAAGGACATAATGCGTCCCGGACTGCCACAGAACCTGAAATGCTTTTAGGAAAGCCCGGCAGCCGCATATCCAAAGTGCATCTGCCGGCAACATAAAACCAGACCTGTACAATGAAAGAAATCATCGTAATAATAGGAGGCGGAATCGCCGGCCTTGAAGCAGCCTCACAGCTTCTCAAACTCGGGTACTCCCCGATCATAGTGGAGAAAGGCCCTAGCCTCGGAGGACATGTCGCCAAATGGAACAGGCTGTTCCCGGACATGACTCCGGCCGCAGACATCGTTTCCGGACTTGTTGAAAGCACCAAGGAGGCAAATATTTTCCTTAACACAGAAATATCTTTCATCAACCGCCTGAGGGACAACTACAACGTGAAGCTGTCCAACGGTGTTTCGATAAGCACGAAATATATACTCTTCACCACCGGCTTCCGTCTTTTCGAAGCTGAGAAAAAGGAAGAATACGGCTACGGGGTATATGACCATGTTCTCACCAACGGCGATTTGGAGCACTGGTTCAATACTGAGGACGACAGGCGCATCTCGGAGCGCGATATAAAGTCAGTCGGATTCGTGCACTGCGTCGGTTCGAGGGATGAGAAAGCCCGTAATTCACAATGCTCCAAGGTGTGCTGCATCACAGCGATTAAGCAGGCCATAGAAATGAAGGAGAAGTTTCCGGATGCGGAAATATGGTGCTTCTATATGGACCTGAGACTCTTCGGAAAGAAATTCGAGGATTTCTATACGAAGGCGCAGCGCGACTACGGAATCCATTTCGTCAGGGGAAGAGTCTCTGAAGTGAGCGAGGACATCAACTCCAGGGTAATTGTCAAGGCCGAGGACACATTGGCCGGAAAACCAATCAGGCTCACTCTGGACCTGCTTGTTCTCATGTCGGGTATGGTATGCAATCCAGACTGCACGAAAACAGCCGGAATGCTCTCTCTTCCGCTCGATTCGGACGGTTTCCTGAAAAGCTCTGACAATGTACTGCACATAACATCTTCCCCTAAGTCCGGAATCTTCTATGCAGGCGCATGCACAGGCCCGAAGACGGTTCCGGAGACCCTTGCGGAAGCCAGGTCGGCAGTCCTTGAGATTCATTCACATATAACAGGAAAATGATGGACAACATCTTCGGTTTCAAAATATCACCAAGCTCTGCCATTAACATGGACAAGGTCGATAGAGCTCTCTTCAGAGAGCTCTGCCGCGTCGAGCCCGACGCGGCACGCTGCATGGCCTGCGGGTCATGCAGCGCGACCTGCCCGGCTGCGGCATTCTCCGGGATGAGCATAAGGAAAGTCCTGCTGTGCCTCCAGAGAGGACGTGAGAAGGAAGCTTTCGGCATGATGTCCAACTGCATGCTTTGCGGCAAATGCATGATGGTGTGCCCCCGCGGCATCAATACAAGGCGCATAATACTTGCGATAAGCAGCATATATGGTAAGGAGGAAGTAAAATGAGGGAAATCTATCTGTCGGGATACAACAATTTCGTGCTCCCGTTCATGCTCGGCATGACGTTCTGCCTCGTATGGTGCTTCTTCGGGGCCGCAAGAATCATAATCCAGCTTCCGGGAAATGACCGCAAGAAATTCTTCCTGTCCCTCTTCAACCCGAAGACGATGGCCAGGAACATAAGGGACTGGTTCTGCGACTGCCTTTTCCATGTAAAGCTGTGGAAGCGCAACAAGCTTCTCGGTTACATGCACTCCAGCATAGCATTCGGCTGGTTCATGCTCATTGTCATCGGCCACATCGAGGTAATGCTCTACACCCCTGACAGAGTCCACAAGATATGGTATCCGATATTTTTCAGATACTTCGTTGCCGTGACTGAAAAGACCATGAAAGGCTCTTTCTTCTTCTTTCTGATGGACTTCTTCCTGCTGGTGGTGCTGAGCGGCATCATACTGGCCATAGTGAAGAGGGCGCATTCGAAGCTCTTCGGCATGAGACGCACCACAAGGCCGAGCCTGCCGGACCTGATAGGACTGTACTCGCTCTGGTGCATCTTCCCCCTGAGGCTTCTTGCCGAGGGCTTCACGGCTGACATCAGCGGCGGCTCATTCCTTACGAAATCGCTTAACGTCGTCCTGCATTCCTTCCTGAGCGACTCGATGAACATGCTCCCGACATGGTGGGCGTATTCGATAGCTCTCGGAATCTTCATGTGCGTGCTGCCTTTCAGCCGCTACATGCACATTCCGGCAGAAATCCTGCTCATCCCGATGCGCAACGCCGGAATAAAAATAAGCAGCGCAAGAAAAGGCTTCGCAAAGATTCAGGTCAATTCATGCCCGAGCTGCGGAGTCTGCATTGATGCCTGCCCGATGGGAGCAGTCAAGGCAAACATCAATGATACGACAGTCTATCTCAACAGGCAGCTCAAGCGCGGCAACTCAAGACGCATCGAAGAAATCAGCGACAAATGCCTGCTATGCGGCAAGTGCACGGCAGTCTGTCCTGTCGGTGTAGAGGGAGACAAAATCAGGATAGCACAGAGAGCGACAAAGAAATACAATCTGTGTCCCGATTATTCAAATATCGGGACAGAATTCTTCAAAATAGACTATAACAAAAATGTTTTAGAATCAAACAAAAATGTTTTTGATATTGGAAATAAGCGGGTTCTATACTTTGCCGGTTGCATGACTGCCCTGACTCCTGTTATCATGAAATCCATGACTTCCCTGCTCGGAAAAGCAGGAATCAGCTATGCTGTGATGGATAAGGACGGAGGAATCTGCTGCGGAAGACCTATGATGATGGCCGGAAGAAAGGAACCTGCGCTGGAGATGATTGCAAAGAATACGGAGATAATCAAATCCTCTGGCGCCGACATCCTGCTTCTGAGCTGCCCTATATGCTACAAGGTTTTCAAGGAAAGCTACAATCTCGAAGGAATAAGGATAATGCACCACACCGAGTATCTGGAAAGCCTCATATCTGAGGGAAGGCTCTCACTGAGGAAAAACGATGTGCGCTATGTATATCATGACCCTTGCGAGCTCGGACGCGGATGCGGAATATACGAAAGTCCGAGAAAAGTAATCTCGTCAGCCGGCTCACTCGTGGAGGCTGGAAAGCACCATAAGGAAAGCATCTGCTGCGGAGGAAGCGTCGGAAGCCTGTCCTTGGGATTCGACAAGAGAAAGGCCCTGACGGAAAGCGCGCTCACGAGCCTCACGGCAGAGTCGCCGGATGTAATCGTGACAGCCTGCCCGTTATGCCGGAGCACATTCAACCGCTACTCGGACCGCCCGGTGAACGACATAGCGGAAATTGTGGACAAATCCACATTGTGACATAAGAAATAAAACGTAAAAACATAAACCCATGACATTCAAACCAACCAAGTACACCCTCAAATGCTGCGCTGACGGGCACATGCTGGAAGACGCAGGATGGACTCTTGAAGCCCCGGAATGCAAGACACCGAGCCTTGTGAGGGCGGAATATGAAAACAGGCAATTCAATCCACGCAATGACCTTGACGGATTCTACCGGTATGCGGACTGGCTCCCGATAAAAAAGACACTCTCTGGCTCATGCGCCCCCGTGACATACAAGAGCCAGGCTTTGGCGGAAAAACTTGGCCTGCAGAACCTATATATAACATTCTCAGGATGGTGGCCGGAAAAAGGCGCAAAAATGGAAACCTGCTCATTCAAGGAGACCGAGGCATACTCAGTATGCGCAAGGCTGCCTCAGGACAACAGCAAGGTGCTTGTAGTGGCATCCGCTGGCAATACTGCCCGCGCTTTTGCTAAGGTATGCTCAGACAACAAGATTCCCCTGCTCATATCCATACCGTATGACAATATCTCGGCCCTATGGTTCAAGAAGCCTCTTGACAGCTGCGTGAAAATCATAGCCTCACCCAAGGGGTCTGACTATTTTGACGCAATCGCTCTTGCGGACAAGGCATGCACCTCAAGCAAGTTCATGGCCGAGGGCGGAGCAAAGAACATAGCCAGAAGAGACGGGATGGGCACTACCCTGCTTTCTGCTGTGGAGAAAATCGGACGTATCCCTGATGCATATTTCCAGGCCATAGGCAGCGGAACAGGCACTATCGCAGTATGGGAAAACAATCTCAGGCTTATTGGTGACGGAAGATACGGCTCACACAAGATGAGGCTCTACCCTTCGCAGAACGACCCTTTCACCATAATGTATGATTCATGGAAACTTCACCGGAGGGACCTTGTACCGATGACTGCGGAACAGGCCAGGGCCGCAGCGGCTGAGATTGACGCCAAGGTACTTTCCAACAGGAAACCTCCATACTCCCTTGCTGGCGGGCTTTTTGATGCTATGGAAGACGCCACGGGAGAAATCTTCAAGATCGGCAACAATGAGCTTTCCCTCTGGAAAGAAGAGTTCAAACGCCTTGAGGGAATAGACATACACAATGCGGCTGCCGTAGCCGTGGCATCTCTTGCGGAAGCCTCACGCAGCGGCAAAATCACGCCGGAAGAAACCATCATGCTCAATATAACTGGCGGCGGTGAGGAACTGGCCAAGTCAGAGGGCGAAATAACATATGCCGAGCCTGACCTTGTGCTTGACCCTTCACTTCCTGCCGGGACAATATCGGAGCAGGTTGAAAGGCTCTTCATGAACTGACAAATATGAAGCTGCCCTGAGCAGTTTCCAAAATACAACACACAATGAAACTTTTTATTCCATTTGCAGCCGCACAGGCAAAAGACTCCCTGACGGTTGTACAGAAGGAGCTGACAAACGTGGCTGAGAAACTCGCAACCACACCGACAGACGAGCTGCTCGGCAACTTGCTTGACAAGGCAATAGCGTTCGGTATCAAGGTACTTGCAGCCTTCGTCATTTATTTCGTAGGAGCCTGGCTAATCAAGAAGCTGAAAGGCCTTCTCTCCAAGATTTTCGAGAAAAGGCATACAGATGCAGCCATAGCCTCGTTTGTGCAGAGCATCGTGAGCATAGCGCTTACGATTATACTTATTCTGATAACTGTAGGAACACTCGGAATTGACACGACTTCGCTCGCTGCACTTTTGGCCGGAGGTGGAATGGCCATCGGTCTTGCCCTTAACGGCACTGTGCAGAATTTCGCAGGCGGAATCATGATTCTCGTGTTCAGGCCTTTCAAGGCAGGAGACTTCATCGAGGCCCAGGGATATTCAGGAACAGTGACTGAGGTCAACATAGTAAGCACAAAGCTCACCACGACAGACAACAGAAACATCATCATCCCTAACGGAGCTCTTTCCAACGGTACGGTGAACAACTATTCGCAGAACCAGCTCAGGCGCGTGGACTGGACAGTAGGCGTAGAATACGGCTCTTCAGCGGAGCAGACCAAGGCCCTCCTTCTCGGCATCATGAACAGCGACAGCAGAGTCCTCAAGACATCAGACGGAGCTCCGGCTGACCCTTTTGTTGCGCTGAGTGCCCTTCAGGACAGCAGCGTGGTGTTTGTCATGCGCGCATGGGTCAGGGCTTCCGATTATTGGGACGTGAACTTCGGCATAAATGAGAGAGTATATACCGAGCTTCCGCAGAACGGAATACAGTTCCCTTTCCCCCAGCTGGATGTCACCATCAAAAACAAATGACGCCCCCCCTTCGGGACAGCACACAAATAAAGCGGCCTTCATCGGGCCGCTTTATTTGTGTGTCCAAACGCGTCTGAACCGAATCAGAGCAGGATGGCACCTGTAGTCTTCTCTTTCTCCAGAAGTTCCTTCGTAACCACCGGATTGGCATAGATGTCAAGGAATATGCGTCTGAGGTCTTCCTTGTTGATGTCCTTCTCCACCGTCTCCACCTGATGTTCCATGTAGGTGACGAATTTCTCCACATCACACGGATCATAGAGGTGGGAGTATTTGAAGGAGTTGTTCACTATGTCAAAGGCGACATAATTGTTCTTCCACAGCTTGTAGCCATCAATAACCCTGAGGTCAACAGCGTGCCTGATAAGCTGGTAGCGGTCGTTCTTGTCGCATTTCGCAGCCTCCGCAATCTCATCTTCAGTCAGCGGCTTGCCGATGTTCAAATGTATGTTGCCTTTCTGCTGGGTTATTCCTACCATGATGCTGTTGAGATCCTCACCCTCTGCCTTGACATATTTGCGCTTCTTGGAAATGACAAGCTCACGGGCCTTCAGGATGTCACACGGCTCATATTCGTATGAAATGCTCATCGGAATGATGTTCAGTTCCTTGAAGTTCTGGAGGAAGTCAGACTTTCCGCTCATGTCAAGCATCTTGAGAAGTCCCTGCTCAGTAATATCGTATCCGTTCTTTGTGCGGCCCTGCCTTTGTGCAAGCCAGATTGAACTGCGCTGCTCAGTGATATTGAGCCTTATATAGCGGGAAAGCAGCTGCGAGGACAGATACAGCTCACGGGCGGAGATGCCGCGCATAACCTTAATCATACGGTTTGAGCGTATCAGGCGCTCGATGGTCTTGCTGGTGATGAGATTGTCTCCTACGGCGATTTCAGTCATCGGAATTCCGTTCCTGTACAGGACAAGCTGCGTGATTGCCGGGTCAAGAATGATATCACGGTGATTCGAAAGGGCAAGGAACTTCTTGTCCTTGTCGATATTCGAGATGCCGTCATATGAGAAATTGCGTGCAGTATGCTCAAGGGCCCACTCCACGAATTTCGACATGACGAGAATCTGGAACTCATCAATGGTCTTTATGCTCTTGAGAAGGTTCTTCAGGAAATCCGGAGACTGGTCTGGAAAAAAGTATTTGCAGGCTTCGGAAAGGAGAGCGTGGTCAGCCAACTGGTTCAATGCCTCAGCTGCCTCAGCATCAGTATATGGGCTTATGCTCTCAAATTCAGATAAATCTAACATGGTTTCTAAATATTAGTACAATTTGCAAATTTATAAAAACATTGCAAACTATATCCTGTTTTTTGTCAAAATAGGCAAATTAGCCGTATAATCCGGCTTTAATCCCCCTAAATATACGTTTTAATTGCCGTTTTCGCAACGGAAAAGCATTGAACTGTCCCCATAGCTGAGGAAACGGAAATCATGTCCTAAGGCGTAATCATATATGCTTCGCCAGTCACCTCCGACAAATGCTGATATAAGCAGGAGCAGCGTGCTCTGCGGCTGGTGGAAATTGGTCACGAGCACATCTGTGACCCTGAACTTGAATCCTGGCACTATGATTATACGCGTCCCCAGCTGGAGCTCTTCCTTTCCGTTGTCCCTAAGCCACCCGGCAAGCGCGGATATGGCTTCCTGCGTAGTGTATGAGTATTCGCGGCTGTAAGGCTCCCACTGCCCAATATCTTCAGGAGCGCCGTTCTCTATGCATTTCACACCTGCATAATACAATGATTCGAGCGTCCTTACCGATGTCGTGCCGACCGCCACGACCTTGCGTCCTGAGGCTGCGAGCTTTTCCAGGAACTCACGTGTCACCACAAAAGGCTCACTGTGCATGGTATGCCCGGACACTGACGAGCTCTTGACAGGCAGGAATGTTCCGGCACCGACATGAAGACAGACGGTCTCCATGCTTATCCCCCTGTTCCTTATTGCCTGGAGCACCTCTTCCGTAAAATGCAGTCCTGCGGTAGGCGCCGCTACTGAGCCGCGGAAGCGCGCATAAAGCGTCTGGTAACGCTCAAGGTCAATATCCTCCGTATCACGGTTCAGATAAGGCGGAATAGGTACTGAGCCGCATGCCTCCAGCACCTTTGAAAACGGGAATCCGTTAGTCCATGCAAATTCTACAATTGACGTGGCCCCGTCTCTTTCCACAAGAGCAGCGGAAAGCCCCATATCGTTAATCTGTTCGTCATTTAGAGGATTGTATAGCGACAGAAGGTCACCTTTCCATTTTTTTACATTGCCTATTATGCATTTCCAGCGGCATCTGGCAGTCTCTGAGAACATGCCCGCATATTCCTGCGGCAAGACAGGCTCAAGGCAGAATATCTCAATATGAGCGCCTGTCGGCCTGACAAAGCGGAGCCTTGCGGGAACAACTCTCGTGTCATTGAACACCATCATTGATTCTTCTGGAATAAGCGAGGATATTTCTTTGAACACCTTTTCTTCTATCTTGCCATTATCATAGCAGAGCAGTTTGGAAGAATCTCTTTCCGGCAGGGGATATTTTGCAATCCTTCCGTCAGGAAGGTCGTAAGTATAGTCTTCAATCTTTATTTCTGGTATCATTAGCGTGATTCGATTTTTTGCGTTACAACTATAATTACGGCAAAAATACGCAATTCTCGCGTCATTTGGAAATCTGCGTCCTGTGTAGCCTTATCCGTTACAATTGTAACACGGGCGCAAGCTCCAGGGTGCGTCACATCTATACCGCACAGGCCGGGGATTCGGCCGATTGCCAAACTTTATGTAACGTGTTAAATATGTGATATAATATTTACTTATATGCGTTTTATAAATTACGTAACTAATTTAAAATCACGCATTTTATAATAATAATCTAAACTATTAAATAGCGTTAATATTGTTACGTTTAGGGTTCTTGGCATCATTTTATGCAAATCAGCACAAAAACCGTACTTATATAATTACTATTGCATTAATAATCTGCATTTTATAAAATTTAATTAAAGTTATAATTCATGTTATTTTTCCCTATCACCATGCTCCGGTTACATCTTTGACGGCAATTTATATTTTACGGTTCTGATTTTTCTCGCTATATTTGTAATCATTTGTTTACATCTATGAACGAGAGGTTAGAGAAATTTCTGGCGGCTGAAAATCTGTCGCAGACACAATTTGCCGAAAGCATCGGAGTGGCACGCGCCGGCGTGTCTCACCTGCTCTCCGGAAGGAACAAGCCGAGCTACGATTTCATCGAGGCCGTGATGCAGAAATATCCGGCCCTAAATATGGAATGGCTTATTTTAGGGAAAGGCAAAATGTACAAGGATATGCAAGCTGCACCTGTCATTGATGAAGCAAGCAGTCTTTTCCCTGCTGAGCCGGAACAGGAGCAGAATGCTGTACAGCCGGAAAATGGCCCGTCAGAATCCGATAATCCCCTGCCGGTGGCCGATATGCCTGCAAATACTGCATCCTCGACCGGACGCGAAACTTCATGTGACATACGACAAAGCATTATAAAACAGCGCAATGTATCAAAAGTAATCATACTTTTTGATGACGGCTCGTTCCAGGAAATGTAGCAGGCTGTCCAAATTCAATGTCTGCCCGGCCGTTTGCTCTCGGCTTTTTTCGCTATTAGTACTTACGCACAGCCACTACTTGTGCTTGCGCACATATAGTGAATGCGCTTTGGCAAACATAAAATGAATTTTATGTCTGCTCTCAGCTTTTTTCACTATTTTTGCATGTTTTATGAACCGAAGCATTTCTGTAAGACATGTACAAGCATCTGATGAAGCCGATTCTGTTCAGGTTCAATCCTGAGACGGCACACAACATGACATTTTCCGCCCTGTCTTTCCTTAGGCGCATACCTTTTGCCGGCTCCGTGACGAGGGCCATATATAAAAAGGAATACAAATCCCTTCAGCGTGAGGTTTTCGGAATAAACTTTCCCAACCCTGTAGGACTTGCGGGAGGACTTGACAAGAACGGGGAATTTTACAATGACATGGCTAACTTCGGTTTCGGCTTTGTGGAGATCGGCTCCCTGACACCGAAGCCCCAGGACGGCAATGCCAAGCCGAGATGCTTCCGTCTCCCCGCTGACAAAGCCATAATCAACAGATTCGGAATAAACAACAAAGGAGTCAAGAATGCAGTTGAGCATCTGAAGAAAGTGCGCCCGGAAGTAATAGTGGCCGCAAACATTTCCAAGAACGCCTCCAGCATGAACGAAGACGCAGCCAAGGACTACGAGAAAGCCTTTGCGCTGCTATACGACTTCGTGGACATGTTCGTTGTTAATGTCTCATGTCCCAATGTCGTCGGTCTCACCGCCTTGCAGGACGTGTCGTTCCTTTCTGACATTGTTGACAGGCTGCTTGACCTTAGGATGTACTACGACACATTCCGCCCTATTCTCCTTAAGGTATCCCCGGACCTCCCGAAACAGCAGCTGGATGACATAATCGACTATTGTCTCCGCTCCGGTATTGACGGAATAGTGGCAGGAAATACTACAAGAAGCCGAGATGGGCTCACCACAGACAATGAACGGATAGAAAAAATCGGCAACGGAGGCCTGTCAGGCGCACCTCTGTACCGCAAGAATCTTGAACTCGTAAGATACATACACGAAAAATCGGAAAGAAAGCTTCCCATCATAGGTGTAGGCGGCATAATGTCCGGCGAGCAGGCAAAGGAAATGCTGGATGCCGGAGCATCCCTTGTGGAGATTTACACCGGCTTCATTTACGAAGGCCCAGCTATCGTCAAAAAGATACTCCGCTATCTTGACGAGGCAAAAAGCAACAAAAAGAAATGACACAGGCATCCATATGCACCATCGGTGACGAGATACTGATAGGCCAGATTATCGACACCAATTCTTCACACATCTCACGTGCGCTCAATTCTGCCGGAATAAGAGTGACACGCATGCTCTCAGTCGGAGATGACCACGACACAATCGTCAATTCGCTCAAGACCGAACTTGAGAACAACAGCATAGTGATTGCAACCGGAGGGCTCGGACCGACAAAAGATGACATCACCAAAGCAGCCCTTGCCGAACTGTCCGGTTCAGAATCATTCCGCACTGATTCCGTCCAACTTGAGATAATACACGACATACTCGGGTCCCGCGGACTGGATGTGCTTGACGTAAACATCGCCCAGGCTGAAGTGCCGGACAAATGCGAAGTAATCCCGAACAGGCTCGGGACTGCCCCAATAATGGTATTCCGCTTTCCTGAGGCCATGTTCGGTCACAAGGCAACCCTGTATTCACTTCCCGGTGTCCCGTTCGAGGCTCTCGGTGCGCTTGATGACATCCTTGAGGACATACGCCGGCATAATCCCGTTTCCGACATCTGCCACAGGACAGTCATGACCTTCGGAGTCGCGGAATCGGCGCTTGCCAAGATGATAGCTCCGTGGGAGGAGGCTCTTCCTAAAGGAATGCACCTGGCATATCTGCCCAACGCACTTACCGGAGTTCGTCTCAGGCTGTCTATGTATGGAGAAGGAAACATGGAAAAGGAGGAGAGCATGATAAACTCCGAACTGGCAAAACTCAGCGTCATGCTCGGAGATATAATCTGGTCGGACCGTGATGACACTATGCAGGAATGCATCGGAAGGATGCTTGCCTCGGCAGGCAAGACAATGAGTGCGGCCGAGTCATGCACAGGGGGAATGATTTCCTCAATGATGACCTCAGTTCCCGGCTCATCAGAATACTACCTCGGCTCTGTGACCTCCTATGCCAACAGTGTCAAGACCGGAGTGCTCTGCGTTCCGGAGGAAACCATTAGCAGTCACGGTGCGGTCAGTCAAGAATGTGTGGCAGCCATGGCAGAGGGAGTGCGGAAACTTACAGGAAGCGATTTCTCAGTAGCCACCTCCGGGATATCGGGGCCCGGCGGGGGAACAAATGAAAAACCGGTGGGTACGGTATGGATAGGTGTAAGTTCAGACAAAGGGACGGAAACATTCATGATGAGGTTTAAAGGAGACCGGAAACGCAATACCGAGCACTTCGCGGCACATGCGCTGAACTTTCTCCGCCAAAAGATATCTAAAGAACTAAATATTTGCCAACAAGTATTTAAAACAATAAAGTTATAAATACAAACTATTTTGTTACACAAATAAGAGACGATATATAAAAAACTGTCTACCAAAGAAGTATGAAATGGGGCTTAAAATGAACGAAATGAGTACTGCACACGCAAAATACGAGAAGAAAAAAAGACGGATAAGGGCCAACGGCATATTCTACGCCGCAATTTCATCCGCCTCATTCGGCTTCTCTCCAGTATTCACTCTCGCTCTTCTTGTTGCCGGACTGTCCAGCTTCGACACGCTGGCCTACAGATGGTCCACCGCTGCTGCCGTCCTGATGGCCTATGCTCTCTACAGAAACAAAACACTGCGCATATCATCACGGGAAGAGGCCTGGAAGATAATTATCCTGAGCATACTGAGGGCTGTGACCTCCATTACACTGCTGTACGGATATGCGAACATCTCAAGCGGGATAGCATCGACAATCAATTTCATGTACCCTGTTGTGGTAACGGCCTGCATGATGCTCTTCTTCGGAGAAAACAAATCCAAGTTAAACATACTGGCCGTAATCCTTGCAATCATCGGAGTATATCTTATGGCCTCCGGCGACGGCCTGCGTGTTCCAGGAGGCAATACAGCCCTCGGACTCACCTGCTCTATAATCTCCGCTTTCACATACGCGGCATATTTCATAGTGATGAAAAGGAGCAATGCTGATAAAATCGAGGCAGTAAAATTCACCACATGGATAATGATGCTGAGTGCAGCATACTTCATAGCAGGATGCTTCATTTCGGACGGGAGCATTACCCTTGTCACAAATCCCGTCCACTGGATCTATATCCTCGGACTCGGCCTATGGGCCACTATGGTATCCAATTTCACCGGAGTAAAGGCTGTACGACGCATCGGTCCGACACTTACCTCCATCCTCGGTGCACTTCAGCCTCTTACGGCAGTATTGCTCGGCGTACTCTTCCTTGACGAGCATCTCGGTCCCAAAACCATAATCGGAATAATTCTGATACTCGTCACCGTCAGCATTATTGTACTGAACCAGAACAGCTCAAACCGCTAAGCCTGCGGACTTCTGAGAATACGCGGAGAAAATTGGCGCCGGCAATCTTTTCCACGTCCGGCTCAGAATATCCCCTCCCGCGAAGTTCATCAAAAATCACCGGAAAACACGAAGCGTCCTCCATGCCGCGTGGTGTGACTGCTATCCCGTCAAAATCAGACCCGAGTCCGACATGGTCAATTCCCACGAGCGAAACCACATGGTCAATATGGTCGGCAATCTTCTTGTATGAAGGACGCTCCAATGCCTCAAGCTCGTCAAGCACCCCATACCATGCGGCACGTCTCGCAAAGTCTGAAGGGCAGGCGATGAACTCCTGCTCGATAGCCTCCCCATACTCCCCAATCCCGGAGGCGTCAAGGATTTTTCCGAAACCGCTGTCGAGAAAGACGGGAAAAAAATTAATCTGAATGACTCCCCCAGCAGCTGCAAGCGCCCTTATCATATCGTCTGTCATATTGCGCGGATGCCCAGCCAATGCCCTGCAGCAAGAATGCGAAGCTACGACAGGAGCACGGGAACACTCCAGCACATCATAGAAAGACTCATCCGAAATATGCGACACATCTATCATCATACCGAGACGATTCATATGCACCACTACTTCCCTGCCGAAAGGGCTCAGCCCGTTCCATTTCCTGACATCGGAAGCGCATGAGTCGCAAATCAAATTGTTTGCGGAATGAGACAGTGTCATATACCTTATTCCCGCGTCATAAAAGTCATACAGCTTATCAATAGAACTGCCTATGGGAGAGCCATTTTCCAATGCCAGAAACACGGAGAAAAGCCCGGCTTCCTTATTTGCCAGAGCCTGTTCCGGAGACAATGCGAGAGCCGCCTTTTCCCGATTGGACTCCAAAACGGACATTACGCTGCCGAGCATCTCATATGCATATTCCTCCCCGGCCTCTGATGACATGCCAGCAGGAACATACAAGGCCCAAAAAGCACCGTCGATTCCCCCGCGCCTAAGCTTTGGGAAATCGACGTGCGAATGGTCATTGTTGAGGGTCATGTCCCTCAGACGCAATATCTGCGACGGAGTGTCGCAATGGGAATCAAGGACAAACATACCCTATTTCCTCTTAGGGTCGTCAGCCTTTATCAGCGTAGAGCCAACAATCCTGTCAACCTCAATGGCCGGCTTTCTCTTGAAAGTAAGCATGGAGCCTCCTGTAAGGGACACTTTCAGATGATCAGTCACATTGACATGGCACTTGGAAGCACCTGTCTGCTCTATGTCGCCTTCCCTTGCCTCAAGCTGCTCCGCGTCTGTCCTTGAGACTCCGGCGGCCTTTACCTTAAGGACAGAGGCCGTTCCCATCATTGTAACCTCGCTGCTGTTCGCTGCATAGACATCAGCTTCAGCCATGCTGCCCTTGACCTTGACTGAGGAAGAGCCGGACGCATCTACAAAAACCACACCGCCGTTCTGCAGCAGAGTCACGTCCGATGAATTCAAGGCATGGACATACAATTTCTCAGAAGAGTTGACTTCTACGGAAGCCCAGGCGCTTTTGGCAAAATCAAGCTCTGCTGTTGAGCAGTCAAGCCTGAACTGGGCCACCTTGGCATTGTCCGAGACAGTAAGGGCGAACGTGCTGGCATGAAACCTGTCGCAATGCGACAAAACTGCCTTATCATTGAGTACCATCGCACTGAGTGTCGGCATATAAACTTCTGCTTCAAGCACCGGCTCTGCCGCTCCCTTATGCCTGAGCTGCTTTTTAAGTTCCGGAGTATAGTTCTTCTCATCGAGAACAAGATAAAGAGTGCCGTTCTTCACATAAGCCTGAACATAAGGAGAAATCCTCTCATCGGAAGTAATCTTCACAGAATAGTCAGGAGCACTCCTAAGCCTTACGGTGAACTTGTCCGAAACATTTACAGTCTTAAAACTCTCATATTCCTTATGCTGAACAAGATTAGGCTGTGCAAAAGCAGACAATCCCAAAAACAGCAGAAGGACTGACAACATATGAATTTTTCCCATGGCCATATTCCTCCCTATTGTTTTGCAAGCCTCTGTCTCACAGCCTCATAAAGCATCACAGTAGATGCCGCCGCCACATTGAGTGAAGATATCTCCCCTGCCATAGGAATCGCCGCCTTGTCGTCAGCAAGATCCAGCATGGCCTTCGATATGCCCTTGCCTTCAGAACCCATGATTATAGCGCACGGGCCTGTCATGTCAACATCATAAATCTTCCTGTCAACTTTCTCCGTAGCCGCAATCAGGCGGAATCCGCTCTGCTTAAGATAATAGGCGGCCACACGCAAATTGGGCACCTTGCACGCGTCTATCCTCATAAGGGCACCTGCTGAAGACTTTATCGCTTCTGCATTTATGGCTGCCCCTCCTTTTGCCGGCACTATGATTCCATGTCCGCCCGCGCATTCGAGACTCCTCGCTATCGCACCGAGGTTACGCACATCGCTGACCCCGTCAAGTATCATCAGCACCGGATTCTCCGACATGCCCAGGGCGTCATTCACAAGCTGCTCAAGGTCAACATAATCAATCTGGGACATATAGGCGAGAACACCCTGGTGCGCTCCCCTTACGCTCCTGTTCAATTTCTCGACAGGAACGAACTGGAAGGGTATCTCCCTGATTTTCAGAAGTTCCATCAGTTCCCTGAACTGAGGTCCTTCAAGTCCTTGCTTGAACAATACTTTTTCAAGTTTTTTGCCTGTCTTGACTGCTTCCATGACAGGATGCATGCCGAACAGATATTGAGTTTTAGATTCTTCCATATTATTTCATTTAAATCATTCACCTATGCTTTCCAGAAGCCCTGCCCATTCCTCAGTCTTGAGGTCCAGCTCCCGCTTGTGCTCGAGATAGCTCCGTGTAAGCTCCATTATGTCATCGTCAGGGCCCGGGTCAGCAAGCACCGATTCTATCTCCTTCATCTTGGCTTCCACCTCTCCTATTCCCTTCTCCAGGAACGCGATACGGTTGCGCACCTTCCGTTCCTCCTTGGACACGAACTTTTTTGCCTGATACTCCTGATGCGCCTCTGCCTTCTTCTGCACCTGGTCATCTGAACGCGTTTCGGTAGTATGATAATGCCTTTCAAGTTCGCTAAGATTCTCAATGCGCCGTCTTTCAAGGAACTCCTGCACTCCTCCGAGGTGTTCACGCACCTTTCCGTCACGGAACTCGTAAAGCTTGTCAACAAGCCCGTCAAGGAAGTCCCTGTCATGAGAAACGACAATCAAAGTGCCGTCATAAGCCTTCAGCGCCTGCTTGAGTATGTCCTTTGAACGTATGTCCATATGGTTCGTAGGCTCGTCGAGAGCCAGGAAATTGTATGGCTTGAGCATGAGCTTGGCCATGGCAAGACGTGCCCTCTCTCCTCCGCTCAGCACAGCGACCTTCTTGTCCACGTCCTCCCCCTTGAAAAGGAAGGCACCGAGAATGTCCCTCAGCTTCAGGCGCACATCACCAACGGCAATCCGGTCCAAAGTCTCGAACACAGTGTCATTCTTGTCGAGTATATCCTCCTGATTCTGCGCATAATATCCTATCTGGACATTATACCCGGGCCTGGACTCGCCGGACATCTGCTCCAGTTCTCCCATGACGACCCTCATCAGGGTTGTCTTTCCCTCGCCGTTCCTGCCCACAAGCGCGACTTTCTCTCCTCTGCGCACCTCAATCTGAGCGTCAGAAAACACAGGCTTGCCGTCATATCCGACAGTCATGTCCACAGCCTTGTATGCAATATCCCCTGAACGCGGGGCCGGAGGGAACTTGACTGAAAGCGATGACTTGTCCTCAATGTCAACCTCTATCCTCTCGAGCTTCTCAAGCTGCTTCACGCGTGACTGAACCTGGTTGGACTTGGAAGGCTTGTAGCGGAAACGTTCTATGAACTCCTCGGTCTTCTCAATCATCCTCTGCTGGTTCTCATATGCAGCCTGCTGCTGTGCTATGCGCTCCTTGCGCAGTTCCAGATACTTGCTGTACGGCACCTTATAATCATGGATGCGGCCGAGCATTATCTCCACAGTGCGGCCGGTCACATTGTCCAGGAACTTCCTGTCGTGTGAAATCAGCACAAGCGAACCGCGGTAATCCTTCAGATAGCCTTCAAGCCACTCGATAGACTCTATGTCAAGGTGGTTAGTAGGCTCGTCAAGCAGGAGCACGTCCGGCTTGGAAAGCAGAATCTTGGCAAGCTCGATACGCATGTTCCACCCCTGGCTGAAAGTCTCTGTCGGCCTGTCAAGCTCATCATAACGGAACCCAAGGCCTATCAGGGTCTTTTCCGCCATCACGCGCGGATTGTCGGAACGGTTATATGTCAGGGCATCATTGACCTCGTTCATACGGATTATGAGATCCTGATACTCCTTGCTTTCATAATCCTGCCTTTGGGCAAGTTCGGCCGCAATCCTCTCAAGTTCATCCTCAAGCGCGAACATATCGGCGAAAGCCGTCATGGCCTCGTCGATTACGCTCTTCCCCCTGTGATGTTCCATTATCTGCGGAAGATACCCGATCTTCACCCCGCTTGGAACGGCAATCTGACCTGATGTCGGAGTCTGAAGCCCGCATATCAGTTTGAGTATCGTAGATTTCCCGGCACCGTTCTTCCCCACCAGGCCGATCTTGTCATTCTCGCTTATATGGAAATTCACGTCATTGAGCAAAGTGAATCCCCCATAGGCGACAACAAGATTATTAACAGATATCATATTCAGTCATTAGTATGTTCACACAGTCTTTCTTCAAAAACTTTCACAAGCATTTCCGGACAACGCACCGGCCTGCGTGTCCGCCCGTCCAGAAATCCGAGTATCACCTTACCCTCGCAAAGAAGACTGCCGGAAGGTCCGTAAATCTCATTGCGGATGACAAGCTTGGCCATAGGCACCTTGTCTATCATGGTCACGACCCTGATGCGGTCTCCCATCTTTGCCGGCATCCTGTACCTGCACTCCACAGAGATTACAGGCAGCACGACACCGGCTGCCTCAATCTTGTCAATCGGAATCCCGGCCTTGGCCATCATGTCAGAACGGCCGCATTCGAAATACCTTATATAATTGGAGTGATGGACAATGCCCATCTGGTCCGTTTCATAGTACCTGACGTCTATCTCAAGCTCCGATTTTATCATAACAAAAAAGTTACAATATCAAACTATAATGTTTTATCAGCTATTTTTCAAAGCATTGAGAGAAGCTTCTATACTTTCTATCTTCGAAAGCGAATCGGCCTCCTTCTTACGCTCCACAGCAACCACGGCCTCAGGAGCATTGGCCACAAAGCGCTCGTTGGAGAGCTTCTTGCGGACGGAAGCAAGGAAATTCCTGTAATAAGCCAGATCAGCCTCAAGCTTCTTGACCTCTTCATCAACGTTGACCAGTCCTTTCATCGGAACGAACATCTCCACGGTACCCACCATGAAACGCTGCGCAGCAGACATGTCTCCCTCTGCCTTAGCGACAGAAACATTAGCAAGTTTCACGATTACCGGAATCACAGATGCAGGGAAAGCTCCCTTCATCATAAGTTCAAGAGTCTCCTTTGGAGAGATGTTCTTCTGCTGGCGTATGTTGCGCACACCTGCCACCGCCTCACAAGCCATGGCAAAATCCGAAATCAAGGCGGCGTCATAGCCTGCTGACTGAGGATAGCGCTGGTTCATTATGGTCTCCCCTTCTTTCCTTTCAGCCATATTCTGCCAGAGTTCCTCAGTGATGAACGGCATCACCGGATGAATCATCTTAAGCAGAGCGTCAAAGAATCCGACAGTCGCCTCATATGTGGCCGCATCAATGCCTGCCCCGTATGCCGGCTTCACGGCCTCAAGATACCATGCGCAGAAATCATCCCAGAACAACTTGTATATAGTCATCAGCGCATCGGAGATACGGAATTTCGAGAAATGGTCCTCCACCGTCTCTATGGCCTGTGACAACTTGGCATTGAACCATCTTACAGCCACGGCAGAAGCCTCAGGCTGCACTGCGGCACCGTCAACATTCCATCCGGTCACAAGGCGGAAGGCATTCCATACCTTGTTGTTGAAATTACGGCCCTGCTCAATCTGGGACTCGTCATACAGAATATCGCTTCCCGCTGAACTGCAAAGAAGCATTCCCAGGCGCACCGCATCAGCTCCATATTTGGCGATAAGGTCAAGAGGGTCAGGAGAGTTTCCGAGGGTCTTGGACATCTTGCGGCCCAGCTTGTCCCTTACAATACCCGTAAGATATACATTGCGGAACGGCACGTCATTCATGAACTCGTTTCCGGCCATAATCATTCTGGCAACCCAGAAGAAAAGGATATCCGGTCCCGTAACCAAGTCATTTGTAGGATAATAGTACGCGAGGTCCTTATTAGGCTCTACATCAGGATGACCTGCCTTGTTGGTGTCAAACACCGATATAGGCCACAGCCATGACGAGAACCATGTGTCAAGCACGTCATCGTCCTGACGCAGTTCATCGGCAGTTATAGAAGGCATCAGCTTCCTGGCTTCCTCAAGAGCCTCCTGAGGAGTCTGCGCGACAACAACTTTTCCGTCAGGCAGATAATATGCAGGGATACGCTGTCCCCACCAGAGCTGACGGGAGATGCACCAGTCACGCACATTCTCCATCCAATGGCGGTATGTATTGCGGTATTTGTCAGGAATAAGGCGCACTTTTCCGCTTTCCACGGACTCCAGCGCATCCTTTGCAAGCTCGCCCATCTTCAGGAACCACTGCATCGAGAGCCTTGGCTCAATCACAGCGTTAGTCCTCTCCGAATAGCCGACAGGAGAAGTATAGTCCTCGACTTTCTCGAGGTTTCCTTCCTGCTCAAGCATCTGAGCAATCTTCTTGCGGGCTTCGAAACGGTCTTCACCTACGAGAATCTGAGCTTTTTCATTCAGACGGCCATGGTCATCAATGATGTCAAGCACAGGAAGGTTATGCCTTATTCCTATCTCATAGTCATTCACGTCATGAGCCGGAGTGACCTTGAGGCATCCCGTACCGAAGTCCATTGTGACATAGCTGTCCTCTATAACAGGTATTTCCTTGTTTATCAGAGGAATCAGGACTTTCTTGCCTTTGAGCCAATGATACCTTTCGTCTTCTGGATTGATGCAAATTGCCGCATCGGCCATAATAGTCTCCGGACGTGTAGTAGCGATTATTATGTACTTGTCGGTCGGCTTGCCGTTTCCGTCAGAGATGAAGTATCTCAGGTGATAGAACTTGCTGACCGTGTCCTTGTGGATTACCTCCTCATCGCTTACGGCTGTAAGTCCAATCGGGTCCCAGTTCACCATGCGCACTCCCCTGTAAATATATCCCTTGTTGTAGAAATATACGAAAGTGCTTATCACGGCATCGCTCAGGTCCGGGTCCATCGTGAATTTGGTCCTGTCCCAGTCGCATGACGCACCGAGCTTTCTGAGCTGGTTCAGGATAATTCCTCCGTGTTTCTCTTTCCACTCCCAGGCGTGCTTGAGGAACTCCTCACGCGTCAGGTCTTCCTTGCTGATGCCCTCAGCCTTGAGCTTGGCAACTACCTTGCTCTCGGTGGCGATTGAAGCGTGGTCCGTGCCAGGAACCCAGCATGCATTCTTGCCGTCCATCCTCGCCTTGCGGACAAGCACGTCATTCAAAGTGTTGTTAAGGACATGGCCCATATGAAGGATTCCCGTAACATTAGGGGGAGGTATCACTACCGTATAAGGCTCCCTTTCATCAGGTTCCGAATGGAAAAACTTGTTCTCAAGCCAATAGGCATACCACTTGTCTTCTGTCTCCGCAGGATTGTACTTAGCTGGAAGTTCCATAAAATATTTACTCTAACAATTAATCTTTAGGCATATGCATACGTTCACGCCATCTTCAGATGGCATAAAACAAGATGCACGATTCCGGGCCATAAAAGCGCAAAATCGTGCAAATATACGAATAAGTCGAGAGCAGAACCAAATTTTATTTGGATTCTGCCGAGCGGAAGTATATTGTACGGAGTAAAATATACTATTTTTAGAAGCCGTTTGAAACTTTTGGGAGTGGAAACTGACTTAAATTTTCATCAAAACCATCCGAGAACTCCCGAAGCAAAGCCGCCGGCATTCATTTGTCTCCTGTCAGAAGGCCAGATAAAGTCCGAATCCGTTTCTCGCAGCACCGACATTCAGAGTAAGCTGGTTGGCCTGAGCACGGGAATTATAAGTGGCAGAAGCCCTTTTTGCGCGTGACTGGCCGACACAATAGATAGGAATACCGGCAGACAGGCAGGCTACTCCCGGGAAAATGCAAATGGCCCCGGCAACGGTAGCAAAAGCAGCTCCTGGAGAAAATTCAGCGTAAGCATAACCGTCACCGCCATAATAAATATTGTTTGCCGCTGCTGCGGTTCCTGCAATCATGAGTATGATGCTGGCTCCTGTGATGACACCACCGGCAATCATGAGCTTCTTTCCGCTGTTGCGCATCTTCAGTCCTCCGCTGGCCTGCCTGTACAGGTCAAGAGGCATGCACGCCTGCATATCGCTGTAAGTAAGCTGCCTTCCGTCCAGATAAATCGCACCCTTTTCGTAAATCATCCTTCCGAAAGGAACAGGCTCAGCCGACACAGGCGAAAATGCCACTGACTCCCCGAAAACCTCCTCAGTACCATTGGCGAATGTGATTTTGGATATTTTAGAAGCAGACATCTTATATACAGGACCGTCCGGATTGTCATAAGCCTTATAAACCACCTGGTCATCATTTATCTCAATGACAGTAGCCTCAATCACCTCAGAGTCCGTCATCAGGATAACGTCCTGGGCAAATGCGGAATGTGCAGACAGCATGCATATAGCAACCGCAACCAAAGAAAAAAGCAATTTTTTCATAATTTCAGTATTTTTAATAGCGGGGACAAACTTACGAAAAACATTTGTTTTTTCTGCTTATTGGAATAATAAATATACTGTCCCCTACTTTTAAAACCTCATATTCCCTCCATATACGATAAATATCATTTCCCACTTGGCAAATTACTTACAAAAAGATTATGACATCTGCTCAATGCGATATTTTGGCATAGCCGATAATTCAGGAGCATACTGAACAAACGACTTTCCGGGTCAAATAAATCATTGAATAACACCAAAATAATTTAGAATATTACTTAGAAATATAAAAATATATATAAATTT
>OFFK01000050.1_pt1 | contig 84436 bp, 69 predicted proteins | sample 1521361 | NCBI WGS metagenome assembly OFFK01 (sample SAMEA3504096, study PRJEB24116) | mouse gut metagenome | biome: mouse gut; feature: mouse-associated habitat; material: faeces | place: Denmark | collected 2011 | reverse complement strand
TTGCTACGGCTTACTCTATTCTCCCCAGCATAGCTGGGGGATTAGTGTTTTCATTTATAATTTACATCCGAAAATCAACAAAGTGTTTTTGTATTTCTGTATTCCAAAATTCAGGTTTAGCAATAATTTCATAAAAACGCAAAGTGCTATTTCCATCACCAAACAAATGTGTTTCACATGCATAAATTTCTATATTCTCTATGGCCTTAGTAATATCATTTTTATTTTCATTCACATGAACTATGTTTCTTGATGTATTTTCATAGTATCTTCCGCTTTGCCTGCTACCAATATCAATGGCTGGAATACCATATATTCCAGCCTCTCGAATCCCTGCACTCGAATTACCAATCATAAATTCTGCATGTTTAAGTATTGTAAGGAAAAATTCAAATCGGATAGACGGAAATACACGAAACCTTTTGATATTTTTAAAACGTTCGTATTCATGAAGAATAATCTCGTATCCTAAATCATTGTTTGGATATATAACAATATAATTCTTGTTACTCGCTATAATAGCATCAACTACTCTTCGTATTCTTTCACTAATTGAGCTATATTCTGTTGTTACAGGATGATACATCAATATACCGTATCTATCGAACTTAATATCATATCGTTCTTTTGCGCTCTGTAGACTTGGCAACGTTTTACTCATCATGATGTCAATATCCGGAGAACCTATAACATAAATTCTTTCCGGTTCTTCACCAAGTTGGATTAATCTTTCTTGCGCTTCTTTTGTACATACAAAATGAATATGTGCAAATTTTGATATTGCATGACGTATAGATTCGTCCACTGTACCAGATAATTCTCCGCCCTCAATGTGTCCAACCATAATGTTATGAAGAACTCCCACTACTGCACCTGCAAGAGCATCTATTCTATCACCGTGAACAATAATCATATCGGGTTCAATATTATCTATATAACCGGAAAAATATGATATAGTGTTTCCGAGATTTATACTTGTATCAAACGATTGCTTAAGGCCATATGCAACATGAATATTCGCATATCCATCATTAATTACTTCTCCATAGGTACAACCAAAGGTTTTAGATAAATGCATTCCACACACAAATACATAGACTTCAAAATTTTCACTATTCTCAAGTATCTGCATCAGAGATTTCATTTTTCCATAATCTGCCCGTGTACCAGTAATAAATACAATTCTCTTCTTATTTATATTATCCATTTTTCACCATATCCCAGCGAATCTGGACATCATTATCGATATCCACTACAGCTTCCCTCCCCAATAACTCCTCAAACCGAACCGCAGGAATCTCCCCAGTACCAGGACGCTTTACCCATAGATTTTCCTTTGAGAAAACTTCCCCCTTTATTATTGGCTTTATCGTAACAACAGAAGCAAAAGCAAAATCAATTGTTACCTGTTCCTCTTTTGCCGCTTTTTTCTCTCCTCCAAACATTACCTTAATGTCTTTAGCTGCAGTAATAAGTTCCTTACACTCTTGCTCATCCATGGAACATATTACATCTGGTCCTTTACGATCTTTTACATCTGTAAAATGTCTTTCTACAATACTTGCGCCTAATGCCATAGCTGCAATGCAGGCTGTATTTGTCAGAGTATGATCTGACAATCCAATAGGTATGTTTGGAAATACTTCCATCATTTCCTGCATTGCACCTAAACGAACAAGTTTCGGTGGAGTTGGATATAAGTTTGTTGTATGCAAAAGTGCATAGGGAATCTTATAATTTTCAAGTATTTTTGTGGTCTTTTTTATCGCTGGAATATCATTCATTCCCGTTGACACAATCATTGGCTTTCCAAATGATGCAATGTGTTTTATCAATGGGTAGTTGTTCAGCTCTCCTGAACCGATTTTATATGCCAATACACCAAATGATTCCAAACGATCTGCCGCTGCTCTGGAAAATGGAGTGCTAATAAAAACCATTCCCTTTTCCTCTACATAACGCTTCAATTCGTATTCATCTTCCTCACTTAATGCACAACGAGCCATGATATCGTAAATTGAGTCTTTACTATTTCCCGGAATCACATTTTTTGCCGCATATGACATTTCATCCGCCACAATATGCGTTTGGTGTTTTACAATTTTTGCTCCTGCACGATAGGCTGCATCTACCATTAACTTGGCAACTTTTAAACTGCCTTCATGATTAATTCCTATCTCCGGGATAACCAAAGGCTTTTCTCCGATACCAACTTTGATATCACCTATATAGAATGATGAATCCATCTGATTATATCCTCCATTCTCAAATAATCAATAACTTCTGATAGCCTCTTAAAGATCAATGAAATCTGATAAACTGACAATTTTCTTTCTTATCTCGCTTTCAGGAAAGCTACGTATTGTACTGTCTGGAAATACAATACTATTATCAGGAACATCCCTATTAACAATTGTTGTACCTGCACTGATAATGACGCATTTCCCAATCTGGCATTTTCCTAAAACACATGAATTTGCACATAAAACAACATTCTCACCTATCTTTGGAAATTTCCCCAGACTACTTCCTATGGTTGTATTTTGATAGACAAATAACCTATTCCCATATTCAGCACGGCCTAAAACAGATCCTACTGGATGCTCTGCACCAAACACTTCCGGCAATTCAATTTCATAGAACCAGTCTATTCCATGCATAATCTTATTTAAATAGTACAGCGAATCCGCAAGAGAAAGATTACCGTATCGATATGCGGTATTGGATAAATAATATAGTAATATTGACGTTTGTACACTGTGCCTTACTGAATAATGTATCTCGCCGTTTGAGGAATGATATCTTTTATTCCGTGAATAGGAAAAACATTTTTCTATACGCATTAAGGATTCCTGGAAAATATCATCATTAGCGATCCCCCCCCCCCCGAACCCCCACATTCTAAGCCTGTCATTTAAAATTCTTACAATTCCGTCAACACCACAGTCAATTACCACTCTATCCCTCCCAATGAGGCTTCCGCCTTTCCTCTGTATTTTCTTTCTTTAATCTCCACTGTCCCCAGGAATTCTGTTCAAAAATATCCTTATTATAGAGTTTATCCAAAGCATCATAAAATTCCCGAATTGTCATTCCAGTAAAACTGCAAAAGTCCTCAATAATCTTCGGGTCAATGTTATGGTCTCTCTCTTCTGCAAGTCTCACTGCTTCCTCACGGGTCAGCAACCCGTATCTTACCCAACGGGCAGCATAATCTATTGCATATGCATGTCCATATTTGGGGAATTTCATCCATGCATTAAGAAGATATCCATAACTGTCAATCTGGTTAAAATTCTCCACATGATTTGTTCTGTCCCACTCATGCGTCAAGTCCTTAAATCCGCGTCTTTTGGCAAATTCATAATTTTTTATGCTGTTCCATTCAACAAAATAGCTAAGATAAATCGGGGCCAACTTGTTTAAAACATCCCTTGAAGGTGCTTCAAGATATGCAAGTTCATCCAGCGGAACGCCAGCTTCTACAAGTTCATTTAAATTCACATCTGGTGCAACACCATTAAACACTTGCTCTCGAGCTGAATAAGTTTCTTCATCATCAATTCCGCCATACTCATACGAAACATTTTCTCCATACACAAGTAACGGAATTTTAAGTGCCGCAGCATAATATAACGGAACTGTATATAAGAGCCTATCTACATACCACAAGGGTCTTCCATATTTTTCAAACATATAGCGCGATATTATTTTTGCTGCCCTTCTGTTTGGCTTAAATGAAATAATATTGCATCCAAATGCTTCAGATATGTTTTTCAAATTATGCTTACCAGCTTCTGTCATAGTAAAAAAATCCTCAACCGTAATAAGCAAAGGATTCATACCCAAAAGTTCTTTCATGACATAAACTTGATAATGGCTATCTTTACCTCCCGATACAGCAATAATACAATCATATACCCCCCCCCGCATTTTTCTACGATGCTTACTACATAATATTTTTAGCTCTTCAAATCGCTGATTCCAATCAATAGATTTCTTTCATGATTTTGACATGCAATACATACTCCATTATTATTAAAAGTTATATGGGGTCTTGTATCTGGCATAATACATTTTGAGCAAAATTTCATAGAGTTACTCCTTTCCTTATGCAATAATCATTATCTGGTCTGCAAGATCAGCTTCGTCTATAGTTTGTTGTATCTTTCTGGATTTATATAAATACTTTTTTAACTTGATCTAAAATATTTTAAGTAAACCTCAGCTATATATAAATCTTTTATTTCATCAATATCTACAGAATGGGAAGTCTCCATAACAAACCCTATCGGATTATCATTAAAACTTGTATCTTTGGATATTTCGTCAATTTGATTTATGTATATGCATCCATTTACTTTGTAATAATTCTTCATCTCCTGCCGTCTGCATGTACTATTTTCCTCAAGTAAAGAATGAAGATTTCTATTTTCATCAATAGTTCTCATCAAAAGAGGGTGGTCTTCTACTATAGATACCGACGCCACCCCCTGTAAATTCTTTTCAAAAAATAATTCGATAGCTCCATCAATATCATTTGCTGTCCTTAGCGGCTGTGTTGGCTGTAATAGTATAAGACCATCAAAATGATTTCCCAGTTTAGCAAGCATTTTCAAAGCATGCAAAACAGCATCAATTGTTTTTGATTTATCGGATGCTAGTTCAATCGGTCGCATAAATGGAACACTTGCACCATATTTTTTAGAAATTTTTGCAATTTTTTCACTGTCAGTCGTAACCACTGTTTCATCTATATATTTGCTTTTTAAAGCCGCCTTTATGGAATATGAAATAAGTGGATTTCCATTAAGAAGAACAATATTTTTATTTTTGATACCTTTGCTCCCACCCCGTGCTGGAATTAATGCAAGAATCCTTTTATTTTTATACATAAAACCCCTTTCTCTCCTATAAAGTGCACTTAGTTAATGTTTGTATAATAGCTTAATTTATTTATATTACTCTCATACTTTTCCGCAAAATTTTGCCTAACTTAACTTCTATTCCCCAATACATAATACTTGCTACCACAATACTAGTTGAAAACACAAAAAGGCTTATTAAAATTTTATTCATATTGCATATTTTAACTAGCATATCCACTTTGCTTAAAAGTACATGATGAATCAAATAAAAAGAATATGATATCTTTCCAAATTTTTGCAACCACCTTGCATTACCTAGTAATCTCTGTAATCTGCTTCCAGTAACTATTAAAAATAAACAAAATGCAAATATCAAAGCTCCAACCATAAATCGAAGGATTTCCAAATAATTTTCAAACAATTTTCCAATATCCGTAGTATCATAATCCCTTAATATCCTATATATTATAAGGCCAAAGCTTTCAAAGGCAATAACCACTATGGCTCCAAAGATATCTATGTCTCTTAATGAATTATGCCCCCCCCCAAATAGATTTGATTTTATGGCTTATTAAAGATACAATAATTCCCAAAATAAACATTGGTAGACAATAAATAAACCCACTTGTATTCTCCATAGGACCAGAAAATACATAATAACTCCAGATAAATATAATCATTATGCTCCCTATAATTGTACTACGCAATTCGCCATTCTTTTTTATTGTATAAATAATTATCGGAAATAGTAAATAAAACCCACATTCCAAAGGCAACACCCAGAAATGACTATATTGTTCCAACATCAAACATTGCCAAATAGCCGTTTCAATTGTCATCCAACGCAAAAGGACTGCTATAAAACAAGTAAACAATAATGGGGGGAAAATCCTAATAGCTCTTTTTTTCCAAAAATTTATACTCCATTTTATATCAATCTTTTTTTCATTCCAATAATATAACTCACATAATAAATAAGCACTTAAAGCAAATAATATTGCCACGCCACTTTTACCAAAAAAACTTCCGCATTCATACAATTTGTCCAATATATGCGAAATAAAAACCATAAAGCATCCTATGCCACGCCACGAATCCAAATATTCTATCTTCTGCATGTACTTATCTCCCATATTGTAAAATTGCATCTCCTCTTATGCAAACATTTTCTTTTCTGTTTATATCCCCAAATACTCCATAAACCTCTCTTTATTCTCAATCGGAATTGTAGTGGGACGGCCCAAATCTTCTCTCGCCCTAATAGAGCATTTTACTTCTAGAAAACACAACGATTCTTTCCTTTTTGCTATATTAAGTTCTCTGTCCAGCTTCTCAAGACTATTTACACATACCGCATATGGATAACCACACGCTTTTGCAACCGCAGTAAGATCTATCTTAGCCGCTGCTGTAGGCATTCCTCCTACCGTTTCATGCGCTTCATTATTAATCACAATATGAATCATATTCTTGGGTGCAGCAGCTCCTAGTACAGCCATAGCTCCCATATGCATCAGCACAGCCCCGTCTCCATCAATACACCAAACTTTGGTATCCGGCTTCTGAATTGCAATTCCAAGGGCTACAGAAGAACTGTGACCCATAGAGCCAACCATCAAAAAATCATACTTATGACTCTGTCCTCTTGCCTCACGAATCTCAAACAGCTCTCTGCTCGTCTTTCCGGTTGTCGAAACAACAGGATCTTGTTCTGAAACCTTCACTATATGCTCAATTGCTTCTTCTCTCACCATTGCATATTGATTTTTATATTTAACTTTTCCATCGTAGGAAAGAGCCCCCTTACCTATCACAAAAGCAATATCCTTACCGTTTTCCAGTATCATTCTAAAGCGGCTCATGACATCCGTGATCTCCTGTTCCACCGTTTTTTGCTCAATCACAAATACCTCAATTCCCATATCTTCCAATAATTTAAGGGTGATTTCTCCCTGATAAACGTGCTGCGGCTCATCCTTTATCCCCGGCTCGCCGCGCCATCCTATAATAAAAATCATTGGGATTGCATAAACTCTCTCATGTAAAAGAGAAACAACCGGATTTATAATATTCCCTTCACCACTATTTTGCATATATACCACAGGCACTTTACCTGTGGACAGATGATACCCCGCTGCAATTGCTGTACAATTTCCTTCATTGGCTGCAATAATGTGATGTTGAGGATCAATACCATATTTATCTATCAAATAATCACAAAGAGCCCTCAGTTGGCTATCCGGAACACCCGTATAAAAATCAGCGCCTATAATATTTAAAAATTTCTCTACTCTCATTTTAGTTTTTCCTCAATATTCTATGATATAGTAAATCAATATCTTTCTCATCTAACAAAATGGGATTATTTTTTAACCTTATAGGATTTACAGACTTACACAAAATATTATAATCATTCTCCACTGCACACGGAATTTGCAGTTCCAACCCAGAAACAATATTTTCAAACTTATCTGCAGCCGCTTCTGCAGACTGCACCCCCATCACATCCGCAAGACTGTCAAACATTCTCTTTAAATATTCCTTTCCCCTTGGATCCACACACCTATCTATATTTATCAGCATCCACGGCCATATTTCTTTTATACATAATGCCACTGCATGGCCATGTGCAATATTGTACTTTTTTGTCAATTTATAACTCATTGCATGCCCTGAAGTTGTCTGCGTTATATTAATCGCTTTTCCCGCCAGATGAGCTGCTTGTAGCATAACAGCATTTGCTTTTTTATCGTTTTGCAAATACCCCTTTATATTGAGGAGAATTCGTTCAATTGCTGCCTTTGAGTAGATTTTACTTTCATTTGTGCTATTCACCGACCAAAAAGACTCAATGCTATGGCATAGAGCATCAAGCAACGTAACTTTTCTTTGATATAGCGAAAGAGTTGCAAGGGCACCCGAATCCATGAGCACAGTTTCTGGAATACAGTTCTCGTTTGTAATAGACTGTTTTTCGCCATGGTAATATATAACAGCATATCTTGTCGCTTCCGCCCCTGTTCCTGCCGTAGTCGGTACCGCCAAAAATTTTATATCATTGGGAATAATCTCTTGCTGGAAAAAAGGAGGCTCTATATGCTCACAATCCAATGCGCTGTATAATTTAATACATTTTGCAACATCAATAGCGCTTCCTCCCCCTACAGCTACAATGCCTTCACAATGATTCTCCTGAAATACTCGAACTCCCTCCACTACTGACTCATATGACGGATTCGGCTGAAACTTATCAAACTTTACAACCTCAATACCTGTTCTTAAATATAAATTATCAAAGTATTCACCTATTTTTAAATTCTGTAATGATTTTCCGCATACTAATAAAAAGATTCGAATACCAGTTTGTTCAAAATAACAATCAAATTCACTGTAGTTATCTGACGCATATAAAATATTCTGTGCCATGGATTTACCTCTATTTTTCTTCTGGAATCATACGTATGATTTCGGAAAAAGGCATCAAAAAATCATCACACTCCAAGGCTCTGTGATGCTCCAGTATCATCATTGCCGCCTTCTGCACTGCCGGAACTGTCGCCCTCATCAGCTGGTTTGCATATATTGTTATATTTACACCACATTTCTGAAGTTCTTCTTCAGTAACAGAATTGAAACTTGTTGGGACAACAACCACTGGTATGTTTTTATCTTCCTGACGAAATTGTTTTACAAATTCAAATATTTCATCTGGTTCTTTCTTTCTGCTGTGAATCATAATTGCATCTGCTCCTGCTGACACATACGCTCTTGCTCTGCTCAGAGCATCGTCCATCCCTTTCTCTAAAATCAGACTCTCTATTCTTGCACAAATCATAAAGTCCCGTGTCTGCTGTGCTTTTTTCCCTGCAGATATCTTTGCAGAAAATTCTTCAATACTGTCCTGTATCTGTTCCACTTCTGTTCCAAATAGTGAATTTTTCTTTAAGCCTGTTTTGTCTTCAATAATTATCATGGAAACCCCCATACGCTCAAGAGAGCGAATCGTATATACAAAATGCTCTATCCTTCCACCTGTGTCTCCATCAAAAATAATAGGTTTTGTTGTAACCTCCATCAAATCCTCTATAGTACGAAAACGACTCGTCATATCCAAAAGCTCAATATCCGGCTTCCCCTTTTCTGTAGAATCGCATAAGCTGGAAACCCACATTGCATCAAACTGATGCCCTCCTCCATTCTGATATGACACTGTATTTTCAACAATTAAACCTGTTAATCCATCATGAGCCTCCATAGCTGTAACAAATCCTTTTAATGCCAACATTCGTTTTAATCTTCCGCGCCGTATATCCGGCATTGCAAGATCCGCTCTTGTCCTGACATCAAGCTCTTTATATTTCAAATCAGCAGCATATGGAAATTCTACCAATCTTCCCCCATATGTTGCCAAAACTTCTGCCACTTCATCCCTTATAGGCTTCAAGAATCCTACCTTCCAGTCATCACCATGTACAACATATGTTGGCTTATATTTTAATAAATTCTCTCTATAAGACAATTCCGTTTGTTCCACTACCCTATATACTCCTGCAATATTTTCAAACATCACTTTTCGCTCTGAAAGTGGCAACAACGGATACCTTTTATATGATGCTACTACCTCATCAGTTAAAACACCAATAATAACTTTACCTAAACGCTTCGCTTTTTTTATTATATTAATGTGGCCGGAATGAATAATGTCCGTTGAAAAGCTCATATAAACGGTTCTATTTTCAATTTCTTTGAGTCTATTTGTTATAGAAAAAAGATCTTCAGGGTTGTCAATTTCAGCACAAAGTAACCTATCCACATCTAGAGGATGTAACTCGCAGCTTTCTGAAATATCATTAAATGCATTCTCCGCATAACATTTTTTCTTGCTTATATCATCACTTTCGCAATAATAAATAATCTGCTGTTTCCAAATCTCCCAGTCCTTCTTTAACAATTTATACAAAGGCTGTGCTGCCATTGCTTCATCAAAAAACTCAATACCTATTTTAGTAATCTTTCCTTCAGAAATAACAGCTTTAAAGTCCTTTTCCGGCAATGACTGTATGCTGCTTACTGTCGCACAACTAAACTCAAAATCCAATACTTTATCCAGTACCTCATTCTCAAAGACTAAATCCCCATGCAATAAAATTAAATCATCGTCTAAATAATCTTTTGCGCAATAAATAGAATAAATATAATTTGTATTTTTATATTCGGGGTTATTTACAAATCTAATATGAATTGGCAAATCCAGACTTTGACAATAGTTCACTAAAATTCCATTACAATATCCAGTTGTTATTATAACTTCCTCTATTCCTGCTGCTATAAGCATATTTAACTGTCTGGATAAAATTGTTTCTTTTGTGCTAATTTCAGTCATACATTTAGGATGTTCGGAAGTTAAAACACCCATTCTGGTTCCTATTCCCGAATTTAAAATAAGTGCTTTCATTCTATCATTAACAACTCCTTTAATATTCTTTCATCACTATACATTGCATATGTGAACTTGCTTCCCCCATTATCAGTATTTCTTGTACCATTTCTTTTTCTTCTTCCGTTAATTTACTAATCTGTAATAAATATTTATTATTTAAATGTTCTTTTTCCATTTCTAATATTTCTACATCAAATTGTCCTGGTGTAGAAATATCTACAAGGAAAAAGCCGCTTCGAAATACAAAATGTGCAATATTATTAGTACTAAAAGCATTCAAATGCATTGGCGGCAATATATTACATGCTAAAACTCTGGGCACATTATATGATATATTTTTCATTTCCACAGAAGCACTATTGGGAGTTGTAAATATCATGTAGCCTCCCTCATTCATTACATAGTTTATTTTTTTAAACACATTATATGGATCAATCAAATGCTCAATTAATTCAGAATGCCATACAATATCAAACCTGGTATCCGTAGACTCAAGATAGTCTTCAATAGTAGATGATATCAGGGTTATACTTTCATCGTGGCATGCTTTTACGGCATTATCATTCGCATCAACTCCAATATACGTTATATCTTTATTTATACCTCTATCCTGTATACGTTTACGAAGCCGCGACAGAAAACTACCGTTACTGCATCCTACCTCTAATATATTAACATTATCTTTGGCAATTTTATTAATATAAGATATAATCGTTTCAATTCTAGTATCTAAAATAGTATTTTCTGGTTTTTGAGCCCTCTCTTTGTATACTTTCTCCAACATAGTGTTACATTCATAATTATTATAATAATCATTAAGTACTTCTTGTGTTGGGCACGGATTCACGTAGAGCGAACTACATTTTAAACATTTTGATATGCCGTACCGGTTTTGAAAAGATTCTACATTTTCGTACTTTTCACATCCACAAAATGGGCAAGGACGTTTGATAAAATCCCCCCCCCCCTGTTTGAATAACTATCGTAAATCTTTATTGCATCGTCAATACGTTGTTTACCAATCATATAAGCTTCTTCATAAGTTCTGCTTTCCGTAAATCTTTTTCTCATATTTGTAACATTCCTTTCCATCTACATCTTATTTATCCTAGTTTAACTACAAATGAAAATATTCTACAATTAATCGACAAGCATCGGACGGTGAAATACTCCCCTTATTTTTTATTTGCAAATCCGGTTTTACAGGAAATTCAGGGATAAGATCTATACCGTATACGTTTTTTATTTCTCCTTTCTTTGCAGCTACATACAAACCCTTAGAATCTCTCCTAATAAGCTCGTCCATTGAAACATCCAGAAAAATCTCATAATAGTTTTCCAGCATTTCACGATTTTGTTTTCTGATGTATTCTCTCATACCTATTGCACACATTATTACATCAATACCTTGATCGATTAAGAATTTGGCCATTCTACATACGATCTCACTCTGTCTTTTCCTCCCTTCTTCTGAATAATCTTCATTTCTCATTACCTGTCTGAAAGCATCACCATCTATAATAATAACATTAGATTTTTTACTCTTCATATATTCAAATAGCAAATTTCCCACAGTAGTCTTTCCTGCACCTGACAATCCCGTAATAAAATATACGGTTCCTTTCTCAATCTCCATTATTAAACTCCTCTCCCGTTTCATGTTTCCTTACATTAGAATAATAATCTCCTAATTTTCAGCATAACTCAAAATAACATTCTCATAGGCATGGTTATATAACCGCCTCATCAATTTACCTCTTCATAAAAGTGTTTATACAACCTCTTTTTACAGCCGAAAGAGAGCATCTTATTTTCATGACTATAGATCTAACATGATATTTATTCTTTAATCTGTCTCTCTTTGTATAGTGAATCTTGTAAAAGCTCATTTCCTTATAATCACGATTACTTTTCTCATACTTACGTTTAACTTCATCCTGCAGCAATCTATATAGCTTTGTAAAAGCCTCTTGCATTTCCTCTATCTGAGATTCTGTCCAAAAACTCTCAAAGTGTGAACTTCTTGTTAAAAGCAATTGTCTGCAGAACCTAATTTTCCCATTTGAAAAAACAAAAAAATCTAATAAATTACAGAAACTATTTATATCAAAATAATTCAAATATAATTCCAGCCCGTAATGGCTCACCAGTAGTAAATATTTCCCATCTGTAGCAGAATAACTCTTGTTAAAAGAATGGATTTTTAACTTCTGGTTTGCAAATAGATTTCTGGAAAAAACTATATCTCTACACGGGCAAAGCTTATCAAGCTTTTCCGACGGATGTTCTAAGAGTCTTAATATCAAACTTTTCAGCTCTGAAGTTCCCAAAAGTGAATCTATGACAGGCATACTTTTTTGCACTCCCGCAACAATTAAAGGCGTATGTATCATATGCTGATATGGCGGCAAGGCATGTGAATACCCCTCGTTTAAGCCATGCGCCCAAAAATCATCTCCATGATCTCCATATAATACAAAAACAGTATTTTCATATTTATTATATTTTTTTAATACATTCACAAGAATTTCGAGAGTAGAATTTACCTCTTTAAAACCTTGGATTTTTAAATCTACCCCCCTTTGCTCCTCTCGCCCGTCACCAAGAAAATCCATAGCGCTTGAACAATCATCCAGAAACAATGCAAACGGCCCTTCACCCTCCAGAAATTTTGTATAATCTCTTTCGAGAGTATCATGGTCGTTTGTATTCAAAAAATCACAGTCATGTGCCACCAAACTGTTTACATGCGCTACATCATAATGCCCCCACAATAAATAATTTTTAATGCGATATCCTTTCTTTTGCAATGAATCAAATAAAGAATCTGTCTTAAAATCCGTATTCTTAATCGCATCTTTAATTTTAACTGCTCGCTTCACATCTGTGAGGTTATACTGCTCTTCAAGAATATCCGTAGTACCATAAAATAAGTCGGACAAAACCATGATTGTGGATGTGGCCGTTGAATAATATTGGGAGAAAAAAACTCCCTCTTTCTCTATCTCCCTTACAGTTGGAAAACACTCTGGGTTCAATCTGTAAATTATATTATTCAAGCTTTCAAGATGTACAAGCGCTAAATTAGGTGTCATTGTTTCATCCTCTTTTAAAATCCTTAATATATTTAATTATCATATTCTGCTCTTCCTGACCCATATACGGATGTAATGGCAAAGCCAATATTCTTTTGCATATATCTTCTGCTATAGGCAGTTTTACTTTCACACAATCCATTTTCTGAAAAGCAGTCTGTCTGCTCATAGGTTTGGGATAATAAATCATAGAAGGTATTCCCCTCTCCTTTAAAAAACTCTGTAATCCATTTCGCAAATTTTCATTTTCCACCAAGATTGAATATTGTGCCCAACTGGAATAGTACTCTTTTTTTATTACAGGTGTTTTTACTACCTCATTTAGTTTCTTTGTATACTGGTCAGCTATTTCGTTTACATCATTCAATTCGTATTCCTGGAATGCCTTCATTTTTACTTGCAAAATCGCTGCTTGCAATGTATCCAGACGTGAATTCACCCCAATACGTACATTGTCATATTTATCCGTCCCCTTTCCATGAATCCGGTAAGATCTCAACAGCTCAGCCCACTCATCTGAGTCCGTAAATATTGCACCGCCATCGCCATAGCATCCTAATGGTTTTGCCGGAAAAAAAGATGTCGTAGAAATATCTCCAAAGCTACATACCTTTTTTTCCCTAATTCTGCCACCAAAGCTTTGTGCTCCATCCTCCAGAATCAATAATTGATACTTATTTGCAATTTCTCGGATTTTAGGATAATCTGCCGGTTGGCCAAAAAGATCCACTGCCACGATTGCTCTAGGAATATATTCTCCCTCTCGCTTTATTGCCTCAATTGCATTCACCAAAGAATCTGAAGACATATTAAAGGTATCTTCATTAATATCCACAAAAACCGGCAACGCTCCTTCTGATGCTACTACTTCTCCAGAAGCAAAAAATGTAAAGTCGGGTACAAATACTGCATCCCCTGGGCCAATATTCCATGCCATCAGTGCCAGTGACAAGGCATCTGTTCCATTGGCACAAGTAATACAATGCTTAACTCCCACATATTCTGCAAGTATATTTTCTAAATCAACCACCTGTCTACCAGAAATAAAGTTTCCGTCCTTTAGCACTGTCATAATTGCCTGATCTATATCCGGTTTTAATATTTGGTATTGCTTTTGTAAATCTCTAAACTGCATTATTTAATCCTCTCTATTTAATTGCATTCTTAACCGCTTCAAGATATGCATATTGATGTTCTGTATCGGGTTCAAGATAATTTCCCTCTCCCCATTCATTCCATGCATCTATGAAAATATATTCTGTATGATAAACTTGTTCCGCCCTTTTTATCTGCAGTCGCAAATATTTCTCAAACAGTTCTGGTGAAGCACCCTCAATAAAACAGGCTTGTCTTCCTTTTCTTGGCGTTTCGTCATAAGTAACAACGGCCCCTGGATAAGTTTTTATTCTATCCAGAGGGGCCTCCTTTATCATATTTTTCCAAACCGTTTTGTAATTTAATATTTCTGGTTTTTTATTAAATGGCAGTTTTAATCTATAAATCAAAGAGTTATATGTCTGTCTCCAAAAATGATAATCATATTTTGTATAATTACCGTATCGTGCTACTGCCTCTACATACTCGTTACTCTGTGGTGTTTCATTAATAGAAACTATATGGATACCAAAAAATCCATCCTGAATAGCAAGTGTATTCCAAAGAGCAAACATTTCCTTCGCACACGCTATATCATTCAAATGATATATTAAAAGCATAGGCTTGTTATCTACTTTAATATATCTTTCATCTTTAAAAAACTGGCTCAAATAACTATAATGCTCCCTCCAATTCTTTTCTATTCCATATGTTTGTTTAATTAATATTCCCTTTTCACTCTTTTTAATATCAGATGAGATCCAAGTTGTAACCGCACCCTCCACCGCTGTCCAGGTTCTTGCCCAAGTAACATTTGCCCAAGCAAAACAAAAAGGCTGATCTATATCTGTCCATTTCAACAGATTTTCTGCCGGTTTCTCTAATAGCTTTTTCCCATTAAACCAATAATGAAAATAACAGAATCCATAAATCCCATATTCTTTCATAAGTCCTGTTTGCCAATCAACTGTGGATTTATCCATTAAATTATAATAATTATTATTTAAAGGAACTTTCGGTTGAGACTGATTTTTAAAAATCGCTTTTGTTTTTTTTACATTGCTCCATTCTGTAAATCCTTTCCCCCACCACATATCGTTTTCCGGAATTGTATGATATTGTGGTAAGTAGAATGCTAACAGTTTCATGAAAATCCTCCTTCAAATATATTTACTTTATTAGGATATCACTAATGGCCTCATACATCTTTTTATCCGCTACCCCATTATCAGAAATAACATATCTTTTTTTATAAGCATTTCCAGCATCTTTATTATAATCAGTGACATAACTTCTCCACTGTTTGATTTGATCATGATCTTGAATATCTAATTTCATACAATTCAAACACTGGGTAACTGCATCATATTCTCCTTTCATACGCGGTACATTTATAAAATATTCGGAACTATATATGATTATATAATCCCTTTCATACATCATCACGGTTCCTATACATGTAGATGTGCCCATGATTACTAATCTTGCATCTTTAATTAGATAGTTAGTTTTATAATAAATAATCTCTCTTCCATGAAATTCATCCCCTTTGTACTCCGCTTTTGGATGCGCCGCAATAATAACTTTACAGCCCCAGGTCTTCTCAATCTCATCAAACAAGGCATTGAGTCGAAGTAAATGCTTTTGAGGATCTGATACTGGAAATTTACTTCCTATTTTTATAAAATCTGAATGGCCTATTACATAGTCATCTATATATACCACATATTCTTCTGTGAATAATGGCGGAACATTCTTTGAATCCAGATATTCGTCGTAAGAAGATGCATGAATCAAAATATTTCGTTTCGAAACAACTTCAAAATAATTAGGAAAACTGTCATACATTATTTCAGTAGTAATAAAATTATATAAAGACTTATATTTTAATGGCCCTAATAATCTGGCATATAAATTTTTAATATCACTTTTACAATTTATTTTGTTTCTATCACTTCCTTTAGAAACCAATTTCTTAATTGGAGCCTTAAAAAAAACTACTTCTATTCTACGTAATATTCGATACAATTCTTTTATATAAATATAGAATATATTATAGGTGCTAATAATTCTAAAATTCTCTTGTATACTAGGTGCTTCTGTTATATTACAAAAATTTAATTCTGCATTTTTTAAGTTCTTTCGTATGATATAGGATATATAATCATAGCCATGATAAGGATATATCAAAAAGATACAATTCTCATTTTTAACACGAGATATTTCACATTTTAAAGAATTCTCATCATTAATATAACGTGTTCTACCTGACATATCGATCCCTTTAGGCTCTGGCACTCCTAAAAACTTCCAATTAACAGCAGACCATACTTCCACTTCGCACCCTTTAGAAAGAAAGCTATCCATCTGAAAACTTTCCTTATCATGTACATATCCATGTCTTCTTTCAAAAATATAAATAATTTTCATAAACATCTCTATCCTAATATTTTTTTTGCATATTATTTTTCTTTAATAATTTTTCCATTTTCTACACGATAAACAATATCACACCCCTCTATAGTTCCTAATCGGTGCGCTATAATAAGCATAGTCTTCCTACCATGAAGGCTATTAATTGATTCCATAACCGCTGATTCTGTATCATTGTCAAGAGCTGATGTGGCTTCATCAAAAATTAAGAGTTTTGGATTTGAATACAAAGCTCTGGCAATTCCTATCCTCTGCCTTTGCCCACCAGACAGTCGGATTCCTCTCTCGCCTATAGTGGTATCCAAACCTTCAGGGAGGCTCTTGACAAAATTATCAAGTTGGGCTTCTTCTAATGCTTTCCACACTTTGCTTTTATCAACTCCCTCTTTGGAAATACCAAATGCAACATTTGCTTCTATTGTGTCATCCAACATAAATATCATTTGCGGAATATAACTGATACTGGACAACCACCCATGATAGTCTTCCCAAATATCTGTGCCATCTGAAAGAACCTTCCCTGACTGCGGAAGCAATAGTCCTAAAAGAATATCAACAGCTGTAGTCTTACCAGAACCTGATGCTCCTACAATACCTACAGACGCTCCTATTGGTATCTCCATATTTGCCTTTTGAAAAATGGGGATCTCTGTATTTGGGTAAACATATGTAATATCTTTCAATTCCACCTTTTTATTTATTGTAATACCATCGTTTTTTATCGTTTTTATCTCGCAAAATACTTGCTCCTTCGCTTCTGTCAACATTTCTACCAACTTATTTAATGCAGGCTCCTGATAAGCCATAGAATTAAAATAATTACTCATCCGATTTACACTTGGCATAAGACGCACTGCTGCAAATGCAAAAGCTGTCAGTTGTGGTAACATTGCATCTATTTCACGTCCATTATACATTAATACAGCAATAACACCTAATATAGTGCTCATACTAACAGCTTCTATACACAACCTTGGAACAGTACCTAGTACACTATTTATTTTCTCTGAATCAATAGCCCTTTTCCCATATTTTGAAAATTGGCCTAAAAAATACTTTTCTTTTTCTCCTACTTTTATCTCCTTAATGCCATTTATAGATTGTAAGAGCCATTTATTTACCTTACTAGCATTGTCCTGATATCTTTCTCCAGCTTTTTTTAAAAAAGGCCTCACAATATTTTCAATGAGCAATAGAACTATTCCTAATATCCCTGCTGACAAAAAAGCCATAAACGGATCTGTAACAATAATTGTTATAACTAAGGCTACACAGACAAAGGCCTCTGTAAAAAATCCTAAAACCGAACTAAGTAAAGCAAATGAACGACTTGTATCACTATTAATAGATCGTATAATCTCACCACTATCTGCATACAAAAAATATTCATATGGGCTTTTCAAATATTTTTCCATTAACTGTCTTTGTATCATAAAGCGATTATTACAAATAAAACGGTATTGCACATAATACTGCAAAAACAAATATATATTCTTGAATATATAAACAAAAATCAAGATTAAAATTACAAATATTATAAATGCCTTTGTAGAATGTAAATCAAACATTTTGCAAATAATCTTTACCTTATCATTACTTTCAATGATATTAGGAGTTGTTACCGCTGAAACAAGAGGTAAAATCAAGCCAACCCCCAAAGTCTCCAAAAGAGCGCCTATAATCATCATGAAAGTAATAACAATTATACGATGTTTCTGTTGTTTGTTTAAAATAGTGCGAAATTTATTAATTATATGAAGCATTTAATATCCTTTCATAGAACATTATTCTATATCATTCCATTTAAATATCAGTTTTTAAAAGTTTTAAAGTTTTTTCATACATCCTTCTCTGATAGCTTGATTCTGAAATACATACTGTAGAATTATGCCATAGCAATACAACCTCACCATGAAATTGTTTACAATTCTTTAGCATCTTATAAATCATGTGATAAGCTGCCTCTTCGCCTAAATTCATATATTTTTTACTATCTAGTGTACATTCCATAACTGTTAATGGATGCAGTGTTAAAGATGTTACCTTTTTTGACAATGGATTAATCCATTTTACAGCTCTGCAGGTTCCTAATCTAAAACCCACTACATCCGCATAACCCATAGTAAAATCATCTGTAATCCCTGCCGCAATCAAAGCCTCAAAATCCTTGGGTTCTCTACTGCAAAGATAATGGTGCCTATTCCACCTAATAGCTTCTCTTGAAATTTTCTCTAGCCGTCTCTTTTCTTTAATTACTTTTTCTGGTTTTTCTCCTGCGGAAAAACTACTATGTATTCCAATAACAGCACCATTTTTTTTCAATAATTGTATTAAATCTTTCACCCGAAAAATATTCTTATAATATGGAATATCATATTCAGATCTTCCTCCTGCTTCTATAAAATAAATATCTGTACAAATATCTTTTCCTAAGTATTGCTTAACATCCTGGTCCATCTTTATAAGCCAGGGAAAAGTATATATCTCATCATATCGTTTATAGTTATACCATAGCTTTATACTTTCATATTTATCTTCTTCATGCCTAATAATTTTTCCACAGGCCATTCTAAGTGCTAGATATAAATTTTTAACCTTCCATATTTGATCTACATCATGCGTAAGATAAACATGATTATAATTATTTAAAGGTTCTTCAACATAAAATCCTACCCTCCGCAACCATTTGCGTAACAACCTTCCATATTCATCCACAATTGGACGCATTAAGAAACCTGCTTGATAAGGAAACGATCTTAAACCTTTTAATCTCCCATATTCATCACGATCTTTATGATTAATATATTCTTCATACCGTGTAATCAAAAAAAAGGTACTAGCAATTATGTCTGCCGAAATAACAAGCCTTTGGTTATCCCATACAATTTGTTTATTTCCAAACAACAATGGCACACCATCTATTTCATCTAATGGCATTTGTGGCATACTTGCTTGTGTCATATAAACATCATCATCAAAAAACCTTGACGGAACAATTACAATTTTAGCTTTTGAATTATTCGTATACTCAATTTGATTCACTAAATAACTATTTTGTTCTCCTAACAAAAAACTTATTATATATTTGACAATTTCTTTCATTAAATTCTCTCTTTAAAAATACTCATTATCAATTGCGTTTTAAAATTTCATACACTTTAAAAAGTTTTTTTTCTTCTGTCTGCCAATTATACTTTGTAGCAATAGCGTTTCTCCCATTTTTACCCATTTGGGTAGCAATCTCTGGATGTTTAAGAATTTTTTGCACCGCTTTGACTGCTGCTCCTATATCATTATAAGGAACAGCAATTCCACAACGATTTCCTTCTACAATGTCTCTCCAAATGGGAAAGTCTGAACATACTATTGGCAAACCAGCCTCCATATACTCAAATAATTTAATTGGTAGACTATAATACGTATTAGGTAAATTTTTCAATATACATAAACCAACATCACTTTCCCGATAAAGCCTATTTACTCCTGCACGATCCAAGTAACCCAAATATTCTACTTTATCCCAAGATTCTATATTTTCTAATTCTCTTTTATAAGAATCATCTAATAGACCTGCTAATAGAAGCTTTCCGTTAATATAGCTCATCATTCTAACATACATGGAAATGTTTCTGTCTTCAGTCAAACTGCCACAATAACAAATTTGCGAGGCCTTTACTATATTCCCTGCTACCTCTCTACATGATTCATTACTAATTTTATTAATAATTGGATAATTTGCAATACAACATACAGTAGAAGTTAATCTTTTGCATCTTTTTTCAATATATGGAGTCGCAGTAATTACATAATCCGCCTTTCTTATACAATAATTCTCATATATTTCAATAATTCTGGCTAATAATGTTCCTAAAACTTTTCCTCTACGCCTACATAAGGATGGTTGCATGTCTCGTGGAGAGTCCTCATGCATATCATAAATTACATGTTTTCCTTGCTTTCGCATATACAGAAGCACAGACAATAAAACAACCTCATGAAAATGGTATATGTCCGCATCTAATGAACTTAATACTCTTTTAATTTCTCTACAATAAAGTAAAAATGGAAGTTTCTTATTTGTTCTTTGCAATTTAACCGTAATAACTTTCACACTATCATTACTGACATTCACAGATTTTGCGTTCATGTTAGAAGTAACATAAATCACTTGATGCCCATATCTAGACAAAGACGCACATTCTTTCTGAAATATCCTTATATCATCTGGTCTATGAGAATACCCCACATGCACAATTTTCATGGCCCTTTCCTCACTTTACGAATTAATTCTTACACTTGTACATGAAAAACCTTTACCCAATGTGCCGCACATATGATACGCCAGGCAGTGCTGTCCCCTTTTTCCACCTTACTATAATTTCTGTAAAACCATGACAACACTTTTTCTTTTACTAAATAATTGGATAAGATGTCACATGCTTGCTCAAGCTCTTTTTTTATAATATCAAAATTCTCTTTATACCAAATATTTTCTGGTGTCACAAAACCCAATTTACTATATCTATTATATATTAGACTTGGTAAAACATCCTTCAGTCCTTCCCTTAAAATCTTTTTTGTTATTCCATTCTGTATTTTATACTCAATAGGTGTGTGATACATTAATTCCACCAATCGGTAATCAAGAAAGGGAACTCTTGATTCTATGGAATATGCCATAGAGTTTCTATCTTCATAATGTAATAAATTTGATACCCCCATCGAAATGCTTGCATAGATATATTTTTTTTCGTCTTTTTCGTTATACATATGCCGGATTTTTCTATATTTAGATTCTAACCAATATCTTTGAGGATAAGGAGTATCGCTTCTAAAATAGTGATAAATATCAGAAAAAACCATACGTATACTATGTGGGAAACATGCATTTACAATTGTTTTTATTATAGGCAGGCCTATTCCTTCATTCTCACCTTTTCTACGCTTACTATAGGATTCCCTAATTTCTTTCTGCAAGGTTTTCCATTTTAATTTTCTCGCATATTTTGTAAAAAGAACATTATAAAAGGGAGTATACCCTCCCAAATGTTCATCTGCCCCCTGTCCATCCAGCATTACTTTTATATTCTGTTTTGATGCTTCTTCAAAAACATTCCATTGAGCAAATATACTTGTAGAAGCAAACGGTTCATCCATATACCATATAATTTGATCCAACTTTTCCAACAATTGATTCATATCTGGAAAAACCTTATGGATAATGGCTTGTGTATCTTTTACAACAGCATCTACATATTCCTGTTCGTCATATTCTTTATTTTCAAAACAGGAAGATATTACATGCTGTTCTATTTTTCCTTGCTCCTTATTTAATAACTTATTCGCCACACATACTATTGACGAACTATCTAACCCACCAGATAAGCAGGAACCAACCCTAACATCGGCACGAAGCCGCAATCGTACCGAATCAAAAAAAATATTACGAAACCTTTTTATACTCTCATGCTCATTATAATGACATTGCTTACTGTTTTTCAAATCATAGTAAGTTTCTATTTTATAAGTTTTCTCAATAAGAGAAAATATCATATGTTGTCCACCTTTTAATTGCTGTATTCCTTTATACATAGTCTCATTTGAATAGTCCAAACTACCACTTACTAAAAATGTGATAAAATGCTCTCTGTTTACTTCTGGCTGACTTTTTTTTATTTCCAGTAATTGTTTTATTTCTGAGGCAATGGCGAAATGCTCGATATCATCAACAAAATAAAATGGCTTAATGCCAAAACGGTCACGAGAACAAAATAATATTTCTTTTTCTTGATCCCAAATACAAAAAGCCCACATTCCGTTTAAGTAAGTCTCACATTTTGTTCCCCATTTATCATACGCCGCCAAAAGTACTTCTGTATCCGTCTCCGTTTGAAATGTGTAACCAAGTCCTTTTAATTCCTCCCGAATCTCTATATAATTATAAATTTCACCGTTAAAAGTTATAATCTTATTTCTATATTGCATCGGCTGAATACCGTTTTCTGACAAATCAATAATCGCTAATCTTCTATGTGCCAAAGCGATTGAACCATTGATATAGATCCCCGTTCCATCCGGACCTCTATGTTCAATAACACTCATCATTGCATCAATAAGTTTTTCGCTGATTTTCTTGTTTTTCTTTGATACTATACCGCCAATTCCACACATTTTATTCTTTCTCTGTTCAATCAATAGTCTGTAGTTGCCTTAAATAATTGCCTTATATGTTTCAAATAAAATTTTTTTTTCTTTTTCCCAGCACAATTCTTTTTTTGCAATTTCTAAATTTTTCTTAAACAATTTATATTGGGTTTTATCTTCTTTCATAGTATTCACACAGCTTATTATATCTTTCACATCATCTGGCTTATTTAACAATCCAATTTTATAGGACTGAACAATTTTTTTAATTTCCGGCAAATCCGATGCAATAACAGGCGTAAGTGACTGAATACTTTCAAATAGTTTATTGGGCAATGCAAAATAATAGCTTTTCACAACAGGCACTATAGAAACCATACTTAAATCTGCCGCACCTACATATTTCCATAATTCTTTTATTGGAACTGCATTCAAAAAAACAATTCTATCCCCAATATGAAGCTTTTGTACTCTACCTATTAAATTCTCTTTATATCTTTTATCACTACAATTACCCAAAATAATAAGACCTGTATCTTTTGTACTTCCAATAACCTCTAATAAAGTCTCAATTCCTCTTCCCTCCCCCAACATACCATGATATATTAAAAGAAATTTAATATCTTTCTTCAATTTTTTCAATAATTCGTACCTTATATTTTCACATACCTTGATATTGATTTCCCAAAATTCCGGTATATTGCGCACCACAACTGGCCGTTTTTTTAACTTATGTATCTTTTGTACTTCATCTGCAATGCTGTCATTTACTACAATGGTAAACTCGCACCTTTTTATTAGGAAGCGCTCCAAGTAAGTAATTACTAAAGTCTGCAGTTTACTCCGTTTCGTATTTCTTCCTAATTCAAACTCATGTGAATCATATACAAGTTTTGGCCTTCTTTTTTTGCTAAGAAAAATTGTAGAAAGATATCCTATTAGTAATGCCATTATATCATGCCCAGATATCACTTTAGGCGCAAGCTTTCTAGTCTTCCATGACCATGTAAATATAGAAGCTATACGATTTATCATATTGGGAACATGATTTCCCAGCGGCCGTGTTGACATACGGTACACATTAAACCCATCTACCTGTTCTATGACACCAGTACTATTCCCTTTTGCCAAAACAAGGACTTCAGCACCTAGTTCTTCCACTACACCTAATTCACGCTTATCTCTACTCGCATTTTCCCATGTGGAAAGCGCAATCTTTAAAACTCGTTTTGATGATACTGTCTTACTCATTTACTTCCCCTTAAAGAATTTCCAAACTATGATTTATAATTGCTATCATTTTTTTCTATAATATTCCCCTTTTCATCCACTTTCCCAATCACTATGGCCGGCACTCCAGCCACCAGTGCGTAATCTGGCACATCTTTCGTAACCACTGCCCCGGCCGCCACCATGGCATATCTTCCAATCGTATGCCCGCAGACAATGGTTGCATTGGCTCCAATGCTTGCACCTTCTTTTATTAGCGTTCTTTTATAATGTGCCCTTCCTTTCGGATAGCGGGCTCTGGGAGTTAAGTCATTGGTAAATACACAGGAGGGGCCACAGAATACTCCACCCTCCAGTTCTACCCCTTCATACAGAGATACATTATTCTGTATCTTACATTCGTCGCCCATCACAACATTATTTGATATATTTACGTTTTGTCCCAGAGAGCATCTTTTCCCAATTCTGGCACCTTTCTGGATATGACAGAAATGCCAAATTTTTGTTCCGTCCCCTATTTCAACGTCTATATCAATATAGCTGCTTTCATGTACAAAATAACTTTCCATTATGAAAATTCTCCTGTCATTTCCGTAGAAGCAAAATCCCTTAATGGCAGCTTCACCGGAAGACCCGTCTTCTGGCTTTTGTAAATTGCAAGAACCAGTTCCAAAGCATTTCTTCCTGCCATTGCATCCACATACGGCTTCCGGTTTTCCTGTATGGCCTTAATCATATCCCCATACAAGCTGCTGTGTCCATTTCCATAAACATTGCTTGTCTGTTCCTGAAGTCCCCTTTTCTGACTATCTGTATCATCTTCATCTGCAAACTGCCACACATCAATATTATTGGTTGATTTTCCCCCTATCTTTACGGTTCCCTTCTCTCCAAAAACATATAATGTCTCCTCCAGATTCTGCGGGTAGACATTCGTGGTCCCTTCAATAGTAGCAATTGCTCCATTTCTAAATTTTACCACGGCCATTCCCACATCCTCTGCCTCCAGGTAGTCATGAAACTGCTGGCGGGTTTGTCCGTACACCCCTTCCACCTCGTCCCCAAACATCCAACGAAGCAGATCGATCCCATGTATGCACTGGTTCATCAGTGCTCCCCCATCAGAAGCCCATTTTCCCCGCCAGGGAGCCTGGGTATAATAGTTCTCATTCCGATTCCAGCGCACATGGATGGAGCCATGGGACAGCTTCCCAAACCTTCCCGCTTCCAGTGCCCCTCGAAGTTCCTGAACAGCCACATTAAACCGGTTCTGATGACAGGCCGCCACTTTCACGCCTCTTTCCTCAGATCGGCGGATAATTTCATCCGCATCCTGAATGCTCATGGCAATGGGTTTTTCAATGATGCAGTTTATTCCATGATCAATACAATATAAGGCGATCTCTGCGTGGACACCGCTTTCTGTGGCAATTCCTACCAAATCTATCTCATTTTCCGTCAGCATTTCTTTATAATCTGTATACCTTTTGACTGTCTCACGATTCTCCAAATTTGCTTTATTAAATAATATATCTATTTTATCTAACTCTACATCACAAGCTGCTACAAACTCTAATTCATTTTTCAATAGGGCTTTTATATGATTTATGGCTATACGGCCACAACCAATAAGTGCATATTTCATTTTCTCCTCTTCCTTTCAAATCTGTATTTTTTCTAAATATTTTTATGTGTGTAAAACACGAAAAATTTTTTTCATAATTCTAATTATTCGTTTTGCATTTTTAAATATATATTTAAAAGCTTTTTACTCTCTTCTTCCCAATTCCACATTTCTCGGATAATCTTTCTTCCTCTCTCCCCCATGTCAGAACACTCCTGTGGATTTTCAAGTAACCTGTTAATTGCATGGGAGATTTCTTCAATATTTAAGGGATCTACACATATTCCTACACCTTCTCTTTCCACTATCCTGTTATATGGAGAATCCGATATAATCACCGGCAAACCCATAGACATATATTCATAAACCTTTGTTGGCAGATTATCCATTTTGCCATATTGACCGCTATTTTTCAAAATGCTCATTCCTATTTTGGTCTTCTGATAAATCTCTCGTATTTCACACCAGTTCAGTTTCCCCCTATATTCTACAAATTCCATTTCCGGCATAGATAATATTTCGTTTTTATATTCTTCTGATGAAAATTCACCAGCCAATACCAATTTTACTTTCAATAAAGCCGCTGCTTTAATAAGATTTTTTATATTTCTCTGTTCTGAAAGTCCCCCTACATAACAAATGGAATCCTCTTTTATACAGTCTGCCTGGTAATGATCATAAAAAACTTTCATAGAAGGATAACCATTAATATATTCAACAATTCTGGTTTTTCCCTTTAAAGGATTATTCCCCTCAAAGCTGCAGGGAATGATTGCTGCATCCACATATCTCAATAGTCTTTTTTCCACCCACCCATATAATCTTGAGATAGCAGATCGCATAATAACCGGAATATATTCCTTCTCTTTTATTTGTAAAGAATAGTTTTCATGACTGTCAAAAACAACCTTCTTCCCTTCTTTTTTTAATCTTTTTGCAATTAACAGCAGTTCCGGATCATGCAAATGATAAATATCTGCCGAAATGCTCATAGCTGTATTTAAAATGCTTTTGTTTCCCTCAAAAATTCTTTTCCATCTGGAACAATATTTTTTTCCTGTGGAATAAATGTCCACCCCTTCTTTTTTTTCATTTTCCAGTTCATCATGAACAATTAAATTTACCTTTAGCCCTGCCTCTCTCAAACTTTTACATTCCTTTAGAAAAATTCGATCATCATAGCGATCATGGGCACTTGTGACATGACAAATATTCATCTAAATTCCCCCATGTTTACTTGTAACCTAAAATCTTTTTAATCCTGGGCTTAAGTAAATCCAAGAACTGCCCCAAGACTGACAGCTTTTTAATTTCATAATTGATAATGAATTCTCCACCAAAGGCTCTGAAAAAAGTCTCTATCCCTTCTATCATTGAGCCTTCAAAATCAAATGCCTTTGAAACCTTTGCCGCAAACTGAATTCCTTCCCACAGTATTAGCGTCTGTGCTCCGCTTGACCGAAATTCCGGATTACTTCCGGAAATGAGATAATAACATACATTTTTATCATAAACAAAATAGGAGCTGGCATGTACATTGCCGTTTTCATCTATCGCAGATAACATTTTACCAGCATTCCTTTTCTCGCACTCTGAAACAATTTCCTGTATCAGTTGTTTTGATATTGGATATTTGCGATTCTGATTTTTAAAGGTCATTTCCAGTATTCCATATAACTGATCTACATCAACCTCATCATGGATAATAACTTTATTCCTTGCACTCTTGATATTCTTTTTTACAACCTTCGCAAAATTGGCATATACCTTATCTGTGTCTGACAGATCATTGATTCTGTAAGAACAAAAAGGTGTAATTGTAAAACCATTCCAATGGTAAGGAAGTATATAGGAACAATGTGTATCGAGACATATGCGGATATTCCTTGCTCTGGGAAGCTGATTTAATATTTGATTTATGATATCTTTTTGTTCTGCAAGATGTTTATTCCCCTGATCCTTTCCTGCATTTGCCGTCCATATGCCCAATGTCTGTGTTAATTTGGGCATTTGAATATCATAACCAAGAGCACTTTTTTTATATACATATGGCAGACGGGCTTTTATTTGTCCATTCTCTTCTAAGCATATCTCTCTCCAAGAATTCTTTGCAACAATATCCAGCCACCATGGCTGCTCGAACACACTATTCGCATACTCTGTTATTTTCGTATCCACTACTATGCTCCAATTCTTTTATAGCCTCTTTAAAAGAAATAAATTCAAACCCCTGTTCTTTCAAATACTGAACCAACCAGCAGTACCACTCTTTTTCCTGAGGATAACATCCGGAATTATAATAATAATCATGAAAAAGTATTGTACAGTAGGGAAGTCCCTGTGCTTTCACTTTATCAAGAATCCGAATTGTATTTTTCCGGCTTTGTTCTGTGTCACCCGTTACCAGAACATATCCATCCATGATATGCAGAGGAAATTCCCACATATTATTAATTTTATATGGACCAGACATGTTGCTACCTTTTTTATCAAACTCTGTAGAGTCAAACACATACCCAATCTCATCTAATTTTCTAAATGTTTCTTCATCTTTTCTCACATAATGCATTCGGATTCCATATGGAAAGTCTCCTACAATACTTTTGAATATCCTATATTCCTCCTGCATCTTATGAGTATCCGAAAATTCAATCCCATGCACACCTACATCGAACCTCTGAGATAGTACATAACTGATCATTTTTCTGGCTGATGTTATGCTGTATGACATCCCAAGACCATGTTTCATTCCAAAGAAAAAAGTGGAGGGAATGTTGTGATCTCTGTCAAATCCTAATACTTCTTCTGTATAATTCCATTTTTTTTGGAAGCCATATAACAATCTCTGAACAAAAACAGAACCTTTTATTTGTCTTCTACATAATTGTATAAAGCTTCGAACCCACAATTTGGGAATAATCAGATCATGAACCCAGTGCTCTGTTGCATATAAGTGATCTACATCATGGGAAATTATTATTTTCATAGCATCCTTTACAATGTTTCAATATTATCTCTGTTCCTAATATTTTTCATTACATTTTTCGTATCAAAAACAGCTACTGCGTGCTTTTGTATCAATTCATAATCCACATTCGTATGTGCTGCCGTTATCACCAGCAGATCATATGATTCAATTACCGTTCCTGTCAGTTCCGGAATTCCTTTCTTAATCATTCCATGCCTCTTATACTGAGGGATCCAGGGATCATAAAAGTCAACTTCAGCGTTTACTTTTACAAATTCATCAATTACCTCAAGAGCAGGACTCTCCCGATAATCATCAATATCCTGTTTGTAAGCCACCCCTACCACAAGCACTTTTGAACCATTCAATGCTTTTTTAAAACGGTTCAGAATCTTTCCTGCCCGCTCTACACAATATTCCGGCATCCGATCGTTGATCATCATAGAACTCTCTATCATGGACGTATGGAAGCCATATTCTCTCGCTTTCCAGGACAGATAGTAGGGATCCAGAGGAATACAATGCCCTCCAAGACCCGGCCCCGGATAAAACGCCTGAAACCCATAGGGTTTTGACTTTGCCGCTTCAATTACCTCCCAGATACTGATTCCCATCCGATTGCAGAGAATCGTCAATTCATTTACAAGACCAATGTTAATATTGCGATAAGTATTTTCCAAAATTTTTTCCATCTCTGCTATGGCCGGAGATGATACCTCAAACACATCGCTCTCCAGTACAGCCCGATACATTGCCGCTATAACCTCTGTGGCATCCTTTCCAATTCCCCCCACAACCTTAGGCGTATTTTTTGTCTTGTAGATTAAGTTGCCCGGATCCACCCGTTCCGGAGAAAAGCCCAGATAAAAATCCACACCGCATTTCAGCCCGGATCCTTTTTCCAGAATCGTCTTTACCAGTTCTTCCGTAGTTCCGGGGTAGGTTGTTGATTCCAATACAACGATCGTCTCTTTTGTGAGATACTTTGCAATTTCCTCTGTAGAAGATTTCACATAGCTGATATCCGGCTGCTGATGCTTGTCCAGTGGTGTAGGAACACAGATTGCAATAAAATCCACTTCTTTCACAAAAGAAAAATTGGTTGTCGCTTTTAACATTCCGGCTTCAACCAACTTCTTTAAATCACTGTCGACCACATCCCCAATATAATTATGGCCCTTATTTACCAAATCTACTTTTTCTGACTGAACGTCAAAACCAATGGTTTTGAATCCGGCCTTCGCTTTCTCTACAGCCAAAGGAAGGCCTACATAGCCAAGGCCTACAACTCCTACCTCTATCTCCTTATTTTCTATTTTTTTTAATAATTTTTCTTTCATTTTCATCCATCCCCTTATTGTGAATAAAATAATTTTTCAAACGTTTCTGCCAAAACATGATAATTATAATACTTTACAACCGCTTCTTTTCCTCTCTGCCCCATCTTCTCTCTCTCTTCCTGAGGCATGTCGTATAAATTCTGTATTGCCTGCTGTATATCCACTGTCTTTCCGCTTCTTACCATAAACCCACACTGATATACTTCTATGGGACACTGTGGTACATTCAATGCACACAGGATCGGTTTCCCTGCCATCATGGAATCATACATTTTATTCAGGCTTACCCCGAATCGATATAACTTCGAATCCAGTCCCCCCATGTAACAACAGTCAAAATATCCCAGCAAATCTCTAACACAGGATTTTCGAACTGTATCCAGGAAAAAAACATTCTCTATTTTTTCTGTCCGTACTCTTTCCATCAGCCTTGACTTTTCTATGCCATTTCCCACAAGGACAAAGACTGCATTCTGAATTTCCATCGTCTTTGCCGTATCAAGCAAAATGTCCAAAGCATTGGACAAAGCATGCCCGCCAAAATATCCTACAATAAACTTCCCCTCTTTTTTCAAAGTCTTCAGTAAGTTTTGATGTTGTTCCGGTATCTGCTCCCCATGTTCCCATTCCTCAAGAACAATTCCATTCTGAATGTTTACAAATTTATGGGCTGCCATCCCATGACTCATCATATATTCTTTTGCACAGGGAAGAAGTGATACTACATGCTCGGAATGTCTGTATGCGGAATTTTCCCCTATCTGCATAAGCATTACAAAGGGATTGCTTTTTTTCATTCCCCCCAGTTCTATCAAGGTAGCCGGCCACATGTCATGAACTTCGTGAATCAGCTTTGCATTGGACAGCTTCCGAATCTTCTGGCCTGCAAAGGTATCCAAAGGATATGTTGAAGATGTAATAACGACATCTGGTTTCATGCTTTTGGCAATTCGCCTTGCATTCCACCATAATTTCCCCACAAAGCGAAACATAGTAAGAGCCCGTCCGATTCCATTTCCTCTATATCGCCCTGTTTTTACCCAACAGAAAGAAAGCCCGTCTATTATCTCCTTTTGGAAGCTCTTCTTTACATCCGGATTTTTTATCCGCAGATGAGAATAGTCACCGGCAATAATCGTCACATGATGCCCCATTTTTAACCATTCCTGGGCAAAATAATAGGGCCGGAACTCCATCCCCAGTTCAAGATTCCCGGCATAGTGATTTAAATATAAAATATTCATTTCTTTGCCAAGCCCCTCAATCTTTTTCTCCTCTTACAATCTCCTCCATCAATAAGACTGCATAAAGCTTTTTAAATATATTGCCTTTTAATTTTCGAATCCCCTTTCTCAGCGGATATAGCACAGCAACTATCACACCTACTCCTCTTCTGTATTTTATATTCAGCTTCGCATAGGCTTTACGAAATCCAAAATATTTCTCCAAGTAATCCTGGAAGTTCGTTTCATGAAAAATGCTTCTCTCCCCATCTGACAAATAATATCCTTTCTCTATTTGAGGATTGTAATCTTCACAGATTTTCGCCATAATTGCTGCATTGATTCCCAATTTTTCAAGTATTGGCATTGTTTTCAGCTCACTGAGCTGTGCATAGCTCTCATGCTCTATTAAAACTGCAAACCCTCCGATTTTATCGCTATCCTTCTCAAATGCTCCATAAATAATCCTCTTATTCTTTTTCCAATTTTCTACAGAACGAACAAACTCAGAGCTTTCAACAGATGGTCTGTATTCCATTGGATATGCACAAAAAGCTTCTCTCAAGACCTTATAAAGTTCTTCGATATAAATACCAGGATCGATTACTTGAACATCAAAATTTTTTCTGCCTTTATTAATCTCATATCTCCGCTTAGCTTTTAGCTTGCTAATATCAAATAAAGTATCTTTGATACAATACCACCAAGATGTTTCATGCACACAGTCAAACTCCGATGTCCAGCGTGCAAATAATACCAGCCCTTTCTCACTTTTCCAAATACTCCTTGTTCTCAAAGGTTCCAAATCTGCCTGCTCATGTGGTGCATTTCCTGGCAGAATAGCATGGTTATAATAGATCCAATTCTTCAACTGTTACTCCCCTGTTCAGTTATTTTCTGAGCTTCTAGTTGTCCAACAGCATACTCCTTTTCATTGATACGGCCCTTGCGCAGCAAATAATCCCCATAATCTTCTGCAGTTGCCATTCCATCTGTATGGATCCCCTCTCTTCTAAACACGTTTTTTACAGTTCGAAGTAAAATTATGAAATCTCCCCATAATGTAATTTTTCTGATATATTGAATATCAAAATCCAATTTATCCTCCCAGGAAATCCCATTACGCCCATTTACCTGTGCCAATCCAGTCAATCCCTGCTTCACATAATGTCTTTTCCTCTGCTCTGTAGTCATAAAAACCATATCTCGAACAAGCTGAGGTCTTGGTCCAACAATACTCATATCACCTTTTAATATATTAAATAATTCTGGAAGCTCATCTAAACTGGTATCTCTAAGTTTCCTTCCAAATGCAGTTAATCTAATCTCATCAGGAAGCAGCTTTCCTTCCATATCCCGTTCATCTGTCATAGAACGAAACTTATACATTTCAAAAATTCGTTCATTTTTTCCCGGCCTTAACTGCTTAAAAATAATTGGACTGCCAAGCTTAAGTCGAACCAAAATTCCTGTCACCAACAGAACCGGAGAAAGCAAAATAATAGACATCAGCGACAAAGCAAAATCCATAGGGCGCTTAAAATATTTTTCATAAACACCATAAGGTTTATGTATACATGTCCTATCATATCGTTTTAGAAAAACTGTTTTCTCAACAAGCGAGACAACAAATCCCAAGATTAAAGCAGCCAAACTAAAAACGCTTAATACTTTAACTAATTTTTTCATCTTATTTAAAACACCTATGAATAATCTCAATCACAATATCCTGCTCTTCCACTGTCATCTTAATATCGCTAGGCAAGCACAATCCTCTTGTAAATATATCCGCCCCCACATCTTCCCCATCCACACGAATAAAGTCTCTACTGGCATACACAGGCTGTAAATGCATCGGCTTCCAAATAGGTCTGGATTCCACATTCTTTTCATCCAATGCTAAACGAATTTTCTCAGGTGTTACTTTCCCGCTCTTTACAAGCTCCGGCTCAACGAGCATACAGCTCAGCCAAAAATTTGGTTCCGTATATTCCAAATATGGATTCATCTCAACCGGAAGATCTCTGAATCCGTCTTTATACCTTAGAAAGATCTCCTTTTTCTTCTTCCGGTGCTCATCCAGATGTAATAATTGCCCTCTGCCAATCCCTGCAACTATATTGCTCATGCGATAATTATAGCCTAGCTCGGAATGCTGATACCAGGGTGCTGCATCCCGTGCCTGTGTAGCCCAAAAACGTGCTTTACTCACTGCTTCTTCATCATTTGACAGCATCATACCACCGCCGGAAGATGTGATAATCTTATTTCCGTTAAATGAAATACAATTATACTTTCCAAAGCTTCCTGTCTGTCTCCCCTTATAAGTGGCTGACAGACTTTCCGCAGCATCCTCAATTAATACCACATTATATTTCTCACACAGATCAACAATTTCATCCAGCTTCGCCGGAGTTCCATACAGATTTGCAACAATAACTGCTTTTGCTTTCCCGCTATATTTTTCTAGTGCTATTTCCAACGCATCGGGGTTCATATTCCAAGTATCCCGCTCCGAATCCACAAATACCTGAATCCCATTTTCATAGGATACCGGATTCACTGTAGCAGCAAAAGTAAGATCTGAACAAATTATCACATCTCCAGCTTGTACGCCTGCCAGTTTAACAGCCAAATGTAAGGCGGCTGTTCCCGATGTCAGGGCGGCTGCCTGGGCTACTCCTAAATAAGCTGCCATTTCCTTTTCAAATTCATTTACATTTTTTCCAAGAGGAGCAACCCAATTTGTATCAAATGCTTCTTTTATAAAAATCTGTTCTTCACTATGTGTTGTTGGAGAAGAAAGCCATACTTTTTGCTCAAATCTTTTTATTTCTTTCATCCTTCTACACTTCTTTCCTAATTTTAATGAAATTTCATATTCTGCCTATAAAAAACAGGTATGCTTTTACTAACCTGCAAAGCATACCTTAAATATCCTTTTAATCACACGCACTACTCTTTACTGATAATCTCCAGCCCCGCCTGTATCTCGATCTTCCTGCCAAATATTTCAATCTCCATCCAAGCCATCCTTTTATGCCGGTCAATCCTTCGAATCAAAGCTTCCATCCCCATCAGCGGCCCGCTGGTAATTGTCACCTTGTTGCAGGCAATGTACCCTTCCGAATGTTTCACCACACGTTCTTCTCCTGACAACGCTTCTATAATCGCAACATCCTCTTTTGTCATAGGAGTCCATTTTTCCCCTACCCCTAGAAGCTTCGTCAGCTGCGGAACCTGTTTCAGCGCCTGGTACAAGCATTCTACTTCACCACTGATAATAAAAATATAGCCTGGAAACAAGACGGCCTCTTCCTGATGCCACTGTCCCAGGTATTTCCTTCTGCGCTCATATTTCGGAATGAAACATTCCTGTAAATATTCCTGCACACCATATTTTTTTATCATATTCAGAATTTGTTCTTCTTTTCCTGTAGTTACCTGAATCACATACCACATATGCATACTCTTTTCTAAAATTGGGTATGCTTCGCCATTCCGCACTTTTGCTCGGATTTTGTACAATCCTATATCCACCATTACCTAAAACGCGGCGAAGCGACGATTTTAAAGTTCCGGTTTTTAAATATTCTATAGTGAATTATTGTTTCCACCTTCGCTATTGTACCAGTATGTGTTGCTTTTTTCAAGCACGAAAATAAATTCTCTGCCTACTCTGCTTCTTTTATCACATAAGTAGGCACTATCTCCTGCACCTTTTGCCGAATCGCCTCGGAATCCTGGTCAGCTGTCTTCCGCAGCTCCTCCAGCTCTTTACGAAATCTCTCCTCATCAAATTCAATAGGCTTGCCAATATGAATCAGCTTATTTTCTGTTTCCCGCAGCCCTTCCTCACTCATAAGAAGCTCTTCATACAGCTTTTCCCCGGGACGCAGGCCCGTGAATTCAATCGGAATATCTTCAAAGGGCTTAAAACCTGACAAACGAATCAGATTCTTAGCCAGATCTAAAATCTTTACAGGCTCACCCATATCCAAGACAAAAATCTCTCCCCCTTTTGCCAGAGCTCCTGCCTGAAGAACCAAAGATACAGCTTCCGGAATTGTCATAAAATATCGAATAATCTCCGGGTGTGTTACCGTCACCGGCCCTCCCTGCTCAATCTGCTTTTTAAATAGGGGAATCACACTTCCATTGCTGCCCAGCACGTTTCCAAAGCGTACAGCCACAAAATCTGTCTTGGAATGATTGTTCATCATCTGAATAATCATCTCGCAAATTCGCTTGGAAGCCCCCATAATGTTCGTTGGATTCACCGCCTTATCTGTCGAAATAAGAACAAAGCGCTGCACACCGTACTTGTCTGCTGCCTTTACAGTCTTATAAGTGCCAAAAACATTATTCTTTATAGCCTCATTGGGACTGTCTTCCATGAGCGGAACATGCTTATGTGCTGCGGCATGATACACAATATCAGGTCGATAAGTCTCAAAAATCGAATTCATTCGATGTGTATTTCGTACAGACGCAATTAATACTACCAAATCCAGTTCCGGTAATTTATGCTTTAACTCCTGCTGTATATCATAAGCATTATTTTCATAAATATCCACGATAATGAGCTGTTTTGGCTTATGGACCGCTATCTGTCTGCAAAGCTCGCTGCCAATAGAGCCGCCTCCTCCTGTCACAAGGATAACTTTGCCTGCCACATATCCCATTACAGAGTCTACTTGAAGCTTAACAGGTTCTCTTCCCAGCAAATCCTCTATCTCAACCTTGCGCAGCTTGGAAACACTAATCTCACCATTAATCATCTGATACAGCCCGGGAAGCACTTTCAATTCACAGCCTGTCTCCTGACAAATCTGAAGAATTTCCTTTACCTGAGACTGTGACGCAGAAGGCAGGGCTACTATAATCTCGTCAATCTGCAGTTCATGGGCCAAGTAGCGGATATCATCCCGTCCCCCCATAATCTTAACTCCGCGCAGATACTTTCCCTGCTTAGCTTCATTATCATCGATAACGCAGCAAACCTTCTGATCCAAATAGCGGCTGTTCTGAAACTCCTTAATAATCATGGCGCCGGCTTCTCCCGCTCCCACAACCATTGTATTTTTCCTGGAGTCCTTGCGAAGCCCCATCCGTTTTTCCTGAAGCATCCTTAAAATACGGTATGCAAAGCGCAGGCTCCCTACGCCTACTATCAGTATCACATACTTCATCATATAGTAGGACACAGGCATTCGCATCTTCATAAACGACATGATGACAATCTGAATCAAGGTGCTTGCGGAACATGCACTAATCACATTCAAAAATTCATTTGCACTGGCAAAACGCCATACACTGCGGTAAAGCTTAAACAGCACAAATAGCAGGAGGGTAATCATCAGATTTAACGGAAGATATTTTAATTCGCGATCTACATACCCCATTTCCATCTTGCTGAATTGAAAATCAAACCGAATATACAGTGCCAGAAAGCCTGACACTGTAATAATAAGCAAATCTAAAATTACCAAAAGAGCAATCCTGTTTCTTGGTGCATTTTTTTCAATAAAACTCTCAATATTCATATGAGCCCTCATCTACAGCAAAATATTTTCTCTCCGTATTATACACCAGTACTTCTAATCTGGCAATTTTTTTAAATCCGGTATGGCAGCATAAGGCATATGATTCAATTTTTCTATATCGAAATTTCCCACCGCGCTCCAATTTCCAGGATCACAAAGAATTGCCTTTGCCTGCATAAATCTAGATTTATTCTCATCATTTACATCAAGACAATCCTGTGTATAATCATTGATTGCTGTGACCTCTTTTGACACTATATTCCCATTTTCATCTCTTTGTGATGTTCTTGGAGTATCCATATATTTGTATACATAATAAGACATCTTTTTTGTATCCTTGCCATAGTTTCTTAACCCCATATACAATCCGGCCTGCATTTCCTCCCAGTCATCGATCTCTGCCCGGATTATAAATGCATCTACCCTGGGATTAAATTCGGCAATATAGTAAGCCCGCGCAATTGCTACAGCCTGATTTTTTTCTCCATAATTCAAGGAGGTCCAACCCTGCTCTGACAGAATTACCCGAATATCGCCATTATCTTTACCATATTTTTTCTCCACTGTTCCCAGATAATTCGTCAATTGATTAAGATTCCGCATAGATATGAAGGGGCTTCCCACACTGTCTGTTGTATTTGAACGATCATTCCAAAAATCTGTCCGTGTCAGCGGCGCTGAATAAGGATGAAATGCCACATTCCATTTAATATTCGGATCCTCTGCTTGTATATAGGATGCAAATGTATCCAAAACAGCCTTACCAGTATAGCCTGCAACTGCCTGATTCCATGCATTATCCAAAGAAATAAATACTCTGGAACTGGCCCTAGTCATCTTCACTCCATAATAAAGCTGACGGAAAGATGCCGCATAACATTTCATATAATCATTGAAGCTTAGGGAACCCTTATAATTCCATGCATTGCAGGAATTAACCTCATTTCCAAGAACCCAATTGGATACATAGCAGTCGTCCTGGCCAAACACTTCACCCAAATAGCTGAACAAAGCCTCATACAGCTCTTGACCGCTCTGCGTAGAAGAGTTTAAGGTATAGTAAGGAGCCGCTCCTCCATGTCTGGCCGAAGGATGAACCAATTCTTTCCGAAAATCACTCCTGTAACTGCAGAGAATTACCATCGTCACGCTGATGCCATTTCCGTATTTTCCATTATTATACTCTGTTACAGTTCCCCGCTCTGATAAAAGTTGTGAGAAATAATAATCCTTTCCTTTATAGCGGTAAGTTACATTGCCCTCCGGTCCGCTTTTTAATACAGATTTCAAGTCCAGATTCATAACAGTTTGCTTTGTTCCCAAATCCATACTATATGTGCCGCTGGCTCCCTGAACCCCCTTCTTGGATTTCGCCACAAAATACTCTGTCTGATAATCTGCTGCTAATTCCGGATTAGATACATATATGCCCCGGCTGACAGCCATATATCCTCCGGCACTGCTTTTTACTGCCAAAGCATACCGGCTCATGACACCCTGACGCTGTGTATCCGTATCATCTGTATATTCCTCCGACAATGGAATATCAAAAGAGAACCTGAATTTATCCCCCTCCTGCACTCCGGAGTCCTTTGGTATCGTATACAGCGGCTCACTCAAAACCTTATTGGAGTAAGAATCCACACGAACTAAGTAATAATTTCCATCTCCCTGATAACTTTTTAACCGTCCCTTTACTGTGAATTCTGCTTGGAGTCTAAACTCTGTTCCTGCCTCCATCTCCTTTGATAAATTTCCTGAGTTTTCAGTCCCAGGCTCTCCCAACGCAAATTTCTGAAAAGCAGCAGATGTTCCTGTTGCATTTATCTCTGACTGAATCACCACATTTTTTACTGCACTGTAAACGCTCTCCTCAACTTCTCCGGTCTTTCTGCTCTCCAATTCATATTTCAATCGGAAATAATAGCGTACGCTCTCTTGAAGGTTATGAAGCTCCTCTGACAGCTGTTTGCCGGCTTCTATATACAGAATCTGCGGTTCTGTAAAGGCCGCATCCTTTGCATATTCCAGCACATACCGTTTCGCCCCCGGAACTTCCTTCCAGGTCACCACAACACTCCTGAAGTTATTAGTAGCAATAGAAGAAATTACCGGTACTTCCCGGACTTTTCCTTCCAGGTCAAAGAGATACCGCACATTGTCAATGTAGAACCATCCTCCGCGATAAGCCGCCCCTGTCAATGTATGAAAGTAATATTTTCCTGCATGTTCTCCGGAACGTATTGTAAGCCACCCTGTCACCTGTTTTCCATTTCCGTCAAAATAATATAGTTCTCCGTCAGAAGCTGTAAGAAACCGACCTGAGCGCTCAATCACCCCTGTCTCCGGATCGCTGTAATACTTTGCTGTCCCAACGGTAAATGCTCCTTTCTGCAGTTCACCGGTTGCGGCATCAAAGTAATATCTGTATTTATTTGACGAACCTATATTATAAAAATTCTTCAGTACCGTTTTATTATTATAGATACAGAAAACAGCCTCTTCCACTTCGTACCATACATAAGCTGCATTTTTCTCGCCTGCAGGCGTTAGATCGCCCAATCGCGTATACTCACGTTCCCTTCCGTCTGTACCAAAATATCTCCAGACATTTACATTTTTTCCGGCTTCATCTTTTTCAGTACTTAAAATCCACCCTGTCTGCATCACGCCGCTGGCATTAAAATAATAATTGCCTGTGTCCATACTGCCGTTCCCGGTATCCCCTTCCTCTGCATTTCCGTCTGCCGAGCCCCCAAGCACAGGTAAATCCTTCTGATATCCTGTCTTCATCACACCATCATCCGGCTCAAAATAATATTTCTGCCCATTGATCTCCTGCCAGCCTGTATGCAGCTGCCCGTCAGCTCCATAATAGAAGCTCTCATACACACGCTTTGCACTGTTATATACTTTCTGGAGTCCCGTCTTTAAGGTTCCATTCGTATTCGCATAATAGGTTTTTCCGTCAATCTCCACAGAGGTAAAGATACGTTCCCCGCTGTCAGGGTGATGCACATACCGGGTATTTCCAATCCAGCAGATACCCTTCAGCATAATGCCGTCTGCGTTAAAGTAATAAATCCGGCTGACTGTTTTTCCATTTTCCACAGCTTTTATTGTAACCTGGCCTTTGCACATCAAGCCATTGCTGTCAAAATAGTAGGAATTGTAGATATTTCCGGGATACACATCATCCTTACATACTCCGTCCACAAAAGTCTTAAGTCCGCTGACAGCCCGGCCGGTCTCTGAATCTGTATAGTAACGGTTGGCGCCAATAACGATCCAGCCCTTTTGCAACATGCCATTGCTGTCAAAGTAATATCTTCCCTTTACGCCGTCTACCACAATATATTGCCAATTTTTTGCCAAAGTAGTCCCCTTTAGGAAATAGTACTGCGTTCCATCCTCCAAAGTCACCCAATTGTTATCTCGATCCGGAACAAGCTGCGCTTTCTCTCCCTCTTTGGTCACCGCATCAAAATAATACCAGCTTCCATTAATTTTCTGCCAGCCGCTCAGCAAATATTCATAGCGTCCTGTGTAATACAATACCTCCTGATCTTTCAGATTCCTTCCGGCAATTACTGTCGACGCATTTCTCTGTAATACCTTCGTCTCCGGATCGAAGTAATAGTACTGACTCCCTACCTTTGTAAACCCGGAAGCCGCCTGACCGTTGGAAGGATCAAAATAGTAACGGTTTGTTATTGTTCCTTCCTTCAGATTCATCCACCCGGAGGCACGCTTTCCGTTTCCGTCAAAGTAGGTAAGCTTCTTTTCTTCATACACCTCTGTCCAAAGCTTGTAACCGGAACGGCAGATAGCACCTGTATCCGGTTTGCTATAGTAAGAGATATTTCCAACTGCAAAATGTCCCTTTTTAACAGCTCCTGTCACAGAATCAAAATAATACCGCCAGGTTCCAAGATTATAGAAGCCCTTCAATACACTTGCATTATTATAAATACAGTACCAGTTACCATCCACCTGATACCAGCGGTAATTGCGGACACTCTCGCCCTCCGGACTCACATCCTGAATAGTCTGAACCATACATTCCTGTCCATCTGCGCCAAAGCATCTCCAGACATAAACTTTATTCTCTGTAAAACGGAACCAGCCCGCCTGTCGGATACCCCTGCCATTAAAATAATAGGCCGCAGTCAAAGTCTCTCTGTCTGATTCGCTCCCCGGCACAGGAAGATTCGTATGATATCCCGTCAGCATTACGCCTTTTTCATCAAAATAATAATGCTGCTTATTAATCTCCTGCCAACCGGTACAGAGCCGTCCGTCGGTGCCATAATAAAAACTTTCATAAACCTTTTTTTCTTTGTTGTATACCTTCTGCCAGCCGGTTTTCAAAGTACCATTGGTATTGGCATAATACCTAACTCCGTCAATCACCACGGAGGTTGTTACCTTCTCTCCTGTATCCGGGTGAAGTACATACCGGGTATTCCCAATCCAGCAGATGCCTTTCAACATAATTCCATTGGCATTAAAATAATAACTCTTCGTATCGGAATCCTTCTTTGTCTCGGAAATCCAGCCCTTACGCATCAAGCCATTGGCATCAAAATAATAGGAATTATAAGTATCTCCCAGCCCTACGCCGTCTTCGCAGACACCATTCACAAAGGTCTTGAATCCTGTCACAGCCTTTCCGGTCTGTAAATCTGTATAATAGCGATTCGCTCCGATCTCAATCCAACCGGTTTTCAGTGCTCCCGTGGTATCAAAATAATACCGGCCGGACACACCGTCTTCATCTTTGATCGTCTGCCAGCCCTTCACCAGCGTTGTTCCGTATCGGAAATAATACCGGTTTCCGCCAAGGGTTACCCAATTTCCGTCTCCTCCTGTTACAGCCGACGCCGCCGTACCTTCTTTTGTCGCAGGATCAAAGTAATACCAGATTCCCTGTACCTTCTGCCAGCCGCTCAGCAGATACTCATAGCGTCCTGTATAATAGAGTACTTCGCCGCCCTCCGGGTCCTCTGCATGGATAAGGGCTGAGGCATTTTTCTGCAGTACCCTGGTATCCGGATCAAAATAGTAGTACTGATTTCCAATCTTTGTAAACCCGGAAGCCGCCTGCCCCTGATTTGCAGGATCAAAGTAATAGCGGTTGGTTACTATTTCCTCTCCTTCCTGTTCCTTCAGATTCAGCCAGCCAGTCACACGCCTGCCATTCCCGTCAAAGTAATAAAGTTCTCCGTCAGAAGCTGTAAGAAACAGACCTGAACGCTCAATTACCCCTGTCTCTGGATCGCTGTAATATTTTGCTGTCCCAACGGTAAATGCCCCTTTCTGCAGTTCGCCGGTTGTGGCATCAAAGTAATATCTGTATTTATTTGACGATCCTATATTATAAAAATTCTTTAGTATCGTTTTATTATTATAGATACAGAAAACAGCCTCTTCCACTTCGTACCACACATAAGCTGCATTTTTCTCGCCTGCAGGTGTTAGATCGCCCAATCGTGTATACTCATGTTCCCTTCCATCTGTACCATAATATCTCCAGATGTTTACAGTTTTTCCGGCTTCATCTTTTTCAGTACATAAAATCCACCCTGTCTGCATCACGCCGCTGGCATTAAAATAATATTTCTTACCACCTATTTCTACATTTCCTGTGACACGGACGCCTTCTTCCAGTTCTTCAAGCCCCCCGTCATCCGGATCATTCAGATAATAGGCTGTATTTCCAATCTTCTGAAAACCGGTCAGCATCTTTCCATCCGGCCCAAAATAATAATAAGAATAAATCTTGGCTGTACTGTTATAAATTCTCTGCCAGCCTTTTAAGGGCAGTCCATTGGTATTCAGATAATAGGTATTGTCCCCAATTTTCTGAAAACCACCGGTAATCACTCCTGTCACCGGATCGCTGTAACAGGTATTTGCTCCCGCCTGGAACCAGCCCTTTTGCAGCTTCCCGGATGTGGTATGGAAATAGTAGCGCTTTCCGCCAATATTCTGATAATTCTTTAGTACCGAACTGTTATTATAGACACAGTAAGTTCCTTTCTCCTCCCCCTCTGTCACATGATACCAGGCGTATCTGTCCACATTTGGCATAGAAGGGATGCCTACCTTATCCGGATCCAAATCCTTGATTGTATTCAAATACTCCCCAGTAGATGCTGACAGACATCTCCAGATATATTCTCCATCCTCATAAAAACGGTTCCACCCGGTCTTCAAAGTCCCGTTCGCATTCGCATAATAGGTCTTCCCATCCTTCATCACCACCGGCCGCTGCACATCTGTAACCAACTGTCCATTATCGGGATCAAACACATACCGGGTATTGCCAATCCAGCAGATGCCCTTCAGCATCACCCCATTGGCATTAAAATAATACCGCAGTCCATTCTTCACATTGGGAATGGTCTGCCACCCGGTCACTCTCTGTCCATAAACATTATAATAATTAACATTTGCAGCCGAAGGATCCGGAGCAGCAGGATCGCCTTTTATACAAGGGTCAAAACCTGTATATACGGTTCCATCTGCATTTGAATAGTAGCGGTTCTGTCCAATTGCAAAATATCCCGTATAGAGAGCGCCAGTACTGCTGTGGAACCAATAATACTTCCCGTCAATACTCTGGCGGTTTTTGAGCAATGTTTTATTATTCAGGAAACAGTACCTGGAACCCTTTACCGTACAGCCAGAATCGTCAATCGTATACCAGTGATAAGTATTCGTTGTCCGTCCGGATACCACTGTCTGTACATCCTCTTCTCGTTTTGACAAGCTCCGTTCCACGCCTACCAAGCGTCCGTTTCCATCCCCGGCCGCATCAAAATACCGATAATTTTCCTCACCCTTCAATTTCTGCCAGCCTGTGATTAGGGTTCCATTGGTATTATAATAGTAAGAATCCCCCTCTGTATCTGTCACATAGCCCGTCGCCATCTTTCCATGATCCAATGGGTCAAAGTAATACCAATAACTTCCAACCTTCTGGTGCCCCATCCAGATTGATCCGTCAGCAGGATCCAGATAATATCTGCCACTGATCGTACCTACCTTAATAGTCTGCCACCCCTTCAATGCCTGGCCATTGTTGTTCAGATAGTAAGTCTGTTTTCCCTTTCCTTCCTCCTCAAGCTCCAGGAACCCCTGATGTACGGAGTTATTCTTATCTGCATCAAAGTAGAATCGATTGCTTCCTATCACCAGCCAGCCTTTGTCTTCCCTCCACTGGAATCCATTACTGTCAAAATAGTACCGCTGACCGTTGATCATCTGCCAGCCTTTTAGAATACTGGATCCATTCCGAATAACGGCACGTTCCCGGGTTCCGTCGCCAAGCTCAATCACCGCCCAGTAATACTCATCAATCGTAACCTTACACTCCACACCACTCTGAGGCATAAAATAATGCCATACATTATTGATTCTCTGCCAGCCATACTGGCGTACCCCGCTAGTGTTATAGTAATAACCGTTTCCAGCTGCATCCTGAATATAGCCTACAGCCATTTTTCCCTGGTCAGAAGGATCAAAATAGTACCAGTTATTTCCGATCTTCTGGTGTCCCATCCATGCCTCTCCGGTCGTGGGATCCAGGTAATACCGTCCACTGACATTCCCAATCTTTATCGTCTGCCAGCCCTTCAACATCTGTCCATTGGCATTCAAATAATAGGTCTGCCTGTTCCCTGCTCCATCTGTAAGCTCCAGGAAGCCCTGATAAACCGAATCATCCTCTTTTTCATTAAAATAGTATCGGTTATTTCCGATGATCAGCCAGCCCTTTGCCTCCGTCCAGAGGAGGCCACCCGCGTCAAAATAATACCGTTTTCCGGCAATGGTCTGCCAGCCCTTCAAAACCGTCGCCCGATTATTGATAAAGGAGCGTTCCGTCGTTCCATCGGGCATATGAATGGTCACCCAATAAGTCACATCTGTCTCTGTCTCAAGCTCTGCGCCATCTACCGGATCAAAATACCTCCATTCATTGTTCAGCTTCTGCCAGCCGTACTGAAGCACTCCGCTGTTATTCAGGTAATAGGTATGCTCCCCAATCCTCTGCTCACCCTTCAGCATCTGTCCCAGATTCGCTCTGCTTTCCCCGAAGTAATAGACAGCCGTGCCGATTTTCAGGAATCCTGTCTGCATGGATCCTTCCGTGTCAAAGTAATACCGCTGACCGCTGATATTCTGCCAGCCTTTGAGCATCACACCACTTCCGTTGAAGTAATATGTGGTATCACAATATTTCACAAATCCGGTACGCATTTTTCCATCCGGACCGAAGAAATAGTAGGTATTTCCAATCTTCGTCCGCTGAGTCTGCATCACGCCGTCAGCATTAAAATAGTAACGGCTTCCGCTGATATTCTGCCAACCGGTCACCGCCTGACCGCTGTTATTGAAATAATAGGTATTCCCATTCAGCACCATCCACCCGGTTCCCGGTGTGCGGTCTGCATAGAAATAATACCACGCCTTCCCCACCTGGAAGAACCCGGTCCGCATAACATTGGTTGTCGTATCAAAATAATACCGAAGGCCGCCGATAGTCTGCCACCCCTTAGCGGGTGTTGTTCCGTTTACAAAATAGAAGGTCTGGAGTTCTCCGCCCTCGTGAGCCGTGGCAAAGTAATCTCTGCCTACGGACGCTTCTTTATCCTGCTGCCTGCTGCCCCGATCAAAGTAATACCACTGATTTTCAATCTTTTGCCAGCCTGCCAGCAGAACGCCCGCTGTGTTGGCATAGTATACAGGTCCTTCCTCTCCCTTTTCGCGAATCCAGCCATACCGCAGAACGCCGTCATCCCCTAGATAGTAGATATTGACACCGATGGTATACAATCCCTCCTCATTACCTGTCTGAAGCACTCCTGTCTTGGGTTCGAAGTAATACCGCTTCCCGTCAATCGTCTGCCAGCCCTTTACCAGACTTGCATTGTTCCGGAAATAATAAGTCTCTTCTCTCTCTTCGCTATATGTTAACGTTACCCAATATCCATCCCGCTTGGAAGATACCTCCTTCCAGGTATCGGGATCCTTCATGTTGGTAACTGCAAAATAATGCCACTCATTGTTAATCTTCTGCCAGCCGCTGACACGGTATCCATTTCCATTGTAGCCGTACCCATCCACAATGGTGTTCTTCTGCATCACACCATCTTTGTCAAAGCAATAGACATAACTTCCGATCTTTAGTGTTGTGTCTACCGTAGCTGCGCCTGTAGAGGGATTCAGATAATACCGCTGGCCGTTAATGGTCTGCCAGCCCTTCAGAAGACTGCTGTTATTGCGGAAGCAGTATTTCTCCCCATTTACGGTATACCAGTACCAGGAAGCCTCCACTACCGGCTCCAGGCTCTCCTGCTTCTGTCCTCTTTCTGGACTGTTATCTTCCATGCTGAAGAAACACCAAACTCCATCAACCTTCTGCCAGCCCACATACATCACATAATTGGTGCCAAAATAATACTCTGCGCCATTAATTATCTGTTTTCCGGTCAGAACCTCTCCTGGATATTTGGAAAGCTCCGCTTCCTCCCTGCCATAGTAGGTATTGTTTCCCACCTTAAAGAAGCCCGTCTGCAGGATACCATTTCCATCAAAATAGTATCTCCTTCCTTCAATGGTCTGCCAGCCGGTCGCAATCCTTGTGCCGTTGATGAAATAAGAAATCTTTGTTATGGCTCCATCTTCACCATTGACAACCGCCCAATAATTGACCGCAATCGTTCCTTCTTCCTCTGCTCCTGTCTCATGGTTAAAGAAACGCCAGATTCCGTCTATCTTCTGCCAACCCCGCTGCAGCACACCGGAGCTGTTGGCATAATAGGTCTTTTTACCATCCTCAAAGAGACCGGTTCCCAGTACACCCCTCTGTCCTTCCTCCGTGCGGAAATGATAGAAAGCGCTGCCGATCTTCTGAGTATCCGTATACATTTTCCCTTTACTGTCAAAGTAATAGCGTTTCCCTTCAATAGTCTGCCAACCCGTAGCCAGACGGGTATTGTTAGTGAAATAATAGGTATCTCCCTCCATCACATACCAAAAACTCCTGGTATTCTCAGACGGAATCTCCTGACCATAGGAATAGGCTGTAGATGCAGGATCCATATTGAAATAATGCCAGATATACGCTCCATCTTCATTCAGGATTCTCTGCCATCCATACTGGCGTAGTCCGTTGGTATGGAAGAAATAGGCTTCCGGTGCTCTGTCCTCTTCTTCACTTCCGGATTCATTCACGGTTTCCATCACCACATAGCCCGTTTCCATCTGACCCAGCTCATTCAGATAGTAAACATTCTTATCCTCTGCATTGGGGTACCAGCCAGTCAGGGCATAACCCTCCGCCGTAAAGAAATAGCGGCGTTTGTCAATGGTCAGCCAGTTCTTCAAAAGCGTAGTGTTATTGCGGAAGTAGTATCTGCGGCCTTCCATGTCGCCGGAGCCTTCCTCCATTATCACCCAGTATCCCTCCTGGCGGGAAGGGAGCTCCTGGCCATAAACACTCCTGGAAAGATCCTCATCCGGGTTGAAATAATGCCAGATATTGTTGATCTTCTGCCAGCCCTTTTGAATGACGCCGTTTGTATTTGTATAATAGAAGGTTCCCTGCACTGCTGCCTCTCCCTCAGAAGCATCCTGCGGATATTCCTGATATCCAATCAAAATTCCCTGTGTCCGGTTCTGATAATTACCAAAGAGATACCAGGCCTTGTCTGCCTCCACCCAGGTGGGTCCCTCACAAAGATATCCTTCTCTGGTAAAATAGCACTTCCTGCCCTCAACAATCTGCCAGCCGGTTACCGGCTTCCCGGTACGGTTTTCCACATAATAGACAAAAACCTTTCCATCCTCCACCTTTGTCTGCCAGCCATATTCTGATTGAGAGGTCAACACATAAACCTGCCCCTTAGAAGGTTGGTTTAATGTGAAGGATACCCAGTTCCCCGATTCCTGATCCCGCTGGGCCGGCCTCTGATAGCGCAGCTTCTCTCCCTCATACAGCCACAGATTCAGGGATTCCCCATCTGCAAACCGGGCTCCGATTCCATTCTGTGTAATCTGAAGCTCTGCCTGTTCACACGCAGGCAGAATTCCTGCCGGAGCAGCCTGAATATACGTACGCTCCATGAATTCCGGAGGAAGCTCTGCATCCTCCAGTCTCAAATCAACCTGCAAATCAAAATCTCCCGCTTCTTCCCCTGCGGGTATGGATATTCCCTGGAAACTCCACGTATAAGAAAGCCCCCGCTTTTCACTGCGGGTATACTCAAGATTCAGCCCTTTCTCAGAACAGATCTTTATAAGCCCTGCCGGTATTGCCTTCGGCTGTTCTTTCCCCACATTGTAAACTCGGATATTGGTGTCTCTTGACAATGTCATCCCTTCAAGAGCTTTAATCATCTCCTCCTGGGAAGTATAGTACACAACCGTTCCTTCCGCTGCTGTCTCATCTTTATTCGTATGCTCTGTCTCAAAGCCATACTCCAACCGCCAGTCATAGCGTGACGTCTCTGCGGTATAGAGAACCCCTGCCTCCAGATTATTGATATCATAGAGTAATAAGGTATGAAGCTCCCCGATTCCTTCCTCATTCGCTGCAATATGGGCGTACTCCCCCAGAGAAACAAAGGTCTTCTCCCTGCCTGCCATGCGGTAATAGTAAACAGTTCTCGTTTCCTCTCCTATATCATAATAAGTGCTCTCCAGGCGTGAATCCGAATAGGAAACCCATACCTGCTCTGCCGGGAAATCCGAATCTGCGAAGGACAGACTCCACGCCCCATTAGGTGCTTTTACAGTTGTGATTGTTCCGTTAAAGCTTCCTCTTTCTTCCGGTATATATTCAGGATGAACCAGGTGCCAGCTGGTCTGCTTCTGCTCTGCTTCCTCGCGGAATACGAACTCTAGCTCACCCTCTGTTTTCAACATGTAGACTGCCCGGTTGATAATCTCTTTTTCCAATCTCTTCCCAAGCCGGCGGTTCTCCGCTCCTACTCCGTCTGACCACACAATGGAGATTCCGTCAAAAGGCGCCTGGTGGCGGTTTTTCTGAAGAAAGCTCTGAATGTCCGTCAGAGAAAGCTCTTTCTCTGCTGCAATCTCACTGATCTCCAACCACTTCCCATCCGCATCCTCACGAACACTGCCCCGATAGCCGGGTTCATACTTTTCCTGCTCCAGTTCCGGGTACACAAAGGGATGAGGCGCCCCTGTGGTAATCTGCATATCCGGCACATGTTCCTCAATAAATGTATACCGTTTTCCGTCATTGCTCACAAAACCAGGTGTATTGCTCCCTGCAAGAAAATACTCATCCCGTGCTCCGGTACTTAATTCCTGATCATCCCAGGTTGCATCCATACCATACCAAAAGCCATCCTCCATCTGCACATAGTTCCACATATGAGGTCCCTGGCTTCCGGGCGTTCCTCCCTGGCCAATCACAAGTATACAGGGAATATCCCATTGCTCACACAGAACCTTAAAAGCCTTTGCGTAGCCTTCACAGACCACCTTGTATTCCCCATTATATCCCAGAAATGCCGTAGAAGACGTATGGGCATAACCGTAGTCCTTCCCATACAAATCATTTCCTGCCTCATGATCATATGTCAGCTTATCACAAAGATACTCATGAATCGCCTTCACCTGATGATACCGGTTTTCCGAATCCAAACCGGCTTCCGCCATTCTCTCCTCAATCGTACCCTTTGCCGCTTTTACCGCCACATCATAAGAAGCAACCTGTCCGGAGGCTCCCTCATAATACTCCTCACCCGGCTGAAAGACAATGCTTGTAATATAGGCTCTTTTTGTGGAATAATTATACCCAATCCCATAGGACAGTCCCATCCGGTTCATCCAGAATACCGACGGATAATCCAGGTAAAAAGCTCCGAAGGCAAGATTAAAGCAGCTCACCAACTTTTCCCTGGCTGCCGTATAATTGCTGTCCTGAATCAGACTGCCTCCCGAAACCTTGGCCGGGAAGGAAATCTGGTTGGTCAGATCCGCTCTCTGATTTCCGGTCATCCGCCCCCGAGCATACCGTTCCGCCATAATGTTATAAAGCTCTTTGGCCAGAGGATCCTCAATCTGGCTTCCGAAGGAATCCGTATACCGCTTCTCTCCAAAAGCCGCAAGACCGCTGTCAGCCGTCCCATCCTTGAACCGCTCCACCAGCTGATGGAAGGGATTCTCTACCTCTATGGTTCCGTACTCCAAGGCATCCGGAAACAGCTCCCAGAGCTGTTCGTCCACTCCGGTGCTCTCCGAGGCATGCCCCTTCACGGCCGCTCTGTTGTTTACCGTATTCAGATAAGTTACATAAATCTGCCCGTCAAAAGAATAAGCCGCAAGACCGGAAACCGTCTCTCTTGCCACACTCTCGCCCAGATTGGTCCATACGCCGTCCTGAAGGCGCTTTACCTCCGTCACCCGCGACTGCGATCCGGACATAAAAACCACATAGGGTTCCCCGCCGGCAAAACAGAGATCCATCTCCGCAATGCTGGCGTCCGCATAGAGATTACTCCCTACCTGCTGCCAGTTTCCGCCGTTTCTCAAATCATATACATACAAATAAGATTTGTTTTCCCCAAATGTGCTTCCGTTTTTCATCAGGTAAACCTTACCGCCGCGAATTTTTACAATGCCGCTGTTGGCGGAAAAGCTCTGGCTTCCCACATCACTCCATGTCTTTGCCGCACTGTTGTACTGCTTCACGCAGATCCGGTTGTTGTTAAATGCCTCCCGGTACATAACCACAATTGTACCGTTCTCCGCCGCAATAGAAGCATTGGCGGCATAATTGGTGCTTGCGGCAACCTGACTGCCCAGATTTGCCGTGCCTGCCGCCGTGTAGCTTGCCGCATATACACGTGTTCCGTCCTGATTTGCATACGCCAAATAGACTCCCTTGCTATCGGAAGTCATACTAAACTCATTTGCCTGATAAGGTGATGTATAAAGCTCCTGCCAGGAAGAGCCGTTCCATCGGGCCAGTTTGATATATTGGCCTTTCAGATAGGCCGTATAAAGCTGTCCGTTAAACCATGCCAGCTTATGCTCGCTCCCGGCCGGCACCGCAGATTTTCGGGTAAATGCCCCATCTTTGCACTCATACAGATAGCTGCCATTTGCTTTTTTCAGTATGTAGTAGAGATTACCCTCCTTATCCATGCAGGAGGCGGACGCAGATGTGTATTCTCCCTCCTTCTCAATCGCCAATGTCTTCCACAGAGCACTTTCGTCCTTCTCATGGAAAGTAATATCAAAGGTAATCTGATCTCCGTCCGTGTTCCCTACATTGCTGATAACAATGCCGCTGTTGGCTCCGTCCGAATAAGTAATCGCTCCTTCGGAAAGAGAATCCTCAAAGTTGCTGCTTCCATAGCCGGTTCTTTTTACATCCGCAGACAGGTGAGCCGAAAACGGATCTCCTTTGCCCAGTTCTCTTCCGTCATTTCCATAGCTGTCCCCCGGACGGAACAGATACACCAAATCCGAAGTTCCCGTATAATTGCTCGACTGGCTCGTATTAACTCTGTACACAAGCAGGCCCGATCCGGGAATACCTGCCTCATACCCGTTAAAGTACTGGCCGCCCTCATAGTTGTCTGCCTTCTTACGGTACTCCACCACGAAAAATTCCGTGTCTGAATAGTCCGTCTTTAAAATCAACGCCTGCTGATCCTTTGTCTCGTCCGTTGTCTTGCTGGCCGCATACAGGGAAAGCCCTGTCTGAGATTCCGTTACCGTCGGGATCTGAAACCAATTAGTATAAGCGGAACGCAGATAGGCCAGCGGATACTGTAACCGGTAACTTACATTGGCCATAATATCCCAGGTTCCGATGGGTACTCCTTCTCCTTTGCGATACATATCCGGATATCCCAGCGTATGTAAAAACTCATGGATAATCACGCCCGACTCGTCATGTCCGAGATATATTTCCTTCTCCTTGGTGATGGTATACTTCTGCACCAAGCAGCCTGCCACCTGTTTATTTCCAAAATAGCTGGCTTGATGATTGACAAACACATTGGCGCTGTCTCCGCCCAGGACGATATTCAGATTATCCAAAAAATATTTTCCGTCAGCGCTCTCACCGCTCAGGTGAAGATTCATATTATCCTGAATCTGCCCGGAGGCATTGAGCTTCTCCAATATCTCCGTAACCATGCCGGACTCGTTATTCACATAATCCGAAGCTTTCCCTGAAAGGGTATACGGTGTAATTGTATTATTTACCGCATCATACTGGGGAAAAATATTCTCCACCCGAAGCTGCCCGTAGGAAATATTGTACAGGTACTGCCGCATTCCTCTGGGAGTGTCTTCGTCTCCGTTAAAATATTTAAATGTAGTGGCCGGATTCTTGGTCAGACATTCCCCGTATGTCTCCGGATGTGCATTATGATCCGTATCCGCAAAGTCTACAAACACTACAAGGTTGGAACGATTGCCATTCTCCCAGTAAGGCGTATATGTATTCTTCTCTTGTAATAAAACCGCAGCCTCTTCTTCTGCCGGTTCCTCCGCAGGCAGTTCTTCCGGCTCTACGGCTTCTTCTTCCGAAGCTCCTCCGGTCTCTCCGTCAGTCTCGCCCTCTCCTGTTGTATCATCCGGGGTTTCCGGCTTGCTCTCACCCTCTGAGCCCGAACCGCCGCTGCCTTCACCATTGCCCGGATCTTCACCCTCCGTTACGCCGTCTCCGCCTGTTTCTCCGGAACCGCCTCCAATATCCGTTTCCGTATCGGAAATCTCTCCCGGCCGTACACCGCTCTCGGTTCCGGAGGACGTCACGTCCCCTATTCCGGCAGCCAAAGCTGTATTCCCGTATCCTCCTATCATTGTCAAAATCAAAAGCCATGCTGTCAGCGATTTCCATCTCTTTTTCATATTCTACCATCCCAAACCAGTCTATTTGAACCATCATGTTTTGCATCATTCATCAGCCGAATTATCCCGGCACAAAGTTTTACACTTTATTATATCATTATTTTCGTTATTTGAAATCAACTTTTTTCTAAGATTTATGTAGAATATTTTACCTTTTTTAAAAATTTTTTTAAAAAACATACGATTTTTTGTTTTTCGATCGTATTTATTTAAACTATATAAAAAAGAGGCAATGTCCCACTTCATTGCCGCCCAAATCACAAAGGAGAAGGGATTATGAAGAAGAAAATTCAAACGGTTTTACATTCAGTAGGTATCTTTCAGCATTATTATGGCTACAACTATTTTCAGGATGCTGTTTTTCTGGCTCTTGAAAAACCGGAACGCTTACAGAGTATCCGAAAAGAAATTTATTTCCCGGTTGCCAAAAAGCACCGCACTACCATTACCAGCGTCGAAAAAAATCTCCGCACAGTACGGGATGCCCTTATTAAAAACGGCGGCCTGGAAACACTGGAAAATTTGACGGGATGCCCATTGCCCTGCGGCAAAAAGCTTTACCCCAAGGATCTGATTTGTATCTTTGCAGACTATCTGAGTAACGATTAGCCGAAGAGCTTCATTGCGTTTTCCGTTGTATTGCCCCATGTATATCCTATTAAAAAATTTTTGAACTTTTTTCAAAAAACCATACGATTATTCTCTTCTCAATCGTAGATATTCTACGGCGGTGCCCCACTCACTGCCGCTTACATATTACAAAGGAGAGAGTATCCATGATGAAAAGAATTCAAGCTGTTCTACATTCTGCAGGTATCTACCAACACTACTATGGCTACAGCTATTTTCAAGATGCTGTACATCTGGCACTAAAGGAACCGGAACGTTTACAAAGTATCCGAAAAGAAATTTATTTCCCAATTGCAAAAAAATACCACACAGACATCACCAATGTAGAGAGAAATCTTCGCACAATAAGAGATGCTCTCATTAAAAATGGTGGTTTGGAAACATTGGAGAATTTAACAGGCTGTCCTTTGCCCTGTGGTAAGAAACCATATCCCAAAGATTTGATCTGCATCTTTGTAGACTATCTAAGCGAATAAGGTACTTAAGCAAGACTTAAAAAGTAGTGTGAAGTAGTATAAATTGCAGGTAAAAAATATCGCCTTTTTGATAAGAATCTTTCTATAATCAGTTCTTATCAAAAAGGCAATATTTTATGACTGATACCAATCTTTACCAAACACAGCCATATCCCTTCTCTGCATCAAACCCTGCCGCAATCACAAACTCCTGATTCAGCTCATCATAAACAAAAACATTCAATCCATTTGCTGTCTTAAAGTAATCCTTGCCTTCAAAGATGATCTGCATTCCCGTCTGTCCCCGCCGTACCAGCAGATCCGTTCCTTCCAGCTCCATATGATACTGCATGTCCGTCTGTCCGGGATAACTTCTTTCTCCCTGGGAAGTATGCACCCATAGCCCGCCCTGGGCTGCGATATCCGAGGGCAGCCCGGCTTCAGGCAGTATCTCCGTCACGGGCTGTTCCCCGCTGTCATAGTCTCCGTTCAGCGAGATCAGATAAGTATAATTGGGATTTTGAATAAGCAGCTTAATAAAATCATACCACCCCGTTTCCTCCCGAAGCGTTTGATTGGCGCAAAGCTGCTCCCACCTTAAGGCATTTTGTTCCCAGCTTTCATAAGAAGCCTCTCCGCGCCTGTCGGGAAGGCTGTATTTATCCCGCAGCCAATCGGCCAGCCATGCGCTCAGCTTTGCAGAGCCTCTGTGATTCAAATGAGAAGCCTCCGCCATATCCTCTCCCGGATCAAGCCCCAGCTCCTCGTACATCCGGTTAAAGTCCAAAAACGGTATGCCGTTCTCTTCCGCAATTTCTCCGCACCTGTTAAAGAACCGCTGCTCCTCCATGACCTCAATCTGATAGGGGGAAACCATGAACACCAGCGGAATTTCTTCCTCCCTGGCAAGCGAGATGATTTTTTTCAGATACTCCTCTGTCTTCGGCGCCAGTTCCCGGCTGTCCGTAATCCCGCTGATATCATTAAACTCCTCGAATTTCTTTGTATCAAAAAGAGGATAAAAGCCTTTGTATGCCGCTCCCTCCTCCGTATCCCGAAACGATCTGAAATCCTCTTCAGAAAGCTCCGTATATCTGGAATGATAAGCAGGATATCCCAGCAAATACGCAATCTGCTGATCCGGCGTGCTCACCCGAATCGCCTCGTACTTCTCCCGTGACAGGCGCATGCCGAAGGTATTGGTCATAACCCGGGCCTCTTCTATATATTCTCTCTCCTCAATCGCCCGCACCAGCTCCACCACCATCACCTTCGGCCGCTGGTATTTCAGGCTCTCCTTCATATAGTAATAAGTATTCCACATGGGCTGAAGGGTCCCCGCCAGATCAAAGGAAGCAACCCCTGCCTCTCTCCACAGAACGGCAGGATTTATATCGGAATACACATGGCTGCTGCCATAAAATATTACATCAATGCTGTTTTTCTCCTGCTCATAAAATATTTCCATAGGACGAATTCCATCTGCTCTTTTCAGACGGAAGATCCCGTTTAACCGAGCCAAAAGCAGTACGGCCAAAAGCAGAAAGGCAGTAGCCTTTATCACATTTTTCTTCATTGCCGCCTCCTGTTAAAACTGAAAATAAATAAACTGCTTTGCATCATACTCCGGCCCATAAATGCCGAATATGGCAATCGCCGCTATCAAAAACAGCAGCACACCCCAGCGGAACCAAAGATTCTGAGCGCTCAAAAACTCATCCAGCCGCTCCTTACGGAAATAGCGGATCAAATCCACCAAAAACAACAATACCAGCCCCAAAAGCAAAATATTTATTTCCGGTCTGGCCAAGCCCAGTTCGTAGAGCTCCCCATTGAACAGCGACCAAAAATCCGGCCTTGTAAACATCCGTCCAATATATGCAAATGCGTCTCCCAAAGAATTGGAGCGGAAAAAGATCCAGGCAAGGTCCGTAAGCGCAAAGGTAATCATCACCTGCCCCAGCTTATAGCTCAGGCAGCCGGTCTTCGTCCGAAGCTTTTGATTTATCCAGGTACGAAAGCCCTTCAGCTCATAGCCCATCACCTGATACAAACCGTGTATACCGCCCCAGGCCACGTATGTCCAGCCTGCTCCGTGCCACAAACCGCTGACCAGGAAAGTAACCATAAGATTCCGATATCGTTTCCACTTGGAGCAGCGGCTCCCTCCCAGAGGTATATACAGATAATCCCGAAACCAAGTACTGAGCGAAATATGCCATCTCCTCCAGAATTCCGGGATACTTTTTGCAAAATAAGGCGTATCAAAATTCTCCATCAGGCGGAAATCCATTACCCGGGCCGCACCGATGGCAATGGTGGAATAGCTGGCAAAATCACAATAGATCTGCAGCGCAAATGCAATTGCCCCTACACTGAGCCCAAACCACTCATACATCTGATAATTATTAAAAATCTCGTCCACCAAAACCGCTATCCGATCCGCAATCACCATTTTCTGAAACAGGCCCCAGAGCATCAGAATAAGCCCGCTGGCAATGCGATCATAATTCCAAAGCTTTTTCCCCGGAAGCTCCTGAATCTGAATCAAAAGATTTTCGGAACGTTCAATAGGCCCTGCCACAAGCTGGGGAAAAAAGGACACAAACAGGGCATACCGCAGAAAATTCCTTTCCGGCTTCACCGTTCCCCTGTATACATCCATAGTGTAACTCAGGGCCTGGAAGGTATAAAAGGAAATTCCCACCGGCAGCAGCACATCAAAGGGCTTTTCTACCATTGTAAGTTTAAGAAGACTCAGCACTTTATTTGCATTTGCCAGCATAAAGTCAAAGTACTTAAACAGAAACAGTATGGAAAGGTTTGACACAAAGCTTGCGGCAACCACAAACTTCTTCCGCCTTTCCGAGGCCTTGTCCATCAAAAGTCCGCTCAGCCATGTAATCACCGTTGAGGTCAGAATCAGCACCGCATATTTGGGATTCCATCCCATGTAGAAAAAATAACTGGCAATCAGAAGCCATGGACAGCGCATTTTCCGGGGCATAATCAAGTAGAGCAGAACCACTATCGGAAAAAAGAGGCCGAATTGCAACGAATTAAAAACCATATTTTTCTCCCTCGTATCTTCACAGAAAGCATCTTTGCAATGTTCGTTGTCCGCAAAAGCTGCTCTCCATAATATTCACAGGAATACTAACGGTATTCCTCCATCAGCTTCTCAAAGGCCGGCATTGCATTCACAATGGTTTTCTCTGCCACACAATATGCAATCCGCACATATCCCGGACACCCGAAATCATCGCTTGGGACTAAAAGCAGATCGTACTTTTTCGCCCGCTCGCAGAAAGCATTAGCATCCTCCTCCAATGCCTTGACAAAGAGGTAGAATGCACCCTGTGGAGGAACGCAGCTATAACCAAGCCTAGTCAAGCCGTCAAGCAGCAAATCCCGGTTGCCCCTGTAAGCCTCAATATCTCCCGTATCCTCCACACACCTTGCCGCCACCTGCTGAAACAGAACCGGTGCGCAGACAAAGCCCAATACTCGGGCCGCTCCCGCAATGGCCGGGGATATTTTCTTATATTCCGTGAGGCGCCCGGGAATTACAATATAGCCGATACGCTCTCCCGGCAGCGACAGGGATTTGCTGTAGGAATAGCAGACAAGGGTATTGTCATAATACTTTGTAAGATAAGGCACTGTCACATTGCCGTATACAATTTCACGGTAGGGCTCGTCCGTAATCAGATAAATAGGTGCGCCATATGCCTCGGATTTTTTCTTCAAAATCCCGGTAAGTCCCTTCAGTACCTCCTCCGTATAAACCACGCCGGAAGGATTGTTGGGTGAATTAATGATTACTCCCTTTGTCTTAGGTGTAACGGCCTTTTCCAAAGCCTCCAGATCTATCTGAAAATCCGGCAGATGAGGCGGAATTACTTCAAGCTTTGCTCCGATTCCCTCCACCCAGCAGCGGTATTCCGGGAAAAAAGGAGCGAAGGTGATAAACACGTCTCCAGGATTCCCAAGAGCCTTGATGCAGATATTAAGAGAAGCTGCGGCGCCGCAGGTCATAAAGATATTCTCCGCAGTAAAGTCTTCTTCAAAACGCCGGTTCAGGGATTCCGCTATCACTCCCCGAACACGTGCATCTCCCGGTGCGGGAGAATAGGCATGAACCTCCTCCGGCGGCTGCTCCATAAGCTCCAGGATTGCCTTTTTTACGGATTCCGGCGCCGGAATACTCGGATTGCCTAAGCTGAAATCATAAACCTTGTCTGCCCCTGCCTCTGCCTTGCGCTTCAAGCCGTAGGAAAAAATCTCTCGTATAATAGAGCTTCTGCTTCCCAGCTCATAACATTTTTCTGATATCATATTGCGGCTCCTCTCCGTATGTGCAAATAATTCTTTTCTCATTTTACTATTTTAGGTGGTAAAGCGCAAGAAAGTTTTTGATACTTTTGTTTCCGGCAAAAGCTTGTTTATCAAGGGTTTCATAGATTTTGTGGTATTAAGAGCTTATTATTCGCTGTATTATTCAGAGCGTTTTGCCTTGAAAAAAATTAAACTTCATATTAACATAAGAAAGGAACCTGCAAAAAAAATTCTGAAAATTTCCATTTCTCATGGGAATAGTGTTCTTTTCACATATTACGAATATGCCGGAATCTAAAAGCTAAAATTCAATATGGAGGTTAAAGAAATGAAAGCAATGGTGGTAACCGGATTAAATCAAATGGAGATTTCCAATGTAGAAATGCCGAGCATCGATGAAAACGGCATTTTAGTCAAAGTACATACCTGTGCCATATGCGGATCTGATATCCGCATCTTCCATTCTGGAAACAGCAGGGTCTCCTACCCTGCAATTATCGGGCACGAAATAGCCGGCGAGGTTGTGGAAACCGGAACAAAAGTGACCAAGTTCAAAATCGGTGACAGGATCGCCGTGGGTGCCGATGTTCCCTGCGGCGAATGTACTTTCTGCGAAGCCGGAATCGGAAACAATTGTCAGATCAATTATGCTATGGGATATCAATTCCAAGGCGGGTTTGCGCAATATCTTCCGTTAAATCGTACTGTCGTTAATTACGGACCGGTGCACAAGCTTCCGGACAACATGAGCTACGAGCAGGGCTCTATGGCCGAACCGCTGGGCTGCGTGCTCAACGCTCTGGAACTGGCCCCCGTAAAGTTAGGCGATACCGCCGTAGTAATCGGCGCAGGTCCTATCGGCTGTATGATGGCAAATGTAATCAAAGTAATGGGCGCTTCCAAAGTGATTCTGATTCAGCGTTCCCGGCAAAGGCTTGAAATTGCCAAAAAGGTTGTCAATGCGGACCGCTTTGTCTGTTCCGGTGAAGAAGATGCCACAGCGGCGGTTATGGAGGAAACCAATGGGCTGGGAGCTGATCTAATCTTTACGGCCTGCCCTTCTCCCGAAGCCCAGAAGGATGCTCTGCTTATGGCAAAAAATCGTGCAATCGTCAGCTTTTTCGGCGGCTTGCCTAAAGACAAGGAGCTTGTAACTTTAAATACAAACCTGATCCATTATAAGGAATTATTCATCACCGGAGCCCATGGAGCAATGCCAAAGCATCACCAGAAGGCAATTGAATTGATTGCATCGGGAACCATAGATGTAACTCCGTTTATCAGCAAAAGTTTTGCACTGGACGATGTCAGAGAGGCCTTTTCCTATGCGGAAAGCCATGAAGGAATGCGTGCAATCGTAAGACCTAATGAAAGGGATTAAACCACAGGAAGGAACTATATAAAATGAAGACAAAGCTTGGTATTAACTGCGGTTTTGCCATTAACCGTTATATCGAACCTGAAGTCTGGGGAAGAATTGTCGGAGAAGAATTAGGGCTCCACAGTGTTCAAATTGTTGCTGATTTGATTAATCCATTCTGGCCTCAGGAATATATTGATCAGCTGATTCAGCGAATTCAGGAAACATCCAAACAGTATGATTTTCATGTGGATTCCATTTTTACAAGTGCATATACCAGAGTGAATCATTTGATGAATCCGGACGAAGATGCCCGACAATTCTGGTTGAACTGGTTTAAAAAACTGCTGTTGATCGGAAGCCGGCTTGGAGCCGTTACAGGCGGAAGCCATTTTGGAATTTTAACCTTTGACACCTTAGAGCATGAAGAGAAAAGGAAGCAGGTCGTCGATGCCGGTGTAAGATCCTGGCAGGAACTCAGCTTCTATGCGGAGGCGATCGGATATGAAGCTCTGATCTTCGAGCCCATGAGTGTTCCCAGAGAATTTGCCAATACCATAGCCGATACAAAGGAATGTCTGGCGGCCGTTAATGCACATTGCGGCGTCCCTCTGAAGGTCTGCCTGGATGTGGGACACGCCCCTCACCCGGATGAACGCGACCCTTATCCGTGGCTGCGGGCATTGGGAAAACATTCCCCGATTATTCATTTACAGCAAACTCTTCCGGGAAAAAGCATGCATTGGCCTTTTACGGAAGCTCACAATAAAGAGGGTATTATCAAAGCGGAAAAAGTACTGCATTGTTTGGAGAAATCCGGATGCGAAGAAACAATTTTGATGTTTGAGCTCTCCCACAGAGAGCATTGGGATACGGATAATCTGGTGATCCCTGATCACAAAGCCTCCGTAGCCTATTGGAGACAATTCGTAAAAGATTAGTGTATTATTGTTGATAAAATTAAAAGAAGCGGAAGAAAACTTTTTACAGTCTTATTCCGCTTCTTAAAAATCTTATCTGTCCTGCCGCTTATACAAGCTCCAATACTACTTCCATAGCCGCATCACCTTTACGCTGGCCAATCTTTACGATTCTTGTATAACCACCGTTGCGGTTTACATACTTGGGTGCAATCTCATCAAACAATTTTGCAACCATATCAACCTGCTTGGTATTTCTCTTTCTTCCTGCGGCCTTCTCCGGAACCTCTTTTACCGGATAAAGAACCTTCAGCATCTGGCGTCTTGCATGAAGTCTGGAAGGCTGATCCTTCTTGATGGTCTTCTCTACTTCATCAAATAACGTAACCTTCTTGCCGTCTACAACTTCTTTAACACGCTTGCCGTCTTTGTCCTTACGCGGAACCTTGGCGGTTACGGTTACGGTCTCGTAGTTATCCTTTTCCTTTACTGCAAGTGCAATCAGACCCTCGGCAATCTTGCGAACCTCTTTCGCCTTTGCCTCGGTGGTGATGATTCTTCCATGCTGCAGAAGAGCTGTTACCTGATTTCTCAGTAATGCCTTTCTCTGGCTGGAAGTTCTGCTGAGTTTTCTATACTTTGCCATTTTTCATTTCCTCCATTCGTGGAACCACATCTCCATGCTTCTTCGGTCTTATTGGAGAGGGTTACGACTATTCGTCGCTTGGGTTTAACTGTAATCCCAACTCTTTCAGCTTTGCAAGAACCTCTTCCAAGGACTTGCGGCCCAGATTGCGGACCTTCATCATATCCTCGGAGGTGCGGTTGCAAAGCTCCTCTACGGTATTGATGCCTGCTCTCTTGAGACAGTTGAAGGAACGAACGGAAAGCTCCAGCTCGTCAATGCTCATCTCAAGAACCTTTTCCTTCTCATTGTCCTCTTTCTCTACCATGATCTCTGCGGTCTTGGCATTCTCGGACAAGTCAATAAACAGGCTTAAATGCTCGCTTAAAACCTTTGCCGCCAGACTGACTGCCTCGTCGGGAACCAGCGTACCGTTGGTGTACACATCCAGAGTCAGCTTGTCAAAGTCAGTAACCTGGCCTACACGGGTATCCTGAACGGTCATATTGACACGCTCTACGGGAGTATAGATAGAATCAATCGCAATCACTCCGATGGGAAGATCCGGATTTTTATTCTTCTCTGCGCTCACATAACCTCTGCCTTTTGTAATGGTAAGCTCCATGTATAATTTGCTGTCCGCACCGCCGTTCAAATGGGCGATCACCAGGTCGGGATTGAGAATTTCAATATCGGGATCTGCCTGAATGTCGGCTGCCGTCACAATGCCCTCGCCGTCAAATTCAATGTAAGCGATCTTCGCTTCGCTGGACTCGCTTGTGTTGCGGATAGCCAGATTCTTGATATTCATAATAATCTCAGTTACGTCCTCCTTCACTCCCGGAATGGAACTGAATTCATGAAGAACACCCTCGATCTTTACCTGGCTTACTGCTGCGCCCGGCAGAGAAGAAAGCATAATTCTTCTCAGCGAATTGCCAAGTGTCGTACCATAACCTCTCTCAAGCGGCTCAACTACAAATTTCCCATATTTTTTGTCATTTGAAATCTCTGCAATCTCAATTTTCGGTTTGTTAAAATCGAACACTAAAAGGCCCCTCCTTTTTATTTTAGTTGGGTGGCGTTATGCTACGTGTTATACTCCTGATTACTTAGAATACAACTCGACGATAAGCATCTCATCTACCGGTACATCAATCGCATCTCTGGAAGGAAGCTCTTTTACGGTTCCCTTTAATGCCTCCAGGTCAGATTCCAGCCACTCCGGAATCAGTCTTCCGCCGGTAGCTTCCACGATATCCTTGTATCTCTGAGATCCTCTGCATTTCTCCTTGATTTCGATTACATCACCTGGTTTTACCTGATAGGACGGAATGTTAACCTGCTTTCCGTTTACCAGTACATGCTTGTGATCTACGATCTGACGTGCTTCTCTTCTGGTTCTTGCCATAGCCAGACGGAATACCACGTTGTCAAGTCTGCTCTCCAGCATAACCATCAGGTTTTCACCGGTCATGCCCTTCATTCTGTCGGCCTTCTCATAGTAATTGCGGAAGGGCTTCTCCAGAACGCCGTAGATAAATTTTGCTTTCTGCTTTTCGCGAAGCTGAAGTCCGTACTCGGACATCTTTCTGTTCGCTCTTCTTAACTCTCTTGTAGATTTTTTATCAATTCCTAAAACTGTCGGCTCCAGACCAAGGGAACGACATCTTTTCAGAACCGGAACTCGATTGACTGCCATTACTCTGTACCTCCTAATTAGACTCTTCTACGTTTGGGCGGGCGACATCCGTTGTGCGGTACCGGAGTCACGTCGCGGATACTGGTTACCTCCAGGCCGCATGCCTGAAGTGCGCGGATTGCTGCCTCACGGCCGGAACCCGGTCCCTTTACCATAACGTCTACTGTCTTAAGTCCATGTACTAATGCTGCCTTGGTTGCTGTCTCTGCAGCCATCTGTGCCGCATACGGAGTAGATTTCCTTGAACCTCTAAATCCCAGACCGCCGGCACTTGCCCATGATAAAGCATTTCCTTCAGTATCTGTCAGAGTAACAATTGTATTGTTAAAAGATGACTGAATGTGTGCCTGTCCGCGTTCAACGTTTTTCTTTACGCGCTTTTTTGTCACTTTCTTTGTAACTTTCGCCATTTTAAACTAACCTACTTTCTTTTTTTATAAAGTATCATTACTTCTTCTTATTTGCTACTGTTCTCTTCGGACCTTTTCTTGTTCTTGCGTTGGTCTTGGTCTTCTGACCACGTACCGGAAGTCCCTTACGATGACGGATGCCTCTGTAGCATCCAATCTCCTGCAGACGCTTGATGTTCATAGCAATCTCACGTCTTAAGTCACCCTCTACCTGATAATCCGCATCGATTACGGCGCTGATTCTGCGAACCTCGTCGTCAGTCAGATCTCTTACACGGGTATCCGGGTTTACTTTCGCTGCTTCCAGGATCTTGTTTGCGCTGGCACGGCCGATTCCGTACACATAAGTCAAACCGATCTCCACACGTTTTTCTCTTGGTAAGTCTACACCAGAAATACGAGCCATTTGATTATTCCTCCATACTAAACAATTAGTTCCGGGCGTTTTTTAATAGGTGCCCGCTGACACTTTCCTAAATGGGATATGAGATTCCATATCCAGCCGGATAAAGACCCGGCCTTTCAGATACTCCGCTTCACGCATTTCTCCGTTTTAAGCAATATCATTGTGAATAATCCTGGTCAGATATATTGTAAATAACATGGATGCCTATAATAAGGAAACTCCCATTCAGGCAGCCGATGCTCAGCCGCACAAATATATTTCTTCACAGGGAATCACTGTTTGCTGAATTATCCCTGGCGCTGTTTGTGCTTTGGATTCTCGCAAATTACTCTGATACTGCCTTTTCTTTTGATGATTTTGCACTTTTCGCAAATAGGCTTTACAGATGATCTTACTTTCATCGTAAAAATCCTCCTTTCACATCTTTCGTTCTCCCTGCATCAAAGACCTCCTGGGTTTTGAAGGCTTTCATTGCCGGAAAACAAGGCATTTCTTGTTTCCGGTCTCTCCTTGGACCTCTAAAAAAGCGCATAAAAACAGGCGCAATAATCCCTTTGAGACCATACGCCAAATAGTATAGCACCTGTAAAATCAAAATGCAAGTACTTTTTTAACAAATTACGGAAATTCTCCGGCATAAGCCTTTCCTTATGCCGGATTACTCTCTTACATTATATTCTTTGCTTTATAAAAGACATGTCTAAATCAAATTTCCGCCACCATTGTCACCGGCGATGCCTCAATGCCCCTTAATCTAAGCGGTATTCCGTATACGGAAAAGAAGCCTTCCGTTCCCAGAACAGGCGTAAAATCCATATTTTCGTAGATCAGCAAAGCCCTTACTCCGTCATCTCTTGTATCTAATAAAACATGATGATTTGCAAAATTCGTATGAACCCCGTCCGTTCCGTCCGCACTCATGGTATCAAGGGCAATTGCCTTTAAGTTCGGCAGTTCCTCGCGGATATATACGGCCGCCTCTTTGGTAAGCGCAGGAAAATCATCCCTGTATACAGTTTCGTTGAAACAGTATTTGGAATATCCCGTATGCAGCAGAAGAATATCGGCATCACTGACGCCTTCCTGATTTCGTATCTGCTCCGCCGTTATTCTTCCGCCCTTTCCTGTCTCCACATCAAGCAGAAGCGCCTTGCGGAATATAAAACTGTCAATTTCATATTCATCGATTTTCTTTCCGGTTTCGCAAAAATGATAAGGCGCGTCCACATGGGAACCCAAATGCGCAAACAAACTAAATTCTGTTTGATTGTTTATGTCTCCTGCCTGAATACTTGTAAAGGGACGAAACCTTGGCGTCGGAATTGATTCATCGTATCTGATTGTTCCGCAGGATATCGGCACGGATAATTCGTATAGCATAATACCTCCTAATATTTGGGCTGTCCCGTATGACAGGTAATACCGCCGTCAACCGGAATATTTGTTCCATTTAAGAAATCCACCTTTCGGGCTGCCAGGAATAATGCCACTTCCGCAATTTCCTCCGGAAGCGCAAAGGTATGGGTGGGATATGCCTCCCGATTTACCTTTTCCGCATGGCTGATTTTCCGGAAGGTATATTCCAGCATCTCCGTTCTGACCGCTCCCGGACAGATTGCATTTGCCCGAATACCCTGATCCGCATAATCAATGGCAATTGCCCGGGTAAGATTGGTCACAGCTCCCTTGGCCGTATTGTAAGCAGCCATGGAATAGTCAGCAAGGATACCTGATACGGATGACATATTGATAATAGTGCCGTACTGCTTTTTAAGCATCATGGGAAGAAAATAGTAGCAGGCAAGATACACGCCGCGGCAATCCACGGACATAATGCGATCAAAATCCGCCGGCGGTGTTTCCAGCAGTTTTCCCGCAAGATGTATTCCCGCATTGTTAAATAAAACCTCGCAGCCGCCGAACTCCTTTTCCACATATTCCGCAAGAGCTTTCACATCCTCCTCCGCGCTCACATCCGCTTTGCGGTAACGCACACAGGATTCCGGATATCTTGCCGCAATTTCCTTTTCCAGAGCTTTTCCCACATCCTCCTTTCGGCCAATAAAAACAACATTTCCGTGATTCTCCGCAAATAGTTTTACTGCAGCCGCCCCAATTCCTGTTGTCCCGCCTGTTATTACGATAGTTTTTCCTTTCAGCATTTGTCTCCTCCTTGTCTTTCTGCTAGCTCCACAATCTGTCATGAGACCAAAGCCGATCCCATTCACCGGTGTCCTCCCACATTCCTTTTACTCTGGAATGCATGTGCTCCCGGATCACTTCGTCGTTCAAATCCTGAATACCAAGCCCCGGGCCTGTCGGCAGCTCCGCCTGTCCGTTCTCAATGATAGGCTTCTTACATCCCATAACCAGATCGCCCCACCAGGGAATATCGTTAGAATGATGCTCCAAAGCAAGAAAGCTTCTGGAAGCCGCCGCCACATGAACGGCCGCCAAAAAGGCAATCGGGCTTTCCGCATTATGAATTGCCATGGCTACTCCATGCTCCTCCGCAATTTCGCCTATCTTCTTTGTTTCCAATATTCCGCCCGATGTAAGGATATCAGGATGCACTACGGAAAATGCTCCCGATTGAATAATCTCACGAAAAGCCTCTTTTCCATACGTATCCTCACCGGTACACAGAGGAACGGCAGTTGCTGATGCTATTTTCCGATACTGTCCCAGATACTGCCATGGTAAAAGATCCTCCGCCCAGGCAATATTGTATTTTTCCAGCCGCCGGAGAAGCTTAATGCAGTCATTCACACCTATATGTCCGAAATGATCAATGCTGATCGGAATTTCGTATCCCACTACGCTTCTTGCGTCCGCAACATACTGCTCCAGATAATCCAGTCCCTTTTCCGTAATCTGTATCCCTGTAAAGGGGTGTTCAATATTGTAAAGATCGTAAATTGCCTTTTCCCGCAGATCTCCCTCCACGGAGCCGTCACTTCGCGTGAATTTGGGCATATCGGCATCCCGGCGCATAGCATCTAAAATCCACTTTGGCCCGCAAAGCATTCCCGGTTCATCCAGAAGCAAGTCAATTCCCACATCCATTTTCAGCAGCTTGAAGCCCTTCTCCATGCGTTTCTTCAATGCTTCGCCCATTGCTTTTCCATCATGCTTGCCATAAACATCCGTATCACAGTATACGTCAATTTTGTCTCTGTATTTACCTCCTATCAGCTGATACACAGGCACCGAATATACCTTTCCCACAATATCCCATAAGGCAAGCTCAATGCCACTGACGCCGCCGCCCTGTCTTCCATGATGCCCGAATTGTTTGATACGGTGAAAAAGCCTGTCCACATCACAGGGATTTTCATGGAGCAGCCGGCTCTTCAGCATCAACGCATACTGCTTGCATCCAAAATCCCGAACCTCGCCAAAGCCTGTAATTCCCTGATTGGTTTCTATTTTAATAAGAGAATTCTCAAAGGGGCCTCCCTCTATATCCGCAAATCGAATATCCGTTATTTTCAATTCGGACGGGGATGAATTCGTATTTACATTTTCCTGCATCATTTCTTTTATACTCATAGCTTTAATTGCCTCCATAATCTATATATCTGCTCTAAAGGCCGGATGCCTTCTGAATAATCGCTTCCTCCGTAGTCTCTCCGTAAGCAAATTCCGAAACAATCTCTCCCTCGCGCATCACCAGAATCCGATTGCTCATCTGCATAACCTCCGTCAGCTCGGAGGATACCATAATAATGGAATTCCCCGCCTGTGTAAGCCGAGAAATAAGCTCGTATATTTCATGCTTTGCATTTACATCAATTCCACGTGTTCCTTCATCAAACAAAATTATTTCAGGTTCAATAAACAGCCATTTGGCCAGTACTACTTTCTGCTGATTTCCGCCGCTTAGCTTTCCCACCTCTTTCTCACTGCTGCTTGTGATAATATTTAAGCGCTTTATGTAATCCGCTGCTACGGCTCTCAGCTTTTTATCTAATATCACCCCATTTTTTATCAGCTTTTTAAGGCCGATAAAGCTGATGTTATGCTCAACGGTGTCACCCAGAATCAAGCCGTCATAATGTCTGTCCTCCGTCACAAATCCAAAGCCTGCTTCAATGGCATCCTTCGGACATTTCGGCCGGTACTCTCTTCCATGAACCTCTATTCTTCCCGACAAAATCGGATCCAGGCCGAATAAAGCTCTTAAGACTTCTGTTCTTCCCGCCCCTACAAGTCCCGCAAATCCCAGAATCTCTCCTTTGTGAAGTTCAAACGAAATATTTTTTACCCTATTCGTATGGAGAGCTTCTACTTTAAGAACTGTCTCTCCGATCTGTGTATTGACAGCCGGATATATCTGCTTCAATGTACGGCCAACCATAAGCTGCACCAATTGATATTGATCTACCGCAGACGGCTCCTCTATGGTTGTTACCTTCTCCCCATCCTTTAATACCGTAATTTTATCCGCAATCTCAAACACCTCATCCATATGGTGCGAAATATAAATAATTCCTACTCCGGCTTCCTTCAATTTTTTTATCAGCTTAAACAGTGTTTTTACATCATTTTCCGGCAGGACAGCAGAGGGTTCGTCCAGGATTAAAATCCGCGGTGTTGACTTTACCGCCTTGGTAACCTCAACGCGCTGAGCATTTGCCACGGAAAGCTCCGAAACCATCTGAGACGTATCAATGCCAAAAAATCCAAGGGAGTCCAAAAGCTCCTTTGCTTCTTCATGCATTTTTCTGCGATCAATTACCCCTGCCCCTTTTATGGGAAAATTATCAAAAAACAGATTTTCCGCCACATCTGCCGTAGGAATAAGCGAAAAATGCTGCTGTACGGAATAGATTCCAAGCTTTTGGGCATCCAGCGGCCCGGAAATGGAAACTTCCTTACCGTCCATGCGGATACTGCCTTCATCCTTCCTGATACTTCCGCAAATAATTTTTATGAGGGTGCTCTTGCCGGCGCCGTTTTCACCCACTAACGCCAGCACCTCGCCCTGATTCAATTCAATATCTACCTGATTCAAAACCGTAATACCGGAATATTTCTTGGTGATTCCCTTCAAAGAAAGTAAAGGCTTCATAGTGTATTCTCCTTTTTACGGGATGTACTTCCATATACTGCCGCAAGAATGATCATGCCCTTGATAATCTGCTGCCAATAAATACTCACATTAAGCAGATTCATTACGTTGCCGATCAATCCCATTACAAGAGTGCCTACCAATACACCTCCTACGGTCCCGACGCCGCCTGTCATACTTGCCCCGCCTATAACAACGGAAGCAATTGCCGTTAATTCCCAGCCGTCCCCCACGGAATTGGATCCAAGCGTTAATCTGGAAGCCATTATAATGCCGCCGACAGCACACAGAAAACCGGAAAGGACATAGGTTGACATCTCTACCAAATTTACATTCACACCGCTGAGGCGGACAGCTTCTTTATTTCCGCCGAATCCCTTGATATATCTTCCGTGTCTCATATGCTCAAGCATATGATTTAAAATGATTGCGAGAATCACCCAGATAACAGCCACAATCGGAATGTACCATATCATTGTATTTCCCAGTTTTAAAAACGCATCGTTTTCATAAAAAATCTGCTTTCCCGTAGATAACAGCAAGGCAAGTCCGCTGTATATATTTAGTGTGGCCATTGTCGCTATAAAGGGAATGAGCTTAAAACGGCTGATTAATAAACCATTTATGAATCCTGCCGCAATGCCTGCCGCCAATGCCGCTGCTGCCGCCGCCGGAATAGACATTCCCCCTTTGAGTAACAATGAAACAATGATTGTTGTCAAATTGACAATGGCTCCCACAGACAGATCGATTCCGCCGGTCAGTATTACCAGCAATTCTCCCAAAGCGAGAATACCTACCGCCGCGTTTTGTTTCAGCAGGTTGGAAATATTGGTACCCGTAAAAAATTTATCACTTACCACTGTTGAGAACAGAACCATAACAGCAAGCAATATATATTTTGAATTTTTAGTCAGAACCCTTTTCATATTGCTGTTTTTTTCCATGATATCCCCCAATCCAAATAAGGGGCTGCCGCATCTGCAACAGCCTCTCAGTATATGACTTAGAAACCGTAATCATAATATTCATCTACGTTTTCATAGTTAATAATGATAACCGGCAGAAGATACTCAGCCTCAATCTCTTCTCCGTTAAAGATGGAGTCCAGAACATCCATGGTAAGCTCCGCAATCATAATCGGGCTGTTTAAGCCTGTAACCAGATCCGGCCCGTTTTTGCCGCCGGCATTTTCCTTCATTTTATCAAAGAACGCTTTTTCGCCGTCAAATCCTGTAATCACCTTAACATCTGTTCTGTTTGCATTGTTAATTGCGGTAAGGGCGCCTAAGGACTGCGCATCATGATGGCCGATTACGACATCGATGGTATCATTTGCCGCCAGCATTTCCTCCATCTGTACCATACCGTCATTCTCACCCACGTCAGTAGGAGCATAGCGCTCATCAATCAGCTTAAATCTTGCCATTTCTCCCTGATCAGCCATTCCGCCCATCACACCGCCAAACCGGAAAGCGGGACAGCCCGTATCCGTCGGTGTGCTTCTGACATAAACCACATTGCCGCCGTTATATTTTTCTCCTACATATTGGCCAATACCGCGGGCAATCGCAAAGTTGTCAATTCCAATATAGGTATATCCGCTTCCTGCGGAAGTATTATCCACACAGATAAGCGGAATCCCTGCTTCCTCACAAAGCTTCACAACGGAAGGCACAATTTCATCGCCGACCGGATTCAAAACAAGTGCTTCTACTCCCTGTGCTATCAAATCTTCCGCCAGCTTCAGCTGTTCTTCCGCCGCTCTGTTCTGGCTGGCCGTCATGCTTACCTTAACGCCCTTTTCCGCGCACAGCTCCTCAAACCGCTCGCTCATTGCGGCATGATAAGTGGTTCCAAGGGTCAGCTGAACATAGCCTATGGAGTGACCTGCCGCGCCATTACCGCTTCCGGTATTTTCCGCTGATTCATCAGGCCCTTCTTTCTCTGCTGCCGGTACTTCCGCTTCCGGGGCCCCCGGTGCGGAATCGCTCCGACACCCCGCCAGACAAAGCGTAAATAACATCACTCCGCATAAAAGGATACCCAACCATTTGTTTGATTTACTCATTTGTTTTCCTCCCTTTCTTAAGGTTTTCATAATTATTCAGAATCCCGCTGGCATCAACCGGGAAATCCGTTCCGTTTTTAAATAGCCCCTACTCTTTTATATACGGCTTCCAGTGAATCTCCCTCATTAAGTCCCCGCCGTACTTCATCCTCTTTTTTAATTGTCTCCAGAGCTTTCTCAATTACCTCTTCCGAAATTGCCTGAGGTATTACGGCAATTCCGTCTATATCTCCAAAAATCAGGTCGCCGGGATGAATCGTCACACCATGAAAATTCACCGGAATCTGACATTCATTGATCTCCATACGGCCTTTTGACGTCCTGGGATCGCAGCTTACGTAAAAGAGAGGGAACTCCATTTTCTTCAGAGCCTTCATATCTCTGACACAGCCATCCAAAAGTACGCCCGCACCATTCTTCTTTTTTACTGCCGTAGCAAAAAGCTCTCCGAACACGGCGCAGTTATAATTTCCTCTTGTCACAAGAACATAGATTTCGCCCTCTCCAAGCTGATCCACGACTTTGCACTGAGCTGTTAAAGGGCTCTTTGGCATGGAATACACCTCCGTAGCTATACTGGTAAATGCCGGCCCAAAAATCACGGTGTTCTCATCCAGCGGTATCAGCCTCTGTCCGATTCCCTGACTGCGGTATCCCATACTGTCCAGTACATCACACAGCACTCCTGAGTATAAATTCCGCATTAAAAAGTCTCTCTCATATTTGCTCATTTATCTTCCCTCTTTCCTTTGCTTCTTTATCTCTGCACCCGTCCCGTTCCGTCGCCGCTCATCAGTTTTTCCACATCTGCAATCCCCACACGGTTAAAATCTCCGATTACGGAATGTTTCAGGCAGGAAGCGGCCGTGGCAAATTCCAGTGCCGATTGTCTGTCACGGTAATGATTTAAACCGTAAAGCAGTCCCCCTGCAAAGCTGTCTCCGCCTCCAACCCGATCAATAATATCCCGAATCTCATATTTCTTTGATACATAAAAGCTTTCCCGGTCATTCAGGCACGCCGCCCACCCGTTCCAGTCTGCGCTGTGACTTTCCCGCAATGTAATCGCAATCATTTTCATATTCGGATACTCGGCCAATACTTTATTTCCCAAAGCTTTGTATTTCTCCCGATCCAGGCTGCCGGACTCTACATCCACATCCTCCGTAATCTCCAGAGACTTTTGAACATCCTCCTCGTTGGCAATGGCCACATCTACATACCTTACAAGCTCCCGCATAACTTCAGAAGCCTTTTTGCCGTATTTCCAAAGATTCTTACGGTAATTCAAATCACAGGAAACAGTAATTCTCCTCTTCTTCGCCTCTTTTACAGCCTCCATGGAAAGCTCCATGGCTCCCTCTGAAATTGCAGGTGTTATTCCTGTAATATGAAACCAGTCTATTTCCATAAAAGCTGCTTCCCAGCAGATATCACCCGGCTTTGCAACCGCGAAGGAAGAATATTCCCTGTCATAAACCACTTTGCTCGGAAGCTGGTTTGCGCCCGCTTCCAACAGGTAGATTCCCATTCTTCCCTGTCCCCGCTGAATACGGCCGGTATCTATTCCAAACCTGCGCAGCTCCTGAATGCATCCATCCCCCACAATGTTCTGCGGCAATATGGTTAAAAAACTGACCTCTTCTCCATAATTCGCAAGAGACGCCGCTACATTTGCTTCTCCGCCTCCAAAGGTCGCTTCCATTCGGTTGCTCTGAAAGAAACGCTCATGCTCAGGCGCCCGAAGCCGCAGCATAATTTCTCCAAATGTTAAATATCTCATGTTCCCCCACCTGTCTTTTGCAGTTTTTCTCTGGCTTCTTTACACAATTGTGTGATTCCCTCAAAATTCCCCCGTGAAATATCATCCTTTGAACAAATCCAGCTTCCTCCAACCGCATATACAAAAGGCGCCGAAAGAAATTCCAAAAGATTCTTTTCATTTACTCCTCCGGTAGGAATAAATTTTATGCCCTGAAAGGGTGCCGAAATTGCTTTCATTGCATTTAATCCTCCGTAAACATTGGCAGGAAAAAATTTTACAACCTGCAGTCCCAAAGCAAGAGCTGCCGTAATCTCTGTCGGTGTGGCGCACCCCGGTACAACCGCAATTTCACGCTCCATACACCAGCAAACAATATCTTTGTTGAGGCCGGGTGACACAATGAACTTTGCTCCTACAGCAACCGCCTTTTTACACTGTTCAAGGGAAATTACGGTTCCTGCCCCTACAAACATCTCTGGACATTTTTCCGCCACCTCCTGTATCGAAGCGGCGGCCGCTTCTGTCCGAAGGGTAATCTCCATTACGTTGATTCCTCCCGCCAAAAGTGCCTCTGCGGTAAGCACCGCTTTCTTTTTATCCTCCAAAACTACCACCGGCACAATTCCTGCCGCAGTCAGCCTTTGCAATCCTTCTATTTTAACCCCTCCATTCCGCTTTGTATTCTATATTACGAAATGCATTTCATATAATGGAATATGTGTATTATATATTATTGTAAATGGAAAGTAAATTGACATTTTTAACAAAGAATGTTCAAATTTTTTTGCTATAATCACGAAATTTGTGTTATTTTTTATACCTTACCAATATTGCGGCTTTTCCGTCTGCCGGTAAAGTTTGTCAGGTTTGTCTGATTTCCTTAAAAACAACATATTTTCTAAACTGATGCGGATACTATTGCTTTTTCAGAAGAAAACCTATTATAATGTATTTATTACCATTGTCTTCACGCAAATTTTTTAGGGGATGAGAAAATGTCTGTCCAATCTGTTGAAAGAACCTTTGCAATTATAGAATTTTTATGTGCCAAATCAAAACCGCAGCAGCTTGCCGTGATAAGCAAAGCCTGCGGTCTTGCACCTGCAACGACACATCGCCTTCTTGAAACAATCTGCGGAATGGGTTATGCCAAATGCGAGATCGGAGGGTTTTATTCCCTGACGCCTAAGCTTTTCAGTATTACAAGCAATATCCTCACCGAAAACACTTTGATAGCAATTGCCAAGCCCCACTTGGAAGAATTAAGCTCTCTTGTCAATGAATCCGTCCACCTTGTCCTGCGTGACGGTTGTGATGTGGTATATGTCTATAAGGTTGTAAAAGCTATCGGCTCCATTCAAATGGCCTCACACATTGGTATGCGCGTCCCCATGTACCGGACTGCTGTCGGCAAGGCTATTTTATCTACCATGCCCGAACAGGAAGTCCGTCATATTTTCCGGGAAAGCAACATACGGCCTGTTACGGAAAAAACAATCACAACGATTGACGAACTGCTGCGGCGCCTCGAAATTGCCAGAGGCCTTGGATATAGTATGGATAATGAAGAAAATGAAATTGGCATTACCTGTATTGCTATGCCTCTGAGCAAGCCAAAAGAAACGGCAAGATATGCTTTCAGCATTTCTTCTCTCACCTCCCGGATGTCTCCTGAAAGAGTAGATCAATTGGCGGAAGAAATAAAAAGAACACAGGCACATATTTTAAGTGAATTAGTTTCCATATAGATTTTAAAAAGTAAAACAGCCGAGAAGGGAGCGAATCTCTTCTCGGCTTATTTCATAATTTTCGCTTTATTTGTCTCTCCAAATAATCCTCCCCTTAGACAAATCATAAGGAGACATCTCAATCGTCACCTTATCCCCGGGAAGAATCCGGATAAAATTCATACGGAGCTTTCCGCTGATATGAGCCAGCACCTGGTGGCCGTTCTCAAGCTCTACCTGAAACATGGCGTTGGGCAGCTTCTCCACTACGGTTCCTTCAATTTCGATTACATCTGCTTTAGACATCTTTTTCCTCCACTTTGATCAGATTTAGATTTGCGGACTTCTTCTCATATTCCTTCAGCATCCGCTTTACGTTGTCATCGCTTATCCGGTCCGGATTCCAGTCCTCCGGCACCTGCTTTATGATTTGAATATGCCTGTATTTCTTCTTCTTCGGCTTGGCAAGAGTCCTTCTGACTCCGTCGGTCAGATATACGTATTCGCCCTCTGTCCTCACAATAAAATACAGACTTCCCTTATCGTGGCCGGCTTGGGATCGGGCCATCATGCCCGGTACAATGTTATCCATAGGCGCGCCTCACAGTGACAATGTCAGAATCTCCGGTTCTCCGTCTGTAATCAGAACCGTATTCTCGTAATGTGCGGAAAGGGAACCGTCATCGGTCACTACCGTCCAGTCGTCATCCAGCCAGGATACCTGCCAGGTTCCTGCGTTGATCATGGGTTCAATGGCCAGAGTCATTCCCGGCATCAGCTTCACACCCCGCCGCCTTTGATGAAAGTTGGGAATCTGCGGGTCCTCATGGAGCTTCGTCCCAATCCCGTGACCGACCAGATCCTGCACCACTCCATAGCCAAAGGTGTCAATATAGTCATTGATGGCATTGGAAATCTCGTGAAGGTGACAGCCTGCTCTGGCGTACTTGATTCCTTCGAAAAAGCTCTGCTTTGTGGCTCTGATAAGCTGCTCCGCCTCCGGGCTTATCTTTCCTACCGCATGTGTCCTGGCTGCGTCGGAATGGTAGCCCTTGTAAATAAGGCCGGCGTCCAGGCTCACAATATCCCCTTCCTCCAGTATTCTCTCCTGACAGGGAATCCCGTGGACCACCTCGTCATTTACCGAAACGCAGATAGAAGCCGGATATCCGTTGTAATTCAGAAAATTCGGAATACATCCCCGATTCCGGATCAGCCGTTCTCCGTATCGATCAATGTCCAAAGTGGAGATTCCCGGCTTCACAAAATCCGCAAGCTCATTGTGAACCTCCTCCAGAAGCTTTCCGGCTGTCCGCATCAGTTCAATTTCTCTGGCAGATTTAATACTTACTGACATGCTTTCCTCTTTCTTGACGCATTTACTGCGTCATTCAGCCAGAATTTGATGTTTTTACTTTCAAATTCTATGCTCCTAATATCTTAATAATAGCCTCAAACACAGCATCCATCTCCTGTGTACCGTCTACCTCCGCCAGTTTTCCCTGGTTGGTATAGTACTCGATCAAAGGCTGTGTCTGGCTGTGGTAAACGCCGAGGCGCTTCTCTACGGTCTCCGGCTTGTCGTCGTCCCGAAGAACCAGTTTCTCGCCGCAGCGATCACATACTCCTTCTACCTTTGTGGGAATATGTACGATGTGATAGGTTGCGCCGCAGGAGAGGCAGGCCCGCCGTCCGGACATGCGGCTGATAATATTCTCATCCGGCACCTCCACATTCACCGCATAGTCAATGCTCTCGCCCTGTTCCTCCAAAGCTCTCGTAAGAGCCTCCGCCTGAGGAATGGTTCTGGGGAAGCCGTCCAGAACGTATCCGTTCTTGCAATCCGGCTCCCTGAAACGGTCCATAATCAGCTCCAAGGTCAGCTCATCCGGCACCAGAAGTCCCTGATCCATATAAGCCTTGGCCTTTGTTCCAAGCTCTGTCCCGTTCTTTATATTTGCTCTGAAAATATCACCCGTGGAAATATGGGGAATCTGATATTTGTCAGCTATTTTCTTTGCCTGTGTGCCTTTTCCTGCACCCGGGGCCCCCAACATAATAACCTTCATCACGTTCCTCCTATTTATAGTCGCTGCGCGACGGCACTAAAGGGCAAAGTCGCTTCGACACACCGGTAATGAGAGAAACTTTCATTCGAAAGGGCACTCATGAAAGTTCCTCTCGTGCGCCTTTGCGACTTTACCTGCCAACAGAAATTATTTTTCAAACTCACTTGACATTTCTTGGCCGGACTTTTCATATCTCATTGTGTCTGTTTCTTTCTGTTCCGAATCCGGTAAACCAGATAGTCCAGGCAGATAATCTTCCTCTCTTCCTCATGTACCCTGCCAAGAATTGTCTCTCTGTGCTCCTCCAGCAAGCTTAGCTGATCTTTCCAGTCACCTTGGTCAAAATACCTCATAAAACACTGAATCATATCCGGCTTGCACCCCGCATCTCTTAAATTGTGGACTACAGCCTCTTTTGAATCATACCCGATTCTCTGTTCCGGTCTCATTTGCCCTCATCCCTTTCACTGCACGGATTCAGTTACCGGCCGCAAACGGAGCAGTAACCTTATTCACTCTCCATGATAACAGCGATTTTCTCCCCCTGTCCCTGAACCGTTCTGTCAAATCTGCTGTTGACTTCATTATATTCTCCTCATAATATAATAGCAAATATTTATATTTAATACTTTTCCATAGTTGAAACCTATACATTTTTGTGCTAATCTGGGATCTGTAAAAGAAAGGTAAAAGAAAAGCAAAAACCGCAAAAGGAGAACACTCATGGAATTACGCGTACTTCAATATTTTCTTGCAATAGCAAGGGAACAAAGCATTGTTCGTGCGGCAGAATCTCTCCATCTGTCTCAGCCGACTCTTTCCATACAGATAAAAGCGATGGAGGAAGAACTGGGCAAGCAGCTCTTGATTCGCGGAACCAAAGGCTCCAGAAAGGTCACATTGACAGAGGAAGGCATGATCCTCCGAAAGCGGGCGGAGGAAATCTTAAACCTCGTCCACAAAACAGAACGTGAAATTTCACTGTCAGACGAAGTTGTTATGGGGGATGTTTATATTGGGGCCGGCGAAACTGACGCGGTTCGTCTGATTGCAAGGACTGCAAGGAAGCTCTACCGGACATATCCCGGAATCCATTACCACATCGCAAGCGGAAATGCGGCATTTGTAATGGAACAGCTGGAAAAAGGGCTGATTGATTTCGGTCTTGTATTCGGAGACGTGGATCAGGCAAAATATAACTCCATGAAGCTCCCCCTTACCGAAGTCTGGGGCGTGCTGATGCGCAAAGATTCGCCTCTTGCCGGAAAAGCAGCCATTTCCCCGGAAGATTTATGGGACAAGCCCCTCATTCTGTCAAGACAGGAAAATTCATCCGACGGACTGGCGTCCTGGATAGGCCGTGAGACATCGGAACTGGAGATTGTCGCAACTTATAATTTGCTTTTTAATGCTTCCCTAATGGTTGAAGAAGGCTTGGGATATGCCATCGGCTTTGACAAAATCATTCATACCTCCGGCAGCAGTAAGCTAAGTTTCCGTCCCCTCTCTCCTCGCAGAGAAGCCGGAATGAGCATTATATGGAAAAAATATCAGGTATTTTCCAAAGCATCCGATAAGTTTATGAAGCAGTTAAAAGAGATACAGACACAGGATATGGAAATAGCTGCCCATTGATTCTGCGGCAGCCTTATAAAATGGGAGAAGGCTGTCCACACGGCCTTCTCCCATTCCTTTTTAGTATTCGTTTTCCCTTGCTGCGGGATTGTATTTTAATTCCAAAAATCCATTGAAATCTTTGTTATACATCTTTTCCAGCTCCCCGCTGTATCCAATCACCATGTGAGGCTGTTCCTCCCCATAGATTCTTAAAGCTTCCTGGGTATTCCCTTCCGACAGGTTAATGCCGAACCGGTCTTTTTCTTTGGTAAAAAGACGCATCTCGCTTACGCTGTTCCGTCCGGTACGCCTGAAATAATATCCCCAAACCAAATCCTTATTGGCCAGAATCCTAGCCTTGTTGCCCTGCATGTAGATCGTCCACCTTTTTCCGACCCATACCTCTGACCCAATGAGCCGGGCCTGGTGAAAGTCCTGCTCAATAGCTGCCATAGAAACAGAGCTGTCTCTCTGAAGATACTGTTGAATCGACTTGGAATAGGAATCGCTGAAAAGGCCGGCAACGCTTAAAGCAGCAAATACGGCAAGACCCACAGCGCCTGCCATCATAACCCAGAATAACAGGGCGTTCACACCGCCGATATTTTTCGTATCCAGTTCATAAAAGTAAAACAGGTCGAGATCTGTCTCCGTAATTTCCATTTCTGCCAGAGATTCCCTGAAATACCTCTCCGTCTGGGAATCCATCTTATTCCAGACGCCGGTAACCGTAACCGGCTCGGGAGGAGCGGTGTTTCCTGTCTCGTCAAACAGAAATTCAAAAGCCTCGTCCATCTTGACATTCATTTCCGACTGTCTGTCTTTCTTCAGGAAAACACTGTAAAAATACCAGACAGACGAATTATTTTCATAATCATCCACCCACTGGAACGCGATATAGCTGTATCCGTCCGTGGAGGTCGTGCTGCCGCCGTATTTCTTTTTCGTAGTGGTGGTATGCTCTATGTAATCGTACAGGAAAAAGTCTGCGTCGATGGTTACATACTTTCCCTCATAGGTTGCCGGATCTGCGGTAATGTCCATATGGGTCGGTCCCGTAATGACGTCAAAGATGGCAAATTTCGTAATCGCCAACAGTACCACAATACCGATGATGGATAAAACAATCCGCCAAATATTTGATTTTTTTGCCTTTTTTCTCAATGTCTCTAACATATTGTTCCCCCCTGAACCCGGAATACTCCGTGCGGTTTTATCAAGGCTTCCCTTATCCTATGAAGCCAAAGGTATTACCGGAATATGTGAGTGACTGCCGCATTTCTCTGCGGCAGCCCCTTCTTTACATTTCACTTCGCACTTATCATGTTTGATAAATGCCCAAACTAATTACGCCGAATATTTTCAGGCAGGTAAGCGTCCGGTTATTTCCGAAACGCAATACCCGATGAATGATCCCCAATTAGATCCCTGCCTGCCTAAGAAGCTCCGGCACCTTGGACTCCCATCCCATTGCCATAATATGTACGCCCTGGCAGTAAGGCCGGCATTCCTTAATCACACGGGCCGCAATCTCCACGCCGGTGATGCCTGCCTTCGTCTTTTCCTTATCCGCCTTCAATTCCTCAATCATTTCCTCGGGAACATGGATACCTGCAACATTTGCATTCATATATCTGCACATTCCCACAGATTTCGGAATCACGATTCCAAGCTGTACCGGCTTGCCGAACTGCTTTGCCTTCTCCATAAATTGGATGAACTTCTCCGGCTCATAAACCGCCTGGGTCTGGAAATATTCCGCTCCTGCGGCAACCTTGCGCTCCATCTTCGCAAGCTGAACGTCCACAGAATCGCTGCAGGGTGATACAACCGCTCCCTTGGCAAACTTCGGCGGCTCTCCAACCAGCTCATTTCCGCCCAAGTCAACCCCTGACTCCAACTGCTTTACCGCGTGGATCAGGGACACGGAATCCAGATCAAACACCGGCTTCGCCTGGGGATGATCGCCGAGCTTCGTATGATCTCCCGTCAGCAGCAGCAGATTTTCGATTCCGAACAGTGCGGCGCTTAAAAGATCGGACTCCAGTGCAATCCGGTTCCTGTCACGGCAGGTCATCTGGAAAATAGGAGTCAGTCCTTCATCCTTCAAAGCCTTACAGGTTGCCAGAGAACCAAGGCGCATCACGGAGGACTGATTGTCCGTTACATTTACTGCCGTAATGCCGCTTAAGTAGGTTTTCGCCTCCTCCAGCATATGTTCAATATGAAATCCTTTCGGCGGTCCTACTTCCGCCGTAACTACAAATTCACCGCGTTCAAACGCTTCCGTAATTTTCATGATTTCCTCCTCCTTGACATACTTGCTGTGTCATCTAAGTAAATTTGGAAGTTTACTTCCAAACTTTCACTCTCCTTATTCTGCTGTTTCCTGATCCGTTGCGAAATTGCGAACCTGTGTGGGGCATTTTAACAGATCAAGACGTCCAATCTGTGCAAGCCGCCGGTAGATGCGTTCCCAGCCGCATTCCATCTCGCTGTCTACCTCGCATTTTCCATTCTTGGAACCGCCGCACTGTCCGTTGATCAGGCTCTTGGAGCAGGCGGTAATAGGGCAGATTCCGCCGGTGATATTCAGGTAACATTCCCCGCACTGATCACAATCGTATTCCAATGGCGTCACTCCCTGAAAACCCGGCTGCGGATAAGTATCGCATGCCGCATAGACCGGCTTATCCTCCAGATATTCGGAAATGGTCTGCACGCCGACGCCGCAGGAAAATACAAGCACCACATCGGCAGCTTCTATCTTGGCCATATTTTTTTCAAGACGCAGCTTCATATTTTCCGGATTGCAGATATAGTCCGTTGTAATACTTCCGGTTACATGGCCGGCGGACTCCATTTCTTTCTGAAGCGCCTCTGCCTCTTCCAACGGGAAATAAACCTCTCTGCATCCATGACAGTTGATGATAAAAACCTTTTTGCCATCTGCCAGTGACAGAATTGCTTCCTTCTCTTTTAACTCAGTAATCAACATATCACTTCATCCCCCTTACTGCATTTTTGCCCGCTTTTATCTTGGTGACAAGCGGAATCTTGGAGGAACAGATGTACTCGCAGCACCTGCATTCCAGACAATCCATTACATTCTTGTCCTTCATGCCCTGCCAGTTCTCGTCATCCGCATATTTTGCGAAATACAGCGGAGACAGCTCCATCGGACAGACATCCACGCAGCGTCCGCATTTGATGCAGGGCTGCTCGGCCGTATGGTCGGTATCCACGGCAATGATTCCGTTGGAACCCTTCATAATCGGTACATTTGTGTCGGTCAGAACAAATCCCATCATGGGTCCGCCTGCCTTAACGGTAACGTCCTCTCCCGTGATGCCGCCGCAGTAGTCGATAAGCTCCTTTGTATTCGTTCCAATCTTTACAATATAGTTGCCCGGATTCTGAATATGCTCGCCGGTAACGCTCACCACGCGCTCTACCAGAGGCATACCCGTTTGGATTGCATCGGAGATTGCCTTTGTGGTGCTGATATTGCTTACCACGCAGCCCACATCTGCCGGCAGCCCGCCGCTTGGAACCTGACGCTTCATCACACGCTTGATGAGCATCTTCTCAGCGCCCTGGGGATACTTTGTCCTGGCCGTAACCACCTCAAGCTCCGGAATATCCGCCGTCTTGGACTCCAGCAATTCGATGGCGTCAGGCTTATTGTCCTCGATAACGATGATGCCTTTTTGTGCGCCTACGGTTTTGACTATGGCCTTAAGGCCGAAAATTACATCGTCCGCAAATTCTAACAGCACTCTGTGGTCCGCAGTCAGATACGGCTCGCACTCACAGCCGTTGAGCAAAACGGTGTCTATGGGCTTCGGCGGCTTTAATTTTACCGATGTCGGGAAGCCTGCGCCTCCCATACCTACGATTCCTGCCTCCCTGACAATCTCTACGATCTCGTCCGGCGTCAGGCTGTCCAGGTCCTTATGGGGCTTTACGGACTCATGGAGCGTATTCTTTTTGTCGGAGCGGATCACCACGGAGAGACATTCGCCTCTTGTGGCATGCTTATGTACCTCGATGGCCGTTACGGTTCCGCTGACGCTAGAATGAACGGGACTGCTGATAAATCCGGCCGATTCTCCGATCTTCTGCCCCACCTTAACGGTATCGCCTACCTCCACGATTGGGTTGGCCGGTGCCCCCGCATGCATGGACAGGGGAATCACCACAACCTCCGGCTCCGGGAATCTCTTAAGTGCAAGATGCTCGGTAAATTCCTTGTGCTCCAGGGGATGTACGCCGCCGTAATAGCCGGCCAGCCGGTTTTCCCGGATGGATGTTACGTAATCCTGAATGGTTTTATGATTGATCTTGGAGAAGTCCCGCATCTGTATGGGCTGTGCCAAAAACTCGGCGAGACGTCCCTGTTTTTCCAAACGCTCGTATATCTTTTCCCATGCGCAGTCTTTGTTCTCGTCTACTTCGCATTTTCCGTTCTTGGCGCCTCCGCACTGTCCGTTCAGCAGGCTCTTGGAGCAGTCTACTACGGGGCAGATACCGCCGGTGACATTGAGATAACACTGGGCGCATGCGCCGCAGGCTTTCTTTGTCAGGGCCATGCCGTGATGTCCTCTGTAGTTAAGGGAGTTGGCTGCCGCGTACACGGGCTTATCCGCCAGACCCGCGACTGTTTGAACGCCCAGGCCGCAGGAAATCACGATTACATTCTCGGTTTCCTCCGAAATCATACCCTTAAGCTTTTTCTCTGTCTGTACCTTGTTGCACAAAAAGTCAACCTTCACGCTGCCTGTGACCGTTTTTCCCTGCTCGAGAGCCAGCTTTTCAAATGCTTCGCAATCCGGCTCGTCAACGGTCTCAAATTCCTTGAAGCACTTGTTACATGCGATAAGGAACAGCCTGTCCTTTCCGTCCAGCAACGATGACAGCTCATCCTTGCTCTTCAACTTATACTTCGTATAGTTTTCCAATTGATCACCTTCCTGTCAAATTGATTCACAAATCTTTTATCAATATATCATATATCGTCGGTTCTTTCCAGTCTAAAAATATTCTATTTTATATCTTTTTGCCGCCTTTTTTTATCGTCTCTTGGTAAGAGTTCGGACGGAACCCGGCAAAATCCGCTGTCAGTCATTTGTGTTTTAACGGCTGACTTCTTCTCCTTGACTTTTTTGCAAAACTTCGATAGCATAAGCCATAATAGAAAAAACCGGCCCTTGACCTGTAACCTTGGGAACCGCTTTACTGTTTTCATGCGGTTCTTTCAGACTTTTCTTTTGGAGGCATTTCCCATGAAAAATATGATTTCCGGAACAACGAAACTCACCGCATTGCTTGGAAGTCCGGTGGAGCACAGCATTTCCCCGGCCATGCACAATGAAGCCTTCCGGCTTCTGGGGCTTGACTATGCTTATCTGGCCTTTGACGTCACAGAGGATACCTTTTCGAAGGCTGTGGACGGTCTGATTGCCCTCGGCGCCGCCGGGTGGAACTGTACGATGCCCTTAAAACGGCTGATGCACCAGAGGGCGGATGTCCTTTCGGATACGGCTCTTCTCACCGGCTCTGTCAATACGGTGGTAAACCGGGACGGTGTTCTCTATGGAGACAATACGGACGGATATGGCTTTATGCAGTCTATGAAGGACGCCGGACTCCGCGCCGCCGGAAAGCGGCTCACCGTTCTCGGCTCCGGAGGGGCGGCCGCCTCTATCATTGCTCAGGCTGCTCTGGACGGCGTGTATTCCATTGATATTTTTTCCCGGCAAAAAAGCGCTTCTACCCGGCTGATTGAGCAGGAGGTCGAGCTTATCCGCAGTAAGACGGCGTGCCTTTTGAATCTGTATGATTTGGAAGATCAGGTGCGGCTTTCCAAAAGCCTGGAGCAGAGCTACTGCTTAATCAATGCTTCTTCCGTGGGGATGGCGCCTGCAACGAATGCCTGCCTGATTCCTGACGCTTCGATGCTTCGGCGGGATCTGGCTGTCGGGGATGTAATTTACAATCCAAGGGAGACGGCCCTTTTGCATATGGCGAAGGAGCAAGGCTGTATGGTATTCAACGGGCTTTATATGCTGCTTCACCAAGGGGCTATGGCCTTCCGGCTTTGGACCGGGCAGGATATGCCGGTTGAGGAGATTCGGGAGAAATTTTTTCAATAATGGCCGGAGCTGTAATTTGAGTTTTGGTTGTTACTGAGCACGTAGTAAATAGCAGCCTTTGATTTGTAAATTTTTGTAAGGTTTATTTTTTGTGATTGACAGCGGGGAAACACATTGCTATAATATGTTTGACATTTGAATACGGAAAGTCTTCAGGGCAGGGTGAGATTCCCGATCGGCGGTATAGTCCGCGAGCG
>OFFK01000048.1_pt1 | contig 85866 bp, 72 predicted proteins | sample 1521361 | NCBI WGS metagenome assembly OFFK01 (sample SAMEA3504096, study PRJEB24116) | mouse gut metagenome | biome: mouse gut; feature: mouse-associated habitat; material: faeces | place: Denmark | collected 2011 | reverse complement strand
CAGCCGGGCAGCGCCCCAGAGGGGGGCATTCCAATGGATTCCAATGGAAGAAAAGCATTTCATTAGAAGAAAAGCATTCCAGGAAGGATTGAGACTATGAAAACTAATACCATGTCCTACAAATGCAAACAATTCATGATGTTTGCAGGGGTGACGACCTTTATATTCATCGCTGTCGTCATTGTCCCCTTCATATATGGCTTCTATCTGACCTTCACCAGCTGGGACGGCGTGTCCTCCCAGAAGCCCTTTGTGGGAATCGCCAATTATGTGGCCTCCTTTTCGGATGTGGCCTACTGGCAGGCGCTGGGCAGGACGGTGATCTACTCCGCCATTGCGGTGATCCTGGTGAACGTGGTGGCCTTCATCCTGGCCTTCCTTGTGACCAGCGGCGTCAAGGGCCAGAACTTCTTCCGGGCAGGATTCTTCATTCCGAACCTGATCGGCGGCATCGTGCTCGGTTACATTTGGAAATTCGTGTTCAACCGTGCCTTCGTCGCTGTTGGCGAGGCCCTTTCCATCGGCGCCCTTTCCACCTCCTGGCTGGCTACCACCAACGGCGCCATGCTCTGCCTGATCATCGTCTCCGTGTGGCAGTACGCCGGATATATGATGCTGATCTACGTGGCCGGTTTCATGAGCGTGTCGGCTGACGTGCTGGAGGCCGCCAGGATAGACGGCTGCACCAACACCCAGTCCATCATCAAGATTTCCATCCCCCTGATGGTATCGTCCTTTGTACAGTGCCTGTTCCTGACCATCACCAGATGCTTCATGGTATACGATGTGAACCTGTCCCTGACAAACGGCGAACCCTTCAACAGCTCGGTTATGGCAGCCATGCATGTGTATAACCAGGCGTTCACCTATAAAAACTATGGTACCGGCCAGGCCGAGGCACTGATCCTCTTCATTGTATGCGCAGTGGTAGGCGTGCTTCAGGTCAGCATCGGTAAGAAAGCGGAGGTGTCAGCATAATGGATGATTTGAATGAAAGAGCAGCCAGAAACCGAAAAATCAAACATGCCGTCTTCATGGTGGTACTGATCGTATTGTTCGCTTGCTTTATCTTCCCGTTCCTGCTGGTGTTGATCAATGTATTCAAGGAGAAGGGGGACATCAATTCCAATCCCCTGGCGCTGGTGGGCTCCCGTGGCTTTACCCTGAAGAACTTCCCGGAGGCCATGGACAAGATGAATTTCTGGAGATCCTTTGGGAACTCTATGGTTGTCACGGTATCCTCCACCATCTTCACGATCCTGCTGGCCTCCATGACGGCCTATGTGATCGTGCGCAACAAGTGGAAGGCCTGCGGCGCTTTGTTCGGCATGATGATCGCTTCCATGGTCATTCCCTTCCAGGTGCTGATGATTCCCCTGGTATCCTTCTACGGCGGCACGCTGGGGATCCTGAACAGCAGGGTGACATTGATATTCATGCATGTGGGATTCTCCCTGTCCATGGCCACGTTCATGTTCCACGGGGCGATTCATACCAATGTGCCTATAGCTCTGGAGGAGGCGGCCACCATCGACGGCTGCACCAAGTGGCAGACCTACTGGCAGATTGTGTTCCCTCTGCTGAAGCCTACAATCGCCACGGTGGCCATCATAGATGCCATGGCATTCTGGAACGACTATCTGCTGCCCAGCCTGGTACTGGGGAGAAAGGAAATGTACACGATTCCCATTGCCACCCAGGTATTCTACGGAACCTATTCCACGGACATCGGTCTGGTGATGGCGGCCCTGCTGCTGGCTATGCTGCCGATTCTGGTCCTGTATTTGTTCCTGCAGCGCTATATCGTTGAGGGCGTGACCTCCGGCGCGGTGAAGTAAAGGCAAAGAGAAAGTTCAAGAGGGGCTGCTTGCATGACAAAAAGACAGTGGGGAATGCGGCAGCCCTTTTTGTATCATATATTTTCAGGGAAAAACCAAGAGAGGTAAGCATATGGACAAGACGTATACTTTTGAAGAACGGCTGGCAAGACATCATGACGAGCTGCGCTGGCTCTACATGGAGCTGTACCACAACGGGGACATGTTCGCCGAGCTGTGCGATAATATGGAGAGATTCTACAGGGAGCGGGACCAGGGGCTGAAGGCCATGGACGCGGAGCGGGAGGAACGCCCGGACTGGTATAAGGGCAACGGCCTGCTGGGCATGATGTTCTATATAGACAATTTCGCGGGGAACATGAAAGGCGTGACCGAAAAACTGGACTATATCGAACGGTGCGGCGTGAACTACATCCACCTGATGCCCTTTCTGGATACGCCCAGGGGCAGGTCCGACGGGGGGTACGCCGTGTCGGATTTCCGGAAGGTGCAGGAGGATCTGGGATCCATGGAGGATCTGGAGCGGCTCACGGCCGCCTGCCACAAGAAGGGGATCAATGTGTGCATGGACTTTGTCATGAACCATACCTCGGAGGAGCATGACTGGGCAAGGCGGGCCCGCCGGGGGGACGGGGAATACATGAGCCGGTATTTTTTCTATGACAATGGCGACATCCCCTCCCGGTACGAGCAGACGGTTCCGCAGGTATTCCCCACCACGGCCCCGGGGAACTTCACCTGGCTGCCCGACTGCGGCCACTATGTGATGACCACGTTCTATCCCTACCAGTGGGACCTGAACTACCGCAACCCCAGGGTTTTCAACGAGATGATGTACAATTTTCTGTATCTTGCGGGCAGGGGGATTGACATCATCCGCATCGATGCGGTACCCTATATCTGGAAGGAGCTGGGAACGAGCTGCCGCAACCTCCCCCAGGTGCATACGATTGTGCGCATGATGCGCATGATTGGGGAAATCGTCTGTCCGGGCATCCTGCTGCTGGGGGAGGTGGTCATGGAGCCGGAGAAGGTGGTGCCCTACTTCGGCACGGTGGAGAAGCCGGAGTGCCACATGCTCTACAATGTGACCACCATGGCCACCACCTGGCATACGGTGGCCACCAGGGACGTGAGGCTCTTAAAGCGCCAGCTGGACATCGTGAACTCCCTGCCCAAGGAGTACGTGTTCCTGAACTACCTGCGCTGCCATGACGATATCGGCTGGGGGCTGGATTATCCCGCCCTGAAGGGGGAGGGCATCGAGGAGCGCGCCCACAAGAAGTACTTAAACGACTATTTCCAGGGCTATGCCGGGGACAGCGAGAGCCGGGGAGAGCTCTACAACGCGGATCCCGTGACGGGGGACGCCAGGTTCTGCGGCACCACGGCTTCCATGTGCGGCATTGAGAAGGCAGGATTCGAGCAGGATGGGGAGGCCATGGAGAGGGCCATCCGGAAGGATGTGATGCTCCACGCCTACATGTTCATGCAGTCAGGCATCCCGGTGCTCTACGGCGGGGATGAGATTGCCCAGGTCAACGACTATACCTACAAGGAGGATCCGGACAAGGCGCCGGACTCCAGATACATCCACCGGGGAGCCATGAACTGGGAGCTGGCCGGCAACATAGACGACCCCGACACCGTGGAGGGGAAGCTCTTCGGAAGGCTGAAGGCCCTGGAGGAGATCCGGAAGCGGGAGAAGGTGTTCGTGTCGGGAGCGGACGCCTGGACCGTCGAGACCTGGGAGAAGGCCATCCTGTGCATCGGCAGGTACTACCGGGGCGAGAAGCTCTTCGGCCTGTTCAATTTCAGCGGATATGAGAAGACGGCCTGGATCCACGAGACGGACGGTGAGTACGTGGACCTGATTTCCGGGGAGAAGGTGCGGCCTGAGGAGGTCCGGGTGCCGGCCTTTGGATTCTATTATCTGAAGAAGGTGGAGGAGCCCCGGGGGGAAGAGGCGCTGCGGGAGCAGACACCGGGAAAGCCCCGGGAGGAAGAGGCGCTGCGGGAGCAGCAGAAGGAAACGCCCCGGGAGCCGGAGGAAGAAACGCCGAAGAAATCCCGGAAGCAGACGGCGGCCACGCCAAAAAAGAAGCGGAGGAAGCGGGCATAGCGGAATCGGCTGGCGGCGGGACGGGCCGCGGAAACGAGGTAGAACATGGCAAGTCAGACATTGCGAGAGGCAAGAAAATACGAAGAGATGGCGGAGGCGCAAATCCCTCAGGAGGCGCGCCCCGCCTTCCACCTGTCCCCCAGGGCGGGCTGGATGAACGACCCCAACGGTTTTTCCTGGTATCAGGGGATGTACCATATGTTCTATCAGTACCATCCCTACAGTTCCTATTGGGGGCCAATGCACTGGGGGCATGCGGTGAGCAGGGATCTCCTGCACTGGGAGTACCTGCCCGCGGCCCTGGCCCCGGACATGCCCTACGACAAGGACGGATGCTTTTCGGGAAGCGCGCTGGAGATGGAGGACGGCAGGCAGCTATTGATGTATACGGGCGTGCTCCATGAGCCCCAGCCGGACGGCAGCTTCCATGAAGTCCAGACCCAGTGCATCGCCCTGGGGGACGGCAGGGACTATGAGAAGCTGCCGGAGAACCCGGTGCTCACGGAAAAGTCCCTGCCGGAGGGCGGCAGCAGGTACGACTTCCGCGACCCCAAGGCTTGGCTGGGGGAGGACGGGCGCTATTACTGCGTGGCAGGGAACTGCACCGGGGACAAGGACGGCCAGATCCTGCTCTACAGCAGCGCCGATGGCCTACACTGGCAGTACGAGAAGATTCTGGCGAAGAACAACGGGCGCTTCGGCAGGATGTGGGAGTGCCCGGACTTCTTCGAGCTGGACGGAAAGCAGGTACTCCTCACCAGCCCCCAGGACATGCTGCCCAGGGGCTTCGAGTACCACAACGGAAACGGGACGCTGTGCCTGATCGGCTCCTATGAGAAGGAGGGCCATGTCTTCACGGAGGAGCACGACCAGTCGATTGACTACGGAATCGACTTCTACGCGCCCCAGACCGTGCTCACCCCGGACGGCAGGCGGGTCATGATCGGCTGGATGCAGAACTGGGACACCTGCAACATGCGCTCCCAGCCAAAGACGTGGTTCGGCCAGATGTCCCTGCCCAGGGAGCTCTCCGTCCGGGAGGGCAGGCTGTACCAGAAGCCCGTCCGGGAGCTGGAGGAGCTTCGCCGGAATAAGGTGGAATACCATGGAGTCAAGGTGGCGGGCGAGGCCCTGAGGCTGGCGGGGATAGAGGGCCGCACGGTGGACATGGAGCTGGAGATCGCACCGGCCCAGGGCAGGGAGCTGTACCGGAAATTCGCCGTCCGCTTCGCCCAGGACCAGGAGCGCCACACGGCGATCAGCTTCCGGCCCCATGAATCCATACTGAAGATAGACCGCAAGTTCTCCGGCTCCCGCAGGGCCATCATCCACCAGCGCCGCAGCCTGGTGCGCCATGAGGGCGGGGCCTTGCGGCTGCGGATCGTCCTGGACCGGTTCAGCGCTGAGGTCTTTGTGTGGGACGGGGAGCAGGTGCTGACGGCCACCATCGACACGCCCCTGAGCGCTGACGGCATATCCTTCTACGCCGACGGCGAGGCTGTGCTGGATGTGGTGAAGTACGATTTAATGTAAGAGACCCAACTAAACCCCCTGACTTTGGAGGACGGCCGGCTGCATGGGAGATTAGGGTGAAATGATACAGGAGAGGGGGGATTGCGTGCATTTCGTGGACGCAAAGGGGATACTGTCCCAGCTAAACGGGATGAATGTATACAGGGGCTGCACCCATGGCTGCATCTACTGCGACAGCAGGAGCGCCTGCTATGGATTCACCCATGCCTTTGAGGACATAGAAGTCAAGCGCAATGCCCCTCAGCTTCTGGAGAAGGCCCTGCGCTCCAAACGCAGGAAGTGCATGATAGGCACAGGGGCCATGTGCGACCCCTACATGCACTGCGAGGAGGAGCTGCAGATCACCAGGAAATGCCTGGAGCTGATCGAGCGCTACGAGTTCGGAGCGGCCATACAGACCAAGTCCGACAGGATCCTCCGGGACCTGGATCTGCTGAAGCGCATCAACGAGAAGACGAAATGCGTGGTGCAGATGACCCTGACCACCTATGACGAGGAGCTGTGCCGGATCCTGGAGCCCAATGTGTGCACCACCGGGAGGCGGGCCCAGGTGCTGGAAATCCTGCGGGACGAGGGCATCCCCACGGTGGTGTGGCTTTCGCCCATACTGCCCTTCCTCAACGACACCAAAGAGAATATCGAGGGAATCCTGGAATACTGCGTCCGGGCAAAGGTGAGGGGGATCATCTGCTTCGGCATGGGGATGACCCTGCGGGAGGGGGACAGGGAGTATTATTATCAGGCGCTGGACAGGCACTTCCCGGGCCTGCGGCAGAAATATCATCAGAAATACGGGTACGCCTATGAGCTGGCCAGCGACAGGAACGGCGAGCTCATGGGGATTTTCCGCAGCGTCTGCCAGCGGCATGGAATCCTCCATGACGTTGATGCCTGCTTTCGATATCTGCATGAATTTCCGGAAAAATATGAACAATTGACACTATTTTGAAGAAGCCGACTAGTACACGGGTGCATGAATTCCCGCGTAATCAGTGCCCGATTTCCGCGCCAGGACAAGGCATCGTCCGCTGACGACACGCAGTACTGGGGTGGACAGCCAGGGCTGATTGCGCAAGGATTCCGGCATCGGGGCACTAGGGCGTTGAAAGGGGAGCTGTCGTAAGGATGGCTCCCCGATTTGTTGCTAAAAACCCTGCTCCGTCCGCTCGATGATCTCGTCCTGGAGGGGCTTATCCAGGTTGCGGAAGTAGTCGCTGTAGCCCGCAACCCGGACAATCAGGTCCCGGTATTCCTCCGGGTTCCTCTGGGCCGCCAGCAGAGTCTCTCTCCCCACCACGTTGAACTGGATGTGATGGCCGTCCATGTCGAAATAGGTGCGGATCAGGTCTGCCATATGGTTCAGGCCCTCCTCCCCTGCCACTACCTGGGGGGTGAACTTCTGGTTCAGCAGGGTGCCGCCGGTCTTTAAATGGTCCATCTTGGCACAGGACTTGATTACCGCGGTGGGGCCATTCCTGTCCGCCCCCTTCTCCGGGGAGATCCCCTCGGACACGGGCTTGTGGGCCAGGCGGCCGTTGGGGCTGGCGATCATCACGTCCCCGAAGTACACATGGCAGGTGGTGGGCAGCATATCCACCCGGTAGGTGCCGCCCCGCATGTTGGGCCTGCCGGACACACTGTCCAGGAAATAGTTGAACACCTTCCGCATGAGATTGTCCGCATAGTCGTCATCGTTTCCGTACTTGGGCGTATGGCTGCGCACCAGATTCAGGAGCCTTTCATGGCCCCGGAAATCCTCCTTCATGGCCGTAAGCAGCTCCTCCATGGTGCAGTTCCCATGGTCGTACACATTGTATTTCACGGCGGACAGGCAGTCCGCGATGGTGCCTGTGCCCACGCCCTGGATGACGCTGGTGTTGTACCGCGCGCCGCCCGCGTTGTAGTCCTTTCCCGCCGCGATGCAGTCGTTGGTCAGGACGGAGAGGAAGGGCACGGGCATGTATTTGGCGTACAGGGACTCGATGACGTTGGAGCCCCGCACCTTGATGTCCAGGAAGTGGTCGATCTGCTTCGTATAGGCCTCCCAGAGCTGGTCGAAGGTCTCGAAGTCTTTTGCATCGCCTGTCCTGGGGCCAAGCTGCTTTCCGGTCATGGGGTCCACGCCGTTAAAGAGGGTCAGCTCGAATACCTTGGGCAGGTTGAAATACCCCTGGAGGATATAGGCCTCATTGCCGAAAGCCCCGGTCTCCACGCAGCCGGAGCAGCCGCCCTGCCGCGCGTCCTCCAACGTTTTCCCGGCATTCAGCAGCTCCTGGATGATGGCCTCCGTGTTGTAGAAGGCGGGCTGCCCCCAGCCCTTGCGGGCGATTTCGCAGGCCCTCTTCAGGAACCTGCGGGGATTCTTGCGGCTGATCTGGACATTGGAGTTTGGCTGGACTAACTGCATTTCGTCCATACAATCCAGAATGATATACGACACTTCGTTCACGCCGTCCTCGCCCTCCGGGGTGATGCCGCCGGTGTTGATGTTGGCGAAGTCCGTGTAGGTGCTGCTCTCCTTTAAGGTGACGCCCACCTTGGGGGGCGCGGGCTGGTTGTAGAATTTCACCCACAGGCACTCCATCAGCTCCAGGGCCTGGTCCCTGGTGAGTATCCCGGCCTCGGTGTCCCTCTTGTAAAAGGGGCCCAGGTGCTGGTCGAAATGTCCCGGGGAATAGGCGTCCCAGGGGTTCAGCTCCGTGGTCACGGCCAGATGGGTGAACCAGTAGGTCTGGACGGCCTGGTAGAAGGTCTCCGGTTTATGGGCGGGCACTATGTCGCAGTTGGCGGCGATCTGCAGCAGCTCCTTTCTGCGGGCCTCATCGGCACAGCTATCGGCCATCTGCCTGGCCAGTTCCCCATAGCGCTTTCCCAAAATCATGATGGCCTCGCAGGCGATGGACATGGCGTTCAACTGGTCCCGCTTGTTCAGGGCCTCCGGGTCGTGCTGGAAGTCCAGCGCGGCCAGGGCCTGGCGGATGTCCTCCTGGTAGTCCAGGTAGCCCTTCTCGTACAGCTTCACGGAGCCCACGGTGTGCCCCGGGCCCCGCTGTTCCATGAACTCCGTGAAGATGCCGGCGGCGTAGGCCTCCTTCCACTCCGGGGTCATGCTGTCCAGGATACGGCGGCGCATGGAGCGGTCTTCCCAGTAGGGGATGATCTGCTCCTCCTGGATCTTCAGGTCGTCCTCCGTCACGGTGAAATTAACTACGGAGCGGTCGTTCATATTGTGCATGTCTTCCAGGGTATGGCAGCACAGCTCCGGAAAGGTGGGGGCGGACTGGGGATAATCCCCCTTTTCCCCTACGATGAGCTCGTCTTCGCCGATGTAGAGCTTTTTATGGGAGAAGAAGTGCTTGAGCACCAGGGCCCGGAGCTCCGGGACGGACACCTTGCCCTCGTACATCTGATAGGCCTCCGTCTCCAGGACGGCCCGCTCCATGTAGATGTGGGGCTGGGTCTCGGTGCTGATTTTACGAAGTCTCCTGATGCGGTCGTTCATGCCGCGTTCTTTCGTCTTTGCCATTGGTTAACCTCCTGTCTGGATATTTTGGAAACCGCTCTGCCGGAACAGCTGTCCTGCCTGATGCAGCCACTGGGCATCCGGCTCCGCCATGGAGGCCCCCTGGTAGAGACGATCCAGCCTGGTGTATTTGCCGCTGCCTGTGCTGTGGTATTTCAGCAGGTTGATGCGGTATGGGTTGATTGCATTGTCCTGTAGGAACGAAATGATGTCGGTGAGATGCTTTTCGGTGGCGTTCACGCCGTCGATCAGGGGGAGGCGGATCTGGATCTTCCCACCGTCCGCGCTGAGGGCTTTCAGGTTTTCCAGAATCAGCCGATTGTCCACCCCGGTGTGCGCCAGGTGGGCCAGGGGATCTATCAGCTTGATGTCGTAGAGGAAGGTGTCCGTATAGGGGAGCACTCGCCGGATATGCTCGTAGGGGACGCAGCCGCAGGTGTCGATGTCCACGCTGTAGCCCAGATCGTGGAGGCGCCTGGCCAGCTCTTCTATGTAGTCCATGTCCTGGGCCAGGGGCTCGCCGCCGGAGAGGGTGACGCCGCCGCCGGAGCGCTCGTAGAACATCCAGTCCTTCTCCAATAGCCGAATCAGCTCCGGGAGGGGGTATTCTTTTCCCGCCGCCTCCCTTGCACCGTAGGGGCAGGCGGCTGCGCATGTGCCGCATCCCTGGCACAGGCTTCGGTCCAGGCGGGGGAGGAATTTCCCGGGGAGCGCAGGGGCTGGTGGCGACAGGCTCTCCATGGAAACGGCCTTCTGCGGACAGTCCTGGCTGCATGCCCCGCAGCCCGTGCAGCGGTCGGCGTGGAAGAGGAGCTCTGCTTCGAAGCGCTGGCTCTCCGGATTGTGGCACCAGGAGCAGGAGAGCGGGCAGCCCTTGAAAAAGACGGTGGTGCGGATGCCCTCGCCGTCGTGGAGGGAATATTTCTGGATATTGAATATCAACGGTTTGCCCATTCCAGCCAACTCCTCGCATAATTTCTCAACCTTAATTGTACTCCATGGCTTTTTGGGCTGTCAAGAGAGAACGGAAAGATGAGGAAGAAGATTTGGCTCCTCCTGATGCTTGTGGAACAGGAGCCGCTATAGTATAATATTGACATAGGGAGGCCATTGAGCCTGGAGATGTTCACGGACGGAATGATATAGGACTGTTGGCGGAAAAGATATACTGCATAACGCCAGAATTTACCGTACTGCACTGGTTAAACGTATATGGCCGGCGTTATGTAGTTGGGCTACTCGGAAATTTTAACTGTTATACTGCATAACGCTAAATACTGCCTAATGTAATCATACGATTGAGCCAGTCAGCGTTATGCAGTCTGGTTTCACGGCAAGTGAAATCGTTAAGCAGTATAAGCAGTATAAATAGACTTTAGATAATAGAACCGGATATGCCGGAGGAGGTGTCATGGAAGGGACAGGAATCAGGGAGACCGTTATCGAGGAGATACGCGGCCTGGCAAAAAGGCATGGGGTGCGGAAGGTGATTCTGTTCGGCTCCAGGGCCAGAGGGGACTATAGGCGCGCCAGCGACATCGACTTAGCGGTGAGCGGCGGCAATGTCCTTCATTTTGCGCTGGATGTGGAGGAAGAGACTTCCACTCCGCTGAAATACGATGTGATTGATTTGGATGGGGAGATGCAGCAGGAGCTTCAGCGGGCAATCCGGCAGGAGGGGAGGATTCTATATGAAGAAATATGACAACTATGTATCGAATCTGCGGGTGCTGGAGCGGGCAGACAGGGAGGCGCTGGACAATGAATTTATCATCGGAGGAATCATTGATAAGTTTTCGATCCAGTTTGAACTGGGATGGAAGCTGTTAAAAGAGTTGCTGGCTTACGAGGGCAGCCGGGCATCAGCTACCGGTTCTCCGAGGACGGTTATCAAGGAAGCGTTTGCGGTATATCCCTTTTTCAATGGGGAGCTCTGGCTGGAGATGCTGGGAGACAGGAACGATATGTCCCATATCTATGACGGAAATGCGGCGAAAAAGCTGGTAGGCCGGATTCTGAAGGAATATATTCCGGAATTTAAATGTCTGGAGGAAGAATTGAACCGGATGTATGGGGATATGCTGAAATCCATGTGAGGCGGCCCATCGGCCCAGCCCCCGGTTCATCCTCCGGTAGGTGTCCGGGGAGCTCTCACATGCTTCTTGAAGGTCTTGCAAAACGTGATGGGGCGGACGGCGGGAGTGGCCTTTTAGGAAGGTTGGGGCCAGATAGAAACGTGCGCCGCCAAGCGCGAGCCGCCAAGCGCGACAAAGAAAGGCATACGCCAGGAGCACATGCCTTTTCTTCAAAAGATGACTATAGTTGTAACGCCTTAAATCTCCGGAATCTCCACAGGAATCTCATGCCCGACAGCATTGGACTTGACGATGCCGTCGATGATGGCCTGGTTGTAGATAATCTGGCTGGAGGGTATGGTGGCTGCGCCGCCGGTCTTCACCGCTGTCACGAAGGAGCGGAGCTTCTCGTGGAACAGGTCGCCGCTGGGATCCAGGGGAATCTCTGTGCAGGTGGGCTTGCCTGCGATGGTCTTGTAGATCTTCAGGGGCTTGTCGAAGTCCCCGTTCCAGCACTCGGTGGAAGGAATCTTCAGGCCGCCCTTTGTGCCCAGGATGATGGCGTCGCCCATGGTGTCCATGTGCATGGCCCAGGAGATGCGGAAGTCAAGCATGATGCCGCCCTCCAGGCGCACGAAGCCCGCCGCGAAGTCATCCACGCCGAAGACATCCGCGTATTCCGGATGGCCGGGGTAGTAGTTAGGATCCTTGCCGAAGAAGTCGGAGGTATATCCGGTGACAGTCAGGGGCCTGGGATAGCCCACGGCGTTCAGCAGCATGTCCAGGGAGTAGCAGCCGATGTCGCCCATTGCGCCGATGCCGCCGGTCTCCTTGTCGATGAAGGTGGTGCCGTAAGGGGTGGGGATGCCTACCCGGCGGCCGCCGCCGGACTGGATGTAATAAATCTTGCCCAGCTCGCCGGAATCCACGATCTGCTTAATGCGCTTCATGTTCACGCTCATCCTGGGCTGGAAGCCGATGGTGAGGATCTTGCCGCTCTTCCTCTCCGCGCGCATGACTTCCACGGCCTCGTCCACTGTGACGGTGAAGGGCTTCTCCAGCATCACATGGACGCCGTGCTCCAGGGCATCGATGGCGCAGGGGGCATGCTGGCAGTTGTAGGTGCAGATGCTGACCGCATCCAGGTCCTCGGCCTCCAGCATGGCATGGCCGCTCTCGTAGCAGCGCACGCCCTCCAGCTTGTTGGTCTTGCAGAACTTCTCCGCCTTGCCGGGCACCAGGTCCGCGGCGGCCACCAGCTCCACGTCGGGCATGGCCTTATAGCATCTGGCATGCTCCTCGGCGATCCAGCCGGTGCCGATGATGCCCACCTTCACTTTTACGCTGGTGTCGATTTCGGGCTCTTCATCGTAAATATTCTCAAAACGGTTCAAAATATTCTCTGCCATGATTGTTGCTCCTTTTTATATATGATGATATACGCATGTTCGCCATCATTCGCCATTGGAATGCTTTTCTTCCTGGAATGCCGTTCCATGCTGTCTGACTCGCGGGCGGAAAGCGCCATGCTGATAGATAGCTGAACCGTCCTCCCGCGCATATATGTGATTTACAGGAAAGACCTCAGGTAACGGATGCTCATCTGGGCGCATTCCATGGGGGTGCGGCCCATACTGGGCATGTCCTGCTCCACCACGAACCAGGCGCTTCCCGCGTCGTCAGCGGCGGCGATGATGGAGGGCACGTCCTGGAGGCCATAGCCCACGGGGCGGAACTCGAACTTGCCGGAAGCCTCCTCCTTCTTCCCATCGGTGCCGATCAGGCCGTACATGTTCTCGCTCTTCTGGCCCGAGAAATCCTTCAGGTGCACGATGGGGGCCCTGCCGCTGTATTTGCGGACATACACGGGAGGCTTCTCGCCGCCTACGTTGACCCAGCACACATCCAGCTCCGTCTGCAGCAGATCGGAGGGGATTTCGGCGTAATAGGCGTCCAGTATGTACCGGCCATCGATCTTCTCGAACTCGAAGTCGTGGTTGTGGTACAGAAGCTGCATGCCCCGGGCCTTGCAGCGCTCGCCCACGCTGCGGATCCGCGCGATGGCGGCATCCAGCTCCTCTTTGGTCTTGGGGCCGGTGAGCCAGGGGATGGCGATGTGCTTTAAGCCTGCGGCGGCATAGTCGTCCAGGACGGCGTCGTCCTCAAGCTGATCCATGGGCACATGGGCGGAGACCAGCTCCAGGCCCACTTCATCCAGGATCTTCTTTGCCTCCACGGCGGTCATGCCATAGGTTCCGGCCAGCTCTACGCCGTCGTAGCCCATCTCCTTCACCTTGCGCATGGTGCCTGCGAAATCCGCCTCGGCGGCATCGCGGACGGAATAGACCTGCAGTGCGATAAGACGTTCTTTCATAGTGATATTCTCCTTTCGGCATATTTTTTACGGAAACGATATTTTACTATTTTCTATGTTAAAGGAAACGGGCGGGAAATGATAGATTTCTATTGCTGTTTTATTCATACGATTCTGCTATCTTGGTTTTTTCCTGTCCGGCCTATGATTTGGCAAAAGCAGGGGCGCCGAATGGCTTTGCGCCTATCCGATCAGCACCTCCTTGCCCTGGAACGCGAAACCGTATTTCCGGATGCGCTCTGCCGGTATGCCCTTGGCCTGCAGGACAGCGTCGTAACGCATCCCGTCAATCTGGTCCAGGGCGGCGCGGACAGTGTCCTCCAGGGTCTTTTCCCTTTTCGGGTTATGGACTTTGAACTCTATAATAATCGCATCCCTTTCGCGATTATTTTTAATCGCATCCTTTTCGCGATTATTTATGATCGCATCCGCATCCTGGCCGGACGCTTTGGGCTCCAGCAGGATATCGTAGCGCCCGAAGCCGCTCTCCCGGTTGGAGGTGATGACATATCTGTCGGACAGGTCTACCATCAGGCCCAGGACGAAGCCATGGTAAAAGCGCTCCGGCTCCGCCGCCTTGGACGGTTGATTCCCCGCATCGAAGCAGCTGAAGGTAGCCAGGGCCACCCGGTTCATATAAGCGTTCATGGCCTCCAGATCGTCCTGCAGCAGCGCCTGGAGGAAGCCGTTGTAGGAGGAGGCAGAGCCCGCGAACCACCCTCTGATGATCCGCCGGAACATGATGCGGACTTCTTTGTTCGTCAGGGACAGGACATAGTCGTCCTCGCCGCTTTCCTCGTCGAAGACGCATTCCTCCACTTTCAAGTATCCGCTGGCAAGGAGCAGGCTCCAGATGGCGCTCTCGTCATCGTTCAGTTGATTGAAGACAATCTGCTCGTCGATGCGCGTGCGGAGAGAAGTCCCATCCAGCAGATCCGCCATGGTCATCTTGAGTTCGCGGCTGCCCTCCCGGACCAGCTTGCCTACCAGACTGTTGGAGCTGGTGTTGGCCCAGTAGGTGGTGAGCTTTCCGTTTTTCAGGTAGTTAAGGATGGACCAGGGATTATAAATATCCCGTTTTTTTCCGAATGTAAAGCCGTCATACCATCTTTTTACATCATCCTTTTTGTCGGACATTCCGTACTCGTCCAGTGCGGCGAATACCTCCTGCTCTGTAAAGCCGAAGCTGTCAGCATATGCTTCGGAAGTGGATGTCACCACGGTCAGATTGTTCAAATCAGAAAAAATCGATTCCTTGCTGACTCGCGTAATCCCCGTCATGATGGCCCGCTCCAGGAAAGGGTTCGTCTTGAAAGTAGAATTGAAGAGGGCCCTCATGAAGTCCACGATCTCCTGCCAGTATCCGGACACATAAGCCTCCTGCATGGGAGTGTCATATTCATCCAGCAGTATGATTGCCTTTTTCCCATAATAGCGGGAGAGATAGTCGGCCAGGGTCCTCAGGGAGCTGGCGGCCATATAGTCTTCCATATTCACGGACACCTGTCTGTAGGAGGACCTCTCGCTTTCATTGAGGCAGCCGGTCTCCAGGAGGAAGTCATATTTATTGTACAGATTCGTGATGGTCTGGCACATCATCTTCCGGGCATCTGTAAACAGCCTTGCCTTAACATCTGCAAAGCTCAGGGAGATGACCGGATAGGTGCCCTGGAGCTGATGGTACTTACAATCCCCTTCCAGGGGATTTGCCCCTTCCAGGGGATTTGCTCCTTCCGGAAGATTTTCTCCTGGAACGGGATTTGCCCCATCAGAGGATTTTTCCTGCCAAATTGCCAGCCCTTCGAACAGATGTCCTTTGTCCGCATAGTCCACAGAGAGGAAATGCTCCACCATGCTCATGTTCAGGGTCTTGCCGAAGCGCCTGGGGCGGGTGATCAGGGTTACGGAATCCCCATTCTCCCACCATTCTTTTATGAAATGCGTCTTATCTACGTAAAAGAGATGATTCTGAATCACTTGCCCGAAATCCTGATGCCCGATACCGACAGTCCTTGCCATTCATTGCCTCCAATCATCAAGGGAAACCGCCAAGCTGCCCGCCAGCGGGGGTCTGCGTCTCTGATACTCCCATTCTACTATACCCCGCGGAAATCCACAAGCCTGAAATCCACTGGTGAAGGGGCATTACAGAAACCGCTCCCGACAGGAAAAATGACCTGCTGAAAAAACACACTGCACCAGTAGGACAGAAAGGATTTTCTCTAAAAGCACTTGACAAAAGAATCCCCCACCGCTATAATGAACATTGTTCATATTGAGGTGATCGGATGAATACAGTTGTGACGTCAAAAGAAGACATTTTGAGGGCCAGCCGGGAACTGATCAGACAGCGGGGATGGTCCGCGGTCAATATCCGCTCTGTCGCGGCTGCCTGCGGGGTATCGGTGGGATCCATCTACAATTATTTCGATTCCAAGGCTGCGCTGGTGGGCGCTACAGTGGAAAGCGTCTGGGGCGAGATCTTCCGCCGTCCGGAGGACGGAGCGGTGTTTGGGGACGCGCAGGCCTGCATTGCCTGGATATACGGACAGATGGAATACGGCTCCAGGCAGTATCCCGGATTTTTCACGCTGCACTCCCTGGGCTTCCTGGGGGAGGAGAAGGTCCGGGGGCAGATGAGGATGCAGCAGACCTGGCAGCATATCCGGGAGGAACTGTGCGCCGTCCTGAAGCGGGATGCCAGAATCCGGGCGGACGCCTTTACGGATCTGTTTACGGCGGAAAGATTCGCGGACGTCCTGTTCTCCCTGATGCTGTCAGCCTTGCTGCGGCAGGACTACGACCCGTCTGCCGTGCTGGAGATTGTCCGCAGGACCCTTTACTGAATCCCACCGGGCCGTGGGATTTTTTATCCGGGAAAATGAACTTTGTTCACCAAAAGGTCCGGGCGCTTCCTGCTCTGCCCGGGCGCTGTCTGGCCGTGACTATGGCACAGCGGCGTCTGCCGCCGCCACAGTTCAAATAAAACGGAGCATAAGGAGGATAAATATGCAAGCAATCGTAGAAACCCTGTTCGATGCCGTCTATCTGATCTCCGTCATCACCATCGGGATCCTGACAATCCGGGGCAGCAGAGGAAACCGCCAATTCCTTCTGTTCGGATGGATGGCTGTAGTGCTGGGAGCGGGCGACTCTTTCCACCTGGTCCCCCGGGCGCTGGCCCTGTGCACCACGGGCCTGGAAAGCTATACCGTTCCCCTGGGCCTTGGAAAGTGGATCACCTCGGTGACGATGACGGTTTTTTATGTGCTGCTCTACTATGTCTGGAGGCATCGGTATGAGATTGAAGGCCGGGGCGGCCTCACCGCCGCCGTGTACGGACTGGCGGGCCTGCGGATCGCGCTGTGCATGATGCCCCAGAACCGGTGGCTCAGCACAGAAGCGCCCCTCTCCTGGGGCATCTACCGCAATATCCCTTTCGCCCTGCTGGGCCTTCTGGTGATCGTGCTGTTCTATGGCAGCGTAAAGGAGCGGGGGGATAAGGCGTTCCGATGGATGTGGCTGACCATCGTGCTGAGCTTCGGCTTCTACATTCCGGTGGTGCTGTGGGCGGATGCCATTCCCCTGATCGGGATGCTGATGATCCCCAAGACCTGCGCCTATGTGTGGACAGTGCTGATCGGATATTCCGCTATGAGACAAGAATGCAGATGAAGGAGGAACGACAATGAAACGATACATAAATGCGGCTCTGCTGTATGCCATCCTCGCCATGGCAGGCGGCGTGTTCTACAGGGAGTTCACCAAATTCAACGGCTTTACCGGCAAGACCACCCTGTCTGTGGTCCACACCCACTATTTCCTGCTGGGCATGGTGCTCTTCCTGCTATTGCTCCTGCTGGAAAAGAGCTTTTCCTTCACCGGGCCGAAGACCGGGCTGGTGCTGGCAGTCTATCATGTGGGCCTGAACCTGGCCGCCCTGATGCTTGTGGTGCGGGGCGTGGCCCAGGTGCTGGCGTCGGAGCTTTCCTCCGGCATGAGCGCCGCCATTTCCGGCATGGCGGGAATCGGGCATATCCTGCTGGGGGCCAGCTTGGTGATTCTGCTGGTGCAGATCAGGCGCAGCGTGGCGGCAGGGCGGAAGTGATTCCGGAGGCCGGGGACGAAGAGGCCAAGAAGCGGCTAAGAGGCGGAAGGCTCAAGGGGCTTTCCGCTTTTTCAATCGGTTCCGGAGAAGAAGGAGCCCTTGTAGAACCGGAGCCGCTATAGTATAATGTTGACCCATAAGGATGCTGGGCTGTGTGACAGCGATAGACAGAACGGGACGAAACAGCGGGGACAGGAAGAGAGGCGGCTGAAATGCGTATAGTGCTCTGTGACGACGATGAAAGGATTCTGGTACAGTTGGAAGGCTATTTAAGGGAATATTTCCAGCAAAACGGCATTGGACAGCCGGAGTACGCCTCCTATGCCAGCGGGGACGCCCTTCTGGCAATCGAGGACAGGCCGGATGCCCCCAGAGCGGACATGGCCTTCCTGGACGTGGAGATGCCGGGCACCGGGGGCATCCATGTGGGGGCCCGGCTCCAGAACCGCAATCCCTATATCAAGATTTTCATCGTCACCTGCTATGCCGACTATCTGGACGAGGCCATGAAGTTCCATGTGTTCCGCTACCTCTCCAAGCCCCTGGACAAGGCGAGGCTCTTCCGCAACGTGAAGGACGCCCTGTACCAGATCAGCGTCTACACCAGGCCCATCGCCATAGAGACCAAGGCGGAGACCGTCACAAGGTACGCGGACGAGATCGTGATGGTGGAGGCCATGGGGCGCAGGGTGACGGTGCAGACCGTGGACAGGCTCTACGAGTCCGTCCAGAGGATGGGGGAGTGGGAGAAGCTCCTGGACATCGGATGCTTCGCCAGGCCCCACCGGAGCTTCATCGTGAATATGAAGTACGTCAGTTCCTTTTCCGATACCCTGATATCCCTTTCCGCCCCGGACGGCGGACAGTACAGCGCCTATCTGGCCAGGCGCAGGTACAAGGGCTTCAGGGATGCCTATATGCTGTATGTGGAGACCATGCGCTGATGAGAGAGACGGTTTGTTTGCTGCTTGGATTTGCCCTGCTGGCCTTTGGCAGCAGGCTTCTGTACCGGTTTTATCTGAAGATATGCGTCCGTCTGTCAAAGGCGGATTCCGCGCTCCCCCAGGACTGCGGGCCCCTGGCCCTGGTGCTGACGGGAGTTTCCCTGTTCACCATATTCCTTTTGTTAGTCATGGCTTACATGGGGGCGTTCCTGGACCTCCCGCCCAGCACGGGCTCCGTGCTGCTGGCAGGAGCCCTTCTGCTGGCGTTCGACGACCTGCTGATCTTCGCCGGATGGCAGTACGGCAGGCGAAAGGAGCAGGCGAACCTGACGGACCAATTGGCCCTCCAGAAGCGCCAGACGGAGGTGGGCTATTACAGGGCCCTGGAGGAGCAGTACGACAGGCAGCGGGTGCTCATCCACGACATCCGCAAGCACCTGGAGACCCTGCGGGACCTGGCGGAGGAGGGGCTGGAGGAGGAAGTGGCGCGGTATGTGCGCGAGCTGGAGGCCTCCCCGGCCCTGCAGAACAAGGTGCGCATCTGCGGCAACCGGATTCTGGACGTGATCCTACGCCGGTACGGGGAGATTTGCCAGGAAAAGGGAATCGCTTTCCTGGTGGACGTGCGGGACAAGTCCGTGGACTTCCTGGAGCCCGGCGACATGACCGCGCTCTTCGGGAACCTCCTGGAGAATGCGGTGGAGGCCTCGGCGGGAGCCCGGGACGCCTATCTGGAGCTGATGGTGGACGCCAGGCCCGGGAGCCTGTTGGTGGTGACTCTGGTGAACTCCTGCAGGGAGGCCCCGAAGAGCGACGGCAGGGGCGGCTTCCTGACCCGCAAGGCCCCCGGGGCCGGGCACGGCACAGGCATGAAGAGCATCAGGGACACGGTGGAAAAATACGGGGGCACCATGCGGCAGTATTACGAGGAGGAGGGGAAGTTGTTCCACACGGTGATACTGCTGAAATGATGCTCCCCAAAAGCTGTCAAAAGGCGGCAGCCAAACCTGCGGACGCCAAAACCGCCGCTTTTTTAACCGTTCATGCAAAACGGGTTGTAATCCCTGCCAGGTCTGCTATACTGCTGACCAAGGCGCGAACCAAAAGCGCCTGGAAAGCGAGGGAGCGGCCTATGAGACCATTGATATCCGTTTTGATTTCCGTATATCAGGTGGAGGGATACCTGGGCAGATGCCTGGACTCTGTCCTGGCCCAGACCTATCCCGACCTGGAAATCTGCATGGTGGACGACGGCTCCACGGACGGAAGCGCAGAAATCGGACAGCGCTATGTGGAGCAGGCCCCCATGCCTGTGAGCCTGAGCAGGGCGGAGCATCTGGGCGTGTCCCATGCCAGGCAGAGGCTCCTGGAGCAGGCAAAGGGCGAGTATCTCTTCTTTCTGGATTCCGACGATTTTCTACATCCCCAGACCATCGAGACCCTGTACCGGCTGGCAGTCCGGCATGGGGCGGACATCGTACAGTGCAAGATGGGGCACACCGGCGAGGATGCCATGCCTCCCATGGACATAGACAATCCGGACGAGAGGGTCTATCCTGACAGGGAGCAGGTCATGGTAGCATTCTTGAGCGCCGACTCTTCCCTGCGGGTCATGCTGGCGGGCAAGCTGTACCGGCGGGAAATGCTGCAGGGCATCCGGTTCCCTGTGGGCAGGATACATGAAGACGAAGCTGTCATGCACCGCATCATGGACAGGGCGGAGGCAGTGGTGACGACAGACCTGCCCTTATACCGTTACTACACCAACCCGGAGAGCATCACAAAGGGGAGCTTTTCCTATGCCAGATACGACGCCCTGGACGCCAACCTGGACAGGATACGTTACTGCTATGGGCAGGGATATGAGTTCTTCGCGAAGATGAACTGTCTGTATTACTGCGTCAACTGCCTGGATCTGTACCGCCGCACCAGGCTGGAAATCAGCCCCGCGGATCCGCACCTGCCCTGGCTTCTGGAAAAATACCGGGCCATGGCGGCTTATTTCATATCCACCGGGCTGCCGGAGCCAGGACTGTCCCAGGCCCTGAGGGGCTGGATGGAGGAACCCATGGTTGGGGAGCTGCCCAGCTATTTCGCTACTGTCAGGGAATACTGGCACATGGGAAAAGGGGAGCTGAGGGCAAAATAGGAGATTTGGACAAATATGGAAAACACGCTTTTACGTTTTTATATAGACAACAGGAAACATCTCCCCGGCATCGCCTTTATCGTGGGCATCTCGCTGCTCTCAGGCATCCTGAAGATGCTGTCGGCCACCTACTGGGGGCGGGCTGTGGACTATGGCATCGCCGGGCTGGTGGAGGAGATGCTGGGCTGCGCGGTCCTGATGGCGGCTTTCATCCTGGCCGACTGCGTCCGCACGGCCCTGCACTACACGATCATAGGCCGGGTCACGGAGAGCATGTTCCTGGAGGTCAGGACCAGGGCCTTTGGGAAGATCATGAGGGGGGACATGGCGGTGCTGGAGAGGAAGTTCCGCACCGGGGACATCGCGGTGCGGCTCAATGATGACATCGACTTTCTGAGCATTTTCTCCGCCAACCATCTCAGCGATTTCTCCAGACGAATTTTTTCCGGTCTGTTCGGGCTGGTGGCCTGCATCTTCCTGTCCTGGCAGATGTCCGTGGCCTATCTGGTAATCCTGCCGCTCTCCCTGTGGATGGTCAGTGCCATCAGCAGGCCCGTCCAGGCCCAGTCCAAGAGCTCCATGGACGACACCGGCGCGGCCATGGGGCTGGCGTCAGACATGATAACCGGGTCCCTCACCGTGAAGGCCTTCGCGGGGGAGGAGGTGCTGGGGCAACGCTTCGACCGGGCCATCGACAGGGCCTACGGCCAGAAGGTGAAGTCCGAGAAGCTGGCCATGAAGATGACGGGGGTGAAATATGTGGCCACCGTGATGCAGACCATGTGCCTGTTTCTGGTGGGCTCCTGCCTGGTGTCCGCAGGGAGGCTCAGCGCCGGAGCGTTCATCTCTTTTGTCACATTGAGCGGCTATATCACCACGGCTTTCGAGCACTCGGACTACATGCTGCTCTGCGCCAGGAGGGCCGCCGCCTGCGCCTGCCGGGATTATGAGGCTATCGACATCCCGGAGGAATGGCAGGGGGTGGTGCGGGGGGCCCAGGGAGAAATGCCCTGTGAGGCCTCGGGGCTGCACTTTGCCTATGGGGCTGACGGCGGCCAGGAATCCGGCGGCGGGCATGGGAACGGCGGCTATGATACGGTGTCTGCTCTGGCAGGACTGGATATCAGGATTCCCGGAGGGAAAAAGGTGGCCATCGTGGGGGCCAGCGGCTGCGGGAAGTCCACCCTCATCAAGCTCATCTGCCGGTTCTATCTGCCGGGCAAGGGGAGCCTTAAGCTGTTCGGGGTGGAGTCCGCGGAGTGGGAGGCTGCGGCCCTGCGGGCCCACATGGCCATCGTGACTCAGGACGCGGTGCTCTTCGACGGCAGCATCTATGAGAACGTGGCCTACGGCAGCCCGGCCGCCACCAGGCAGGACTGCGAGGACGCCCTGCGCCAGGTGGCCCTGTGGGATTTCGTAAACGGCTTCCCGGAGGGCATGGACCATTGCATAGGCGAGGGCGGGAATTCCCTGTCCGGGGGCCAGAAGCAGCGGCTGTGCATCGCCAGGGCCATGGTGAAGAAGGCGGATTTGGTGCTTTTGGACGAGGCCACCTCCGCCCTGGACTTCCAGACGGAGAGGGAGGTGCAGGAGGCCCTGGATAAGCTGCTGGCGGGCCGGACGGCCGTCATCATAGCCCACAGGCTGAGCACCGTGCAGGACGCGGATTATGTCTACTGCATGGACAGGGGCCGGGTGGCCGAGGAGGGGACTCCGGAGGAGCTTTTGGCGAAAAAGGGAATGTACTATGAGATGTACCGAATGCAAAGTGTGCACGGAATGAAGATTTGCTAAGGCTGTAAAAGAGGGGGGTTTACAGTTCTTCCAAGCGAGTTCTTTGCGCTTTGCTGCGCATTGGCTGTATTGTCTTATGTGCCGCTGGAGCGGCATAACGGGGAGTATGGACGGGATGGCGCTGACATAAGAATGGATGAATGAGGATGAATCTATGAAGAGATCGATGTTCGGATTATATAGCAGGAGCTTCTCCTACATGGGCCCGGCCCGGAAGAGATATCTCCTTGGCCTGGCATTGGGGGCTTTCGAGCTGGCCATTCTGTTTTCCATGCCTTATATCAACCAGGAGCTGATTGACATCGTCACCGGGGCCAGCCAGGGCGACATCATGGCGACCCTGTTCTGGATGCTGGCGGTGTTCCTGCTGTTCGTGCCGCCGGTAGTCTATGGCAAGTATCTCCAGGCCATTTCCACTGCCCAGGGCACGGTACGGCTGCGGAAGCTCCTGTTCGGCCATATCCTCCATATGCCAAACGGGGCCATGGCCCGGTACAAGACCGGCGACTATATCACCCGCCTGACCAGCGACGCGGAGGGAGCCATGGCGGTGTTCAATACCTTTCTGGTAGTGAATCTGATCCGGTTCGCGGTAATCTTTCCAATCACCCTTGTGATGCTGCTTATGGGGGACTGGCACATCGCGGTGGCGGGGGTGCTGTACAGCGGCATCAACATGGGATTGTCCCTGTACCTGAATCCCCTGGCCAAGCGGCTGGAGAGAGGGGCGAAGGAGGAGATAGCCGAATCCGCCTCTTTCCTGATAGAGGCCCTGCGCTCCATTCCCGTGATACGGGTGTTCGCCCTGCAGGCGGCCCTGGCCGGGCGCTACAGAGCCGCCTGCGGCGTGATCCGGGAGAAGCGCATGAAGAGCCAGACGGTCATGGGCATCACCTATGGCACCGTGGATTTCTTCGCCCAGTCCGCCCAGGCGGTGGGGTTCATTTTGGGCATCGTCCTGGCGGGCAGCCAGGTGACCTTGGGGAAAGCGGTGTTCCATGCCACTTTGATGAGCATGATGGCGGATTCGGTGTTCCGGCTGAGCACTTTCCTGCTGCTGTCCCAGTCCCGGCTGGTGGCCATGGAGCGGGTCTTTAAGCTGCTGGATGAGCCTCTGGAGGATTTGGAGGAGGGCAGCAGGGAGATAGGCAGGGACGGGGACATCGCGGTGGAATTCAGGGATGTGGGGTTTTCCTATGGCATAGGCATGCGTGAGGCTGGAGAGGCTGGGGAGGGCAAAGCCGAGGCTGGAGCAAAAGTGGCCGGCACGACCGGGGCTGGAGCGAAAGCGGCCGGCATGTCTAAGGCCGTAACCGAGGCCGGGACAAAGAGGGACGGCAGGGCTGGGACTGTGACAAAGGGAGACGGCCCGGCTGAGAGTGGAGCATATGAGCCGAGGCAAAATGTATTAGAGCATCTTAACCTGGTCCTGCACAGGGGAGAGCACCTGGCCATCGTAGGCGGCTCCGGCGGCGGGAAGTCCACGGTGATCAAGCTGCTGGAGGGCTTCTACGCGCCAACGGATGGAAATATATATTATTTCGGCCAAGACAGCGCAGGGCTCTCCCTGGCGGCAATCCGGGAGCTCTTCGCCTATGTGCCCCAGGAGTGCACCCTCTTCGACGGCACCCTCCGGGAGAACATCGCGCTGGGCCGCCCTGAGGCCAGCCAGGCCCAGATAGAGGAGGCGGCGAAGATGGCGGACATCCACGACTTCATCGTAAGCCTCCCCAGGGGCTATGAGTCCCAGGCGGGCGAGCAGGGAGGCCAGCTCTCCGGCGGCCAGAGGCAGCGCATCGCCATCGCCCGGGCCATCCTGAAAGGCGCGCCCATCCTCCTTCTGGACGAGGCCACCGCCGCCCTGGACTCCGGGGCGGAGCGGGAGGTGCAGCAGTGCCTGGACCGCCTCGCCCATTCCCTGACCACCGTCACAGTGGCCCACAGGCTGTCTACCATCCGAAATGCCGACAGGATCCTGGTGATGGAGGGCGGCAGGATCGTGGAGGAGGGGGACTTCGACGGGCTGCTGGAGCGCAGGGGACGGTTCTGGGAGCTGTATGAGAGCCAGCGGCGCGGGAGCGTGGATGGAAAAGAGTGATTGGCCGGAAAGCAGGCGAGGCGGCCCCCATCAGTCCAGGATACGGTTCGTCCGCCGGTAAGCCTCCGGCGAGCAGCCCACGTGTTTCTTGAAAGTCTTGCAGAAGGTGGTGCTGTCCTTGAACTTCAGGAGCTCCGCGATATTATAGATCTTCAGGTCCGTATTGGCCAGGAGCTTCTTGGCCTCCGCCAGGCGCAGGTTCGTGGCGTACTGCGTGATGGACTGCTTCGTCAGCTGCTTGAAGAGATGGGAGGCGTAGGAGTAGCTGATGTGGAGCGCCGCGCACAGGTTCTCGGGCGTGACATGCTCCCAGGACAGAAGCTGATTGTTGATATATTCCGTCATCAGATATATGGTGGAATCTGTCTGCACCACTGCGGATGCGGGGCGCGGGGGCGTGTGGAGCAGAGAGAGGAGGCGGATCGTATAGCTTACGATGTCCGCCTGGACCGTCAGATCCGGATCGCCGCTGGAGAAGCGCTGGAAGGCTTTCTGGAACAGCACATCGGCCAGCTGCGCCTCCTTCTGCGCCGGCGGGAACGGGTATATACAGCCGCCCTTGCGGTACAGCTCTTCATACAGAGCGTTGAAATCACATAGCTCGCAGATCTGCCGGAAGCGTTTGAAGGAGAGGATGATCTTGCTCCGGTTGTAGGTGTCCACATTGGAAGGATTGGAATAATGGGTCTCCATGGCATTGACAATGAGGAGCGTGCCCGGAGTAATGGGAAAGATGTGGTTCCTTACAATGAAATACCCTCCCTTGGACCAGAACTGCAGCATTTCGATACAGTCTTCACGATGGGGCTTTGCGTTTCTTAAGTCATAGCCGATATTCTGGTATTCTAATTCATAGATATAATTCATCTTGGATTTATCCATCCATGCATCCTCCGCTGGCCTGAAAGCAATCTTTCGTAACTTCTCTTACCGAAAAGCAGAATTGGCACATTTTTATAACAATTATATGCATTTACTTATAGCCTATCTGTTGATAGAATATAGGAACAAAGTATGGAAAACATGCACAATTTAATTGCTTTATTGCAAAGATAAACAGTTAAAATATGATGATTTAATGCTGGGCTTCGATTTGATATTATATCATAATAACATTTTCTACTGTAAAATGCAAGCTTGCAGTCATTGTAAAAATGTGCCAAAACTAATATTGCCAGAAGTGTTTTTCAGAATTTGTGCAGAAACTATAGTTGGAGCAAAAAAGGAGGAGAAACATGAGGAAAAGATTATTGCCATTGATCCTGTCATTGGCCATGGCGGCATCCATGCTTGTGGGCTGTGGGCAGAGCAGCGACACCGGGGGCAGCGGCTCCGGTAAGGTAGAGGAGCAGACAGAAGCAGGCGCTTCCGGCGACGCCCAGGAGAGCAGCGCTTCCCCGGAGGAGGACGCCCCTGGGGCGAGCATATCCGAGGCGGAGGATGCCTCCGGGGAGGAAAAGCAGGAGATCACCTGGCTGGGCTATTACACATCCAATATCACCGTCACGGAGAATTCATGGGCGGAGCAGCTTCTGGAGGACACCTTCAATGTGGAAATCAATCCCATCACGGATGTGACGGCGGAAAACATAGAGATGTATGTGGCCTCCGGCGACATTGCGGACGTGACATGCTTCAGCTACTGGTTCAATCTGGACAAGAACTATCTCTACGACCAGGGCATGATCCGGGAGATTCCGGAAGAGTGGCTGTGGGAGTATTATCCCACGGGCATGAAGATTTACTCAGAGTGGCTGGGCGAGGACTTCTTCCAAAATGGCGGGCACCTGATAGACGGCAAATGCCTGTACACCCCTTACGTGGAGGGCAAGACGATCAGCACGGCATGCCTGGTCTACCGGAAGGACTGGATGGAGAGGCTGAACATGACGGAGCCTACCACCCTGGATGAGCTGCACGACCTTCTGTACGCCTTCACCTACAACGATCCGGACGGCAATGGGAAGGACGACACTTATGGCATCGACGTCATATATAACTGGAGGGGCATGTGGCCGATCTTCGGAGCCTTTGGCATCTCCACCCCCAACCAGTATAATGTGAGGGAGGACGGCACTGTCTATCTCAACGGCGCATTGGAGGACTACCGCACTGCCCTTGGCATCCTGAAGGAGTGGTACGACGAGGGCATCATCCATCCGGAATGCATCACGGACGACCGCGCCGCCGTGCGCACCAAATGGGCAAACGGCACCGTGGGCACCATGGTGGACTCCCAGACCTGGTTCTACTCCTTCCGCGGGGCCTCCAGCATCCTGGCCATGGCGGAGGATGTGTTCGGGGAAGGCACTGTGGACGTGATGTCGGCGCTGACCAGCGAATACGGGGACGGCACGATCTACTCCAACTGCAACTATCCCAACGCGGCGGGCGTGGCATCCCTTCTCTTCGGCGCCAACGCTACGGACGAGCAGGTGATCGCCGTATTGAAGATGCTGGAGGGCATGGCCACGGACCACGAGCTGCTGACCAAGATGCTCTATGGCGAAGAGGGCGTGGACTACACCATGGTGGACGGCCAGCTCTGCGTCAATCCGGAGCTGACGGTTGCGGATAAGGCGGAGAAGGGGATCGACTTTACCTTCTATGCCGTGGGGGCCACGGATCCCTACATGGAGACCCTGACCTTCTCCCAGCGGGACAAGGAGAATATAGACAAGTCCAACAGTTGGCCCACCCTGCCCATGACCAATTTCGACTGCCCTGTCAATGCGGCCAGAGACCAGTACCAGAGCGAGGTCAGCAAGGTGGTCAGCGAATATTACACAAATGTCTTACTTGGCGCCGACAATCTGGAGGACGGATGGGACAGATACCTGCAGAATCTTGACAATGCAGGCCTGGGCAAGATCATTGCGGAGTATGAGGAGCGAATGAAATAGGCAGGATAGATTCTGAGAGAAGGTGTTCTGTGCGCACGGGATCGCTTCCAAAGGGTTCCGTGCCGCTTCTTTTAGGAATCGCGGGAATCAGGCGTGAAGAAAGGAAAATACTGCGTGAGGATAACGAAAAAGAACAAGGCGGGGACAGCCGGGCAGGGGCTGCTGAAAAGGATTTATAAGAACAGGGCTTATTATCTGCTGCTGCTCCCGTTCATGATATTTCTCTTTGTTTTCAGATACAAGCCCATGTATGGAATCGTACTGGCCTTCAAGGATTTCAAAATCCGGGAGGGGATCATGGGGAGCCCCTGGGCGGGCCTCAAATATTTCAATCAGTTGTTCGAGGCGGCGTCCTTCTGGGAGGTGCTGTCGAACACATTGATCATCAGCCTGATGAACCTGGCGTTCAGTTGGCCGGTGCCCATTGTCCTTGCGATTTTCATCAGCGAGATCGGCAACCGGCGGGTCAGGAAGGTCTTCCAGACCGCATCCTACCTGCCCCATTTCATCTCCTGGGTCATCGCCGCGTCCCTGATTACGGATGTGCTGGCGCTGAACGGCCCGATCAATGCCCTCCTGGGGATGGTGGGCCGGGGGCCGGTGTACTTCCTGGCGGATTCCAATGTCTTCCGGGGCGTGCTGATACTGACCAATATCTGGAAGGGAGCGGGATGGAGCGCGATCATCTACATCGCGGCGATCACGGCCATCGACCCGAACCTGTATGAGGCGGCGAGGGTGGACGGCGCGAAGAAGCTGCAGGAAATCTGGCATATCACGCTGCCGGGCATCCGCAGCACGATCCTGACCCTGTTCATCCTGGAGATCGGGAAGCTGCTGTCCTCCAATTTCGACCAGATTTTCAATCTCTATTCGCCTGCCGTTTACGATGTGGCAGATGTGCTGGATACTTATACGTACCGCCAGGGCCTGGAGAGCTTCAACTTCAGCTATGCCACTGCCGCAGGGTTCTTCCAGAACGGCATCGGCTTTGTCCTGGTAATTATTTCGAACATTGTGGTGAAGCATTTGAGCTCGGGGGAGGAAAGCTTATGGTAAAGAAGAAAAAACCGCAGATTATCACTTATCTGGTGATAGCTGTCCTGATGTTCGTCTTCGTCTACCCCTTCTGGCAGACGATCGTGCTCTCCTTTTCCGACAAGATTTACGCAAATGCCCCCGGCTTCAAATTCTGGCCAAAGGAGTTCTGCCTGGATGCGTACAAGGCCATTTTCGCGGACAACTCCATCTTCGTGGGGTATGCCAATACCATCTGGCGCACGGTGGTGGGAACGGTTCTGACGGTATCCGTCACCTACCTTGCGGCCTTTGCCATGAGGCACAGGGGGATACCGGGATGGTCGCTGATTAATTTCCTGATCGTCTTTACCATGTTCTTCGGGGGCGGCATGGTGCCCACCTATTTGAACATCAAGGAACTGGGCCTCCTCAACACCCGCTGGGTGCTGGTGCTGCCGGGGGTGGCGGGGGCGTGGAATTTCATCATCATGCGGAATTTCCTGAGCAGCATAGACAAGGAGATGGAGGAGGCCGCCTATATCGACGGGGCCAATACGTTCCAGATCATGCTCCGGGTCATCCTGCCGCTGTCCAAGGCGGTGATCGCGGTCATCGCTCTGTGGGCGGTGGTGGGCCACTGGAACGCGTGGTTCGACTCCATGGTCTATGCCAACGGGAAGAACCTTCTGGTATTGCAGACAGTGGTGCGCCGCCTCATCGACACGGGAGACGAACTGACGGCCAGCGGGAACGCCGCCACCATGGCGGACATCACGCCGGAGACGGTCCGTGCCGCCACTGTCATGGTGGCTACGATTCCAATCCTCATGGGCTATCCCTTTGTGCAGAAGTATCTGGTGCAGGGAACCATGGTGGGCGCGGTGAAGGGCTGAGCGGCTTTGTGGAATGGCTTTAGAGAATGGCTTTAAGGAATGGCATTACGATAAGAGAGGAGAACTGATATGCCAGGGAAGATACGTACCGTTGAAGAAAAGGTGTTGTTCAGGAAAGGGACGGGAGGATATCTGTATTACCGGATTCCCGGCATCCTGCCTGTCCGGGACGCATTGCTTCTGGTCCTGGAGGCGCGCAACAGCAGGCTGGGAGACTGGGGGGACATCGATATCCTGATCCTGCGCAGGGAGCGGGACGGAGAGCTAAGCCAGGTGCACAGGATCGGCGAGTCCACCCTGCCGCCTGACGGAACCATGCGCACCTACAACAATCCGGTGCTGATTCCGGACGGGGAGAGGGTGCACCTGATCTACCACAAAAACTATGAGCGGGCCTTCCTGATCACCAGCCTCGACGATGGGAAGACCTGGAGCGAGGCGAGAGAGATTACGGAGAGCTACCGCCGGTTCCCCTATGAGTGGAATGTCTGCGCCACAGGCCCCGGCCATGGAATCCGGACCGGGACAGGCCGCCTGGTGGCCCCGGTCTGGCTGGCCTTGGGGGAAGTGTCCCGGGACGGGATGACCCGTGCCCACGCCCCCAGCGTGGCGGGCGCGATCTACAGCGACGACCATGGAGAGACATGGCAGGCGGGAGCGTTGGCCCAGGGGCTGGCAAACGGCAACGAGACCACGGTGGCGGAGACGGAAGACGGTAAACTGTTGTTCAACTATCGCAATACAGATGAGTGCAGGAGGCGCGCCCTGGGGCTGTCCTGTGACGGGGGCGAGAGCCTGGAGTCCAGGTGGTTCTGCGAAGAGCTGGTGGATCCGAGGTGCTTTGGCAGCATGGTTTCCACGGCGGAGGGAATCCTGTTCGCCAACTGCGAGGATGCCGAAAGGCGGATCCGTCTGACTGTGAAGCGGTCCCGGGACAATGGAAGCAGCTGGGAAAAGGTCTGGGAGGTGGACTCCGTGGGAGGATATCCGGATATCGCCGAGGCGGACGGGAAGGTGTACCTGTTTTATGAGCGCCAGGAAGGCGATGAGATCGGGGAGCTGGTGCTGGCAGCAGGGGTCTGGGACAGGGAAGCGTGACAAAGTGAAATCGTTAAGCAGTATAATATACAGGGGAAAGGTTGGACAGACCATGAACGAAAAATTCAAGGGAATATTTCCGGCATTGCTGACGCCGTTTGACGGACAGAACCGGGTGGACACAGAAGTGCTTGGCAGGCTGGTGGACTATAACCTGCAGAAGGGCGTGGACGGATTTTATGTGGCAGGCAGTACGGCGGAGGTGTTCCTGCTGGATGCGAAAGAGCGCCTGGCCGTCATGGAGACCGTCAGCAGCCGCGCCGGAGGGAAATGTACCCTGATCGCGCACATTGGCTGCATTTCCACGAAGCAGGCGATTGAATACGCCAGGGAGGCAAAGAAGATGGGCTATGACGCAATCTCCTCCGTGGCTCCTTTCTACTACAAATTCAGCTTTGAGGAGATCCGGAGGTATTACTTCGACATTGTGGACGCGGTGGACCTGCCCATGCTGATCTACAATTTCCCGGCCTTTTCCGGGGTGAACCTGACCACGGACAATATCAGGGAATTCCTGGCGGACGACAGGTTCCTGGGGGTGAAGCACACTTCTTCGGATTTCTATGCCCTGGAGCAGTTCAAGGCGGGCTTCCCGGACAAAGTCGTCTACAACGGCTATGACGAGATGTTCCTGGCAGGGCTGTCCATGGGGGCGGACGGTGGCATCGGCAGCACTTTCAACTTCATGGCTGAGAAATATATCGAGATCCGCAGGCTCTTCCAGGAGAATGACATGTCCGCGGCACAGGCCCTCCAGAGGGAAGTCAACACAATCCTGCGGGCGCTGGTGGAAGTGGGCGTGATGCAGGGGGAGAAGGCGATTATGGAGGGGCTGGGCTTTCCGCTGGGGCAGGCCCGGTCTCCCTTCGCCCCTCTGAGCGGGGCGCAGAAGGAGAAGCTGCTGCGCCTGACGCTTCCTACATTGCAGACAGCTGTGTAATCTTCCGTTTCAGGAACCGCCATGTGGAAAACCGCCTGAAAATAGAAATTTTAGTTGCGAAAGACGTGCTTACTGGCTATAATGGGTTTATGACAATAGAATCCAAGACAGGATTCTATTGTAGATCACAGGCAATAGAATCCTGTCTTGGATTCTATTGTAGATCACGGGCAATGGAATCCGCCCCCGGATTCTGTTGCGGGACCGTGATTAAGAGCATGATTCTAAGGAATTGTTCCCCATAAGGCGGACAGGGAGGTAACCATATGGAATTCAATAAAACCGTATCCAATCCAATGCTGGTAGGCGCGCTGGAACTGATGAAGGCCGAGGACACGCCCGCGCACCGCAATATGTTCATGGGAGAGCTGACCAAGGCCAGCTTCCTCACCCCGGCCATCATCGAACCGGCCCCCACGGAGGACGCCGAGGGCAAGCTTGTCCTGGCTCCCAACAGCAAGGTCCAGTTCCCCATGCTGAACACGCCGGACGGAGCGAAGTTCTTCATGGCCTTCACGGACGCGGCCGAGTACGAGAAATGGCAGGAGAAGAACCAGAAATTCCCCTTCTTCGCCCTGAAGCTGGAGGAATACGCAGCCATGATACTGCGCCGGGATCCCAAGGGGAACCTCTGTCCCGCCCTGGGCATGGTGGTCAATCCCTTCGGGGCCAATATCATCCTGCCCAGAGAGATGCTGGCCGGCATGATGACCGCCAGGGCGGCCCAAGCCAAGCAGGCGGCCCAGAAGCAGAAGAAGTAATCGGAGCCGGCGGTCGGACAAGATGGAAAAAATAGGCTAAAGAAAGCCGCGAACATGTCGATATACTTAGTACAGGAAAGCAGTTCGGCCGACTGCGCCGAGTACAGAACAGATATGGACACCACGGATGGTATTTATGCAGGGAAAGGATTTCCTTGTCTAAATGCCATTTTTTTATGCCGTTCCCGATGTGAAGCAGGAAGGGGATTCCGGGCGCGATGCGATGCCGCTGATGCGACAGATGTATCGGCGTGGCGGAAAGCCTGCAGGGACGGCCATGGGCTTTCTGCGGAGGATGCCGCGGGCCCATTGGGGGGACAGGATGGAAACCATAAAAAGTCCGGCGGGAGGACGGAATCCGCATCAGGGAGGATGGGAGACCGGAGAGCCTGCGGGACGGGTGGACATGAAAGAGGGGGAAAGATTTGAAGATTGATTCCGGTACAGTGGGAATGGCGTCGTCCAGGAGCTACCATTCCACGGCTGTTTCCATGAGAAGATTTACCATATGGAAAGGAACAGCGATGAGAGGGGGCCTGTCGGGAGGCCAGGGAGCCTTGGACACCGCCCTGGGCGGCGGCTCGGCGGATGCCTGGGGCACGGCAGGAGCGGATGGGAAGAATGCACGAACAGGCGCGGGCCAGTCTGCCACGCTCCAGGACTGGCAGGGCCGTCTGCAGAGCAGAAGCTCCAACGTGGCGGTCAGGAATTCCGCCAGCGACACCCTGGCCAATATCCGCCAGACCACCATACGCTACATTTACGACATCCTGTTCTCCGCCAGGAGGAACCGCCTTGGCCAGTGGGGGCAGAACCGGGCCATGACGCCCTATGAATCCCTGACCCAGCAGGACGGCGGCGCAGGAACCCAGAACGGGAACGCCCCTTCCGGTGCCCAGGGCGCTGACGGCACTGGCGGCCTGTCCCAGGACGGGCTACAGGGCCTGTTCCCGGGGAACATCGCCAATATGCGGGTGCTCTCCTATGTGAACGAGACGATTAAGGTGGAGTCCGAGGAGACCAGCTTCTCCACAGTGGGCAAGGTGCGCACTGCCGACGGCAGGGAGATTGATTTCAACATTAATGTAGGGATGAGCCGCACCGTCCAGGAGCGCTATATGGAGAGCATGCAGCTTGGCTTCACCATGTGCGATCCTTTGGTCATTAACCTGGACACGGACATCGCCTCCCTCTCCGACCAGACCTTCTATTTCGACATAGACGCGGACGGGGAGCTGGACGAGATATCCCAGCTCGGCGCGGGCAGCGGATACCTGGCATTAGACAAGAACGGCGACGGCCAGATCAACGACGGCAGCGAGCTCTTCGGCACCGCCAGCGGCAATGGCTTCGCGGATCTGGCCCAGTATGATGAGGACGGCAACGGCTGGATCGACGAGAACGATGCCGTCTGGGATAAGCTGAAGATCTGGTGCAAGGACGAGGAGGGCAACGATGTGCTCTACAGGCTGGCGGACAAGGGCGTAGGCGCTATCTGCCTGCAGAACGTTTCCACGGATTTCACCTTAAAGGGCAGTTCCGGCCAGACCCAGGGCGCTATCCGCAACAGCGGCGTGTTCCTCTACGAGAACGGCGCGGCGGGCACGGTGCAGCATGTGGACGTGGCGAAATACCAGGCCCAGGCCTGAGGCAACAGGACAATTTGATATGAAATCAGAGAGAAAGACGGCTTTTCGGGAAGAGAAGCTGTCTTTTTTCATGCATAATTCCATTCCGTTAGGGCAAACTGTTAGCGAGAAAACGAATATCACAGATTTTGGGATATTTGGATATCAATATCAGTTTGCTTTGAAAGAAGAAGGAAGGGAAGGCAGCTATGAGAAAAAACAGAAGGAACAATGCGAAAAAGGAGCGCACCATCATGATTGCGTCATCGGTGTTCGTGCTGGCGGCACTGACCATGACGGGGATCTACATGAAGTCCAACAACACGGAGGAGCAGGGCGATGGCTACACCATCGACTTCACGGCCCTGGAGGACAATGTGGAGGACAAGCACGAGGAGATTGCCCAGAACAAGCCGGTGGAAGAAAAGGCGGATACGAAGAAGGATGATTCCGCAGACAAAGCGCCGGATGCCACGAAGGAAGTCGCCGGAAAGGACGACGACCTGGACTATCTGCCCATGGAGGCGGGCTCCCCGCTGGTGACCATACCGGGGCTGACGGACGGCGTCGCGGAGGGGATGCCGGAGGATATAGGGGGCCAGGACACCATTGCCCAGGAGCCTGAGGTATCGATGGAGAAGCCGGAAGCGGGGGCGGATTCCGATGCTGACGCCACGGCCACGCCGGATGCGCCCCAGGAGGAGGCAGGCGCCGCCGAGGATACAGGGGCAGGGGAGGAGGCCGACAGCACGGACGGCAGCGCGGTAGCTGCGCCCACGCCGCATTTTGCGGAGAGCGAGGGTCTGCTGCGCCCGGTGAGCGGCGAGGTGCTGATTCCCTTCAGCATGGACGGCGGCGTCTATTTCTCCACGCTGGACCAGTTCAAGTACAATCCGGCCCTGATGATAGCGGCGGAGCAGGGAGCCGCGGTGGCGGCCTGCGCGGACGGACAGGTAATAGCTGTTTTTGAGGACGAGGAAATCGGGCATGCCCTTACGGTGGATCTGGGGGACGGCTATCAGATTACTTACGGCCAACTGGATGCGATACAGGTGGCGGAGGGCAGCTATGTGGAGCCGGGCCAGGTCATTGGCTTCATTGCGTCGCCTACCAAGTATTTCAGCGTGGAGGGAAGCAATCTGTACCTGAAACTCACCATGAACGGCGCTCCCGTGAATCCGGAGACGCTGCTGCAGTAAAAGCGTGGGAAGAATGCGTGAACCCGGGCTTGTGAAATGGGCGCCTAGGTTTGGGTTTGGACGGCATGGGCAGATGGGCCCGGGTTGGAGGTTGACGTGTATATTGTTGGCGGATTGATTAAGACCATGTCCAACGGAGACATCAGGGATGGATACATCCGGGTCCTGGACGGAAAGATTGCGGAGATCGGAAAGCGGGACGGTGCCCTGCGCCCCGCTTCCGGCGAGCGGGTCATCCTGGCGAGGGACGGCCTGATTATGCCGGGACTGATAGAGGCCCATTGCCATATGGGCATCACGGAGGAGAAGAAGGGCATGGAGGGGGACGACTGCAATGAGACGGTAGACCCGGTCACCCCCTGGCTGCGGGCTGTGGATGCGGTGAACACCATGGACGCCGCCTTTGACGACGCCGTCCGGGCGGGCATCACCTCGGCCATGATAGGCCCCGGCAGCTCCAATGTGGTGGGCGGCCAGTTCGCCTTTCTGAAGACCAGGGGACGGCGGGTGGACGACCTGGTGGTGAAGGCCCCTGCGGCCATGAAGGTGGCCTTCGGGGAGAACCCCAAGGTCAACTACTCCGGCCAGGGGAAGAGCCCCTCCACCAGGATGGCCATCGCTGGACTGCTGCGGGAGGAGCTGACGAAGGCCATGGCCTATAGGGACAGGAAGAAAAAGGCGGCGGAAAGCGGGGAGGGCTTTGAGGAAGACTTCCGGCTGGAGTGCTGGATGCCGGTGCTGGAGCGGGAGATTCCCCTGAAAGCCCATGTGCACCGGGTGGACGACATCTTCACGGCAGTGCGGATCGCAAAGGAGTTCAACCTGAAGATGACCCTGGACCACTGCTCCGAGGGGCATCTGATTGCGGAGGAACTGGCGGCGGAGGGCTTTCCGGCCATCGTAGGCCCCGACCTGGCCAGCAGAAGCAAAATCGAGGTGCAGAACATGGCCTTCAAGACCGTGGGCGTCCTGAACCAGGCCGGGGTCATCACCGCCATCACCACGGACCATCCGGTGTCATTGATCCAATCCCTGCCCCTGTGCGCGGGGCTGGCGGTGAAGTCGGGCCTGGCGCTGGAGGAGGGGTATAAGGCCATCACCATCCATCCCGCCCTGATCTGCGGCGTGGCGGACAGGGTGGGGAGCCTGGAGGTGGGGAAGGATGCGGACATTGCCGTCTTCACCGGGAATCCCATGGAAGTGTTCACCCGGACGCTGTATACCATCATCGACGGGGAAATCGCATATGAGGCCGACAAAGCGGAGAAGGCAGTTTGACGGAGAGGTCTGTCAGGCTGCCGTTACTGTTTGCGGCTTCGCCGCCCACAGCAACATGATGCACATATACAATAGAATTCAAAGGCAGAATTCTATTGTCCTGAAGTGAGCAAAGTGCGCTCATTTTGGCGCTTGCTGTCTCGTGATTTTCGTGGAAAACACTTCGCGGAGGCACCTGTGAACTGTAACAGGCTGCCTCTTTTGGCGTGGGCCGTATTTGCATTTCTGGTTGATTCCGGCTGCCTTTCTTAGTATAATGAGAAAGTCGGCAGCACAATTGCCGCGCTGCGGCTGTCATGTATCGGCAGTCTGCGGAATAAGTATCAATAGAATGGCTGTATCCCGCGCAGGCTCGGGCGGCGGATTCGCAGGGGCCTGTGGGACTGGAGCGGCGGGAGTGTATAAGAAAGGGCAGGGCTTCATATGAAAATCGTGGTTTTGGCAGGAGGGATCAGTTCGGAGCGGGACGTGTCGCTGAGCACTGGCGGCATGATATACCAGGCGTTCCGGAAAAACGGGCATCAGGCGGTTCTGCTGGATGTGTACTTAGGGTATGAGGGGGATCCGGAAGGGATATTTGAAAAGGATGCGGACTGGGCGGCGCAGATGGGCGCGGTGGGGGAGGAATGCCCTGACCTGGACGCGGTAAAGGCGCTGCGGGGCGGCGGAAGGGGGTTCTTCGGCCCCCATGTGCTGGAAATCTGCGGGCAGGCGGACTGCGTGTTCCTGGCGCTTCACGGGGCCAACGGCGAGGACGGCAGGATCCAGGCGTGCTTCGACCTGTTGGGCATCCCCTATACAGGGGCTGACTTCACAGGATCCTGCCTGGCTATGGATAAGGGCATCACAAAGGATCTGTTCCGGGCATATGGAATCCCCACGCCCCTGGGCATACGGCTGAAGCAGGGGGAGTGCGAAAAAGAGCATGTTCCTTATCCGCGAATCGTCAAGACGTCCTGCGGCGGCTCCAGCATCGGCGTCTGTATCGCCAATGACCCTTCGGAATATGAAGCGGCCAAGGCGGAGGCCTTCCGGTACGGGAGAGAGGTGATCGTGGAGCAGTACATCAAGGGCAGGGAGTTCTCCGTGGGGGTCATGGACGGGAAAGCGCTGCCTGTGATAGAGATGGCTCCCAAGGAGGGCTTCTATGACTACAGGAACAAATACCAGGCGGGCACTACCGTAGAGACCTGCCCCGCGGAGATTCCGGAGGAGAAGAGCCTGCGGATGCAGGAGATTGCCCAGGAGGTGTTCGCCATACTGCGGCTGAAAAGCTATGCCAGGATGGACTTCATCATGAGCGGCGACGGGGACATCTACTGCCTGGAGGCCAATACCCTGCCGGGGATGACGCCCACTTCCCTGCTGCCCCAGGAGGCGGCGGCTGTGGGGATGGATTTCGGGCAGCTCTGCGAGGAGATCCTGAGAATGGCGCAGGGCTGAATACGGATGGGAAGGGAGCTGTGCCGGTCTATGCCGCGAGGGGATTCTGGGAACGGCGCAGGGCTGAATGCGGATGGGAAGGGAGCTGTGCCGGTCTATGCTGCGGGGAGATTCTGAGAACGGTACAGGGCTGAATGCGGATGGGAAGTGAGCAGTTCCGGCCTATGTCGCGAGGGATTCGGAGAACGGCGCAGGGCCAAATACGGATGGGAAGGGAACTGTGCCGGTCTATGCCGCGAGGGACTCTGAGAACGGCGCAGGGCTGAATGCGGATGGGAAGAGAGAAGTGCCGGCCTATGCCGCGAGGGATTCTGAGAGCGGTGCAGGGCTGAATCGCACAGGGGGCAAAAGCATGGGAAAGGGGCGGGGCGGTTCGGACTACACCGCCCGGCAGGACATAAAACGGGCAGGGATTCTCCTGCCATGTGAGGGATCGGAATGCGGGAAAAGGGACAGGGAAAGGATGGAAATCAGCCATGATGGATTTGACGATACAGGAGATTGCCCGGGCCTGCGGCGGGACGCTGGTGGTACAGGGCGGAAAGGCGGATGGTGACACGCGTGTCAGTTCCGTGGTCATCGATTCACGCCTGGTGGAGCCTCAGGGCGTGTTCATCGCCACGGCAGGAGAGCGGGTGGACGGACACCGCTTCATCCCGGCCGCTTTCGCCAGGGGCGCGGTGCTGGCGGTGACGCAGAAGAGGCCGGAGGAAGTGGCGGAAGCGGGAGGCGAGGGGGCATCCCGGCCTTCCGGAGAAGCTTTGGAGGCGGCACAGCCGGAAGGGGCATCCCGGACAGGGGCAGAAGCCCCGGCAGACCCGGCTGGGACCTGGGGCTGTTACGTCCTGGTGGAGGACACGCTGCAGGCCTTAAAGGACATCGCCGAAGCCTACAGGAAGAAGCTTTCCGTTAAAGTCATAGGCATCACCGGCAGCGTGGGCAAGACCAGCACCAAGGAGTTCATCGCGGCCGTGCTGGCGGAAAAGTACCGCGTCCTGAAGACGGAGGGCAATTTCAACAATGAGATCGGCGTGCCCCTGACCCTGCTGCGCATCCGCGGGGAGCATGAGCTGGCCGTGGTGGAGATGGGCATCAGCGACTTTGGGGAGATGCACCGCCTGAGCAAGATGGCCCGGCCGGACGTCTGCGTGATGACCAATATCGGCCAGAGCCATCTGAATAACCTAAAGGACAGGGACGGGATCCTCCGGGCCAAATCGGAAATTTTCGACTACATGGCCGTAGATGGAGAAATCTGCTTAAACGGCGAGGACGACAAACTCAGCGCCCTGAGGGAGATTGGAGGGCATAAGCCCCATTTCTTCGGCCTGGGCAGCAGCCCGGTCCAGGAGGTGGCGGCTGTGGACATCCGGGGGAAGGGGCTTTGGGGCAGCGACGCCACGCTGGTGATGGCTCCGGCAGGGACCGCCCGGGAGGACAGGGAACAGGATGGGATGCCGGACATGGACTGCGCGGAGATTGTTGCGGCGGCGCTGGAGGGCGATTGGCCCGGGTATCGCAGGCTTGCCGTGCATGTCCCCCAGCCCGGCAGACATATGGTGCTGAACGCCGCGGCCGCGGCCTGCGTGGCAGGGCTGTTTGGCCTGAGCGACGGCCAGATTGCCGCAGGGATAGGCAAGGTGGCCTCCGTCAGCGGGCGCACCAATATCATCAGCACTCCCCATTATACCATCATCGACGACTGCTACAATGCCAACCCGGCCTCCGTGAAAGCGGCGATCGACCTGCTGGCCATGGCGGATACCCGGAAGGTGGCGATTCTGGGCGATATGCTGAACCTGGGGGAGAACTCCCATGCCTATCACGCGGAGATAGGAAGCTACGCCGCGGAGGCGGGGATTGACTGTATCTACTGCGTGGGCGAGGAGTCCCGGTACATGTATGAGGCAGCCTGCGGGGGGCTGTCTGGTGTGCCGGGTCCGGAGGCGGGCTTGTCGGGTATGCCGGATGCGGAGGCGGGTTTGTCTGCGGCGCCGGGTCCGAAGGCGGGCTTGTCTGGTGTGCCGGATGGGGAGGTGCGCTTGTCCGGTGTATCGTGTGCGGAAGAACGCTTGTCTGGTGTATTGTGCCCGGAAGCCAGCGCGTCCGATGTGCCGAATCTGGAGGCGAGCTTGTCCGGTGTGCCGAATCCGGAAGCCACCGCGTCCGCGCATCCCCTGGCCCCATCCCCCCGCCACGTCCTGCACTATCCAGACAGGAACGCGTTGCTCCGGGCTTTGGCTGCGGAGAGGGAAGAGCTGCTCCCGGAGGGCGGCACCATACTGATCAAGGCCTCCCACGACTGCGGCTTTGCGGACATCCTGGCGTATCTACAGGAACTGGACTGAGCCGCCGCGGAACCGGGCGCCCAGTCAATATTAGGAAAATCTTAATCCAAATTCAGAGATATTGTTGTAGAATAGCCTTGGGCGTTTCTTTTTGCGTCAGAGGCAGAGCAGCGTCCACGCCTGCCTTAGCGGCCATGGACGAGAAAAGACGGAAAAGAGGTAACCGATGAGCGAAGTCATATTAGTGGCGGACGACGAGAAGGAGATTGCCGACCTGGTGGCCCTGTACCTGGAGAACGAGGGCTACCGGGCGGTCAAATGCTATGACGGGACACAGGCCATGGACATCGTGGAAAAGGAGCGGCTGGACCTGGCCATCCTGGACATCATGCTGCCGGGTGCAAGCGGCCTGGACATCTGCCGCAGGATCAGGGAGCGCCACAACTACCCCATCATCATGCTGACAGCCAAGGGGGAGGAGACGGACAAGATTACGGGCCTCACCATGGGCGCGGACGACTACATGACCAAGCCCTTCCTGCCGTTGGAGCTGGTGGCCCGGGTGAAGGCCCAGCTGCGCCGGTACAAACGGTACAACACGGGCCTGCAGCAGGATGACGTCCTGGAGATATCCGGCCTTTCCCTGAACGTGAAGACCCATGAATGTTTCCTGAACGAGAAGCTTCTGAACCTGACTCCCACGGAGTTCTCCATCCTCCGTATCCTGTGCCAGCGGAAGGGCCAGGTGGTCAGCGCCGAGGAGCTGTTCCACCTCATCTGGGAGGACGAGTATTACACCAAGAACAACAATACCATCACGGTGCACATAAGGCATCTGCGGGAAAAGATGGGCGATTCCTTCGAACATCCGAAATACATCAAGACGGTCTGGGGGTGCGGATACAAAATTGAGGGCTAGTCATAAGCTGAAACGTTTTCTGGCCACTTGCTCCATCCTTGCGGGAGGCCTTGTTCTCTGCATGATCCTGTATCAATTTTTGGATCGGATCCTCAATGGGGTCATGAGGGAATGGATTGAACGGAACTTCATCTACACAGAGTGGATCCCCCTGGGGGACGCTGCCGTGGACGGCTATTATATCCAGACCGTGAACTGGTGGAACCTGAAGAGGAAGCTCTTTACCGGGCTGCTTATCCTGGTGGCTGCGGTGGTGGTGCTGGTGCGGACAGTGTCCATCCTGTATGCCTCCAGGCAGGTGAAAGCGGCCATGCGCAGCGCGGGCCGGATGATAGAAGATTACATGCGCCACGACAGGGAGGCGCTGGAGGTGTTCCCCCAGGGCTATGAGGAGATTTCCGTGCGGATCGTGGAGATTAAGGCCGACATGCAGCGCAAGGAGCAGATGCTGCGGGAGGAGGCCAGCCGGAAGAACGACCTGATCACCTACCTCGCCCATGATTTGAAGACACCATTGACTTCTGTCATCGGATACTTGAGCCTGATGGACGAAGCCCCGGACATGCCCGCCTCCCAGAGGGCGAAATATGTCCACATCACTCTGGACAAGGCCCTGCGGCTGGAGAAGCTGATTAACGAATTCTTCGAGATTACCCGCTACAACCTCCAGACGATTGCCCTGGAGAAGGAGACCGTGAACCTGTCCTTCATGCTGGAACAGATGACGGACGAGTTCTACCCGCTCTTAAGCGACCATGGGAATACCATCCGCCTGGAGGTGGAGCCGGACGCCTCGGGCGGCCCCCTGACCCTCTATGCGGACGGGGAGAAGCTGGCCAGGGTGTTCAACAATATCCTGAAGAACGCCATCGCCTACAGCTACCCCGGCACGGCCATCGCAGTGGAATGCCGGACAGTGGGGGACTTTGTGAGGATAGAGGTGTCTAACCGGGGCAGGACGATTCCTCCGCACAAGCTGGAGGCCATCTTCGAGAAATTCTTCCGGTTGGACGACGCCCGGGCCACCAACACCGGCGGGGCCGGGCTGGGGCTGGCCATCGCAAAGGAGATTGTGACCCTCCACGACGGCAGCATCACGGCCGCCAGCGAGGATGAGGTGACCAGTTTCCTTGTAGAGCTGCCTCTTCCGGCGAAGACCATCACTGCTTCGCGGAGAGCGCCGGGAAATACTCTCCCTTCAGCTCAAAGTACCGCTTTGAAATGAGGCCGCTGACATGCGCGCCTATGTTCTTTTTTTCGTTTCGATCCATGTCCTTCATATAGATGGCGGGCTGGAACTCAAGGATTACGGTGGTGCGCCTGATCCAGGGCAGATGGTCTTCAAAGACATCGGCCGCGTTCACGATGACCATGGGCACCACCGGTACGCCGCCTTTCTCCGCTATCTTGAAGCTTCCCTCCCGGAAGGGCAGGAAGGTATCGTTCACCTTGTTGCGGGTCCCCTCCGGGAAGATGCACAGGGACACGCCCCGCTTTACCTCCTCCACACCTGCCAGTATGGTCTTCAGGCCCTCTTTGATGTTGTCCCTGTCCAGGAACAGGCAGTGGATGTTCCGCATCCAACTGTTCAGCAGAGGATAGCGCAGCATCTCCTTTTTTGCCACATAGCCCGTGATCCCGGGGAAATGGGAATACGTGAGCACGATGTCGAAATAGCTGCGATGGTTTCCCACGAAGAGGGCGGCGCTGTCTGAGGGGATGTTCTCCTTCCCTCTGACGATGAGTCTGGTGCCCGCCAGCCAGGCGATGCAGCGGAAGCCCCAGCCCACCAATGCCTTGGCGATTCTGTCTTTGCGGGCCGGATTGCGCTTTCCCGTCAGCCATTCCACCGCCAGCATGGGGATGGACAGTACCAAGAACAGGAGCAAAAAGAGTGCCACTAAAACGAGTCGTATCATAATATCAGCCTTTCCTGTAGATGATAAGAGATCCTCTCTATTCTAGCATAGAAATCCACGGCTGTACATAAAATAGAAGAAAATAGAAAAAAGTTTGTGAGGTCTATCATTGAAGAAGACAGGATTGTGCATACTGCTGATTGCCTGCATGCTGTTCGTTTCCGGCTGTACGCTGACGAGCCAGGAGAAGATCAAGCTCCGTGACCTGGATTTCACTGTGCTCAGCCAGGAGATGATACCGGAGCAGCTCCTGCCCATTCTGGAGGAGAAAAAGTCGGCTCCCTTCCAGATTACCTACACGGACAACGCGAATCTGTACATATGCGTGGGATACGGGGAACAGGAGACCGGGGGCTACAGCATCGCGGTGGATGAACTGTACCTGACTGATGACGAGATAGTAATCGACACGGGCCTGCTGGGGCCGGATCCCTCCGAGAAGGAGAACCCCCAGCCCTCTTACCCCTACATTGTAGTCAAGACGGAGTACCTGGAGCAGACGGTGGCTTTCGAATAGGGTGAGTTGACCGTGGAAAGTCGTTATAAATAATGAAAAAGTTCGCCTTACTGGCATGTAAGGCGAACTTTTTTATCGTTTCTATCATTTTATACCCAATGTGTGGGTAGTGCAAGTCTAAATTTATTTTTGTCAATATTTGCTAATTTCGATTATTTTTTCCCTGATTTTTCATATGTTTCGCAGAGGGATTTTGGCTGAATTACCATATTTGGCAGTTGGCCCTGATTTTTGCGCCGCTTTTCGAAGGGAGGCTCGTGGACTGAAAGAGGACCGAAAAGTTCGCCTTACATGCCAGTTAGGCGAACTATGCGATATCTACGGCAGGTGCCATAAGCCGTTTGCAGGGACTGACGTGATGATTTGGCCGCCTTGCCCGGAAACAGGACGAGGCGGCGGATATGGAGTGGGAAATGCCAGAGACGACCGGAACGAGATGCTGTAGCAAGCGGGAGCGGCTCCCTGTAGCCGGGCCATACACCGGAAGGCAGGAGCGGCCTTCCGGAGCCAAGTATTATGAGCGGATGCGGGAGCTGGGGTGCTTCACCCTGCAGGATGTCACGGACATGGTGGGGGAGCGGTCGGCGGTGGCCTATCTGGTGAACGACTACCAGAGGAAGGGCTACATCGACAGGATACACCGCAACCTGTACACGGTGATGGACGTGGAGACGGGGGAGCCTATGCTGAACCGGTACCAGATTGGCAGCAGGCTGTTCCCGGATGCGTACATCGCCTTGGGCAGCGCTTTCGAGGCGTGGGGGTATGCGCCGAGGGTGGGGAACGAGGTCTTCGTGGCCACGGGGACGCGGTTCACGGACTTCCGGTATAACGGGGTGTTCTACCGCAGAGTGCATCCGAAGACCGGGGCCGATAAGTCATGGGTGGGCGGAAGCCTTGTGGCCGGCCTGGAGCAGACGGTGGTGGACAGCCTGCACAGCTTCTCGGGGGAGGCCGGGCTGGAGGACGTGGTGGAGTGCATCATGAGGCTGCCGGGGCTGGACGCGGACAGACTGCTCCAGTGCCTGGAGAGGTATGGGAACGGGTATCTGTACCAGAAGTGCGGGTATGTGCTGGAGCAGCTGCAGAGTTACGTGGGGCTGCCGGAGAGGTTTTACAGGGAGTGCAGGGAGCATTGCGCCAGTACGGTGCGGTATATGGTGAAGGGGGCGGATGGGCTTATCTATCATCGGGATTGGGGAGTTTATGCGCCGTATTTGAAAGGCGAAAGGGAATGAAATGCTTGTCCCCTAAAAGGGAAAATACAATTATCGAAGAAGTGAACGGCAAACAGGTTCGCGTGTTGGAGCAGCACGGGAGACATCTCAAGTATTCTACAGAGAAGCGCCATATTTTTATTATAGGTTCGAAGGGGATACCGGCACAATACGGCGGGTTTGAGACATTCGTAGAGAAGCTGACGGAGCGCAGGGTATCAGATCGGATTCGCTATCATGTGGCATGTATGGGCAGGAATGATGGACGGTATGAGTACAACGGAGCGAAATGCTTTTATGTAAATGTGCCACAAATCGGTGCGGCGAAGGCTGTCTATTATGACATTGCCGCTCTGGGACACTGCATCAGTTACTGTAGGGCGCGTCCGGCAATCAAGCGTCCGGTATTCTATGTGCTTGCTTGCCGGATTGGGCCTTTTGCGCGTCATTTCAAGAAGAAGATAGAGAGGCTGGGCGGTGTGCTGTATGTCAACCCAGATGGACATGAGTGGAAACGGAAGAAGTGGAATGCGGCAATCCGAAGATACTGGAAGCTGTCGGAAAGGCTTATGGTCAAGCACGCCGATTTGCTCGTCTGTGATTCCAAGAACATCGAGGCATATATCAGGAAGGAATATGCAAGTTACCATCCAAAGACTATATATATTGCCTATGGATCGGATACTGAGCCTAGTGTATTAAGGGATAATGATAGAAGGTATGTCGGATGGCTGGAGGAAAATAGTCTGGATAAAAAAGGGTACTATCTGATAGTGGGGCGGTTCGTTCCGGAGAACTCTTTCGAAACGATGATTCGGGAGTTCATGGGGAGCAGCAGCCGGAAAAAACTGGTAATAGTCACTACAGCCAACGATAGTTTTCTGGAAATTTTGGAAACAAAACTTCGGTTCAGGAGTGATGGGCGGATTAGATTCGTAGGCACCGTCTATGACCAGGAATTGCTTAAGAAAATTCGGGAAGGAGCCTATGGATATCTTCATGGGCATACAGTGGGAGGGACGAACCCTTCTCTGTTAGAAGCCTTAGGGAGCACTGAGCTGAATCTTCTGGTGAATGTGGGATTCAACCGGGAGGTGGCAGGAGAAGCTGCCCTCTATTGGGAAGACCAGAAAGGGAGCCTTGCAGAACTGATAGACAGGGCTGACAGGCTGGAGGCCAGAACCATATCATCGCTGGGAAAGAAGGCGAAGGAACGTATCAGAATGGCCTACAGCTGGGGGGACATTGTGGAGAGGTATGAGCGCCTATTCGAAGAACGGCTAAGTGCAGAGTGATACAGGAAGGCGTTGGGGTATTGCCGGATGAAGATACTGATGATACATAATTTCCACAGGAAGGGTTCAGCCAGCGGAGATGACCAGGTATACAAAAATGAAGCGGCGCTTCTGGAGGCTCATGGGAATAAAGTGATACGGTATACCGCATCAAATGATGTATTCGATGAGGCAGGAGCATTGAAGAAGATGATTTTCACGGTGGAGATGCTATGGTCCTTTCGGTGCTACAGGGATGTAAAGCGGCTCATAAGGAAAGAAAGGCCGGATATCGTACATGTCCATACGTTTTTCCCATTGATTTCGCCATCCGTCCTGTATGCGGCTAAGCGGGCCGGATGTAGTGTGGCGGCAACTCTCCATGACACCAGGTTCATATGCCCGTGTGCTACCTCCCTGAGAGGGATGGAATTGTGTAATGACTGCGGTGATGGGCATTATCTTAGGATGTGCCGCTACAAGTGCTTTAAGGGGTCAAAGATACAGAGCCTGATTGTGGCTGTGATATTTAAGTATCACAGGATAAGGAAAAGCTTCTATCGACAAATTGATAAGTATATCTGCCTGAATGACAGTCAGATAGATCTCTTGCGCGGCATCGGTTTTGACCGGGAAAAAATTGAAAAAAAATATAATTATGTACCGGATAAAGGAACAGAAATCGGCCTGGTGAAGCGAGATGCCTTGCCGGAACGCTATGCAGTGTACTATGGACGGATAGGGGAGGAAAAAGGAATCAGACTGCTCATGGAGATGTGGGAGAAGATTCCGGATATCCCGCTGGTGGTGATGGGAAGTGGCCCTATGGAGCAGGAGTTTTGTGACTGGGCCGATACGAAAGGGCATGTACACTATTTGGGATATGTACAGCACGAGGAATGTATTTCCATTGTGAAAGCCGGGATGTTCGTGGTGTTTCCCTCTGTCTGGTATGAGGGATGTTCAATGGTGGAAATCGAGGCTCAGAGTCTGGGAATTCCATTGATTGCCACAGATTTGGGTTTCTCTACGGAAGCGATTGAGGATGGCGTGAATGGATATAGGATTCCTGTGGGAGATATAGATGGGTTTGTGGAGAAAATAAGAGTTTTGTGGATGTCTCCTGATTTGTGTAGAAAGATGGGAAGGAATGCCAGGCAGGACTATGAGGCGAAGTATTTGGCGGAGGATAATTATCGGCAACTGATGAGGATATATGATGATTTAGTCAGGGATAGCTGTATGTAGGTTATGGAGGTATTTCCATGCATGAAAGGATATCTCGATGGGATAGAGTGCGGATTCTGTGGGATATAGGGAGGAAAGTCATTCGGGGGGGCATATTGCGCTTATTCCTGAGGGATGTGAAGGGATTGTTCCTGGTGGGGAAGCATGTGAGGATAACCCATGGTAGGCATATCAGCTGTGGAAAGATGGTCAAGTTCGAGGACTATTCGGAAATACATGGATTATGTGCAGATGGCTTGATATTCGGTGATTATGTCACTGTCAGCAGAGGGGTGATGATTCGTCCGTCCAGCTACTATGGCAAGGATTATGGCGCCGGACTTGTGATGGGGGAGCACTCATCCATCGGGCCGTATGGGTATGTAGGCTGTTCTGGAAAGATTGTTATCGGAAAGAATGTGATGTTCGGGCCGAGGTGCAATCTGTTTGCTGAGAACCATGTTTTTTATGACATAGAGGCCACAATAAAAAGCCAGGGTGTCAACAGAAGGGGGATAGTTATAGAAGATGACTGTTGGATTGGAGCGAACTGCATTATACTTGACGGAGTCAGGATTGGCAGAGGTTCAGTCATTGGCGCGGGGACTTTGGTCAATAAGGATGTTCCGCCAGGAAGTGTTATGGTAGATAAGCGATGCAGATGCGTCAAAGAACGTTAGGAGAATGAGGGCAGAAAGGGAACACGATGAGGGAAACCAGATATTTGTAGAACCATGGAAGGGTCGGCTAATGGTGTATCAGGATAATATAAGAATGAGGATGAATATAGGCAGAACTTTATTTGTGGCGGGATTGTTTTTGATAGGAATCTCAAAGCTTTGGAGGTTTCAGGGAGCTCAGGATAAGGTTTTCTTGGCTACAGGATTATGTTTTTTGATGCTAAAGATAGCGATAGAAAAGAATTATACAAAAAATCAGATAACATGCTTTTTCGGGGCATTTTCTATGGGTGCGCTGATATTTATGAAGACAGGAGAGTTGAATCCATTTTCCCTTTTTATCATCGTTTTTTCTATGAAAGGGATAGAAATTAAAAAAGTTTTAAGGGAAGTTCTGGCATTGAATCTGGCATTCTTTGTGGGGACTATCACATTGTGCAAAATGGGATTCATCTATGATGATATATACTTTTTTTCCCGTCCAGGCCAGATATTGGCCAGGCATAGCTACGGGCTAGGTCATCCCAATCAGGTATTCCTCCGCATCCTGGTTATCGGTATGATTGTCGTAGGCTGCCTTAGGGAAAGGCATCACAAAGCGAAAATGGTCATGACTTTCGTTGTCTCGGTGCTTTTTTATAAGACGACAAACTCACGTTCTGGCTTCCTGTGCATTCTTCTTTTCCTGGCAGCTGTATGTATGCTGGATATGTGCGGGGGCAAGAAGCGGAAGGTAATTACAGCCTGCATGTTCGTGTTATATGCTTTTATGGCGGTTCTGCCTATTGTATTTCTGTTCTGGGACAGCAGAATTATACAAAGGATAGACCAAATGATTACAGGGCGTATCTTTTTGGCAAAGAAATTTCTTGCATCATATTCACTATCAGCTCTGGGCGTGGATAAGGGGATTTCAGAGAGTTTTGTCATAGATAATTCATATATGTACATCCTGATTCATTATGGGATAATTTTCTACGCCATATATGTAATTGCCATCGGATGCCTGCTCTATACTATGTATAAAAAGAAAATGGCATACGAGATGGCGGTGGTATTTATGCTGCATGTATATGCTTTTGTTGAGTGCATTCTAATCAATCCCATATTCAACATTTCCGTCTTGTTTGCTGGAGCGTTCTTGATGAACCCCATAGAGTCTATAAAGGATGGTGAAGACATTGGAGCTTTTATCTGTCATAATGCCTGTCCATAATGCAGTTGACAGCGTTTCTGTCATGCTCGACAGTGTGTTGAAACAGGCCTATCCGAATTTCGAATTGATTGTCGTTGATGATGGCAGCAGCGATGGAACAGCAAAGGTCATAGAGAAGTATCGTGCTTCAGATAAGCGAATACGATTGGTGTCCAAGTCCCAAAATGAAGGTGTCTCGGCTGCCAGGAACACAGGCTTGGAGCTTGCGGAAGGGGACTATATTACATTTGTGGACGCTGACGATAGAATTGACGCTGCTATGTATAGGAAGCTGATTCAGGCCATTGAAGAACATGGATGTGATATGGCTATGTGCAGAATCCTATATGAATATAGCAATACAGGTATCCGGGAAGAGGAAGTACTACAGATAAGAGAGGGCGTTTTGACGGATGTTGAATATCAGAAAATGGTCAATGGACTTGTAGATATGGATCAGTACTTTTTTGGAGGAATTGTCAGATATGTTTTCAGAAAAGAAGTGTTGGAAGAACATAGATTCGATGTTCAGATATCCTATCGCGAGGATTTAGTCTTTTTGGTGGAACTGATGGCTGCCAGAAGAAAGATTTATTATGGAGATTTTGTCGGTTATCATTACGTGAGGAGTTCAGGATCCGCTGTTGAACGATATAAGGAAAATCTGTTTGAGGAACTGATATATGTCAATGGAAGGATTTTCAGGGATGCCGAAGGAAAAGATTTACCGCAGCGGGACAGGCTGTATGCTATGGGAGTCTTGGAGGCGGTGTCACTTTCAATCTCTAATCTGTATCGAGGAGACGCGCCGAATAGGACGTTCAGAGAATATGTCCGGCAGATCAGGGGATTTTTGCATGTGATTGATTCGATTCGAAATATAAAGCCAGGTGATTGTAAGGTAAAATATAAACCGCTGCTATTCCTGACAAGAGTAAAGGCATATTGGATGATACATATGCTTTATCGATGGAAGGAGGGCAACAGGCAGAAAAAGCTGCACAGATGATATAAGAGACAGCAACACGTAGGAGGGCGGGAAATGGAAGAGGTTCATAAAAATTGCGTCAGTGTGGTCGTTGCGATATACAATATGTCGCCATATTTAGACAGGTGCATCCAGAGCCTTCTGTGCCAGACTTACGAGAATCTGGAAATATTGTTAATCAATGATGGATCTACGGATGACAGCAGGGATATCTGCGAGAGATATCAAAAGCTGGATTCACGCGTCACATTATTTGATAAAGAGAACGGCGGATTGTCGGACGCAAGAAATTTTGGGATAGAGCAGTCTAAAGGAGAGTATCTGGCATTTGTGGATGCGGATGACTGGATTGAAGAGGATTTTATTCAAAAGCTCATAGGACAGCTGGAAAATGATGGGGCAGATATAGCTTGTGTAGGGTTTGACTATGTATATGGCGACAAACAGGAAATACCAGTTCGGGCAATGAAGTCTGTAAAAATGAACCAGGAGCAGTGCATGGGACAGCTGTGTAGGAATAAATGGTTTACAAGCCATGTCTGGAATAAACTATATCGGAAGAAGGTATTTGAGCATGTAAGGTTCCCGTATGGTGACAATTATGAAGATATCGCAATCATGCACGAGCTGATTATGCGGGCGGATATCATTGCATGCTCAGACGAAATCCTGTACCATTATTTCATGCGTCAGGAATCCATCATCCACTTAAAATCGGCAAAGAATGAAATGGACAATTTCCGGGCTTATTTAAAGCGGTTCCGGGCAGTGAACGATTGGAGATGGAAGCGGAATGCTCTGAAGTGCTGCGCATGGGCTGCTTATCAGATTTTGTTTTTATCAGAAAACAAATTCGGGAAGACGGAATACCGGGAAGTACTCTGCTTTTGGAAGGACAATTCGACAATCAGATTTTTAGGGATAAAGTATGGTTTGATGTATACATTTCCCAGAATTTATAAACGGTGTCTATGCCGATGAGTGCTGTGAATATAAAGGTTGAACAGGGACATAAGATGGAAAAAAAGAAGGTCGGAATAGTTACTTTTCATATGGCAGAAAACTTTGGTTCTGTACTACAAGCATTTGCTTTAGAACATTTTTTGATTCATATGGGCTGTGAGCCGGAAATCGTGAACTGTATATTAAAATCTGATATGGAGCAGTACAGGCTTTTTAGGATTAATCTCTATTGTAAGAGGCCTAGAGCATTGGCGGCAGATATTCTATATTTTTATAGAAACCTTAAGAGAAAGAAGAGGTTTGCAGAATTCAGAAAAAGGCACTTAATTATTTCTGGCGATATGTATTGTGCAGGAAGAGATGAATTGAGCGGGTTAAATCTTAAATATGACGCTTTTATATGCGGAAGCGATCAGATATGGAATATAAATTGTACCAATAGGTTCGTATCGGAGTTTTTTCTGTCATTCGCAGAAAATCAAAAGAAGAAGATTGCCTATGCACCCAGCATGCCCAGCGCGGTGCCCTCAGTCTACCACAAAGACATCAAAGAAGCGATAGAGAGGCTTGACTTTGTCTCGGTAAGAGAAAAAAATACGATACAATACCTTAATGGTGAAATCGGTATTAAGAAAGAAATACTCCATGCAGCAGACCCGACGCTATTGATAGACTCTGATGTCTATATCAGGGAATTTGGTTTAAAAAAATGTAATACAAAATACATATTTGTTTATGCTTTAGAAGACGGAAAGCAGTCGATACGACAAATTGCTGACCTCGCTTTAAAGGTTTCTGAAAAAGAGGGATTAAAAATAAAATATATATATAACCGTACCATAAAAAAGCTGAAGAAAGCTGAGTATATGTTGGGGATTGGTCCGATTGGATTCCTGGATTTGATTTACAATGCCTCTTATGTGATAACAAATTCATTTCACGCGGTGGTATTTTCGATTCATTTTCAGGTTCCGTTTTGCTCCCTTAAAAGGGAGGGCTCCCAATTAAGGGTGACAGAGCTACTCGAAAATCTAGGGTTGCAGGATAATCTCTATTCAGAGGGGGACTATGAGTGGATGGCTTCTAAAGCTGACTTTATTGTAAAAGAGAAAGCAGAGAGGATGATTCGTGCATCGAAGAAGTATCTATATAGCAGTTTAGACGTAGAATAGACTGTTTAAGGAGACACTGGAGAGACATAGGGAATGGATGAACATAAACGCTTATTCAAGAATACGGGTGTAATAGCCATTGGGAACATGGGCACTAAACTGGTTTCGTTTCTGCTGTTGCCGTTTTATACAGCGCTTTTGACTACATCAGAGTACGGAATTATAGATTACATGATAAGCATTGCTTTATTTTGCGTTCCATTTGTCTCTTTATTGATGGATGAATCCATATTCCGTTTTCTGATTGACTGTAAGGGAGAGGATGATAGGAAAAAGGTCATAACGACATCGATAGTGATTGTTATAGCTGGAATGCTTCTTTTTTGTGTCATAGGCATTCCTGTTATGATGGTATTGAATTACGAATTTACGGGATATACGACAATATATATTTTGTTAAATGCATTTTTTGGAATATTAAGTGCGTTGCTAAGAGGAACTGGAAGAACGGATTTATTTTCACTATTTAATTTCTTGCTGGGGACTATTCAGATATTCCTGAATGTTTTTTTGATTGCATTTTTGCGATTAGGATTGACAGGAATGTTGCTTTCTTCCGTTTTGGGACAGGGGTTAGTGTCGATTTGCATTATGTTTAAAGTCCGAATCTGGAACTTGCTTGATGTGAGATTCATTGATGCCAGATTGGCCAAGGAGATGTTTTTATATTCGTTGCCACTCATTCCCAATAAAGTATCCTGGACGGTAATCAATCTATCGGATCGTATAATCATTATGAATGTACTTGGAAGCAGTGAAGCAGGATTGTATGCGGTGGCTTATAAATTTCCGAATTTGATGGATACAGTATATGGCTTTTTTTATCAGTCTTGGAAGGAAAGTTCTGCCAGAGTGCTGGGGAATTCTGGGCAGGAAACCTTTTATAATTCAGTTTATGGATATTTAAAGAATTTTCTGTACAGCATTGTGCTGGGGATGATTGCGTTCCTTCCATTAGTGTTCAGATATATTATAAACAAAGCCTATAGCGAAGCGCTCTGCTATATCCCATTGTTGTTGCTGGCCACATATTTTTCGAACTTATCCGGGTTCTATGGAGGGATATTCACTGCTCACAAGGATACGAGGATTATGGGAATCACTACGATAGTTGCGGCGGTAGTGAATCTTATAGTACACTTTTCTCTAATTTTTTTTGTAGGCATGTATGCGGCAGCGATATCGACATTGGCAGCGAATTTTATTGTATATGTTTACAGGAGAGTCAAGTCGGAAAAATATGTACATCTAAAGGAGCGCTGGTGTGAAAAGATTATCTCAATAGGGGCAACGTTTGGAGTAGTATTCATGTATTATAGGAATCAAATGCCCATGACGGTCATTTCCTGTATCATTTCAGTTGTCTATGCTATTGTCATGAACCGTCGATTGCTTTCAGCTTTAGCCAGAAATGCAAGAGGAAGGAAAAGATAAGATGAAAGAATCAGTATGTGGCGCGGGACAATGCACGGGGTGCATGGCCTGTATAGCAAAATGTCCAAAGTCTGCCATAACAATCGAAGATTCCCTGGACTCATATACTGCAAGGATTGATGGAGACAGATGCATCAATTGCGGTGTGTGCGAGGATGTCTGCCAAATAAAAAGGCCTATTGCATTCAAAGAGGCATTTTTTTGGAAACAGGGATGGGCTGCAAAGATGGACATACGGGAGAATAGCTCGTCTGGTGGAGCAGCAGCGGCATTGATTCAGCAGTTCATTGAAGATGGAGGCGTAGTGTATAGCTGCGTATTCAGAAATGGATTGTTTGTATTTGATTGTGCCGATACCAGAGAAAAGGCACTTAAATTTGTGGGCTCTAAATATGTCAAGAGCAATCCGCAGATGGTATATAGAGAGATTCAAAACAAACTGGAAAATGGAATGTCGGTGCTGTTTTTAGGCTTACCCTGTCAGGTAGCTGGTCTGTTGCTGTTCGTCTCTGACAGATGGAAGGAGAAGCTATACACAATCGATTTGATATGCCATGGATCACCTTCTCCCAAACTGTTCGACCAATATATGAGAGAGCATGGAGTGGATATTTCGGAAATCGAGGACATCAGATTCAGAAAAAAAGATGACTTCCGTTTATGGGATAATGGATACATACCAATAACATCACCAGACATATTTAACAGATATCTTCACTCGTTTCTGCAATGCATTGTATTTACTGAAAATTGCTATTCCTGTAAGTTTGCAAGGCGGGAAAGGATTTCAGATATCACGCTTGGCGATTCGTGGGGGTCTGAATTATCCGAGGAAGAACGTAAGAAAGGAATCTCTCTCATTATCGTATCTACGGTAAAAGGGCATAAAATTGTCGAAAAGACAGATGTAATCTTGTTTGATGTGAATCAAGTGAGAGCAATGAAGGCAAATCCACAATTAGTGGAACCAGCAAAAAAAACAGAAAAAAGAAGCATTTTCTTTGAGAGTATAAAGAAAGGAAAAAGGTATGACAGAGCGGTTTTTGATTGCTATCCCAAACTGTGCTTAAAACAGGATTTGAAATATATTTTGGCGAGATTCCATGTTTTGCGGGGGGTAACAGAATAGACTATTTTCTGTCTTATAGATATGTAAACGAGAAAATGGATGAAAGCAGTCGGGAGATTTAACATATGGCGGAAAAAATTATTTCCAGGTATAAAGCAATCTGGTTCTGTGCATGTTTGTGGGGCTTATCTGCTCATGGGATGGCAATGTTCAATAAGTATTCTTTTCATGACGATGCAAGCCTTTTTTTGGTGGGCGGGACGTATTCCTCGGGGAGGTGGATGTTGGGTATTTTAGATGAAGGGGTAAGAATGCTTACAGGAAGTGCACATTATAGTGTGCCTTTGTTCAATGGAGTCCTGGTTGTTGTGTTTATTGCATTGTCGAGCATGCTGATTTCGAATCTTTTTGAGATAGAAAGCGGACTATTACAAGCAGCACTGACAGGCGTTATGATTACTTTTCCGGTAGTTACGGGCTTATTTGGATATATATTTACAGCACCATATTATTTTTTTGGAACATTGATGGGGATAGGGGGGTTTGGCTTTGTGGGAGATTTCGGAAGTGGCATGCTTATTTGGCAGGAATTATTTTGATGGCCTGTTCGATAGGGATTTATCAGGCAAACTTACCCGTCTGTGTAAGCCTGATTCTGATACATATGATAAAAACGGTTGCGGAAAGACAAAATTTTAATGGAAAGAACTTACTGATGTACTATTTTGTATGTGCAACTGCATGTATAGGTTCTTTGGTTGTATATTTGGGATTGAATAAGATTTTTTTGTGGATAAAGGATATTCGTTTGACGGATTACCAGGAAATAGGCGCTTATGGGCAGACATCATTCGGTGGTTATCTGGCTAGAATCAGATTTGCATATAAAGAGTTTTTCATGCCGCAGGATGGAATACGGAATATGTATCCATTTTCATTAGGCAAAATACATGACGTTATAGTTGCGGTTTATATGTTACTGACAATCTATCTTATTTTTAAAAAGATGAAGAAGAATCTGGCTTTGGGAATTCAGGTATTTGTGCTGGCAATACTTATTCCTCTTGCAGTAAATTTCATATATTTCATGTGCAGCGTATCTACGATACATTCATTGATGATGTATGGGCAAGTATTTATCTATGTGTATATTATCTGGATTCTTAGCGATATGATGAAGGAGAAAAACATCAGGATGTGTGGATGCATAGTTAATGCAACAGTAATTATGCTTTTTGTGTTGTGCCTAGGATATTGCAGATTTGATAATATATGCTACTTGAAAGCGGAATATCTGCAGGAACAGACAAAAGGCTACTATAGCACTCTGATTACACAGATAAAAGGTGTAGAAGGATATACAGATGAGGCAAAGGTTGTGTTTATCAATGAATTTGAAAAAGAGGATAAGACATTATCTGATATTCCGCAGTTTGATGAAATTCAGATTTTGCCCTATGATACACGGAACTGGATTAATGACTATGCATGGCGGACGACCATGAAAATGTGGTGTGGCTTTGATCCGGAAACAGTGGATTCATCTATTTATGGACAGTTGCCGGAAGTCGTGGAGATGCCCAGTTACCCGGATGCCGGATCGATAAAAATGGTAGACGGAGTAGTGGTGGTAAAGTTTTAGGAGGCATAATTCTTTTTGAGGGATAGATGTAATTCAGGAATAATTGGTGTTGTGGAGAGGATGATGGGGGAAAAAGCAAGAAAATGGCTTGGTATATCGGGCAGGGTGATAATCATATTGTTCGATATCTACTACATGCTTGGAGGATCGTTCCTGCGGACTATTTTTCCCTATAGGAAGGGGCTGGTTTATCTCGCCGTCCTGATTTTTGGAGTTAACTTCTCAGTGCGGCATATCTGTAAAAAACATAGCAGACAGGAAACGGCGTGGATGATTTTTCTGCTGGGTGCTGGTGTTTTATGTGCATATGTCACAGGTGAGTTCACTCTGATGATATCGGCAATCTGTATCCTGGGCGCTGTGGGCATGGATAAAGTCATGCTGTTTCGGGATTTGCTTTTTGAGAAGACAGGTTTTCTTGCGGTCAGCATCATTTTTTCCACAGCGGGAATCATACCTACTGTCAGTGGGAGCTATGAGAGACTATATAGCTTTTTTGGAAACGGAATGGTATATCGTAGGTCGCTTGGATTCTCGAATTATAATATATTAGGACTTGTCGTATTTGAACTGATTGTCTTATATATCCTCTATGTGTGGCAGAAACAGGGGAGAAGTCTGTTGGGGGGGCAGTACAGCGTTCTATTCGGCATAGCTTTTTGTGCATATGTTGTCAGCGGCTCAAGGACAGCATTCTTATGTGAACTACTGTTGCTGGCAGCCATGAAGTCCTGGGACAGGGGATGGATTAAGTGCGGGGGGCTGAAAGGCCTGATTATGACGGTCATGGTAGGGGGGAGTTTGTTTTTCTCAGAGGGCATCGTGCTTCTACATGACATGAAGCCGGAATGGTATCAGAGGCTGGACAACATATTGCAGGCTAGGCTGTTGTTTATCTACAGATATATGCTGAAATTTGACATAAGCTTCTGGGGGAACAATACAAAGGATTTGACGGATTTTTGGGGGAGGGAATCAGGGTTTGACTGGATTTCTCTGGACTGTGGATATGCGGTCATGATGATTAGGTATGGCGTGGCGTTGACTTTGCTGTTTGTGCTGATGCATGCTGTGTATCTATATAGTAGGAGATATAGTAGTGGTGCATATGTACTATGTGTTATGCTGGTTATGGGCATATATAATATTTCCGAGAATGTGCTGGTGTTCCCGACGATTAATTTCTCGCTGCTATATCTGGCGGATGTCGTTTGTTATGATTGCACAGGTTATGGGAACATGCGGAATGCTGTAAAAACAGACCAGACAGAGCGGGCGGCAGAGCCTCCTACAGCAGGTGGCAGGAGTTGAGAAGTTGAGGAAATACAGGCACCGGAATCACAGCACGAACAGCTCCTTCTGCGCCTCTATGCCTCCGGGAAATTTCGCGTTCAGGTTCCCGCCTACCTTGAGCGTCCACCAGTAGGGCACCCTGCGGTCCGTGCGCTGGAAGCTTGCCCAGGCCAGGCGGCGATTGAGACGAATTGCCCGCAGTAATCGGCTCTGTAAAATTCGCGCTGTTCTGTCTGGCAAAATATTCCCGTATGGCCTCTACGGTGGTATATGATCATTTAAATCTTTTATCAGAAAAATTCCAAGAAACCATTGACAACCACCCCCAAATATACTATCCTACCTTTAAAGCAATTTATCTAAAATCTGTTTCTTTCTGATGTCAAATGGCATTTCTGCCGTTTCTCACTGGAAAAAGCGCAACTGTAGACATGGAAGGATTGAAAAAGCGGCAGGGATGGGAAACCAGATTCCACAGTTCCCGGCCTCAAAATGAGGAGAGCACATGGGAGCGGAGAACAATGCGATGCTGCCCTATCTGGAGGACGACAAACGATTCGCCGACTTGTTCAACCAGCTGTACTTCAAGGGGCAGCAGGTGGTGGACGCGGGAGATCTGGCGGAGGCATCGGAAGTATATCATGTGCGAACCGGGAGCTGGACAGGGCGGGGAAGCGGGTCTACGCCAATGAGGGGGAACGGCTGAGCGAAGTGCGCAGAGAGGAGCGTTTTTCGCCTGTCTATACACTATGCCTGTACCATGGGGCGGAGGAGTGGGACGGCCCAAGGAGCCTGAAGGACATGATGGATTTTTGGGAAAACATGTCCGGGCATGTGGGCGATGGGGCATGGAAAGAGTGCTTTGCAGATTATCCCATGCGCCTCGTATGTGCCAATGAGCTTGTGGACTGCTCCGGCTTCCAGACATCGCTGCGGGAGCTGTTTATGATTCTGGCCTGCCGCAGGGACAAGGAACGGCTGAAGGAGCTGCAGTGTTCCCTGGAGAAGGCATGCAAAATAGCCGGTAAGACCGTGTCAGAGTACTGGCAGTCAGAGCAGATATGTGGGAAAAGATACTGCAAAAGGTAGGCTTGCCTACAAAGCAGGGACGCAAAAGCCCTAGAAAGCAGATGCTAAACCGAGAAAATGTTGAAAATCCCAGAATCTCCGACTAAATTCTGCTCTATTAGCACGCCTCCTCCAAAAGAGGACAGCCAGACAGCCCGCAAGCACTTTCAGGGTATTGTATTTCGTCAGAATGCCTGATACACTGTAAAAAATGAAGTGCCGGAAAAGAACCAGCTTTAAAAGAAACGAGGTGCCCAAATGAACGGTGTCAGGCCTTTTACGATAATGCTGAAAGATATGGAAGTCATGAAGGTAGATTTCGAGACGCTGCAATATGAAATCCTGAATGAGAAATACCTGCCCTATCCCGTCAGAGGGAAGCTGCGCAGGATGCCGGACCCCGGCAGCATAAAATCCTCCTATGACATGACGCAGTCCATGATAGCAGCCAGAAAGAACGAGGAAGCCATCGTCAGCTGGCTGGCTAACAGGGTATTGCTCTTAAGCCGTGCCAACGCGAAATGGATTTACAACCTGTTCCGCTTTGAGCAGACCGGGACTGATGAGCAGCGGGTCAGGATTGCCATGACCTGCAGGGCGGTGTCCGTATCGGATTCCTATTGGCTGAAGTTTGACGATGATGAGGAAATTACCTGGAGCAAAGTCGATGTGAAGCAGAATCCTTTGAACGAGATAGTGGCGCAGGTGGCCCTGCATGGAAAATCGCTCACCCTCCAGGGTTCCATGATCACGCCTGAACTGACCACCAACGGAGCCTATGCGAAGGCGTGGAGACGCCATCCGGACGGCAATCTGTGGCTCTATAAGCTGGGGGCGAATGGAAATACGGAGTCCAGGATAGAGGTTATGTGCTCCAATCTGCTGGACAAAATGAATGTGGAACATGTCCACTACGAGGCCGGGAAGGATGAAGACAAATATGTCTGCATGTGTCCCTGCATGACCACAGAGGCAAAAGCGATTCTGACAGGCATGGAGTTCATCTCCTACTGCAATGTAAACGGCATGAACCCGGAGGAGGAAATGTTCCGGATTGACCGGGAAAGCATCTACAAGATGTGGATCGTGGACTTCCTGATCAGCAACCGTGACAGACATGGACAGAACTGGGGCTTTTTCTATGATATGGATACCATGGAGATCCTGGGCTGCCATCCCCTGTTCGACCATAATAAGGCATTTGAAGGGGAATATATGAAGGACTTGGACGCGCCCTATCAGTTCGGCGAGATGACCATAAGGCAGGCAGCCCTGAAAGCCATGGGGGAAGTGGACTTCCGCTTTACGGCTCCTGTCGCCAGAGAAGACTTCATCACCGAAAGACAGTACCTCAGCTTTAAGAAAAGGGCAGGCTGCCTTGGGCTGAAGGTCGGGTGACGCGCCGCTGCTCTGGGAAGCCCGCATTTTTCCGCAAGCGGGGCCTCCCAGGTGGAACAGCCTGCCCCAGTCGGCCCCAGCCTGCCGTCCCTCTGTCCGGAATCACAGCTCGAACAGCGCCTTCTCGTAATCCCTGACATAATACCTGATATTTGTCCTTCCCTTCTGTATGACAGTGTGCCCTTCTTTTTCCAGCAGCTCCTTCTGCGCCTCTATGCCGCCGGGGAATTTCGCGTTCAGCTCCCCGCCTGCCTTGAGCGTCCGCCAGTAGGGCGTCCTGCGGTCCGTGCGCTGGAAGCTTGTCCAGGCGGCGATTGAGACGAATATGCCCGCAGTGATCGGCTCTGTAAAATCCGCGCCGCTCTGTCGGGCAAAATATTCCCGTATGGCCCCTACGGTCAGCAGCTTTCCGAAGGGCACGAGGCGCATTACCCTGTCATAGTCCATTGGCGGCGCGAAATACATCCTGTCCCCGCCGTATTTCAGGATGCTCTTCTCATCCGTTATAATCTGGATCTTGGGCATGTCCTTGCTGTCATTCAGCATCGCGTTGAAATCTTTTTTCTCTTCGTTTGCCATAATGCGCACCTCCTGAGGTAATAGCATAACCGAAAGAAGGGATGGATGCAATGAGGCAGTTTGAAAAAATCGGGATGTGACGAAAAATATTTTTCGCAAAAGAAGCTTTTGGGAAAAGCTGGAAACAGTGAAAATAGTTTTGACAAAAAAAGGCAATATGGTATAATACACATGTCGTTAATTGTTATCCAAAATAAAAATTTACGGGAGAGAGGGACATGAAGGGAAGGAAACATTGGTGGAAATGTGTTCTCGTGCTGCTGCTGTCGATTGCTTTGGTCGGCAGCAATGTGGACTACGCAATGCTGTCGGCATATGCGCAGGAAACGGACAGGGGGGGCAGTTCGAGCGATAGGCAGGAGCAGGAGGCGGCTTCAGAGGAGGATTCTGAATATATGGGAATCCGGCCTGTTCCGCTGGATTCGGTTGAAGCGGATCCGGAAGAGCCGGGTGATGCTGGCCTGGAAGAGCCGGGCATGGAAGATTCTGCTGCCGTGGACATTGCCGTTTCGGGCGAAAAGGATTCTGACGCCGCGGATGCAGTGAAGACCGATGAAGAGAAGCCGGACGGCGTAGGCACGGAGGAGCCGGAAAGTACGACATCGGACGGTACGAATTCGGAGGTATCGGGGGAGGAGTCTGATGCCGCAGGCACGGAGGAATCGGACGAAGGGGAATCCGATAGTGCGGATTTGACGGAGCCGGGTGAAGAAAAGCCGGAAGCCGATGATTCGGATGCCGCGGATTCAGAGGGAGCTGGGGCGGACGACTCGGATGCCGCAGATACCGAGGAGCCAGGCGCTGATGATTCGGATGCTGCGGATACTGAGGAGCCGGGCAAAGAGGAATCCGATGGCGCGGATGGAGAGAAGCCAGCCGAAGAGGATTCGGATGCCGAGGCTTCGAAAGAACCGGGAGAAGAATCCCAGGAGCCGGATGCCGGGGATGGGCAGAAAGATAACGCGGACGAGGCCGGGGATGTGCAGAGCAGTGAAGTGACAGTCGTGCCGGATATTGACATGCCGGGCAATGACGAGCTCTTTGCAGGGTATATTGAGCAGCTCTTCTATGGGGATTCTGGTGTTTCGCTTTATGGAAACACTGGCGGCAAGTTTCTGGAAGGAACAGCAAAAGAGATTTATGACGTGCTGAAAATAGAGATTTCGAAAGTGGCAAATGGCGGGCAGACTTCTACACAATTCGATGTGAATAATATAAACTATAACGGTGTAGTAACTGCTGAGGCTGTTCGCCCGATTATGAAAGAAGTACTGGATTGTCTTTTGATGGACTATCCATATGACTTGTATTGGTTCGACAAAACCCAAGGATATGCTTTTGGGGTTTCTTCAAACAACTCCGGAAAATTGAACTTGCAGATTTGGTTCTTCGTTGCGGATGGATATATGGGGAGCAATGTACATGAGGTAAACCCAAGCAAGGTTGTTGATGCGAAAATGGCTGCTGCCAATGCACAAAAGATTGTGGAGAAGTACGCAGGCAAGTCAGACTATGAGAAGCTTGAGGGCTTTCGGAAAGAGATTTGCGAACTTGTCGATTATAATCATGATGCAGCGAATACGGCTACAACTTATGGTGACCCCTGGCAGTTGGTGTGGGTATTTGATGGGAAACCTGATACCAAGGTAGTATGCGAGGGCTATTCCAAGGCGTTCCAGTATCTTTGTGATTTGTCTGGGTTTGATGGCTGCTATACCGTTAGTGGAATGATGCGCGGCGGTACAGGTGCCGGCCCTCATATGTGGAACATCGTCACACTGGAAGGGAAAAATTACCTGGTCGATGTGACGAACTGTGACGGCAACTCAATCGGAGCGCCGGACAAGCTGTTCCTGGCCGGTGCCAGCGGGAGTGTAGAGACTGGGTATACCTGTTGTGGTGTTACATATACCTATGACAAGGCTATAATAGATTTATTTGAATCAAATATCCTCACTTTGGCGGCTGAGAAGTATTCGGATACAGGTTCCTTGAAAGTCGTTGCTCCCACGGGTGTAGAAGTGGTATTTGGCGATGCTGTATCAGATGATGCATTTATCGGGAAAGGCGGCAGTGCGACCAATGGAGCTGGTGCCACGATACCTGGTACATTCAAATGGGATACCAGCGTGACATCCTCCGGCTACGGAGCAGCCGGAACTAAGGCATTGAAAGCAGTATTTGTACCGGATTCTACGGACTATGCAAGTAAGAGTATCAATGTAACGGTGACAGTGAACCGCAAGCCGATTACTGTGACAGCAGACCCGAAGAATAAAATATACGGCTCCGCAGACCCTGAATTTACTTTTAGCGCACCTGAGGTGGTCAGCAGATATCCTTTGTCGGGCAAATTGGCGCGCATAGCTGGAGAGGATGTTGGCAGCTACGCAATCTCCCAGGGAACATTGACTGATGCGGAAAATCCTAACTATCAGATTACATTCACGGGGAACAAGCTGACCATCACCCCCGCGAAATGCACGGAGTCAGTGGAACGGCAGCAGAATGTCCTGGTAGGCGTAGGCGATTTCCTGCAGCCCTCCTATACCGGAGTGAAGGGTGAGGCTGTCGCGGGAACGATAACCTATACCTATAATAGTCAGGATCACTATTCCTACGAGACATTGAAGGCGGAGCTTGCGAAGCTGGAGGAGAATGACAAAGGTGTCATTGGATATTCCTTTGCCCCGAATACTTCGAATTACACCGGCGCAACCGGTGAAATCACCTTCACGGTGAAAGACATCGTATTCCAGGTAGGCAATGCACCGGCTGCCACCTCCAATGCAGTGACTATCAAGTCCGGAGCGGCATACGGTGATGCCTGGCAGGATATCGTGACCATCGGGAACCTGACGGCAGTGGCAGGTATTGGCAAGGACAATGACCGGAGCCACTTCAGCCTGGACAAGACCGGAACGGATATCCCGAATGCGGGTTCCCACTCTTTCAGGGTGCTGTACAACGGAACCGTAGGCGGAAAGACCTACAAGGATGAAGTGGTATGCGAAGGCACGGTGAACATAAACCCCCGCGTCCTGACCATTGCCGTTGGAACCTATAAGGTCAGCAAGGTCTACGACAAGACCACAGCCGCCGGGAAAGCCACAGGTGAGCTGGCTCTGTCCAATATATTGCAGAAGGACATGGGGGCTGTGACAGTCACCGCAACCCCCGCCCCCTACACGAGCCCTGACGTAGGCGGCCAGAACACGGTGAAAGTAGACATTGAACTGAGCGGAGCCGCTTCGGCCAACTATAGCCCCAGCAACTCCACCCTGGACGTGCCCTGCGAAATCCTGCCCATGCCCATCGCTCCCACCCTGGAGCCCCTGGGCAGCCATGATTACACCGGCAGCCCCATAACGCCCGTGCTGACCGTCAAGAACGGCGATGAGACGATGGCTGCATCGGACTATGAAGCGGTCTGGAGCAACAATGTGAATGCGGGCACCGCAAAGGTGGCGGTCAAACCGGCGGCAGGCGGCAATTACACCTGGAGCAGCACAGTGGAGACGACCTTCACCATCAACAAAATAGCATACACAGGAGAGAAGGCCAAGTCCGTATCCGTCAGGTTCGGCGGCCAGCTTTCCCTTGACCTGACCTCCCTGCTTCCGGAGGGCTCCCGCTTGGGTGAGCCCGTAGTGGCGGACGAGGAGCATATTTTTGAGACCAGCCCCGTGCTCAACGCGGCCACGCTGTCCGGCAGGCTGGTATACGACAAAGAGAACGTAGGAAAGACGGCTACGATCACCATACCGGTGTTGGAGACCACGAATTTCCATGCCTATGAATTTGTAGTAACAGTGGCCGTAGCCAACAAGATGGAACAGGTGAACTTCGGATTCGGCAGCGCCGTACTGAACAAGGTGTATGGCGATGGCGCCTTTGCGGTGTCCGTGGCAAATGCGGCCCAGGGCAGCGAGGTGACCTTTACCAGCAGCAACCCCGAGGTGGCCCAGGTGGATCAGGCGGGAAATGTCCGTATCCTGCGGGCGGGGACTGCCGTGATCCAGGCCCAGGCCTCGGAGACGGAGGAGTATTTCGCCGTATCTGCCAGCTGTACCCTGAACGTGGCTCCCAGGGCCCTGGCATGGGATCTGTCAGGACTGGCCGCAGTGGACAGAGAAGGCGCGGTGAACAATGGCAGAGCCACTCTGTACGGCGAACTGAAGGTCTCCGGCATCCTTGACGCCGATGCGGCGGATGTGACGTTCACATGCCCAGCGTCCATGCTCACCGGCACCTACGCCGCGGTGAACCCGGGCATCCAGAACGTGACGCTGGCCTGGGCGAATCCGGAGAGCCCAGCCGGGCTCCAGGGCAGCAAGGCGGACTGCTATATGTTGCCGGGTACATTGCCCGGATTTATGGGGAGAATCAATGCGGTCAGAAATGACTTGCCCGCCCCGGCGGAATCCACGGCCGGCGTCCGGTACAGCCTGACCATGGAGATGGGCATCTCACAGGTGCCCCAGGCGTTCCAGGGGATGGAGAACCTGAACACACCGGCGAAGATTGAGGCCCAGATGAGGCTGAACATCCAGAGCCAGGCAGGGGATATCCCTCAGGAGAGGATGGAAGTTTATGATGTATCGCTGATGGTGAACGTGGACGGCGCAGGATGGGTTCAGGCGGGCAAGGACAACTTCCCCGCAAACGGACTGACAGTGACGCTGCCCTATCCCCAGGGCACGGGTCAGGACACCAATGATTTCGTGGTATGCCACCTGTTCACGGAGGACATGAACGGACACCGCGCCGGAGAGGCGGAGTATCCTGCCGTGGAGAAGACGGCGGAGGGAATCCGGTTCAAGGTATACGGATTGTCGCCGATCTCTGTGGGATGGAAGGACGCGGCCAAGCCGGACGGCACAGGAAATCCGGGTACGGGAAATCCCGGGAATTCGGGAAGCGCTGGCGGAAGCCAGGCGGCGGCAGGCGCTGTCGTCAGCCCCAAGACCAGTGACGGCAGCCATATGGAATGGTACCTGCTTTCCATGATCGTATCCGGCGGCATCCTGGGCGGCATGTTCCTCTGGAACAGAAAGCGGAAGGGAGTAAAATGATTGGAATAATAAGCTTGTTGATTCCGCCATTCGTTTGCGTATGTATAAGGGAGAAGATAGTTCAGAAAGAGGAGACGGCTCTTGGGAGGATGCTTCACTATGCGATTTCTCTTTTGGCACATAATTTTGTGATGATGCTGATTCTCTGTTATGGCTTTGACAGCAGGGACAACCTGTTTGGTAAATTGAACCAGTACAACGAATTTGCCTTGAAATACATGTCTCTTTCGATGGTGCTGGCGGTGGCGGAGCCTTTCGCGGAGCGGTTTGTCCGCAAGAAGGTGGCTGTAACTGTCAAATGGAACAGACGAGCCGGATTGCTGGATTTTATATTCCGGAAGAGGGTGGTAGGCATATATGCCGCCGTGCTTTTCCTGTTGAATCTGGCAAGGATATTCGACAATAATTTTTGGGGAGACGAGGCCTACAGCCTGAATCTGATTCAGAGGACGGTTCCGGAGATTATCAAAGGGACCGCCTCTGATGTCCATCCCCCTTTATACTATATGTTCCTGCGGCTGGCCTATCTTCTGTTCGGCAATCAGGGCTGGGCTTATCATTTGGTATCTTTGATACCCTGCGGCATCATCATCTTGTTTGCCATGACGGCTTTTTGGAAAAAGTTCGGGGCTGAAGCTGCGGCCATACTGATTACGCTGGCCTGCCTGAGCGGCAACGCAGTGGCTTATAATATGGAAGTGCGCATGTATTCCTGGGGAGCCTTGTTCGTACTGCTTTGTTTTTATGAGCTGTATTGCATTCTGCAGCGGGAGCGGATTTTGCACTATGCGCTGTTTGTGGCTTCTTCGTTGGCAGCGGCATACACCCATTACTACTGTCTGCTGTCCGTAGCATTCTTTTATGCGGCGCTTCTGTTCCTTGCGCTGTTCCGCAGGCGGGTGAGCCTGGCGAAGGCTATGGCCTCCAGCCTGTGCATGGCGGCGGGCTATCTGCCATGGTTTGTAGTGCTGCTGAAGACCATGGAGCGGATTGAAGGCAATTATTGGATTACGACCATTCCCACTGTCAAGGAGAGCCTCAGGTACTTGTTTTCTAATCAGTTCAAGCCCGCAGCCTGGGGTGCGCTTCTGCTCGGGGGGGCACGGTGGTCCTGTATGAAACCGGCGTACTGAGAATCGGGAGAGGGCATGAGGGGAAGATTTCCCTGTGCTTTTCGGCGGAGGATGCAAAAGCCTCAGGCGTTCTCCTGTGGATGGCAGCGGGAGCGGCCAGCATCCTTGGAACGATACTGGCTGCGATAGTGGTGTCGAATGCAATCAGGCCTTTTTATGTATTGAGATATATCTATCCTGTCTCTGTGGTGGCTTGGGCCATTTTGGCGGTCATCGTTTCCAGGCTGAGGGGGAAGCGGCTTTACGCGGTTTTGCTGCTTGCATATATGCTGGCTGTCTTTACGCCGGCTTATATGTCCCGATATAGAGGGGACAGGGCGGCAAATGAGCGGCTGCAGGAGACATTGGCTGCTACAGTGGAGGAGATTGGGGCGGAGGACATTATTTTGACGAACATCTCCCATATGGGGTGGACGATTGCGCCTTATTATTATCCTGAAAATACGGTAAAGAGTATAGACTTATCCGCACTGCCGGACTTGGAGAAAGGGGTGGTATACTGGCTGATTGTAAAAGACGGGCAGGAGATGGAAGGGGTCAGAGAGGCATTGGGGGAACAGGGATTTTCCAGTCAAAAGGTCTTTGAGAGGGGAAATCTGGGAACCCATCCGGTTACCATTTACCGGATTGCTGATTTTTGATTTAATGCTTCATTTAATGTAAAAAAACCTTGCAAATTTTCCCGGGGATGTGTAAGATAAATATATCCAAAGCTTTCCGCATCAGCCGGAAGGGGATGACAAAAAGCGTAAGGAAAGAACTGCATGACTGACGGAAGTGGGAGTACCCACAGGGAGTGCAGCCGTGAGAAGAAGCCGACCGTCTGGGCTCCGCCTGTTTTGGGGTACCCGGATGTCGGCTTTTTTGCCGCAGGTACGGATGGCGGCTCCCGGTGTCCTGGGGCTCAGGGCCCATCGTATCAGGGGGCGCCGTATCGCCGGGCGCTGGCCAGGAAGGGTGGATTTCGAAGCATTGAAGGAGGAAAAAACATGCTGCAACTGGAACAGGAACTGAAAAACAACGCGTACCCCGGCAGGGGGATCGTCATCGGGCGCTCCGATGACGGCAGGAAGGCGGCAATCGCCTACTTCATCATGGGCAGGAGCGTGAACAGCCGCAACCGTGTCTTCGTCACGGAAGGGGAGGGCATCCGCACCCAGGCCTTCGACCCGGCCAAGCTGACGGATCCCAGTCTGGTGATTTACGTGCCTGTGCGTGTGTTCGCCGCCGGACAGGGAACTGACACTATTGTCACAAACGGGGACCAGACGGACACGGTCTACGAGGGCCTCTCTCGAGGGCTGACCTTCGAGCAGTCCCTGCGCAGCCGCGAGTTCGAGCCGGACGGGCCCAATTACACCCCCAGGATATCCGGGCTGGTGCATATCCAGGACGGCGGCTTCGATTACTGCATGTCCATCTTAAAGAGCAATGACGGAGACCCGTCCTGCTGCAATCGGTACACCTTTGCCTATGACAGACCCGCCGCTGGAGAGGGCCGGTTCATCCACACCTACATGCACGACGGGAACCCTCTGCCCAGCTTCCAGGGAGAGCCTAAAAAGGTAGCCATTCAGGGCGATATCCACAGCTTCGCCGGGATGCTGTGGGAGAGCCTGAACGAGGAGAACAAAGTATCCCTGTTCGTCCGCTTCATCGACATCGCCACAGGCCGGTACGAGACCCGGATATTGAACAAGAACCAATAGGCGGATGGCCGCAAAAAAGAAGCGGGAAGAACAGAGAGAAGATTTGAGGACAGAGCAGAAGATCTGAGAACAGAAAGTCTGAGAACAGAAAATCGGGAAAGGAAGACGAAATCATGAATGAAATTCAACTGAAATACGGATGCAACCCCAACCAGAAGCCCTCCAGGATCTACATGGAGGACGGCAGCGCCCTCCCCGTCACCGTCTTGAACGGCAGGCCCGGCTACATCAACTTCCTGGACGCCTTCAACGGCTGGCAGCTGGTGAGGGAGCTGAAAGCGGCCACAGGACTGCCAGCGGCCACCTCCTTCAAGCATGTGTCCCCCGCTGGGGCGGCGGTGGGCCTGCCCCTGGACGAGACATTGGCGAGGATCTACTGGGTGGACGACTTAGGCCCGCTCTCTCCCCTGGCCTGCGCCTACGCCAGGGCCAGAGGCGCCGACAGGATGTCCTCCTTCGGCGATTTCATCGCGTTGTCCGATGTCTGCGACAGGGACACGGCCAGGCTGATTAAGCGCGAGGTCTCCGACGGCTGCATCGCTCCCGGCTACACCGAGGAGGCCCTGGCCCTTCTGAAGGCCAAGAAAGGCGGCAATTACAATGTCATCCAGATCGACCCCTCCTACGTCCCGGCCCCGGTAGAGCGCAAGCAGGTCTACGGCGTCACCTTCGAACAGGGCCGGGGCGACCTGGACGTGAACGGGGATCTGCTCTCCGATATCGTCACGGTGAACAAAGAGATACCGGAGGCGGCGCTGATCGACATGAAGATCGCATTGATCACCCTGAAATACACCCAGTCCAACTCCGTCTGCTACGTAAAAGGCGGCCAGGCCATCGGCATCGGCGCAGGGCAGCAGTCCCGTATCCACTGCACCAGGCTGGCGGGCACCAAGGCGGACAACTGGTTCCTGCGCCAGTCCCCCCAGGTGCTGGGGCTTCAGTTCGTGGACAAGCTGGGCAGGCCCGACCGGGACAATGCCATCGATGTCTACATCGGGGACGAGTGCATGGACGTGCTGGCGGACGGCGCCTGGGAGAAGGTCTTCAAGGTAAAGCCCTCCGTGTTCACCAGGGAGGAGAAGCGGGCGTGGCTGGACCGGATGCAGGATGTGACCCTGGGTTCCGACGCCTTCTTCCCCTTCTCCGACAATATCGAGAGGGCCCACAAGAGCGGCGTGAAGTATATCGCCCAGCCCGGCGGCTCCGTCCGGGACGATGCGGTCATCGAGTGCTGCGACAAGTACGGTATGGTCATGGCCTTTACGGGAATCAGGCTGTTCCATCATTGAGTTTCAAGGCTTTTTCCTACAGAAGTCGCAGCAGTCATTTTCCGACAGTTCCTATGTCAAGCCGGGCGGCATATGCGCATCCGCGCGTCGTCCTGCCGGAAACGATGGGAACGACTGACTGTTTGTCCCAAGAACGGGACAGATTGGAGCGCGGTATCATGGAAAGCAAATTCAAAAGCGACAAACGGGGAGAGGAGGCGCTGGCCTCCTTCCTGGATACCTGTCTGTATTCCAAAATGGTGGAGGACAAAATCATACAGGATTTCAAAAGGACAGAGGATAAGCAGACCCAGCTAAGCGGCGTAGACCTTATCCTGACCACAGGGACACGGGATGTGAAGGTAGACGAGAAGTCCGCGCTCCAATACATCAACAGGGACATCCCCACATTTGCCATGGAAATCTACTACAGGGGCAATACGGGGTGGTTCATGAAGGACGGGCTGCAGACAGATGCCTACCTCCTCGTCTGGCCCCGGGCCGCCACCACGGATCTGGGCGCGATCGCTGCGGAGGATTTCACCCTGTGCGGCTGCATGCTGATATACAAGCAGGTGCTCAGGAAATATGTAAACAAATTCCTGTCCGACGAAGAGCTGCTGTCGGCGGCCCGGGCGCTGGACAGGGGAGAGCTGGACTGGGAGCATGACCAGCGGAACAGATACCATGTGCCAGGCAATCCGGAGCTGTACCTGACCATATCCGGGCAGCTGTATGAGAGGCCGGTGAACCTGGTAATCAAGAAGAGTATATTGAAGCAGCTCTGCCGTTTCGAAGTGCTCGTGGAAAAGGACCATATCCGGTTCCTGGAAAACCAGAGATAGTATCGCGCTGCGCAGGGTTGATGGAAACTATAATAAGAAAGGGAGCATCTGCCCTTGGCTGGGTGCTGGGCTGGGCGGATGCGGAACTATGATTAAGGAGGGATGCCGTCTTGGAAGGCAAGCTGAGGAACATGACCGCCATATACCTGCTCAGAGGGGAGAAGGTGCTGCTCCTGTACAGACAGGGCGGAAGAGTGGTCAATGATGTCTGGACAGGCTCCGCAGGGGGCCATTTCGAGAAGGATGAGCTCAACGACGCCAAAGCCTGCGTGCTGCGGGAGCTGTACGAGGAGCTTGGCCTGAAGCCGGAGGATATCGGGGGCCTGGCCCTGCGCTACATAGCCCTGCGGAATGTCAAAGGGGAAATCAGGCAGAACTATTACTTTTTTGCGAACATAAAAGAACATGTGGACGACAACCTGGCCTCCAACGAGGGCATATGCAGGTGGTTTTCGCTGGAGGACATAGCCTTGCTGGAGATGCCGCTCTCGGCCAGATATGTCATGGACCATTTCTGCGCCACCGGGCGGCACACGGACAGGACATATGTCTGCCTGGCCAATGCGGAAAGGGCGGAAATCCTGGAGCTGTGGGAGTCCTGACAATGCCGATATTTTTTCAGGAATACACTGAATCCTGTTGAAAGATATCGCGTTGTTATGATATAATGAGCCACAGCGGCAAGCTGTAAACATCACAGGAAAGGCAAGGATTTGACAGATGAGCGACACGGAATCCAGAAATTTTATAGAAGTGATCATAGATAAGGATCTGGCGGAGGGCGTATGCGACACCGTGCACACCCGCTTCCCGCCGGAGCCCAACGGTTACCTCCATATCGGCCATGCCAAGAGCATCCTCCTGAACTATGGCCTGGCCCAGAAGTACCACGGCAAGTTCAACATGCGCTTCGACGACACCAACCCCACCAAGGAGGACATCGAGTTCGTGGAGTCCATCAAGGAGGATATCCAGTGGCTGGGGGCGGACTGGGAGGACAGGCTGTTCTTCGCCTCCGACTATTTCGGCCAGATGTACGAGGCTGCGGTGAAGCTGATTGAAAAGGGCAAGGCCTATGTGTCCGACCTGACCGCGGAGGAAATCAGGGAATACCGGGGGAGCCTCACCGAGCCCGGCAGGGACGACCCTTACAACACCCGCAGCGTGGAGGAGAATCTGCGTCTGTTCCAGGAGATGAAGGACGGGAAGTACGCGGACGGCGAGAAGGTGCTGCGGGCACGCATCGATATGGCCTCGCCCAACATCAACATGCGCGACCCCGTCATCTACCGTGTGGCGCACATGAGCCATCACAATACCGGAGATGCCTGGTGCATCTATCCCATGTATGATTTCGCCCACCCCATCGAGGACGCCATAGAGGGAATCACCCACTCCATCTGCACATTGGAGTTCGAGGACCACAGGCCCCTCTACGACTGGGTGGTGCGGGAGCTGGAATACCCCCAGCCGCCCAAACAGATTGAGTTCGCCAAGCTGTACCTGAAGAATGTGGTCACGGGCAAGCGCTATATCAAGAAGCTGGTGCAGGAGAACATCGTGGACGGCTGGGACGACCCCAGGCTGGTGTCCATCGCGGCCCTGCGCAGGAGAGGCTTCACGCCAGAGTCCATCAAGATGTTCGTGGATCTCTGCGGCGTGTCCAAGGCCCAGTCCATCGCTGATTACGCCATGCTGGAGTACTGCATCCGGGAGGATCTGAAGGCGAAGGCGCCCCGGCTGATGGCAGTCCTGGATCCGGTGAAGCTGGTCATCGACAACTATCCCGAGGGGCAGACTGAAATGCTCACCGTGGGGAACAACCCTGAGAACGGGGCTCTTGGCAGCAGGGAAGTGCCTTTTGGGAGAGAGCTGTATATCGAGCGGGAGGACTTCATGGAGGAGCCGCCGAAGAAGTATTTCCGCATGTTCCCGGGCAATGAGGTGCGCCTGATGAACGCCTATTTCGTGAAATGTACCGGCTGCGTCAAGGACGAGGACGGCAGAGTGGTCGAAGTGCACTGCACCTATGATCCGGCCTCCAAGGGCGGCAACAGCCCGGACGGCCGGAAGGTGAAGGGCACCATCCACTGGGTGGCAGCGGACACTGCGGTGTCCGCCCAGGTCCGGCTGTATGAGAATATCATCGATGAGGAGAAGGGCGTGTACAATGAGGACGGGAGCCTGAACCTGAACCCCGACTCCCTCACCGTTCTGGTGGGCTGCAAGCTGGAGCCTGCCTTTGCGGGGGCGGAAAAGTATGCGCGCTTCCAGTTCGTGAGGCAGGGATTCTTCTGCGTGGACGCAAAGGACTCCCGGCCGGATGCCCTGGTGTTCAATCGCATCGTTTCGCTGAAGAGCTCTTATGTGCTGCCCAAGTAAAGCAAAGGCAGACCGGGCATGTCTCCTGTGGGAGACAGGGATGTAGGGAGGGGTGCCTGGAGGGGGATTTATGTTCCGCGGCGGAGGGCGGCAGGGGCACCAGGCGGGCCCTGGGACGACTTGTGGGGAGGTGGAGGAGAGTATGGGGATTTTATCGGGTTTGAAGAGCCTGGGCCTGGGGAACCTGGAGGATGTGAGCCTCTTTGAGGAGCCGAAGAAAAAAGAGGCGGAGAAACAGGAGCAGGTGGCGGCGCCCAAGGTCCAGGAAAAGGATTTGATCTATGACAGGTCTTTTGTGTGCCCGGTGTGCGACAGCTCTTTCACTTCCAAGGTCATGAAGTCCAACAAGGCCAAGCTCCTGGGCACGGATGCGGATCTCCGGGCCAGGTATGAGGGGATCGACGCGGCCAAGTATGAGGTGGTGATGTGCCCGGTCTGCGGCTATGCCGCGCTGATGCGCTATTTCACAGGCATCACCTCCAGCCAGGCCAAGCTGGTGCGGGAGAAGATCAGCCAGACCGTGCGCATCCCGCCCAGCCAGGGGGAGACCTATACCTATGAGGAGGCCATACAGCGCTACAAGCTGGCTTTGGTAGGGTCTGTGGTAAAACGTGCGAAACCAAGCGAAAAAGCATACATATGCCTGAAGTACGCATGGCTCACGAGAGGCTATCTGGAGAGCCTGAAGGAGCAGGAGGCCAAAGCGGACGAAAAGCGCGTGGCGGAATGGGAGACCCAGGAGAACGAGCTTCTGGCCAATGCCTACAAGGGCTTCACGGAGGCCAGACAGACGGAGATGTTCCCTCTGTGCGGCATGAACGAGGTCACAGTGGACTATCTGCTGGCGGTGCTGGCGGCGCGGTTCCAGGATTATGATATGTCCGTAAGGCTCTTGAGCAGCATCATCACCTCCAGGAGCGCCAACTCCCGCATCAAGGATAAGGCCAGGGACATGAAGGATCAGGTGATGCTGGACATGAAGAAGAAACAGCAACAGCAGGGGTGAGCGGGAGGACGTTTTGAATGAAATGACATTTCAGATACGGACAGAGGGGGACATCTGTCTGTATGAGCAGATATATCAGCATATCAGAGGGGAAATCAGAAGGGGGAAGCTTCTTGCAGGGGAGAGGCTTCCCTCTACGCGTGCTCTGGCGGAATATCTCCAGGTGGCCAGGAGCACGGTGGACTATGCCTATGGGCAGCTGCTGGGCGAGGGCTACATCGAGTCCAGGCCCTGCAGGGGGTATTTTGTCTGTCCTGTGGAGGACTTGCTGCTGCTGGATGGGGATATGGCGCTGCCCGGCGCTTCCCCGGAGGATGGACCGGCGGGAGGACAGGGCGGGAGGCCCGGACAGGGGGACAGGGCCGCGGGAGGGCACAGGGCAGCAGTGCGGCGGCAGGGAAGCGCAGTGCCGGGCGGGAACGAAACGCAGCGTCCCGGGGGCATGGCTGCCCGGGTGCCTGTGGACTTCTCTCCCTATGACATCGACATGACCGGATTCCCCTTCAGCGTCTGGAAGAAGATCTCGAAGAACATCCTGACCTATGCCAACAGCGACCTGTTCGCGAAGGGGGAGGCCCAGGGGGACTATGGGCTGCGCTGTACGATTGGACGCTACCTCCATTCCTCCAGGGGGGTGGACTGCAGGCCGGAGCAGATTATCCTGGGGGCCGGAAACGACTATCTCCTGCTCCTGCTGGAGAAGATCCTGGGCCGCCATGTGCGGATCGCCATGGAGAATCCCACCTACATCAGGTCCTACCGGATATTCCGCTCCTTCGCCTACAATATCGCCACAGTGGACATGGACGAGAGCGGTATGCGGGCGGACAGGCTGCATGAGGCGGATGTGCAGGCGGCCTATGTGATGCCCTCCCATCAGTTCCCCACGGGGACGGTGATGCCCATCGGGCGGCGGATGGAGCTGCTGAAATGGGCGGACGGCGGGAAGGACAGATACCTGATAGAGGACGATTACGACAGCGAGTTCCGTTTCCGGGGCAAGCCCATCCCGGCCCTCCTGGCCTCGGACAGGCATGGGAGGGTCATCTATATGGGCACCTTCTCCAAGGCCATCGCCCCCGCCATCCGGGTGAGCTTCCTGGTGCTGCCGGAAGCGCTGCTGGCGCGGTACAGGAGGGACTGCTCCGTCTATTCATGTACGGTTTCCCGTATCGACCAGAGCATCCTCAACCAGTTCATCGGGGCGGGACATTTCGAGCGGCATCTGAACAAGATGCGCAAGATATACCGGGCGAAGCATGACCTGCTCCTGGAATGCCTGGCAGACATGCGGGATGCCTTCCGGGTGTCGGGGGAGAACGCGGGGCTGCACCTGCTGCTCACCGCCAAGGGCGGCATGGGGGAGGGGGAGCTGGTGCGGAGGGCCGCAGAGCGCGGCGTGCGGGTCTATGGCCTGTCCGAGAGCATGGTGGAGGAGGCCCCTGACAGCCGAACGGTGTTGCTGGGCTTCGGCGGGCTGGATGAAAGGCAAATCCGGGAGGGCGTGGCGCTCCTGCGGGAGGCCTGGAAGGGAAAGGGGTAAGGGCGGAGAGGCCGCGGGAAACGGGGCTATGGGAACGCGGAGCGCAAAAAAAACACAGGATGCAACGGAAAGGGGTTCCGCAGATCCTGTGCGCCGGACGCTCTAGGAGAAATGTAAGGCTCCCGTGAAGGGGGCCGGTCAGTTGTCGGTGATGGGAGGCTCCTCATCGGTGCTGTCCTCGTCGAAGAACTCTTCCACGGTCTCCTCGGCCTTTTGGGCGGTCTCCGTCACCTGCTCCGCCAGGGGGGTGAAGCCATCCTGTCCGGCAGCTTCCTCCTTTTTATCGGGGCACTCCTCCGCGGAGTCCGTGCATGCGGGCTCTTCCGGCCCCGCTGCCTGGGCGGGCTCCTCCGTCTGCCCTTCGGGGGTCAGGGGAACATAGCTGCGGGAATCGTCGTCCTTGGCCTCCTCCTCGCTGAAATCATCGTAATCCTCTTCCGCGCTGTCATGCTCTGCATTCCTCTTGCGGGCAAAATAGCAGACAGCACCAATCGCTGAACCGATCGCGGCACTGAACAACAAAAGCTTTCCAATTTTTTTTGCCATAGGTGACTCCTTTCAACAGGTTCGTTTTTTTCTGATATAATGGAATCAAAGAAACGATTCCATTATCCAAGTGCTATTATGATATTAATACTATTTTGCAGAATTGAAAAGGGAATATGCATAATTTTACTAAAAATTTATGATTTCCTTTCCGTTTGGGAGCGGAACATGGTATAATTGGTGTCATACCCTCTGTTGGAGGACAGCTTACATATGAACAGTAAATTCTTCGATATCAAAAAAGAGAAGCAGGACAGGATCATCAACGCTGCCCTGAAGGTATTCGCCATGCAGGGCTACCGCCACGGCAGCACCGATGACATCGTGAGGGAGGCGGCCATCAGCAAGGGGCTGCTATTCCACTACTTCGGCAGCAAGGTAGGCCTCTACGGCTTCGTCTATGACTACAGCGTAAGGTTCATGAACCTGGAGCTGCGGTCTACCGTGAGCGCCAGGGAGACGGATCTGTTCGCGGTGATGAAGCAGATCGAATGCGCCAGGATGCATGCCATGAAGGGATACCCTTACATGCAGCAGTTCCTGAACCGCTCCCTGTCGGAGGACTGCTATGAGGCGCTCCTCTCCACGGAAGAGAAGAGGAACGCCCTGGGGGAGACCTACGCCTCCATCGACAGCCAGATCGACTACGCATCCCTGCCCGGGGGAGTGGACGGGGAGAAGCTGCGGAAGATGCTGGACTTCACCGTCAAGGGACTGATGACGGAGCGGTTCCAGGACGCGTCCTTCCAGCCGGAGATGCTCTATGAGGAGATCTGCGGCTATCTGGATATGGTGCGGAAAATCGTCTACAGATAACCGCTATTTGCTCATGGCATAGGGGCCGTCCGCAGGATACCCGCCCTTGAGCTTCTGCATGCCCCGCTGGATGGCGTCCCTGGAATTCTTCCAGTCCGCGTCCTTGTTGCGGTAATCGAATTTCTCCACCATCCAGGCCACGTCCTCGGACAGGCGGCCCATGTTGCGCTCCATGAGGGGGAACATGACGCTGTAGAAATCCTCCTTGGCGCTGTTGGACAGCTTGCTGTCCGCGGCCTGGCACAGGTCTCCGAAGTGGTGCAGGCAGAAGCCCTTGCCCTCCTGTATCTTCTGCCGGAAGGCGCTGTCCTGGTTCCAGAGGTAGAAGAAGGTGTCCATGTACCGGGCGTAAGTGTCGGCAAAGTGGTCGCAGATGTAGCAGGTGGACTCCTTCTTCCCGATCCACGCGGCGATGGGGTTGGCGTCCACGGCCTTGCGCAGCTTGTCCTTGAGGGAGGTCTTTGCGGGCTTGAAGCGGGCGAACTCCTCCTTCATCTCGCCGATGACCTTCTGGTAATGGGTCTTCAAGATCCAGGCATTGCCCAGGGTATTGCCGTAGTCGAACATCTTCTGGAAATGCTGCCTGCAGAAGCCGGCCTTGTCCGTCATCTCGCGGATGTCCGCCTCCATGTAGGAGGAGCCGCTGCCCAGCACAAAGTCCAGCAAATCCTGCTCCACGCTTCTTTCGATGAAGCAGAAGGGGCATTCGTCGTCCGCATTCACGGCATCGTTTAAGGGGATGGTGTACAGTTGTTCTTTCATGGCTTTGTCCTTTCTGTTGGTGTTACCACTAGTTTACTATAGTTTTCGCATAATTGCCATCATTTTGGAGCGTTTTATTTACTTATACTGCTTAACGGCTTCACTTGCCGTGGAACCAGACTGCATAACGCTGACTGGCTCAATCGCATGATTGCATTAGGCAGTATTCGGCGCTGTACAGTATATTTCATCGCCGGGAAAGATTTTGGCATCCGAAATGCCACATTATGGTTAATGAATAAGGCGATCAGGACGATATATATTTCGGAAACCATTGTCGGTATGGGAAGTTTCATCAGTTATCAAAGGAGTGATTGATTATATGGGTATCAGTATTGATGTGGGAAGTACGGGGCCGGATTATTCCTATCTGTTCCAGGGGCTTTCATCTTCAGGCGGCAGCCTTGGCAATCTGAATTTCCTGTCGGATTACGCCGGGATTAAGAACGGCAGCTATGGCAAGCTGATGAAGGCTTATTACGGGGCGGCGCAGGATATGGCTACAGGGAAATCGTCATCCGGCAAGAGCGGCAGGACGAGCAACATCCTCGACAAGATCCTGGAGGAGAAGATGCATCCGAAGGTCTCCAAGGAGGCGCAGAAGGCCAATGCGAACCTGACGTCGGGGCTTGCCAGCCTGGATTCCTCCCTTGGGACGCTGCGCAATGACAATACTTATACGGATTCCACGGACGGCCGCAGCGCCGCGGATAAGGTGGTGTCCGCAGTGAAAGCCTATGTGACGAACTACAATAATGTGGTGACCACGGCGAAAGAATCCACGCTGACCAATAAGACGGCCTATGTGGCGAACATGATGAGCGCCACGGCCGCCAATGCGGATAAACTTTCGGAGATCGGCGTCACGGTAAATGCCAACGGGACGCTGATGCTCAACGAGGGGAAGCTGAAGGAGACGGACATCAGCAAGGTGCAGGATCTGTTCTCCAGCGACAATGTCCTGAGCTACGGCTCCATGATTTCATCCCGTCTCCACTTCGCGGGCTCCGTCTCCGGGACGACCAGTACGGGCAGCACGGGGACGGACGATAAGACGGCCTCCGGCGCATCCTCCCTCAAGGCGGACAGCCAGGCCCTCGCCTCCGATGCCTTATATCAGAAGGTGAAGGACAAGGACGGCAACGAGACGGACGAGTACGATATCAAGAAGATTTTTGCCACGGCCAAGAGCTTCGTGAGCAATTACAACAAGATGTTCGATGCGGCGGAGTCCAGCTCCAATTCCGGCGTGGTGGCGAACCTGTCCTATATCAGGGAGAAGACGGCGCGCAACGAGGATGCGCTGAAAGCGCTGGGAATCAGCGTGGACGGGAAGGGCAGGATGAAGATTGACGAGGACACCTTCAAGAAGGCGGATATGGCCAAGGTGCAGGAGTTCTTCAAGGACTATGGCTCCTCTATCGCCACCAACGCATCGCTGGTGGATTACTACATGACCACCCAGGCGAATGCCGCCAACAGCTACACGGCCGGCGGAGCGTACAACGTACAGGGGAGCTCCCGCTATACCGGCACGGTGTAAGCAGACTGCCAGGAGGCAGGCAGAGGGAATATATGAGGATGCTGATCGACCAGAGTATTGTCTGGGGGTTGGCGTCCTCTTTCTTTTGACGAGGGACGGGCTTCTCCTGGAAGAGGCAGAGGAGCAGGGACAGTGGAGCGCAATGTGGATGAGCTGCGGGATGACATCGCTCTGATGGTATCCGGGACTTCGGTTCCGGCAAAGGTACAGGGGATAGGGGCGGTATAAAATAAGGCCGGAACTCCATTTTTTACATAAATGCTACATATTTGTAACGATTTGGAAAGAGAAATTAATTATTTTTAAGTTGTAATGTGGGCGAAAGCAAGTTAGTATTATATATAGGAGCTCGATACGAGAGCCTGATAAGACAACAACCGGTGAAAGATGTGATGATTCTTGGTATTCAGTAGCATAGAATTCTTACTCTTCTTTCTTCCGTTATTTTTGATTATTTACAGCCTGGTCCCCGAAAGGATGAAAAATGTGACACTTCTGTCAGGAAGTCTTATTTTTTATGCCTACGGGGAGACGAAATACCTGCCGCTGCTCATGATTTCCATTCTGGCCAATCACTTCTTTGGCCTACACATAGGGCGCAGGGAGCGGTACAGGGCGGAGCGCGGCGCGGATACGGGACAGAAGAGTGGGATCAGAACGAATAGAAATAAAATAAACAGAAGACGCAAGGCGGTATTCGCCATAGCCATCCTGTACAATGTGGGGATGCTGGCGGCCTTTAAATACGGAAGAGGAGGGCGCTACCTGCCCCTGGGTATCAGCTTCTACACCTTCCAGATGCTCTCCTACCTGATAGACGTCTATCAAGGGGAGCAGCGCAGGGAGCCGTCTTTCCTGAAATTCGCCACCTATGTCGCCATGTTCCCCCAACTGCTCTCAGGGCCCCTCGTGGGCTACGGGGAGATGCGGGGGAGCCTGGCCCGGCGGGAATTCTCGGCAAAGGGTGTGCAGGATGGGCTCAAGGTGTTCGCCATGGGGCTTGCGGCCAAGGTGCTGCTGGCGGACAGGATCGGACTATTGTGGCAGGAGGTGCAGGTCACGGGCTTCGAGAGCATCTCCACCCCTCTGGCCTGGCTGGCGGCCATAGCCTATTCCCTGAAGATATACTTCGACTTCTACGGGTATTCCCTGATGGCCATGGGACTGGGGCGGATGCTGGGATTTGCCCTGCCGGAGAATTTCAGGAACCCCTACATGGCGACTTCCGTCAGGGATTTCTACCGCAGATGGCATATGACCCTGGGAGGGTGGTTCCGGAAGTATGTGTACATCCCTCTGGGCGGGAACCGCAGGGGAGAGTACCGGACGGTGTGCCATCTGCTGGCGGTGTGGATACTGACGTCCGTCTGGCATGGAAGCACGGGCAATTTCCTGATATGGGGGATGCTTCTGTGGCTGGCCATCGTGATTGAGCGGCAGTTGGAGGCGCTGGGCGTGATGGCTGTGCTGGAAAAGGTGCCGGGAAAGCTGCTGTGCCGCCTCTTCGTGTGGGTGTACATTCCGATTACCTGGGTATGCTTCGGCATCACGGACATCGGGCAGCTGCAGGTCTTCCTGGGCAGGATGTTCCATGTGGTTCCGGGCATCCGGGTCAGCGCCGGGGACTGGCAGAAGGCCCTGGAAAATTACGGGCTGCTGTTCCTGGCGGGGGCCATTGCCTCCACGCCGCTTTTGAAGAACCTGTTCCGGCGGTTCAAGGATAGCTGGCCTGTGATGGCGCTGCTGGCGGCGCTGTTCTGGCTCTGCGTCTGGCGGCTGCAGATGGAGGGGCATAATCCCTTCATGTACCTGAACTTCTGAGCGTGGGAAGAGGTTCGGGGGCGGGGCGCTGGCAATGGCAGTATGCGCGTCCAGGGGCCAGCGTGCCAGTGTGTTCATTCCCGGGCGATCGGTGCCTGATGTCGGCGCAGGACAAGACAAGGCGGAGGAGAGCGCGGGCATGGCGGCGCCGAAGGATGACAGCGCAGTACAGGGTGGACGGCCCATGCAGACCGCGCAGGGATTCATGCAACAGGGTACTGGGAGAATAGATATGAAATGGCTGAAGAAATGGTCCTACCTGGCAATGCTGCTGGGCATGGGGCTGATATATCTGACCTGCGTGGACGGATGGCAGGTCTATGCGGAGCCTCTGCGGGAGGCGAAGCTTCGGTATGACAATTGGTATAAGGATGCGTATCCGGCGGACGGAAGCGCCATGGAAGGGGAGGGCACGGCACCGGGGAGCGGATCCGGCAATGCCGCCTCTGACGGTGCCCTGGAGGGTTCGGACGCGGCTTCGGCGCCCTCCGGGGACCACAGAGGGGACGGAGAGGCCGACGGACAGGGGACGCCTTCTGGCAGCGGGAATGAGGCCCTGCCTCCCACTGGCGGACAGGACGGGGAAAACGGCTCCGGGAGTCCGGAGGGAGAGCATGTCCCCGGAGAGCCCGGGAGCCTTCCGGAAGGAGATGCCCCCGGGGAGCCGGGAGAGGGACAGGCCGGAACGCCTGACGGGGAATCGCAGGAACCTTCCCAGGAAGATGGGGGGGAATCGCCGTCCTCCGGGCCCGGGGAGGCGGCCTACATGACCGTGGAGGACGATTATTTCGCGGACGCGGTGTTCATCGGGGATTCCAGGACCATGGGGCTCTTCGAGTACGGCGGCCTGGAGGACACGGCGGCATTCTATGCCTCCACGGGGCTGACGGTGTACGAGATGTTCGAGGCGGAAATCGTGCCCGGCGAGGACGGGAAGATTACCGTGGAGGAGGCCCTGCAGCAGAATTCCTTTGCCAAAATCTACCTGATGATAGGCATCAACGAGATGGGGACGGGCACTGTGGAGTCCTTCCTGGAGGCCTATGAGGCGGCGGTGGCGCATCTGCGGGAGCTGCAGCCCGATGCCATCATCTATCTCCAGGCCATCATCAAGGTGACCACGGAGCGCTCGGAGCAGGGGGATTATATCAACAACGAGGGCATCATCGCCCGCAACGAGGGCATCGCCCGGCTGGCGGACAACGAGCATGTCTTCTTCCTGGACGTGAATCCGCTGATCTGCGACGAAACTGGGGGCATGATACCGGATTACACCTTTGACGGGGTGCATCTGAAGGCAGTGTACATCGATATCTGGAAGGACTTTTTGAAGACACACGCGGTATCGCTGCCGTGAGGGGCGCGTGCATGCGGCCCGGGGGATACGGGCAAAGGTCCTCCGGGCCGACTGGGCTCTAATGAATTCGTCCACAGTTTTTATGAAATTTTCTTGACGGATGGATGGGGAAATATTATGATAATGGTCAGAGGTTGTGGTTTTGCGGCTGCAGCCTCTTGCTATGAGGAGCCATACGCGGGGCGGGACATGGGAAAGACGGCGTGGAGCGCCCTGCCGGCGCGCTGTGTGAGGGCATATCTCCGGCGGGACGATCCTGTGGGAAATGGCCTCGGCAGGGCAGCCCCGTGGGCAAGAGCCCTCACGGGGGAGAGAATGAGTCAGGTGGGGGAGATCTGTCTGACGGATACAGGAGGAAGAGTTCATGAGCGAGAAAAAGAAAACGGCTTCCGGGGTCGGCGGTAAGGGCATCGGCGACGCCTGCATCTATGATGCGAAGGCCCTGGGAGCGCCCAAGGTACTGGTGCTGGGGGTCCAGCACATGTTTGCCATGTTCGGCGCCACCATACTGGTGCCCATGCTGACAGGCCTTGACGTGTCCACCACATTGCTGTTCGCGGGGCTGGGCACACTGCTGTTCCATTTGCTGACCAAGGGGAAGGTGCCCGCGTTCCTGGGTTCCTCCTTCGCGTTCCTGGGCGGATACGCGGCTATCGCGCCTATGACGGACGCTGCGGGGAACGCGGCGGACAATTCGAGGCTCCTGCCCTATGCCTGCTTCGGCGTGGCCTGCGCGGGGCTGGTGTACCTGCTTCTGTCCCTTCTGATCAAGCTCTTCGGCACCGGGAAGGTGATGCGGTTCTTCCCGCCTATCGTGACAGGGCCTATCATCATCGCCATCGGCCTGACCCTTTCCCAGTCCGCCATCGACAACTGTTCCTCCGACTGGCTGATCGCCATCGTGGCCATCGCGTTGGTGATCGTCTGTAATATCTGGGGCAAGGGCATGGTGAAAATCGTGCCCATCATCATCGGCGTAATCGGCTCCTATGTGCTGGCGGCCGTCATGGGACGGGTGGACTTTACCGCGGTGAAGGAGGCAGGCTGGATCGGACTGCCCATCCACTGGAACCAGACGGCTTTCTGGGCGCTGTCGGAGGGCGACGCGTCCCTGCTGATCACTTCCGTGATTACGATTATGCCCATCGCGCTGGCCACGATTGTGGAGCATATCGGCGATGTCTCCGCCATATCTTCTACTGTAGGGAAGAACTTCATCAAGGAGCCGGGGCTCCACCGGACGCTTCTGGGGGACGGCCTGGCTACGATTATGGCTGCGCTCTTCGGGGCACCGGCCAATACCACATACGGCGAGAATACAGGTGTGCTGGCGCTGACAAAGGTGTACGACCCGCTTGTAGTACGGATGGCGGCGGTGTTCGCGATCCTGTTCTCCTTCTCGCCCAAGTTCGCCGCGATCATCGGCTGTATGCCCACTGCCACCTGTGGCGGTGTGTCGCTGGTGCTGTACGGCATGATCTCGGCGGTGGGCGTGCGCAACATCGTGGAGACCCAGGTGGACTTCTCCAAGACCCGCAATGTCATCATCGCGGCATTGATCCTGGTGCTGTCCATCGGCATCAACTACAGCGCGGCGGGGTCCGTGGGCTTTGCCATCGGGGATTTGAACATCAGCTTCTCCGGCATCGCCGTGGGCGCGCTGACGGGCATCCTCCTGAACGCGGTGCTTCCCGGAAAGGATTACAAGTTCGATGACGACAAGCCCAGCGATACCGGGGTGGACTTCGCGGTGAGGGGAAGATAGGCCGGGGAAGAACCGCACTGCCTTTGCTGATACCGGGGCGGATTTCGCGGTCAGGGAAGATAAGCCCCAGGCGAAATGAGAAAAGGATATCGTTAAAGCTGCAGCTCAGTCTCCGACTGGGCTGTAACAATATCGGGAGCGTGGCGCAGCCGTAAAGGACACGGCATGGGCCGGCCGATTATGATTGGGCCGTTGGCGAAGACGGCGGAATGGAGGTCAGTATGAAAGTCATAGACATGCATTGCGACACGATTGGCGGACTGTTTCATCTGAAGGAAGAGGGGAAGCCCCAGTCCCTCCGGCACAACAGCGGCCACATCGACTTGGAGCGGCTGGGGGAGAACCATTACTTGCTGCAGAATTTTGCCATGTTCATCCCCCTGGGCAGCTGCGGGGATCCCTGGGAGGCGGTGTGCGCCATGTACCGATACTATCTGGAGGAGCTGGAGCGCAACCGGGACATCCTGGCCCCGGTGCTGCGCTATGAGGACATCGGGCGCAATGAGGCCTCCGGCAAGATTTCCTCCCTGCTCACCGTGGAGGAGGGAGGCGTGTGCAAAGGGGAGCTGGAAAAGCTGGGCGAGCTCTACCGCATGGGCGTCCGGATGATAACTCTTACCTGGAATTTCGACAATGAGATCGGACATCCCAATTTCGATGGATTCCTGCGGGAGAGACTGGAGGAGGCCGGGGAGAGGCTGCGCAAATGCACGCCGGGAACGGAAGGGTGGGAGCAGCAGCGCCTGGCGGTGCAGACCGCCCGGGACGCCTGCATGCACACCCCCAATGTGACGGGAGGCCTCACCCCCCGGGGCAGGGAGTTCGTGGAGGAGATGGAGCGCCTGGGCATCATCCCAGATGTGTCCCATCTGTCCGACGCGGGCTTCCTGGACGTGCTGGAGGTGACGAGGAAACCCTTCGTGGCCAGCCACTCCAACGCCCGGGCGGTGTGCCCCAACGTGCGGAACCTGACGGACGATATGATCAGGAAGCTGGCGGACAGGGGAGGCGTCATGGGGCTGAACTTCTGCCCGGACTTCCTGGAGGAGAAGCCGGTGGGAGAGGAGAATCCCGGCACCGTCGCGGCGGTGGTGCGCCATGCGGAGCACATCGCGAAGGTGGGCGGCGTGGAGGTCCTGGGGCTGGGCAGCGATTTCGACGGCATCCCCACCCACGCGCAGCTCCCCGGGGCCCAGGGAATGGAGAGGCTCTGGGAGGCCCTTCATGGGGCCGGATTTACCCAGGATCAGTTGGACAGGATTTTCTATGGAAACGTGCTGCGGGTGTACCGGGATACGTTGGGGTGAGAATCTGGGGCAGGTTGCGTTTCCGGGAAGCGGCTCCGGATTCCTGCCAGGAAGCCGCTTTGAGGCTCCAGCCGGGGCCTCGCATCGTCCGTAGACTTTACTTTATCTCATAGTGACATACACGGGATTTCAATGGACAATGCCTGCTGGGCAGTCTGCATAAACGGTGGAAACGGATCCATGAAAATACACAAAATAATCTGAAAAGATTATGGAAAACGACAATTTACAAAAAGAAGAACCTGATATATTATTTTTCCTCAGAAAAGAAATAATCGGAGGGACGCTCCGGAGAAAGGCGAGGAAAGGTACGGATTATGCAGCAGGCAGTGGTTAAGTTCGAGGATGTGGATCAGGTGAGGGATTTCGTGAATACAGTCAGTATGGCAGACGCCAATTTCGAGTTGGGCTCCGGCCGCCGT
>OFFK01000044.1_pt1 | contig 88233 bp, 75 predicted proteins | sample 1521361 | NCBI WGS metagenome assembly OFFK01 (sample SAMEA3504096, study PRJEB24116) | mouse gut metagenome | biome: mouse gut; feature: mouse-associated habitat; material: faeces | place: Denmark | collected 2011 | reverse complement strand
GCAACATGCACCCCGCGCGGCGGGTAGTGGAGAAGAGCGTTCCCCTGCTTGATTGCGGATCCGGCTGAGCAGAAAAGCCGGCAGCATGTTATTTTTGGAAGGAAGGGAGGAAAAGGAAAATGGACATGATTGAAATCAAGGGAAAGGTAAATACGGCCATCTGTTATGCAAAGGTGGTGGAGACGGAAGCGGTGGAGCAGATCAGGCGAATGTGCGACTATCCTATGACAGAGGGTGCAAGGATTCGGATCATGCCTGACGTGCATGCCGGCAAAGGATGTACCATTGGAACCACCATGACGATTACCGATAAGGCTGTGCCCAATGTAGTGGGGGTTGACATCGGATGCGGTATGTATACTGTTCAGCTGGGAAAAGCGGATGTAGACTTTGAAAAGATAGATGAGGCTGCTCATTTTATCCCGTCCGGAATGGATGTCTGGGAAGGGAGGCAGGAGCGTTTTGACCTGACAGGCCTTGCCTGCTACAGGGAACTGAAGGATACAAAAAGACTGGAAAGATCCCTTGGCACCCTGGGAGGCGGCAATCATTTCATTGAGATTGACGAAGCGGCAGACGGGACAAAGTATCTGGTCATTCATTCAGGTTCGAGAAATCTTGGAAAGCAGGTGGCGGAGTTCTATCAGAAGCTGGCTGTCAATCTGAACAGAGGATATGGCGATTATCTTGAAAAACGCGATGAAATCATCAGAACCTACAAGGAGCAGGGACGCAGGCATGAAATACAGGACGCATTAAAACAGCTCCACTGGCAGGTTTATGAGAGTGAAACAAATATGCCGGAGGATTTGTGCTACTTATCAGGAAAGTATCTTGACGACTATATTCATGATATTGAAATCTGCCAGGCATTTGCAGGCCGAAGCAGGGAGAAAATGGCGGAGATCATTCTGGAAAGAACGGGCATGGCCGGAGGAGAGACATTTCATACCATCCATAATTATATTGATACAGATGAAATGATTTTAAGAAAGGGTGCGATAGCGGCCCACAGCGGAGAGAAAGTGCTCATCCCCATCAATATGAGAGATGGAAGTGTGCTTGCAGTGGGCAGGGGCAATCCGGAATGGAATTATTCTGCTCCTCATGGGGCGGGAAGGATTATGTCCAGGACCAGGGCAAAGGCAAACCTGAGCATGGATGACTTCAGGGAGAGCATGAAAGGGGTATATACCACCTCGATTAACGAAAACACACTGGATGAAGCGCCGATGGCATATAAATCACTTGGCGATATCATAGATGTTATCAAAGATTCGGTAGATATCGTTGATGTGATGAAGCCGGTTTATAATTTTAAGGCTTCTGACTGAGGCAGCGGAACAGCTCTTTCCGTGGACTATTACATATTGACTATAATGGTCAGTAAAATGTTTTCCATGTCGGCAGAGTGTCGGCAGCTGACGCCGGGAAATGATGATTGGTATATTGTCATTTCCCGGTGTTTTTTGTTATAGTGTACTTGCTGTTTTTCATAGAATTTAGGGAAAATGTCAATGGAGAATGTTCATGTTAAAAACGGATCCTTCTCCTGCAGCCCATACCCGGATCTGCAAAGATAAGATGAGGCTGACAGTAACCGATATTCACCCCGCTTTTCATAAAAAATCAGAACAGGAGACCCGGCAGGAAATTGCGGCAAGGCTTTATCAGATTTTCAAAAAATATGCGTAAGTGCCAGGCAGAACAATCTAATAAGCGATATGATCTGTTTGATGCAACAGTTCATGGGAATGTTAGACTGGATACTGTGTCTTACGTTTCAGGAGGCAGGCAGAATGTATGACGCATTGTATGCGCGACAGTCAATCGAAAAAAAGGACAGCATATCCGTAGAAAGCCAGCTTGAATATTGCAGATATGAAACCCGCGGGGAAGCCAGCATTGAATATACAGACAGGGGATTTTCGGGCAGGGACACGAACCGCCCCGGTTTTGAACATATGATGAATGATATCCGGGCAGGAAAAATCAGGCGGGTTATTGTCTACAAGCTTGACCGTATCAGCCGGTCCATTCTTGATTTTGCAAATATGATGGAGACTTTTCAAAAATATCATGTGGAGTTCGTCTCTTCCACGGAAAAATTTGACACGTCGACGCCTATCGGCAGGGCCATGCTGAATATCTGTATCGTTTTTGCCCAGCTGGAACGGGAAACCATACAAAAGCGTGTAACGGACGCTTATTATGCAAGGTGCAGGCGCGGGTTTTACATGGGCGGGCGTATTCCCTACGGCTATCGTCTGACGGATACGGTCATTGACAATGTCCGCACTTCCATGTATGAGGAGGTTCCGGAAGAAAGCCGGCAGTTAAAGCTGATTTACTCCATGTATGCAGACACGGACAATTCGCTTGGTGATATCGTGCGGTACTTGAACGAGCACCGGATTGAGAATCTGCGCGGCGGAAACTGGAATACTGCCCGTATCAGCGAAATTCTCCGCAATCCCGTATATGTGGAAGCGGATATTGACGTGTACCGTTTTTTTCAAAGTCAGGGAGCAAATATTCACAACCCGGCAAGTGATTTTACCGGTTACAATGCCTGTTATCTCTACAAGGGTACTGTTTCCGTTTCGAGAAAGCAAAGTGACTTTTCTGACAAAGAGATTGTTCTTGCGCCCCATAAAGGATTTATCCCCTCTCAGACATGGCTGGCCTGCAGGCAAAGATGTCTGGGCAACAGACAGTCCGCAAAGACTTGCAAGCCGAAAAATTCATGGCTTCTGGGAAAGGTAAAATGCGGCGGCTGCGGTTATGCACTGACAATCCGCAAGGCGAAAACAAAATGGGGACGTTATTTTGTCTGCAGCCGGTCGGGAAGCAGTGGAAGTAACTGCACAGGGGCGGGATGTACGATTTATGCGGATGTTCTGGAAGAATATATGCTTGGGGCAATCAGAGAGAGGCTGTCGGAGTTTCGAAATCTTTCCTGTATAACGGATACCCGGGAAAATGGAAGACTGGCGTTCCCTGAAAAGAACATGAGGAAAAAAATCCGTCTGACACAGATTGAGGAAGAAATCGAAGAACTTCTCTCCAAAGTGTCCGGGGCAGGCAGCGTTCTGATGAAATATATAGACGAAAAAATATCGGAACTGGACACAGAAAGAAAAGCCCTGCAGGAGGAAATCGTTACCGCCAATGACACAGATACAGAAAACAGACTGGAACAAATAACCAATCATGTGGAAATATGGGAGACTATCTCCCTGGAGGACAGACAGGCGGTAGTCGATACGCTTGTGAAGGTAATCAAAATTGCAAACGGCAACATGGAAATCACTTGGAACATGTAACAGGCAGCAGATAATTTACTTCAATCCTCCCGTTTCGGTGAAGCGCTGCGTATCACGCAGGATAAGCTGGACAGTAAGAATTTCTATGCGTTCAATCCCGGCTTTGACAGATGTGAGAACTGTAACTGAGAGAAATGATGTGAAACATTTGTATCAGCAGGAAACCTGCCCCCACCGGGCGGGTTTTTTGCTGTCCTGCATCCGGTTTGTTCCCCAAAAGCCAACATGGCATGACTGTCTTTCGGGATAATTTGTCCCAAAGGCGGGAAAATGGACAATGGCATATGAATGTGTTATACTTATGTTCATGACAAATTTTTGTTCTGAACATGGACAGTGCGTGTTTTGGGACAGAATATCCCAGGGGGACGCAGGCCGAAAATTGTGAAAGGAAGGCTTACCGGCAATAAGTTTAGTGTTTTACCATAAGCGGAATGGGGGAGGGATATTATGGAGGAATTATTCGTTTATGCTATCCTGCTTTGTGAGAAATTAGTGACGGAAGAGGAGTACAATAAGCGGCTGGATGAATTGTTTCTCAGCACTCCCGAAAATGATGATCTGCTCTATTTAGAATGGGAAACGGACATGAAAAAAGCTGTTATTTATGTGAGGACACATATTGATTACAGTAATATTGACATTGAAAAGTTCGGCAGAATTTTAATGGGCAGATTAAATGCAATTTATGAAAAATGTCCGGATATAAAGCTTTTTGCAGACCGGATGTACAGCATATGGAAGAGTCTTCCAGGGAATATTCAGAATATAGAGCCATTTTGGGCGCTGTGCTATGCCGACGAACCTTTGTCGTGGGGAGATGAGGAACAGACCAGAAGCATTTATGAGGATATGCTGAAGTACTATAAGGAAGAAACGAATATAAGCATTCCGGATGGCGGAAACGGTGAAGGAATGAGCGCAACTGCCGGAAGGCCGGTATAAAGAGGAGGAAACCTGAAGTGAAGATTGAGCCGATTGAAACACGGAGACTTACATTGCGGGGTTTTACAAAAGAGGATGCATTATGGGCATACAGTATATGGAATGACCCTGAAATGGGGGCATATCTGCCTGACGAGGCAAAAGAGGATATTGACCCGGAATATATAAAAATGCTGGAGGCGCTTGGGGAAGATGAAGAATGCTGTTATTTGATTCCGGTGTTAAAAAATACCGGCCAGCGTGTTGGAACCTGCAGCTTTATTCCCGCGAGCAGCGGGCCAAGTGGCTGCTTGCAAACATTTGGCGACTGCAGCGAGGGTCAAATTCCCGGTGAGGACAAAAAGGTCTATGATATTGCCTATTGTGTGCATAAAGACTTCTGGAACCAGGGGTATGCTACTGAAATAGCGCAGGGAATGATTGATTATGCACGTATCCAGGGGGCAGAAAAGGTCACTATTTTTGTCAGTAAAGGAAATATTCCCTCAAACCGTGTTGCGGTGAAATGCGGCGGAAAGATTGCCGGTGAAAAAACTTATCAAAAAAGAGGCACCGATATTATCATGGAAGAATATTTATATGAGATATTGCTTTAAGGTCTCAGCAGATTATGATGTTCGCAATGCTACCCTGATGCCTGCGGATAAATTCCGGAAAATAGCCGGGTGCATTAAAATGGACACCCTTTACCCGCCGGGGCAGGATGTTCTGCCAATAAATTGAAACTGCGTTTTCCCAGGACAAACATAAGCCAAAGATGCCCTGGTCTGTGTCTGGGAAGGGCGCAGGGAAATCCGGATATAGGACGGGGGAATCAAAAAGATGATTTCTGCCTATATCCGGTCATCCTTGTAGACAACATCGGCAAGGGGAATTTTGTATTTTTGTTTATATTCATACATTTTGGTGTCGGTATCGCTGATATACACCGGTAAGGGCGTGGTGGAATGGGCCGGAACCAGGGTGGTGGCATAACTGAAGCATTTGGGATGCCCGCTGCTTTTGTCGGCCAGCATCATCTGCCGCAGTTCTTCCAGCTTCCGGTTCTGTTCGGCTGAGGTGAGTCCGGTTTGAAGCAGGAAAAATTCATCGCCCCCTACCCGGCACACTTCACCGCCCAGGGTCTGCAGCGCCCTGGAAACTTCTATCAGATAACTGTCACCCTGTTCATGTCCAAAGGTATCATTACAATATTTCAGATAATCCACGTCAATGAAGGAGAGCGTAAAGGACGTTCCTTCCTGCAGCCACTGTTCCATCTTTTCAGTGGCGTAACGCCGGTTGTTCAAATTGGTCAGCGGATCTACATAGGCAAAGCGGTAAATCAGCTTCTGCCGTCTCTGCCGCTCGGTCTCGTCAATTACGATATGGACAATCGCCTGCTTCCTGGCATCATGGGAATTGGCCATATCGGACTGAAACCAGGGAATAAGAAAGGATTCTACCTGATAAAAGATGTCCATATCATCAGGATCACGCAGTGCCATATCCCATCTCAGGGAATTCTGGCTATGGTCTGAGAAATCCTCGCCTTCCGCAGGAAGCCCGCTTTGCAGTTCGGCGGATTCCGTTTTCTGGGTTTCCCGGTTCTGGTCTATCTGGTGCTGGATTTCCGGCTGCTTATCCAGCAGATGCCGGGTCAACTGGGCGGCAGTCTGGGGATGGGCTTTCTGAAACCAGCGGGCAGGCTGATTGATATGTACTTCCTGGCAGGTATCCGAAGAATATACGAAAATCATGCTGTGGGTATAGTCGGTCAGGGCATTCACCAGCTCCAGGTTGTTGCGGAGTTCCTGGTTGCTCTGTTCCAGGGACCAGCTGATTTCATCCATTGCCTGGATATTATCCAGCAAAACTTGGTTTTCCAGCTCCAAAGCCTCGGTTTTTTGGTGTAGCTGATTTGTTAAGTCATGAATCATTTCAGCCAGAAGCGTTATTTTTTCTCCCATCTCCCGGAAATCGGGCGATAATTCTTCCCGGCGAAGGATGGCAGTCTCCGGCTGCTCAAGAATATTCTGTAAATAATTGATTAATAGATTCAGAGAGTGTTCCATTTAACCGCTCCTATAAACCGACTTTGTGTGCATATTCTTTTTCATTATACAGCAATTAACTCTAAAAAGAAAGAGTTTTCTTGATGATCCGGGAAGTTTGTACAGGAACGGCAGTTTTCGCTAAACGGAAAAGAAGATGTAGATATACAGAATTCCGTTTTCGCAGCGCGCCCCGATGTTCCCGCCCATTCGCTGGGTCAGTGTTTTTGCGATGGAAAGTCCCAGGCCGGTGGATTTTCTGCCGGATTCCACAGTGTAAAAACGGTCAAAAAGTTTTCCGGCCTGGACAGATGTCAGGCCGGGAGCGCTGTTGGAAAAGATAATTTCCCCGGTTTCGGACAGAACGATTTCCAGGTCGCCGCCGCTGTATCTGACTGCGTTATATAAAAGATTGGAAAAAACCCGGGAGAGGGCGGCACGGTCCACCTGTCTGAGAATCTTTTTTTCGGGAATTCGTATGCGGGGCGTGATCCCGTTGCGGGTCAGTACGGTGTAGAAGGCCGCGATGCTTTCCTCCAGCAGTTCATTGAGAACCACCGGTTCCCTGGAAAGCGTTTCCTCTGCCGCGATGAGAATGGAATATTGAAAAAGTTCTTCTGTCAGTTGTTTCAGCAGGCAGGACCTGTTTTCAATGATGTCTATATACCGTTCGCAGGTCTTTGTTTTTTCCTCTGTTTTCAGTAAATCCAGATAACCGAAAATCGCTGTCAGAGGTGTGCGCAGATCATGTGAAATATTAATGATGGCATTCTTCAGTTCCCGGTCTCCCTGCTGATAGCGGTGCCTTTGGGCGCGCAGCTCCCGGAGCTGTCCGTTGATCACGTCTGCCAGGGCGCACATGGACTTATCCCGGCTGGAAATGTCGATCAGGGTATTGGTATCCGTTATGAGCCGGCTGGCAAAGGAACTCCTGATTTCATATGCAGCTTTTTTCAGCAGATATATTTTCAGCAGCAGTGCAGCGATCACCACGGACAAAATACCGATGACGGCCCATAACATGATTTCGGACATACAAATTCTCCTTTCCGTTGGAGGCAGGATATACCGCGGATGGTGTGTTCCGGCGATTATTTCAGATTTTTTTTCTGGAAAAACCACAGCCCGGAGAAAGAGACGGCCCCGGTGATAAATAGGGAAGAGAGTATCATCCTGAGGGGATGCACAATCTTCAGCTCGTACATCAGAAGACACTGGCCGGTAGGCAGAAAATCCACTAAAAACTGGTATATTTCCCTCATGGTGCCGGTGACATAAGCCGGATTGGGAACCGGGTCTGACATGGACATATCTTCGGAGGTAATCAGGATGCCGCTCTCAAATTCCGGCTGCTGTAATGCCCCATAAAATTTTCCGGCAAATGACAGCAGTCCTAAAAATAACAGGACGGATACCATCTGGGCCATGGCTTTGTGGGAAACAAGCATACTGATGGCGGTAAAAATAGCGGAAAATGCGGCCAGATACAGGATGCTGACCAGAAGATAGATCAGAACGCCGGATCCCATTCTCCAGAATCCCAGAAACGGAACTCCTGACAGTGCGCCCAGCCACCAGGTACACAATAGTGCCAGGGATATGGTGAAACTGAGTATGAGACTGGAAAGGTAAATGTCTTTCCTGGTATGCCCCGCAATGTGTTTGTTCCGGATGGTGCCGTCGCTGTACTCCGTGCCCAGAAACATACTTGTGATCACGGAACAGAAGAGGCCGATGAATGGGGAATAAGAGAAATAATAATGATCCAGGCCATACTGATATTCGGACATGGTGTCCAAGGCAGCCTGCCGGCATCCGTTGAGCATATAAACAATAGAGCAGACCAGCATGGAAACTGTGACAATCCAGAATATTTTATCTTTTTTCAGCCGGGAAAATCCGGCATTCAGCAATTTATTCATATTTTACCCCTTTTCTGCACAGCTTTTTGTGCATGGAAGAGTCTGCGGATGCTGTGCGGACACAAACTCCCGGATCTTCTTTACTCACGTCCGCTGTTTTCCGTCAGACTCATATAATAACTTTCCAGACTTTCATTTCTCTTATATATGGAGAGGATTTCACAGTTATCCTTCTCAAGGGCTGATGTCAGCCGGGATACATTTATCTGGGCAAAAATGTCTGCTTCCGTGTCGGAAATAATTTCATAGGAAATTTTCATATGATCCAGTACAGGAGCCAGAATTTTCGTGTCTGTCACTTCTATCCGGATGCATTTTCTGCAGGATTTTTCCAGATCCTGCGCACTGATTTCTTTCAGGATGCTCCCATTGTCAATAAATCCGTAATGAGTGGCGAGCCTGGAAAGTTCATCCAGAATGTGGCTGGAAATCAGCACGGTAATCTGCCGTTCCTGATTCAGTTTCAGAATGAGTTCCCGTATTTCAATGATTCCCTGGGGGTCAAGCCCGTTTACCGGCTCATCAAGCACCAGAAAGTCGGGATCGCCGGCCAGCGCCACGGCAATTCCCAGACGCTGCCGCATACCAAGGGAAAAATGGGCGGCTTTCTTCTTTCCGGTGTCTGCCAGGCCCACCAGTTTCAGAACATCCTGAATTCCATCAAAAGAGGGCAGTCCGAGAATGCGGTATTGCTGCTGCAGGTTTTCCCTGGCCGTCATGTCCAGATAGACGGAGGGCGTTTCCACGATGGCGCCCATTCGTCTCCTGGAACTGTAAATTGCTTTTTCGCTGTTCTTTTTACCGTACAGCGTGTATTCGCCGCAAGTGGGCTCCTGAAGTCCGCAGATCAGACGGATCAGGGTGGTTTTGCCCGCACCGTTTTTTCCGATAAAACCGTAGATAGACCCTTTGGGAACATGCATGGATAAGTTGTTCAGGGCTTTGAAATGTCCATAGCTTTTCCCCAGGGCAGATGTCTCTAACACATACTCCATATTTTTGTCTCCTTATTCCAGTACCGCAGCCAGCCGTCCGTGCAGTCTGCTGATCCAGCACCGCAGCCAGCCGTCCGTTTTACTTATACTTGGGTTACGGTAGGATAGTAGCAGAAAGGAATAAAGGAAGCGGTAAAGAAAATGGTATGGAAATCGTAAAGATTTTATTCCTTTAACCGGAAGCCGATCCCCCAGACTGCCTCAATATAATCTTTGCCGTTTATGTCGCGGAATTTTTTGCGCAGATTGCTGATATGCATTTTCAGGGATACTTCCGTACAGTCGGGCGTATCTTCGCAGATTCGGTCCAGCAGCAGGGATTTTGTCATGACCTGGGCAGGATTTTGCAGGAGCAGTTTGAGAATGGCATATTCCGTCCGCGTCAGGTGTACCGGATGACCTTCCAGTGATACCGAGCGGGTGCGGACGTCCAGCGTTAGTCCGCCGAACGTCATCAGGGAGGGAGTGTCCGTAAAAGCATGGAGCCGGAGCTGCACGGCAATTCTGGCCAGAAGCTCCCGGGTATCAAAAGGCTTTGTGACATAATCAACGGCGCCGTCCAACAGCAGATTTACTTTTCCGTCCACATCGGCCCTGGCGCTGAGAACTATGACGGGAATTTCCCGGGAGAGCTGTTTTTGACGGATGCATGTGAGGACATCCTCCCCGTTCAGCCCCGGCAGCATTAAATCCAGAAGCATCAGATCAGGTCTGGTGCGTTCCAGAATCAGGAGGGCTTCCGTCCCGGAATAAGCCCGGGAGACCAGGTAGCCTTCCCGGGAAAGTGATTCCGTAAGTGCATCTCCGATATAAACATCATCATCCACAATCAATATATTTTTCAAGACAGGTAAACTCCTTTTTGGTATTTTGCATCCTTGTTCCTGGCCTGTTCTGACTGCCCGGGATACGAACCGCCCTTTATATGTGAAATTTCTGTCAATGTCAGAATATACTGCCGGGCCAGATTCGGCCGGGCCAGATTTGGCCGGGCCAGATTTGGCCTGCCATTATAAGTGCAGGTCTTTTCGGTGAAATATGATAATTCCCAATGCATAAAATAGAACGCATCCTGCCAGAAGGATAAGGATACCGGCCGCAGCCCCGCTTTCTCCGGCAAGAATGTCTTCCGGCCGGAACAGGGTGAAGAAGGTAAAATATTTTGCGTTTTCCGCATCGCCGCCCACATTGGCAAGCATTTGCAGCACATACATAAAGATTGGAATTCCCGCCCCAAAGGCGACGCTGTATTTTGTATCTGAAAACAGGCAGGAGGAAAGAAAACATATGCTGCCAATAAACAAATGCAGGCACAGCAGACCGCCGTTCAGACACAAAAGAGCTGTCACATCCAATTCACCCGGAAATCCGCTTTCGGCGCAGATCAATTCCAGGACCGTACTGTAAAGGACAAGCAGCACAATTCCGCCTGCCAGCACTGTCATCTGCGTAAATGCTATGGTGCGCCGCTTTACAGGAGCCGCGGTCAGCAAAGCCATGGAGCCGTTATCCACATATCTGGCAACCAGGGCATTTCCGCGGAGCACACAGAATAACATGGGAAAAATCAGCAGTATGAATCCATAGAGATAGGATACCATGAAACCCAGAAGCGTTCCGGCATCGGCATTCATGCCCACGGCGGCCATCAGCTCCGGCATGGCCTGCGCAAAACTGTCCAGCGTTTTCATCATTTCAGGGTCATACATACTGATAATAATGGAAACATACATGGTAATGATTGCGCCCAAAATGACCAGCAGTTTTATGCTTCCCTTCATTTCCCTTTTATATAACGCCATGTTTATCATGCTTCTCACCCCCATAATAATTCATAAAGATTTCTTCCAGACTTTGTTTCGTGGTAACGGTGACTTTCAATCCATCGCGCACACCCTCAAAATCCCGGGCAAATGCCATGGCGGCAGATTCGTTTTCGAGAGTCACGGTATAATTGCGGGTATGGCGTTCCCGAAGGGTGTCGGCGGCATCAACGGCCACCATCCTGCCTTTCCGGATGATCCCGATGCGGTCACAAGTCCTTTCCACTTCCTCAAACATATGGCTTGACATGAGTATTGTCTTGCCACGCTTTTTTTCTTCCCCGATTAAGTCAATGAACCTGCTCTGCATCAGCGGATCCAGTCCGCTGGTGGGCTCATCCAGAATGAGAATATCCGGGTCATGCATGAAAGCAGCCACGATTCCCAGCTTTTGTTTCATTCCTTTGCTCATTTTTTTGGTTTTACCGCTGGGGTCTAATTCAAAACGTTCCAGAATCTCCTCTTTGCGGTTCTGTGTACCGATCCTGCGGTATTTTGCGATAAACCGCAGAAATTCTGTGCCTGTCATATCGTCGAAGAAACTGATTTCACCGGGAATATACCCCAGCTTTGCCTGTACTTTTTCCCTTTCATTCCAGCAGTCCAGGCCATCTATGATGCATTTTCCGGACCGGGGCTTCAGAAAGCCCATCAAATGGCGTATGGTGGTGGTTTTGCCGGCTCCGTTGGGGCCCAGAAATCCAAAGGCTTCCCCTTGTTTTACATGAAAGGATACATCAAACACACCTTTTCCGGCTCCGTAATCACGGACCAGGTTTTCAATCTGAATGGCGTTCATAAATACTCCTCCTTATACGCAATCTGTTTCAACATTCCGGTCCAGTTTGCAAATACACTGCTGATTGTCTCCAGACATAATGGTTCATTGTTCATTTGCTTCTCATGGACATAGCCGTCAACCAGCCAGATCATCATTTTGAACAGCTCAAACGGATTTACATTTTCCTTGAATTTGTAGAAATCCACTTTACTGAAATACTGATGATAATTCTGGGCTATGACCTCCTTGCTTTTCAGCTTCAAATCACCGGAGATTTCTTCCTTATCGGAATAAAAAGAGCGGACTGAAAATTCAACAATATATGGATTATCAGCTAAAATCCTGATTTTTTTCATGGTGGCATAGGTTACCAGCTCAAAAAAATCCGTGATTTCCAGAAGTCTGGAATCGGCCACTCCTTCCGTGATGATCTGTTTTACATATTCATATACGGTGAGATATAAATCTTTTTTGTTTCGAAAATAGTAAAAAAGCAATCCTTTGGAAACGCCTGCCCTGGATGCGATCAGATCAGTAGACGCTTTTTTGTATTCATACCTTGCAAAGACTTCCATTGCTGCCTTTAAAATAGAAATCTGTTTTTCCTCCGGAAGATCTTTAAATCTTTCACTCACGCCATCACCCCCGACTGTTTTGGTTTGATTGATCCGGTTGGTTAAAGTATATCCGTTTGACTCAGATTTTCAAGCCCCTCTTTCTGAAAATCAGTCAGTTCACTCTTTTTCACAGGGATTCTGAAAATCCGGGCAGAGGTATGTTGGACGGGGATAGCGTTCTTTCCCCATGAGTATATCTTGTCAGAGGGAAAAAAGCAAGAATTCCCTATGTCCGGGCTCTCGGAATTATGCTATAATAACAGCCAAATGGGAGCAGGAGGACAATTCGTCATGAATAATGAATATGATAATGAAAAGTTTTTTGAAGAATACAGAAAAATGTCTCGCAGCAGAGATGGTCTGAGCGCTGCCGGAGAATGGCATCAGTTAAAGCCCTTGTTTCCACCGCTTCAGGGAAAAGCCGTCCTGGATTTGGGATGCGGTTATGGCTGGCATTGTGCCTTTGCGGCAGAACAAGGGGCCGCACAAGTGTTAGGGCTTGATTTGAGCCGAAAAATGATTGAAGAAGCAAAAAAGCGGAACGCCGAAAAAACAATTGCGTATCGTGTCTGCGGAATAGAGGAATATGAGTACCCGGAAAGCATGTGGGATTGTGTTGTTTCCAATCTGGCGCTGCATTACATTGAGAATATTGAGAATGTATTTCAAATGGTATATAGAACGCTGAAGCAGGGGGGAACGTTTATTTTTAATATGGAACATCCTGTTTTTACCGCAGGAGTTGGGCAGGACTGGATTTATACTGAGGCCGGGGCGCCCCAATACTGGCCGGTGGATAATTATTTCATTCCGGGAAAACGGAACACACATTTTTTGGGATGCGATGTAGTGAAACAGCACCATACGCTCACACAGATACTGATGGGATTATTGAACAGTGGATTTGAACTGAATGCAGTGGTGGAAGCAGAGCCCGCCGGAGAAATGATGCGTATTCCGGGAATGAAAGACGAATTACGCCGTCCGATGATGTTGCTGGTAAAAGCCAATAAAAAACAGATACAAAGCGATTTTTGAACAGGGCAGTGATTTTGCTCTCTTTTTGCGGTCTTTTTATCATTGGGAACAGATAAAAATTGCTTTTTCAGGGAGAGTTCTATATAATGATAAACAGTAGGGAAAAACGGCATGAGGCTGGGGAAGGGCCCGGAGGATTTTCGGACGCAGGGAATGGGGTCGGAAATATTTTCGTAAAAGAGGGCATGAAAAAGCCGATTGCGGAACTGGCATAAGGAGGCAGATATGAGTATGGCGCAGCAGAATCCGGTACCGAGGCCGGAACATCCCAGGCCGCAGTTTTACCGCGGCAGCTGGCTGAACCTGAACGGACTTTGGGACTTTGATTTTGACTTTGGGGATTCAGGCAAAGAGCAGGGCTGGCAGGACAGAACGGACTATCAGAGACAGATTATGGTTCCATTTTGCCCGGAGAGCCGGCTTTCCGGTGTGGGATATACAGATTTCATGGAAGCGGTGTGGTATCACAGGATTCTGGATGTGACGGAAGCGCAGCTTCAGGGACGGCTGCTGCTTCATTTCGGGGCAGTGGATTACCACTGTGAGGTTTTCGTGAACGGAGAGCCGGCGGGAATTCATGATGGCGGCTATACTTCTTTTTGTTGTGACATTACGGAACTGGTTTCTGCCGGCGAAAATCACCTGACCGTGTATGCGGCAGACCATTTGCGCACAGGCAGACAGCCCGGGGGAAAGCAGAGCAGCCGTTTTGCCTCCAGGGGATGTTTTTATACCAGAACCACAGGAATCTGGCAGACAGTATGGGTGGAATATGTGCCCCGGACCTATCTGACATCCGTGGAAATCATACCGGATCCCGATAATTCCTGCGCGCATATCCGTGCGTTTGTGAATCTTCCGCAGGACGGAATGTCCCTGCAGGGCGAAGCGTGGCTGGAGGGAGAAATAGCCGGGGCGCAGAGTGTGGCGGTGACCGGAACCTGCACTTCCTTTACACTGCCTTTGGACAGGACAAGTCTTTGGGAGCCTGCATCCCCGGCCCTCTACGACCTGAAGCTGACACTTTCCGGAGAGAAGGGAAATTGTGACCAGGTGGCATCTTATTTTGGACTGCGGAAAGTGGAAGTATCCGGAGGGGCGATTCTGCTGAACGGAAAACCCGTTTTCCAGCGCCTGGTGCTGGACCAGGGCTTTTATCCCGATGGGATTTATACGGCGCCCACTGAGGAGGCACTGAAAAGGGATATTGAATTGTCCATGGACCTGGGATTCAACGGCGCAAGGCTTCATGAGAAAATTTTCGAGGAGCGTTATCTGTACTGGGCAGACAAGCTGGGGTATCTGGTATGGGGAGAGTTTCCCAACTGGGGGCTGGACATTTCGTCTGCCGAAGCATTGTGCACCGTTCTTCCGGAGTGGCTGGAAGCCGTGAAACGGGATTTCAGTCATCCTTCCATTGTGGGCTGGTGTCCGTTTAACGAGACCTGGGATTACGATGGCAGAAAACAGAATGACAGAGTGCTGTCAGGGATTTATCTGGCCACAAAGGCCGTGGATCCTACCCGCCCGGTGATTGACACCAGCGGCAATTACCATGTGCTCACGGATATTTACGATATTCACGATTATGAGCAGGATCCGGAAAAATTTGCGGAGTTTCACGGGGCGGGCTGTGAGCCCTACGACAATTATCCGAAGCGTCAGCAGTACCGGGGAGAGGCTTATTTTATCAGTGAATACGGCGGTACCTGGTGGAACGCAGAGGAAGCGGCAGAGCATGCCAGGGCCCTGGCGGCAGGAGAAATCCAGGAGACAGAGACGGAAGAGGACGACGAAAGCACAGGCTGGGGATACGGAAAGCGTCCCCGTACCCAGGAGGAAGCGGCAGGACGCATTGCAGGCCTGACAAAAGTTCTTCTGGGAAATCCCCGTATGTGTGCCTTCTGTTATACGCAGCTGACCGATGTGGAGCAGGAACAGAACGGACTGTATACATATGCGAGGGAGCCGAAATTTTCCCCGGAAATGTATCATGTCATCCGGGAAGGCTTCAAAACTCCGGCTGCAATTGAAAATATGTGATTGACTCCTGAGAAAAAATCTGATACAATGGAACAAATGTTTGGCAGATAAATGGAAAAGGAGTGTCGGCTGGCTGTGCCGGAAAACGGAATGAATAAGTATGACAAAGAATATGACGCATTTCAGATATTCGAGCAGATACGGACGCAGGAAGAGACAGTACAGCAGCCGGCACCTTCCCCCGGCAGGGATAGAATTTCCTGGAAGGAAGATCCTTTTTATGAGATAGAGTATGACGCCGACGGAGGCTGGAGTGGCGGAGCGGGGAATCAGGGGAATGGGTCTGCCGGGCAGGAATATGTGGTGGCGCCGGATCAGATCGATATGCCGCCCAGGGATGAGGTCCGGGAGCTTTTTAACCGGATGCGGGATATTGCCAGGGAGAGCAGGCATTTGAATTTCAGCAGCTCCAGATTTTATGATCAGAGGACACAGCAGGAGAATGCGAAAATCTTTTACAGACAGGGAATGTTTATGGAAGATTTCGAGGATTCCTATGAGAAGATAGTTCCATACTCTTCTTACTTTCCCAATTACCAGATGATGGGATATGACCAGCTCCGGACTTATTTTACCTGGAGAACCCGGGTCAGGCAGGGCGATATTACGAATATTTCCTTGTCGTACGCTTTTCTGTACATCTATGAACTTCTTAACAATATTGGTGTGGACAGTCCCCGGGAAGGACTGGACAAACTGATGTTTTTCTGGGAAGCTTTCAGGGAATATGATAAATCAGTGGATAAGTATGTGGTAAAATGGCTGAAAGATTACCATGTCTATTATGGTATGGAGGAATCTTTCCGGGCATTTGCCGAAGAAAACCAGCTGCTCTCCCAGTATCCGGCCCTTTCGGAAGAGGAAGAGAATTTTGATTTATACTGCGGACTTTCAAAATATGATATCAGAAAGTCTTCTTTTTATACCGAAGAACGCCAGGATCTGGTTCAGAGATGCTTTTTTCATACCCTGGAGAGACTGCGGTCCTTGTTTTTGGAGAAGAGCAGGAGCCTGGATGACCTGATTTTTGTGCCCACAAGGAATATGGCCGTGTGGACTCCTTTTCAGGGAGCCTTGTTTTATCCGGCCGGGAATCTGCCGGACAGGCGGGTAGTGCTGTCCAGACGGGAGATTTATCTTTGCAGCCACGGCTATTGGACGTTCAGTGTCATGATTACGGCAGACAGCGGAAAACGCCTGCTGGCTTATGTGATGAAACAAATGGAATCCGTGCTGAGGAAACTGACGAATTTCAAGTACAGACTTTCCGCAAACTCCAATATTTTAAGTCCCGTGATGGCTGATGAGCTGCGCAAAGCAGGTATTTCCCTGGAACAGGCAGTCACGGATGCGGTAAAGGAATTTTACAGGGAAGAGACCAGGACCGTCGTAAAGATTCATCCGGGCGCCCTGGAAAAGATCCGGGAGGAGGCTTATGCCACCCAGGAGAAGCTGATTGTGCCGGAGGACATGACCGGGGACGGCATGCCCGTAAATATATGCCGTGAGATACCCGGTACAGAAGAACATAGGGAAGAAACCGGGAAGGCGGGGGCCGGACAAGGCCTGGCGCAGGAAGAAACCTCATCGTCTGTATTTTTTCAGGAAAGTCAGCCGCAGGCAGGTGACATATGGCAGGAGCTGTGGGCTGCCCTGACAGAGACGGAGCGGAAGGCCCTGCAGCTGATCCAGCAGGGTGGAACAGACTTAAAAACATTTTCGGATGAACGGGATATCATGCTGGAAGTGCTGATAGACGGGATCAATGAAAAAGCCGTGGATTTCGTGGGAGACAGTCTCCTGGATCAGGAAGCGGCGGTCTATGACGATTATATAGTGCAAGTGAAGGGGATGGTGGAAGAGATATGACCAGGCAGGTACCTGCAAGAATTGCGAATATTTTGATCAATGCCCTGAAGGGCGGGGTAGTGCCCAGGGCCGGGCTGGAATATATCACGGTGGGACGCAGCCAGGAGATTGCCGCCATACTTCACGATATCGAGATGATCGGGGAGGGCGGGGCTTCGTTTCGCTTTATCGTGGGAAAATATGGCAGCGGAAAAAGTTTTCTCCTGCAGACCATACGCAATTATGCCACGGCCAGGGGCTTTGCGGTGGTGGATGCCGACCTGTCCCCGGAGCGGCGTTTTGCGGGCACAAAGGGGCAGGGGCTGGCCACCTACAAAGAACTGATTCAGAATCTTTCCACAAAATCCAAGCCGGATGGCGGTGCCCTGCCGCTGATTCTGGAAAAATGGATTTCCGGCATCCGGACAGCGGTTAAGACCGGTGGAGTGTCCGAGGGGGAAGCATTTGACCGGGAGGTGGAAAATCAGATCTACAAAGTGGCCGGTTCCCTGGAAGGCATGGTAAACGGATTTGAATTTGCCAGGGCGGTGGTGCTTTACTGGAAAGCCTATCAGACGGATGACTCTGCCCTGAAATCCAACGTACTGAGATGGTTTCGGGGAGAATATCCCTCCCGCAGGGAGGCAAAAGAGGATCTGGGCATCAATTTTATTGTGACGGACGAGACCTGGTACGATTTTCTGAAAATTTTTGCGGTATTCCTGGTAGGCGCCGGATACCAGGGGATGCTGGTGATTATTGATGAGCTGGTCAATATTTATAAAATTTCCAATTCCATCACAAGGGCCAATAATTACGAGAAAATTCTTACCATGTACAATGATGTTCTCCAGGGGAAGGCAAGACATATCGGCTTTCTGATGGGCGGCACACCCCAGTGCATCGAAGATAAATACAGAGGGGTATTCAGCTATGAGGCGCTCAGGTCCCGGCTTGCGGAGGGACATTTTGCCACGGAGGAGATCAGGGATTTTTCGGCACCCATCATCCGGCTTCAGATGCTGACCCAGGAAGAGATGTATATCCTTGTGGAAAAACTTCTGAATATTCACGGGGAACTGTACCATTATACCCCGGCAATGACCCAGGAGGACCTGGTCTATTTCCTGACGGTGGAATATAACCGCGTGGGGGCCCAGAGCCATATTACGCCCAGGGAGATCATTCGGGATTTTATAGAACTGCTGAATATTCTGCACCAGAATCCCGAAAAAAAGGTGGCGGAAATTCTGGGGGACAACAGCTTTGAACTGGCAAAGGGAGGGCTTCCGGAAGGGGAGCTTTCGGAGGAATTCCAGGAATTTGAAATATAAGGCAGGGGAATGGAAGCCGGAATAGTAAGGGTATGCCCGCGTCAGCGGACAGGGGGGATAAGGATGGATGCGTTTGGCAGACTGGCTCCTTTTATACAGGATTTTATATACAGGAATAAATGGGAAGAACTGCACGGCAATCAGGTGGCGGCCTGCGAGGTTATTTTTGACAGTGACGACAATCTGCTCCTTTCTTCCGGCACGGCATCCGGCAAGACAGAGGCGGCTTTTCTTCCGGTGCTCACGGAACTGTACCACAAGCCTTCTGCTTCCGTGGGTGTGGTCTATGTTTCGCCCCTGAAAGCCCTGATCAATGATCAGTTTAAGCGGCTGGAAATGCTGTTGCTGGATTCCAATATCCCGGTGACGAAATGGCATGGGGATGCGTCCATGGACAGAAAAAACAAGCTCATGAAGAACCCGGAAGGCATCCTGCAGATTACGCCGGAATCCCTGGAGAGCCTGATTACCAATAAAAGAGGCGCCTGCCTTACCATGTTTTCGGATCTGCGTTTTGTGATTATCGACGAAGTGCATTCCTTTATGCGGGATGAGAGGGGACTGCAGCTTCTGTGCATTCTGGAACGTCTGAAGAGTCTCACCGGAGTCAATCCGCGCAGAATCGGTCTGTCCGCCACCCTGGGGGATGTATCCGTGGCAAAGAACTGGCTGAATACCGGAACCGGGAGGGACTGTGCGGCGCCGTTGTCCAATGAGGGGAAAAAAAGGGTCAGGCTGCATATCGAACGGTTTGTGAATTATGCGGACAAGCGTGATTTTATAGAGAGAAACGACAGCCAGAACGTGGTGGATGTGGATTCCGGCGGGGATATCGGCAGCCGGGAGCATTATGAATATTTATTCAGGCAGACACTGGACAAAAAGACCATTATTTTTGCCAACAGCCGGGAGGAGATTGAGCTGATCATGGCAAATTTAAGGGCGACTGCCCTGAAATACAAGGCGCCGGACGTATACCGCGTCCATCACGGAAATGTCTCCGCACTGTTGCGGGAGAACACAGAAGACGAGATGAAGTCTGCCGAGGAAAAAATCGTCACAGGCGCCACGGTTACTCTGGAGCTGGGCATCGATATCGGTTCTCTTGACCAGGCGGTGCAGGTGGGAGCGCCCCTGAATGTATCCAGCTTTGCCCAGCGTCTGGGACGGTGCGGACGGAGAGGCCAGGTTCCTCAGATCCTGTTTACTTTTGTGGAAAGCATCAAGATCAATTCTTCGGACATTTTAGGCCCCATAAACTGGGAGTTCATACGGACAATCGCCATAGTGGAGCTTTATCTGCGGGATCACTGGATGGAACCCATACCGCCCAGATTCCATGCATACAATCTTCTGTATCATCAGACCATGAGCACCCTGAAGAGCAATGGGGAGATGACGCCCGCCGCCCTGGCCCAGAAGGTGCTCACCCTGGGGGCCTTCCGGAAAATTTCCCAGGAAGATTACCGGGTGCTGCTGCAGTATATGCTGCATATCGAACAGCTGGAGCGCACGGAGCACGGAGGCCTGATTATCGGACGGGGCGGGGAGAAAATTGTCAACAGCCATAAGTTCCTGACGGTTTTTCTGGCGCCGGAGTATTTTCTGGTGAAGGAAGAGAACCGTACCATAGGTACCGTGGACAAGGCCTATGCGGTGGGCATCCGCTTTGCGCTGGCGGGCATGTCCTGGGAGACGGTGGATATCAATGTGAAGTCAAAGGTCATTTTTGTCAAAAAGGTGCCGGGGATTTCCGTGGTGGACTGGGACAGGGACTTTGAGATGGAATTCCATACCGTGCTTGTGCGGAAAGTGCGCAGTGTGATGAAAAAAGATGACGAATATCCGTACTTAAGTGACCGGTGTGCGGAACGGCTTGCCGAGATCCGCTATATTGCGCGCAACAGCGGAATTCTGGACAATCTTGTGACTCCTCTGTCCGACAAAAAATATGCCGTGTTTCCCTGGGTGGGAACCAGGCAGCTGGTAACGCTTCATTATGCCCTGCTCCAGAGAAAGATCAAAAACAAAATGCCATGGGTCAGCAGCCTTTATCTGGAAGTAGTTTTTGAAGGCGGCAAAGAAGAGCTGGAACGTGTGATCAGACAGATTCTGGTGTCGGAACTGGATTTGTACAGCCTGCCTCTGCCGGATAAAATTCAGATCAACGGAAAATATAATGAATTTGTTCCCATGGGACTTCTGCGGAAGCAGTTTATCGAGGATTACCTGGATTTCGAAGGACTGAAAAGGGATATGGGGACACCGGAAAAAGCGGCTGGCTGACAGGGGGAACGGGCAATGCACATGAAAGTGGCGGTTTGTGATGATGAACCGGTATATCGTTTGTATTTGAGGGAAATTCTGGCCAGGGAAAGCCTTGTCAGGAATCTGGAAATCGAAGTGACAGAATATGCCGGCGGAGAGGCGCTTCTGGAAGCGTATACCAGGGATCCGCTTTCCATGGACATTGTTTTGCTGGATATCCTGATGCCCGGCATGGACGGTATGGAGACCGCAAAGGCGCTTCGGAAGCGGGGGGCCGGATGCGTGATTGTATTTCTGACCAGCCTGGAGGACTTTGCCAGGCAGGGGTATGAAGTCAGGGCATTCCGGTATATTCTGAAGGAGGAGGCTGACAGGGCGCTGGGGCCGGTGCTTCTGGAAGCGGCAGAAGAATTTGGCCCGGAGGAATATTTTTCCTTTACCTGTGATTACTGTACCCATAAAGTGGGCATAAAAGATATCCTTTATTTTGAGAGCAGGAAAAGGCTTGTGATCCTGCAGACGGTCAAGGCTTCTTTTTCCTTTTACCAGAAGCTGGACATATTGGAGGAGCAGCTTTCGGACAAGGGCTTCCTGCGGTGCCACAGAAGCTTCCTGGTGCGGGAGAAGTGCGTCAGAAGCTGGAAGGAGAATGCGCTTTGGCTGGAAGATGGCACGGAACTTCCCATAAGCCGTACTTATGAAAAGCAAGTGAACCGAAGGCTGATGCTGGGAAAAGGGTAGGAGGCCTGTGAGGATGCTGCCGGAGATAGATAGTTATATATTGCTTTGCCTGAATCTGGTTCTGGCAGGCGGCGCGGTATTTTTCCTGGGGCTGAAAAAAAGGAAGGAAAACCTGATTCCGGGGAGGGGCGCAGGATTCCTGACTTGTCTCTGGATGCCGGAATTTGCCGTCTTTGACATGGGGATGATCCGTCTGGTGCAATTCATTATGGAAGGGATCGGGCAGGCGGGAGAGAAAAGCGTGGAATTATATGCGGCCGGAATCCTGATGACAGAGAGCATGACGGCATTGTTTCCGCTGTGGACGATTCTCTATTCCGGGGCCTGGAATTTCCGCATCCTGAATCCGGACTGCCGGGCTGGCGGTACTTCTGACGGGAAAGGGCATCATGGACGGGGAACCTGGCTGGAAAGGGAAGGGGAATTTCTGCCGGGCATGTTTTTGCTGCTGTGGCTGGGAATGTGTGTATGGCGGGAGAAGACCCGGGGCGGGATTCCTGCCGGACTTTTTTTCTATTTTCTTTTCTTTTTTCTGCTGGAGTCTGCGAAAGAAAAAAGATACGGACAGTACAGCAGGTCCCGGTGGGAAAACGGACTTTCTGCCGATAATACGATTACGCCTGACAGTGTACAACGGCAGAGACAGATGGAGTATCTGAAAAATATTGACCGCCAGTATCAGCGTACCCGGGAATTGTGGCATGACCTGAAAAATCATATCGGCATATTGGAAATTCTGGTAAAGGAAGAGAAATTCCGGGATATGACGGATTATCTGGACAGTTTTAAAAAGGACGTGGAGTACCGCATGATTCCCATGAAAACCGGATGTGCGGCGGTGGATGCCCTGCTGGGGGATAAACTTTACCGCGCCGGAAAAAACAATGTGGAAATGTCTTTGCAGCTCTGCAGCCTGTCCGGGCTGCGGCTGGATGTGACGGATCTGTGTGTGGTGCTGGGAAATTTGCTGGATAATGCCCTGGAAGCCTGCGGGCGCATGCCGGATAACCGGAGGATGTCACTGCGTTTAAGGCAGGAGGATGACTTTTATTATCTGACCGTGAGCAATACGGCGCCCAGGCCGGTGGAGGCAAAAGATGGTTATGTTTCGGGAAAAAAGGACCGTCAGAACGGTGTGGGGCACGGCCTGGGACTCAGGAGCGTGGAACGTATTGCCCACCGCTATGGAGGCTTGCTGGTGACGGATTATTCCAATGGGGAATTTAAGGTCATGGTAAGAATGCACATCTTGTAAATATCTTATTTCGTTTCCTTTTCCAGAGCGTGTCTGAAAGTCAACAACCCCGCTGCAAGCAACGGGGTATGTGACCCTCGCGGCATTCGCCAAATGGATGCTGGCGCATCCGCTTGGCTCATTGCCCGCGGGAATCAAACACGCTCCGGCTTTTTGGTTCTGGTCTGCCGCGTGTAAATGTGCCGGAATATCTGGCGGCAGGTGGAACGGCACCGGAAAATGACATAAATTCTGTCAATCGTTACAACAATTTCCCACGATAAAAACAATATGCTATGATAGAGACATGAGATGCGCAGAGGGATCCCTCCTTTCAGGAGGGCGGGGCAGGGAGGAACAAGATGAAAATCGTACGTAACTGTGTCCTTGCGGTGAAGCTGATTTTTCAATATGCATTCAGACATGGACTGTTGTATGTTCTGGTATGTCTTATTCCGGGCTTTTTTGGTGGAATAAGAGTTATTCTGGTGCAGAAACTGGTAGACCGGGGACTGGTCCTGGCGGGCACGGGGCAGGGACTGGAAATGATGGCAGTGACAGGCACCCTGCTGGTGACGGTTCTGTTTTTCTGGTTTGTACTGGAACGGCTGCAGGGGTATGAGGATAAATTGCTGGAAATAAGACTGATCGGTTCCATGGCGCCGGATATTATGGAAAAACTCAACGGGATAGAATACAGCGCCTTCGAACAGAAGGAGATACAGATGATTCTGCAGAGAATTGGCGGGGAACCCTGGCAGAATGTGAAGAGCTGTTTCAGCGCCAGTGTCTGCACCGTACAGGCATTGCTGTCTGTTTTCTTTCTGCTGGGTGTGTATGCATCGCTGTCGCCCTGGATTGGAATGGGAATTTTTCTGGTGGCGGTACCGATGGTGTTTCTGAATTTTGCGGCTACCAGGCGGCTGCAGGCCGTTATCAGCGGAACAACGCCGCAAATGCGCAGAATCGAAGACCTGAAGCGCCTGTTTCAGGACCGGAATGCCATGTATGAAATGAAGATCTTCGGAAGTCAGGAATGGATTGCGGGAAAGTGGGATATGGCAGCTTCCGGCATAGAGACAGAGATATCCAGGGCAGGCCGTAAGGTCCTGGCCCTGGAGGGCGGCAGTAAGATGCTGAACATCACATATTTTGTGTTTATGATTGTCGCAATGACATATTTGTTTTTGCAGGAAAGAGTCACTGTGGGGCAATATGCCGCAGTCATAGGATCTTTGAGCACTGTCATAGGCCAGATACAAAATGCGTCCTGGAATGTGACAAATACTTTCAAAAATGCCCTGGATATGGAATATTACCGGGAGTTTCTGGCAATTCCGGCGCGCAGGGACCGCCGGAATGTGGATACCCTGTCCCATGGGGACATTGTGTTTGAAAATGTCAGTTTTTCCTATCCGGGCTCGGATCGGGAAGTACTGAAAAATGTGACTTTTCGGATAAAGGCCGGGGAGAAAGTGGCATTTGTGGGGGAAAACGGGGCTGGGAAGTCCACGATTGTGAAGCTACTGTGCGGGCTTTACGAGCCGGATGCCGGACGGGTGATGATGGGGGGCGTGGACATCCGGGATTTGTCGGAAGAAAAGCGCAGGAAATGTCTGACGGTAGTTTTTCAGGATTTTCAGGGATATGAGCTGACCCTCCGGGAAAATGTGGCCCTGGGAGATATCGATGGCTTAGAAGATGATGCCAGGATTCTGGAAGCTTTGCGGCAGGCCGGCGGGGAAGAGCTGTATCTCCACGAAAAAAAGGGACTGGAACAGAATCTGGGGCATCTGGAGGCGGATGGAAAAGACCTGTCCAGAGGACAGTGGCAGAGAGTGGCCGGCGCCAGGGCGTTCATGGCAGACGCAGCCTTCTGTATCCTGGATGAACCTACCGCTGCGCTGGATCCTGTGGCAGAGAGCCGTATGTATGAAAATTTTGCCCGTATTTTCCGGAAAAAGGGAACCATAATGATCTCCCATCGTCTGGCAAGCGCAAAGATGGCAGACCGGATTATGGTGCTGGACGGGGGAAGGATTGTGCAGAACGGCAGTCATGGGAAGCTTATGGAAACAGAAGGTCTGTACCGGACCATGTATCTGGCCCAGAGTTCCTGGTACAACTGACCGGAGGTGCGGAAGTTGGAAGTAAACTTCCCGCCTTCCCCGGGTTAGAATGCATGTTTCGGTATTAATATGGGAGAGATTCACTGATATACCCGCTGAAGCGGGCAGGAGGGTATGGAAATGAAGAGCAAACCGTTTCGGTATTTTTGGCAGAGCATCCGGGATATGCATCGCTTTATGCCTTTTTTACTCTGGGGAAAACTGACGGCAAGCATTGGGGAAGGAATACTGCAGGTATGGCAGCCGGTGCTGATCGCTGAAATCTTCGGGCTGGCCCCGTGTCTGACAGACGCAAACAGGCATATTTTCAGACAGAAAACCATATTTCTGTGTATTTGTGTCGGATTCCCGGCCGTATGCTCCATGATTCTGCGGGCGGCGGGACTGTACGGCGAGGGCAGAAAAGATAAAAGCTATGGCTGGAATATGTTCGGTTTTTCCCGGGGAATCCGGTTGGAGGCGCTGGACGACGCAAAAGTGCTGGACTGCTTCCAGAAAGCGGACGCGGCATATTCACGGCATCTGGCGGGGAGCAGAATGTTTTCCTATCTGCTGATGAATGTGGAGTCCGTACTGGTCTGTATCAGTACTTTTCTTGTGGTGGGAAGTTTCTCTCCCTGGCTTCTTCCCGGCGTGACAGTGGGATTTCTGTTCCATTTGCTGATCGACATTCACGCCGAGAGAAAAAGAACGGAGACTTACAGGGGACAGTCCATGAAAAGGCGGCGCCTGCAGTACTTCTGGAGACTGTTCTGCACGAAAGAATCCGTAAAGGAAATGCGGATTCTGGGGTTCCACAACTATCTGAAAGAAAAATGGGTGGCGGCAAATGTGGATGTGGTGCAGGAGATGGAGGAACTGGAGCTGAAGGCCATGAAACTGTCCGCAGCGGGAGTCCTGGTCAAAAACCTTTGCTATGTGGCAAATGTTGCCATAGCATTGCTGCTTATGGTGAAAAATGAACTGGCAGCGGGACAGTTCGCGGCATGTCTGACGGCGTTTGGCCTTCTTCAGGACAAACTTTTTATGCTGGACACTTTTCTCATCAGTTTTCTGAATTCCTATCACCATGTGGAGGAATATTATGATTTTTTTGAGACAGAGACAGACCGGGAGGGTACGGAGACCTACCAGCCTTTTCAGAGGGAGATATCACTTTGTGATGTCCGGTTTCGTTATCCTGGGGCGCAGTCCTGGGCCCTGGACGGTGTAAACCTGACCATCCGGAAAGGGGAGCATGTGGTGATTGTGGGTGTCAACGGTTCCGGCAAGACGACACTTTCCAGGCTGCTCACGGGCGTTTATCTTGCGGATTCCGGTTCTGTATGTTATGACGGCCGGAATGTGACGGAAATACGGAGAAAGGGTTTATACCAGGATATTTCGGCTGTGATTCAGGATTTTGTCCATTACCGTTTTTCCCTGCGGGAAAATATCTGTGTCAGTGATTTCCGGAGAAAAGAAGATGAGGAGCATATCCGGAATGTGACGGATGCTGTGGGGATGCAGGAAATGATTCAGAGTATCGGCGGGCTGGACTGTGAGCTGGGCAGCGAATTTGGCGGCAGGGAGCTTTCCGGGGGAGAGTGGCAGAAGGTTGCCATTGCCAGGGGGCTCTTTAAGGACAGCGGGGTGCTTCTTCTGGATGAACCCACCGCTGCGCTGGACCCCATTGCGGAATATGAGATTTTAACCGGTTTTCTGAAACTGATTCAAAGGCGGACATCCATTATTATTTCCCACAGGGTGGGGATATGCCGTCATGCAGATAAAATTATTGTCATGAAAGCGGGAAAAGTGGCCGAGTGTGGCACCCATGAGGAATTGAAGAATGCCGGGGGCGAATACGCCCGTATCTGGAAGGCACAGGCAAAGTGGTATTAAGGTGCGCGGCACCGGGACCGCTTTGCCTCAAAACAGTTTGTTTTTATTCTTTTTAAAATATCTTTAGAATTTCTTCTGAAATCCCTGCAGATGCAATTTATTTTTGTTCCATATACTATGTTCAACAAGCAAAAGAACGGGGGAAACAGTGTATGGATTTGTCAGCGCTTACTTTTTATTTCACCAAGTATGGGGCTATCGCCATATTTGTGATTGTATTCCTGGAATATATGAATTTGCCGGGATTTCCGGCGGGAATCATCATGCCGCTCTCCGGCATCATGGCCGCAAAAGGAAATATCAGTTTTCTGTGGGTGATGGTGATTTCCGTTTCGGCAGGGCTGCTGGGCAGTCTGGTTTTGTATGCCCTGGGCCGAAAAGGCGGTGAGCTGTTTTTAAATGCTTATATCAGAAAGTTCCCCAAACAAAAAGAAGTTCTGGAGAGAAATCTGGAGTGGGTGAGAAATAAGGGCTGTATGGGCGTTTTTCTGGGGAAACTGATCCCCATGATCCGGACTATTGTCTCCATTCCTGCAGGAGTGGTAAAAATGGACCTGACCAAATATATCATCAGTTCCGCCTGCGGCATCCTGGTCTGGAACCTGGTATTCATCGGGGCAGGATACATGCTGGGAGACCAGGTGTTCCAGCTCCTGGGGGCAGTGTGAAAACATAATGACAGCGGCCGGAAAGTCTTTCGCAAAAATGGTACTGGCCGAAGATTTGCGGTATTGGAATAAAAAGCAAATAGAGGCTAGTGCCCGGAGAATTTACGGACGCAGCAGCGGCCGGAAATGTCTCCGCCAAAAATGGTACTGGCCGAAGATTTGCGGTATATGGAATAAAAAGCAAATAAAAGCAAATTGGAATAAGGAGAACCCTATGAAGATTGCATTGATGACGAATAATTATAAGCCTGTGGTAGCGGGTGTGCCGGTTTCCATTGAGCGGCTGGCGAGGGGGCTGGAGGAGATGGGGCATGAAGTGACGGTTTTTGCCCCCACATACAGAGAAGCACAGGAAGAGGAGGAAAATGTCTTTCGTTACTCCACATGTCTGAATCATTTTGTGGGAGGAATTGTGCTGCCAAATCCGTATGATTTCAGGATAGAAAAGGCGTTCCGGGAAAATTCCTTTGACATTATCCATGTCCATCATCCGATGCTGATTGGCAGGATGGCAGTGCATCTGTCCCGGAAATACAATATTCCCCTGGTTTTCACGTATCACACCAGATACGAACAATATGTCAATTGCTACACAAAGGGAATTGTCCGGATGAATAAGTTCATGCCGCACTATCTGCGGGGCTTTATGAAACACTGTGATTTTGTGTTTGCGCCCACGGATGGAATGCGCCGTTACCTGACAGAAACCTGCCGGATTCTGCCGGAAAAGACAGGAGTGCTTCCCACAGGTATCGAGAAGGCGAATTTTGACATTGACCCGGAGGAAGGCCACCGGATCAGAAGAAAATACGGGGCCGTCAAAATTCCCCTGCTTCTGACCGTGTCCCGGATGGCCAGTGAGAAAAATGTGGAATTTCTTCTGGAAAGCCTGGTACAGGTAAAACGTAATTACGAAAGACCTTTCCGAATGCTGATGGTGGGTGATGGGCCGGACAGGGAGGCCCTGGAAAAGCGCAGCAGGGAACTGGGGCTGGAGGACAGGGTTGTTTTCGCAGGTTCTGTTCCCAATGAAGAGACTGCGGCATATTTCAAGGCGGCAGACGGATTTTTGTTTGCATCCAAAACCGAAACCCAGGGCATTGTGGTGCTGGAGGCCTTCGCTGGGGGGGCGCCGGTGATTGCCGTGAGGGCCACGGGTGTGGAGGATCTGGTGGAGGATGGAGCGGACGGCATTCTGACAGAGGAAGATACATCGGAATATGCGGCGAAAGTAGCCGAATTCCTGGAGGGTGTCCCGGCGTATGAGCGCGATGAAAGCCGGCCGGAGACTATTTTGAACATAAGAAACAAGAAAATGGCAGAAAACGCATTGCAGAAAGCTTTCCTGTTCCGTGAAGAAGCGGTTGCCTTAAAAGCAATTCATTATTATAATAGTGTTATTGCGGAAAACGCAGCACAACAAAAACGGAATATCCGGCTGCTGCCTGCAGGATGATGAGATCTGTTCTGTGCGTTCCTGCCGGAGATATATTTTGCCGGGAAAGGTTCTCCTGAAGCAGACAGGATATTCCGCTGACGTAAAAAGGGAGGACATCATATGGAACAAAAGTATCACATTCTGGTAGTGGAGGACGATAAAGAGATCCGGGAAGGAATAGAAATCTATCTGAAAAATCAGGGATATGAGGTATTTCAGGCCGCCAACGGGGCAGAGGGGCTGAAGGTGATGGAAAAGGAAGAAATTCACCTGGCCATCGTGGATATCATGATGCCGGTGATGGACGGTGTCACCATGCTCATGAAACTCAGATCCAAAGAATATGAATTTCCTGTTATTATGCTGTCGGCAAAGTCCGAGGAAGTAGATAAGATCATGGGGCTGAACATGGGGGCGGATGACTATGTGACCAAACCTTTTACACCCCTGGAACTGCTTGCCAGGGTCAATTCCCACCTGCGCAGATATTCCAAATATTTGTCGGCGCTGAAAGAGGATGGGAACAAAGATCACATCCATACGATTGGAGGTCTGGAACTGAACGAAGATACGGTGGAAGTGAGTGTGGACGGCGAACCGGTGAAACTGACCCCCATGGAATTTAAGATTGTACAGCTTCTGATAAAAAATCCGGGCAGGGTTTTTTCGGCGGATGAGATTTATGAACGAATCTGGAATGAAAAGGCGGTAAATACAGATACCATCATGGTACATGTGAGAAATATCAGGGAAAAAATCGAGATAGATCCCAAAAATCCGAAATACCTGAAGGTGGTCTGGGGGGTAGGCTATAAGATAGACAGACAGTAAACTCCCATGGAAACGTATTGTACCGCCCTGCAGGAAAATTTGGGGGATGGGATGTAAAATGGTATCAGGAGGGGAATATGGGGCTGTTTAAAAAGAAAAATCAATGGGAAAAGGAACTGGAGAAACTGCCGCCTTATCAGGAGAAAGAAAAGGTCAAAGGCTTCAGAAAACTGCGGAGAGAAAAGCCCTGGCTGGTGAGAGGCCTGTGGGTCAGTCTGGCAGTTTCCGTTCTGTTCAGCAGTTTTTATGGTGTGTTTAATGCCCGGGCTTCAAAATATGAAATCAGCCCCATAGAGAACCTGGACAATATTGCCTGGCTTTATCAGAACTGCTATCTGCTCTACCGGGATTTGCACAATGCACAGACGGAGGAAGAACTGGATTACGCGGATGTGTATCTGGAAACAGGGGAGGAATACAGCTGGATTCTGGATGAGAAACAGCTTGAAGAATATATGACTCTGCTGCAGGTGCTGGAAGAATTGGGGCAGGGGACAGAATCCGTGACGGAAAGTACAAATAAGGACTGGCTGCAGGAAGCGCTGGAAAAAGGAAATGTGACGGACGAACAGCTGCAGGAGAGAGTTTCCCAGGGAATACTGGATGGGGACATTCTGAATGCTTACAGGGACAGTACCTGCTCATATAATATAAGTATGGGGGGATGTGACGCCATTAGGGACGAACGGAATGTCTTTGAATATTATTTCCAGAATCTGGAAGATGGTTTCCCCAATCTGAACAGCTCCTATGATTACATCATTGAAGACACTGCCACCGGAAAGATTGTCACAAATATGTCCATGGATGACAGAAACCAGTCTTCGGATTCCACATATTTTCTTCTGGAATTTGTCTTTGACGATTCCGGCAACGTGACAGTGGGGGATACGGTACGGGGCAGGGACGAAAGCCAGGTCAGGAAATATGCCAATGAGGTGGTCAGGGAAGGTTCCCTGCAGGCTTTGCTGAATAATGGCATGAAGGAATTCCAGAAATACGGAAAACTGAGAACACCTGCAGGCTGTACCGTAACTTTTTCGGTGACGGAAGCGGCATGGGCAGACAAAAAAGAGGGCTTTTATATCGGGCGTGCCGCACAAGGGGGGTATGACAATGGGACCGGATCCTATTATGTAACCTACCGTTATAACGATTCCCTGAATTCCTACTGGATGTCTGGCCTGAACAATGTCATTTTGTGCTGTATGCTGGCCATGGTTCTGGCCGGAATGTATTTTCCGTTGCCGGGCAGGAAAAAGCCATGGATGGAGGAGCGGATTTGTGCGGTTTCCATGGAACTGCTTGTCTGTATCGTATGCGTTTTGTGCGCCTTTATGGAGTCCGTGATGTCCATGGTGGCCTATATCGCCGGAGGCGAGGCAGGGGGGGCGTTTACCTCTTATCTGGGGTGGGTGGAACCGGATGCGGTAAATTTTCTGATCACGGTGCTGAACTTGTCGGTGCTGACTTTGTTTTATTCTGGCTGCTGGTACGTGGGAATTTGTGCCAGGGCAGTAAGGGAGCTGGGCCTGAAAAGGTATATTACACAGAGAAGCCTGATTTACCGTTTCTTTCCGTTTATGAAAAGAAACGCGGTTCGCATTTACGATTCGGTGGCGCATATGGACCTGACGCGGAATTCCAATAGGACGATTATCAGGCTGCTGGCCGTAAATGCATTGATTCTGCTGGTCATCAGCAGTTTCTGGTATGGGGGATTTGCCATTACGGCGGTGTATTCCTTTGTACTGTATGTGATCCTGAGGAAATATATCAGTGAACTGCAGAAACGCTACAGGATTCTGCTGAAGGCAGTGGACGAAATTGCCAAGGGGAACCTGAATGTGGTGATTCAGGAAGACCTGGGGGTTTTCGAGCCTTTCCGGGAACAGGTGTTTAAAATCCAGGATGGACTGCGCAAGGCAGTGGATACGGAGGTAAAGAGCCAGCGCATGAAGGTGGAACTGGTTACCAATATGTCCCATGACCTGAAGACACCCCTGACGGCTATAATTACTTATATAAACTTATTGAAGGAAAAGGATGTGACAGAGGAGCAGCGACGGGAATATCTGGCCACCCTGGAGCGGAAGTCACTGCGTTTAAAAAGCCTGATTGAGGATTTGTTTGAATTCAGCAAGGCCAGTTCCCAGAATATTACGCTGAATATCATGGATGTGGATATCATGAATCTGGTGAAGCAGGTTGCCTTTGAAATGTCTGACAAACTGGGCGAATCGGAACTGGATGTGCGGATGAACCTGACGGATGAAAAAGTGATACTTCCCCTGGACAGTCAGAAAACATACCGGATTTACGAAAATCTGTTTGGAAATATTTCCAAATACGCATTGCGCGGGACCAGGGTCTATGTGAACGGTTTCCGGATTGACGATACGGTGGTCATTACCCTGAAAAACATCTCCGCCCAGGAGATCACGGTGGATTCCTCGGAACTCACCGAGCGCTTTGTGCGCGGGGATGCGTCCCGCAACACAGAGGGAAGCGGACTGGGGCTGGCCATAGCCAAAAGCTTTATGGAACTGCAGGGCGGGCATCTTGACCTGGAGGTGGATGGGGATCTGTTCAAAGTGACCACCACCTGGTTTGTGGAGAGAGAGGCGATTCTGCCCCGGGATGCCGCCGGAAGTCAGGAGGGGAAAAACGGGTCAGGCAGAGAATAGGAATCGTTTTCCAGGTAGCTGACAGACAGTGACGGAAGAGGGATCCTGAAACAGGAAAAAGAGGGAGGGAATTTATGAGTTGTCTTGGAAATTTGATATGGTTTTTGTGCGGGGGATTATGGCAGGGGCTTGTCTGGACGCTTTCCGGCATCTTGTGGAGTATTACCATTGTGGGGATTCCCATTGGGAGGCAGAGTTTTAAATTTGCATCACTGGCCTTTTTTCCCTTCGGAAAGGAAATCCGGTACGGAGGAGGCACCATGTCCATGCTGGCCAATGTTATCTGGCTGATTGTAAGCGGCATACCGCTGGCCGTGGCGGCGGCACTGAACGGGGTGCTGCTGTGCTGTACCATTATCGGGATTCCCTTCGGAATGCAGTGTTTTAAGATTGCAAAGCTTGCACTGATGCCTTTCGGGGCGTCCATAGTCTACACATAAAGGAATTGAGGGCAAATGGAACTGTTTCAGGAAAAAAAGAAAATCAGGAAAACGGTCCTGGCGGCAAGGGAAGCGCTGAGTGCCCCGGAACGGGAGAGGGGAGACTGCCTGATCACGGAGCGGATTCTGGGGCATCAGTGGTTTTACCGGTCGGATGAACTGCTCTGTTTTGTCAGTTATGGCAGTGAGATCAGTACCCTGGAAATTTTGCGGGAGGCTTTGGGGGCAGGGAAAAAGGTATATGTACCGAAGGTGCTGGGGGAGAAAAATGTGCCGGAGATGGTTTTTTACAGAATTACCTGTCTGGAAGAACTGAAACCGGGATACCGGGGGATACCGGAACCCCCCGGGGATTCTGAAGTATATGCCTACAGGGAGGCGGCCGCGGAACATACCCTGATGCTGATGCCGGGAGCGGCTTTTGACCAGTACCGGAACCGGCTTGGATATGGGAAAGGCTTTTATGACAGATATCTGGCAGACAAACCCGGACTGCAGCTGCGCACCATAGCCCTGTGTTACAAATGCCAGCTGACGGAATCCCTGCCTGTGTCGGATACCGACATAAAACCCTGCCAGGTGATCTGTGTCTGACCCTGCGGCCCCAATTCGCAGGTTACGGAAAGGCATGGGGGTTTTTCCCGGGAATTGACTATCAGGGATAAAAGGATTATAATACTCTTGTATCATAGGAAAGTGTGTCCTATGATACAAAAATGCTCCGCGGGGATCGCACTGCGGCGGAAAGGAATCATGTCGCTGAAGCGCCCCGCCGCAGGCAGAGAATCCTGCGGAGCAGGATTCTTTTTTATCTTTGTGAATGAAACCAGGGAAAAGAGTTGATAATATGACACTTTATGAAGCACGGAAAGGATGCAGCTACTGCATTGAGGGACTATATGTGGAGCCGGCCATCACCAGGCGCCTGCAGGCGCTGGGACTAAATGACGGCACTGTTGTCAATGTACTGAACAGAAAGAACAGGGGGGCGCTGATCATCCGGGTACGGGGGACGCGCCTGGCGCTGGGAAAGCACATTTCCTCCAGTATTGAAGTCAGCCCGAAAAACAGGGAGGACGAAGAGGGGGAGGTGGGCGCAAAATGAACCACAGCCATGACAAAACCGGGAAGAAACATATCAATGTGGCCTGCATCGGTAATCCCAACTGCGGCAAGACTACCTTATTTAATGCCCTGACAGGTTCAAAGCTGAAAGTGGCCAACTGGCCCGGGGTCACCGTGGAACGGATGGAAGGTGAGACAAGCTATGAGGAAACGGAGATTACGCTTGTGGACACCCCCGGGATTTACTCCCTGACCTGCTATACCATCGAAGAGAAGGTTACCAGAAAATGTGCCATGGATGATGACATTGACGCCATTATCAATGTGGTGGATGCCTCGTCCCTGGAACGGAATCTCTATCTCACCCTGCAGCTTCTGGAATTGGGAAAACCAATGGTTCTGGCGCTGAACATGATGGATGTGGTAAAAGAGCGCGGCATGGAGATCGACATGCACCGTCTGCCGGAGATGCTGGGAAATATTCCTGTGGTACCTGTGTCTGCCGCCAGACGCACGGGACTGGATATCCTGCTTCACGCGGTGATTCACCACTGTGAGGAGGGTATGGAGGACTACATACTGGATTATCCCCCGGAGATTGAGACTAAAATCACCACTTTGGAAGCCGTGATGCAGGAGAATTACCCAAAACATTCCTCTGCCAGATGGCATGCCATAAAGCTTCTGGAGGATGACGAGGAGGTAAAGCAGGAGCATCCCGTTTCCGTAGTCCATGTGGTGGACAGAAGCTACGAAAAAGAAATGATACAGTGTAAATATTCCTACATCGAAAAAATCATGAAGGAGATCCTTTTTTATAAAAATAAAAAGGCTGCTTCCACAGACAAAATAGACAGGCTGCTGACGCATCCCCTATGGGGAGTTCCTGTCTTTTTGCTGATCATGTGTTTTGTGTTTTTTCTCACCTTCACGGTGGGCGATGCCCTGAAAGGTGTGTTTGAAACAGGTCTGGATCTGTTGTCCGGCGGGGCTGCTGCTGCCCTGAAGGGCATGGGGGTGGCGGGATGGCTGGAATCCCTGATGGTGGAGGGTATCATTGCGGGAGTGGGCGGAATCCTCACCTTTATTCCGAATATTTTCATTCTTTTTCTGGCACTTGCCATGCTGGAGGACAGCGGCTACATGGCCCGGGTTGCCTATGTGATGGATTCCGTCATGGGCAGGGTGGGGCTGTCGGGAAAGGCATTTCTGCCCATGATCCTGGGTTTTGGCTGTACCGTGCCTGCCATTATGGCCACACGGGCCCTGGAGACAGAACATGACCGCCGCAAGACCATGCTGGTGACACCGTTTATGTCCTGTTCTGCCAGGCTGCCGGTGTATGTGCTGTTTTCCGATATGTTTTTTCCGGGTTACGAAGCATTTGCGGCGTTTTCCATGTATATTGTGGGCATGGTCATCGCCATACTGGCGGCGCTTGTAATGAACCGGCTGGAGAAGGGGGAGGCAAACGGTTCTCTCCTGATTGAGCTGCCCGAATATAAGCGTCCCAATGCCAGAACCATCCGCATTTATGTGTGGAATAAGCTGAAGGATTATCTCACAAAGGCAGGAACCACCATTTTTATTGCCTCCATTGTGATATGGTTTGTGCTGAACTTCGGCATGGGCGGCATGGTGGAGGAGCCGTCGGACAGTTTCGGCGCAGGACTGGGACGTCTGCTGGTGCCGGTGCTTGCCCCCGCGGGCCTGGGTATGTGGCAGATTGCGGTGGCCCTGCTTTCCGGAATCTCCGCAAAGGAAGTGGTGGTATCCAGCTTTGCGGTGCTGTTCGGTGTGGCAAATGCCAATTCTGACGCCGGAATGACGGCGATTGTGGATAATATTCACAGGATTAACCCCGGTTTCGGCCCGCTGAACGCGTATTGTCTGATGCTGTTCTGTCTGCTGTACGTGCCCTGTGTGGCAACGGTTGCCACGGTCCGAAAGGAGAGCGGATCCTGGAAATTTACCCTGAAGATGATTGCATTCCAGCTGTTCCTGGCCTGGGCAGTGTCCACAGTGGTATTTCAGGCGGGAAGTCTGTTTTTGGCTTAGCGTGTGTCTGAAAAATGTTTTCTGTCAGCCCCGGTTTGTGAAACCTGCTGAAATTATGCGGGCCGGCGCAGGAATTCATTTGGAATATGTTTGCAGAGGAGCGGAAGGATGCTGAATATTGCGGTGGTGGATGACGAGCAGGTCCACAGGGATATCCTGACAAAGTATATTTCGGAGTGGAAGGAAACGAATTTTCCGGACATGAATATAGAGCATTATGACAGCGCGGAAGCCTTTTACTTTGCCTGGTGCGGGGACCAGAGTTGTGACATAGTGTTTCTGGACATTGTGATGGGAAAAACCAATGGCGTCAGCCTGGCCCGGAAGCTGCGGGAAAAGGGAAAGGATATGGCCATTGTATTTACCACGGGCATTCCGGATTATATGCAGGAAGGCTATGAGGTGGAGGCCATGCATTACCTGCTGAAACCGCTGAAAAGGGAAAAAGTCTGGGAATGTCTGGAAAAATGTTTTCAGCGGAAAGAGACGGAGAGGAAGCGCTTTCTCCTGCCCGGGGAAGAGGGACTGGTAAAGGTGGATGTGGAGAGGATTCTCTATGCGGAAGCAGAAGGACATTATTGCGTACTGAAATGCATGGAAAACCGCTTGCATCTGAAGCTGGGAATCCGGGAACTGGAACAGAAGCTGGGGGAATGGGGGGATTTTATGTTCTGCCATCGCTCCTATCTGGTGAATGTGCGCAGGATCGCAAGGGTGGGAAGGCAGGACATTGTCATGGATGACGGGACGGTGGTGCCGGTGAGCCGCAGGCTCTACAATGCGGTCAATGAGAGATTTATCAAAACTTTTATTGCTTTGTAATGATTTGGGGGTTTTAGAGCAAGCGGAGCTGATATGATTTTTTATTTTGCCATTATCGTATTTCTCATAGTGTCTGCGGCGGGAGTCCTGGGAGTCCGCTTATATGTCCGTTACGCGGTGGAACGGCAGACGGCCAGGTTTCAGGATGACCTGACCCGGAAGCATTGTGAGGAAGTGGACAATATGTATCGCCAGACCCGGGGCTGGCGGCATGATTTCAAAAATCATGTACAGACCATGCAGGCACATCTGGAGATGGGACAGACAGCGCTGCTGGAGAATTATCTCTGGGAACTGACGGAAGATTATAACCAGATCGACATCGCCCTGAAAACCGGAAACAATATGGTGGATGCCATTCTCAACAGCAAGCTTTCCATAGTAAAGACAAAAGACATCAAAGTGGATGCGGATGCCTTTTTGCCTGCCCATCTTCCGGTGTCGGATGTGGATTTAAGCGTCATGATCGGCAATCTGCTGGACAATGCCATGGAGGCTTGTCTGAAAGTGCCGCCGGAGGAGCGTTTCATCCGTTTTTATATGACCAGGGCCAAGGAGAATCTCTATATTTATGTGATGAATTCTGCCGATGGCACTTACCGTAAGGGGCTTGGAAGTTACCTTACCACCAAGGCAGTGGACGGCCACGGATACGGGCTTTCCCGAATCGACAAAGTAGTCAGGAAATATAAGGGATATCTCAGCCGGGAGGACGAAGGAAATGTGTTTGCCACAGAGATTCTGATTCCCCTGTAAGGCCGGGGTGAATCCGGCAGTGTCTGCAGTTGCCTTCCGCGGGGCGCATTTGCGCGGGGGTCGGAAAAACAGAAAAACCCGGAAAAACACAGAAAGTAAAATAACCATTGGTGCAAAAAGAGAACCGTTCGTGCAGAATCGGTTCTTTTTTTGGAATTACAGATAAAATAGAACATGGAAACGGAAAAAAAGCGGGCAGGGAGGAATAATGCCGTCGGAAAGACGGCATGTAGGGCAGAAACCCGGCCGGAAAGGAAGGAACATGAAGCAAGAAGAAAACAAAACCTATTCTATTTTTTCCAATGTGCTGTATTTCCACAGGTATCTCTACCGGGAAAAGCCCAGGATGGCGCTGCACCATGTGATGATTGTGCTGGGCAGAATCCTGGGGCCTTTTCTGGCCATTCTGATGCCGGGAATTGTGGTAAGCGTAGTGCAGAAGGGGGAACTTTTGCAAGGACTGGGCGTCATTGCACTGGCAGGCCTTTTATACATGGTATGCGATGGGATGGCCCAGGGATTTGAGCGGGGAAATTATTTCAATGAAAATGTATTCCGCACCAGTTTACTGGGCGACGCCGTGATGAAGGAAATGAAGTTACACTATAAGGAAGTGGAATACGGGGAACGGAAAAACATTATCAAGCGGGCCTATCAGTGCATGGATGGCGGGGACTGGGCGGTCAGTTACAGAATGCTGGATTTTCCCCGGGACATGGTTGTCAATGTGGCCTGCTTTCTTCTGTATTCCACGGTGCTGAGCACCCTGAAGCCCTGGATGGTGGTTTTTCTGCTCCTGCTGTCCCTGCTGAATTACGGGGTACTGCAATTGAAAAACCGCTGGATGCTTGCCCTCAGGGACCAGTTTGCCCAGTCGGAAAGAGAGATCAAATATCTGACCTATACGCTGCGGGATACAGACCTGGCCAAGGATATGCGTATTTTTTCCATGAATGACTGGATGATGGCATTTCGGAATAAGGTGTTCGGGGAGAGGATGAAGCTGGAGAAAAAGAATAACCGGAAGATGATTCTGGCGGATTTCCTGCAGATTTTACTGACGGTTCTGCGAAACGGCCTGGCTTATGGCTATCTGATCCATTCCTGCCTGACAGGGGAGATTGCCCTGGGAAGTTTTCTGGTGTATTTTGGAGCCATCACGGGATTTTCCGGTTTTGTCACCGGCATGGTGGATACGTACACTAATCTGAAGCTGGCAAATGAGGAGGCTTCCTGCTTCCGCGCCCATATGGACATGCCGGAGACAGATGACGCAGGGGAGGTGCCGGAAGCTTTGTACCGGCAGCCTGCAAAGATCGAGTTCCGGGACGTGACTTTTTCCTATGGGAAAGAAAAGATCTATGACCATTTTAACCTGGTGATTCATCCCGGGGAAAAGATTGCGCTTCTGGGGGTAAACGGCGTGGGAAAAACCACTTTGATAAAATTACTCTGCGGGCTGTACGAGCCGGACGGGGGAACCATCCTGATCAATGGCGTGGACATCTCCAGGGTGCAGAAAAGGGGGTTGTATGACTTGTTTTCCGTGGTGTTCCAGGAAGCCTCCATCTTTCCCTATCCCGTGGGCAGCAATATTTCCATGAAAAAACTGGAAGACACGGATGAGGAAAAGGCATGGGAGGCACTGAGGCAGGCAGGGCTGGAAGAAGAATTCCGGGAGAAGGGAATTGGCATGAACAGCTTTATGACAAGCCAGGCATTTGAGGGAGTGGAACTTTCCGGCGGACAGAGACAGCGGTTCCTGCTGGCCAGGGCACTCTACAAAGGCGGAAATATCCTGATTCTGGACGAACCTACATCGGCGCTGGATCCTGTGGCAGAGAGCCAGATCTATGAGGAATATGTGAAACTCAGCAGGGGAAGGACATCCATTTTTATTTCACACCGTCTTGCCAGCACGAAGTTTTCCGACAGAATTCTGTTTCTGGAAGACGGGAGGGTGACGGAAGAAGGTACCCATGAGGAACTGATGAAAAAGGGCGGCAGTTACGCCCATATGTTTGAAATACAGTCTCATTATTACCAGACAGACCAAAGACTGGATACTTGATTAGAAAGGACGGCAGAAAGTATGCAAAATGACCTTACAAGCAAAATTCCTTTCCGGGAAAATATCAGACATCTCAAAAACCTTCTGGCCGCGGTCCATGGGCTGGACAGAAGCTACTTTTTCCTGAATATCCTGCGGCTTTTGACAGATACGGCAAACGGCGCACTGAGGCTGGTTTTGTCCGCGGATATTCTGGAACTGCTCTATGAGGGCAGGCCGATGGAAGAAATCATGAAATCAGTGGTTTTGCTGCTGGTTTTCCCCTCCCTTCTTACCCTGGCCAGCAGTGTGCTTTGGAATGAGTTTATCAGTCCCAGGAAAGAAAATATCATAAGGATTTATAACGGCAATTTTGCCGCCAAATTTCAGAGTATGGACTATTCCCTTCTGGAAAGTCCTTATGTGAAGGAACTGATGGAACGCATTGACAGGGCCAACATCTGGGGGGCGGGAATCAGTGATGTGTTCTGGAAATCGGATGGCATAATCTATCAGATCCTGAACATAATCTGTTCCGCCGTTGTGGCCCTGCCGATTTTAAATACTATGGTGCATTCCCGAAATCCGTGGTTCTGGATGGGGCTGGTCATGCTGGTGCTGCTCCTTGTGGGCCTGACCCGGCTGTACAGTAAAACCAATGCCGCCCTGCAGGAGACGATTCTCAGTGATTTCACGAAGAAATTTCCCATAGAACTGCGCAAAAAATATGTTTCTTTTACCTGGTACTGGGTAGGGCGCTGTATGGGCGGGGACTATCATTTTATCAAGGACATCCATCTCTATGACGGGTATGAAATGATGAAGAAATATACGTCGGATAATATCCGGGAGAGCGAAAATGCCATGCACTGGGCCCGTACCAGTGAAAAAATGAGCAGAAAATGCGGCATGATACAGGGCTTTACCCAGCGGCTCATGACCCTGGCGGGTTATCTGATTTCCGGGGCATTCTGTATCCTGGGTGCGTTTTCCGTGGGGAATGTGGTGAAGTTTGCCGGCGCCCTCACCAATATTATTATGGGATTTCAGAGGATGGAGGAGCAGTATAAGGATCTGTGCCTGACTGCCCGCCGGGAAGCCTATACCCTGAAAATGTTCCGGATCAATGACGAAATGTACAAGGGACAGCTTCCGGTGGAAAAACGGCTGGACAACAAGTATGAAGTGGAATTCCGGAATGTTTCATTCCGGTATCCCGGGACTGACAGTTATGCCCTGAAACATTTTTCGCTGAAGCTGACAGTGGGGGAACGCATGGCCATTGTGGGTATGAACGGCTCCGGCAAGACAACTATGATTAAACTTCTCTGCAGGCTTTATGACCCTCAGGAGGGAGAGATCCTGCTGAACGGCGTGGACATCCGCAAATTCAGGCAGGATGAATACATCAGACTCTTTTCCGTGGTATTCCAGGACTTCAGGCTGCTGTCCATGCCCCTGGGCCAGAATGTGGCGGCTTCCATGGAGACAGACGGCGGCAGGGCCATGGAAGTTCTGGCCCAGGCGGGACTGTCGGAACGGATGGAACAGATGCCGGAAGGGCTGGACACCTGGCTTTATCAGGAAATTCAGGATGAAGGGGTGGAAATATCAGGCGGAGAAGCACAGAAAATCGCCATAGCCAGGGCTTTGTATAAAGACGCACCTTTCGTACTGCTGGACGAGCCCACCGCGAGTCTGGATCCGCTGTCGGAATATGAAATCTATTCCCGTTTTGATACCATGGTGCAGAATAAGACTGCCATATATATTTCCCACCGGCTCTCCTCCTGCCGTTTCTGCAACGACATTGCCGTATTTCATGAAGGCCGGCTGGTCCAGAGGGGCAGCCATGAAGAACTACTGAAGGATGAAAAGGGAAAATACTATGAATTATGGCATGCACAGGCGCAGTATTATGTGACGGAAAACGGGGAAGGATGAAAAATCTTTGATAAGTATGATACAAAACCTTGTTACCGTATATGTGAATGAGAATACATGCTTGTGAAGATCGGGAATCGGGTGTATAATTTTTATTGTACAGGCGGCGGGGACCGGCGCATCAAAGGTAAGCATGCCGGCCCCGGGAAGGACGGCTGCTTCGGAAAGGAAAATCGGAAATGAAAGTAGAATCAAGCAAGTACTTAAGTCAGGTGAAGCCGGTATTGCTTCATCTGAGAGACCGGCTGCTGGAGGAATACCCCTATGCGTCCATTCTGGCATCGGATTCAGTGTCTAAGCAGTATACGGTGGACAAAAATGTCACCTCCGCAAATACCGTTGGCAGGCTGTCAGGCCGTGGTTTTGTGGTAAAAGTCTATGATGGCTGCGGCTATGGGGAATATTCTTTCAATGAAATAACGGAAGAAAAAATCGGGGATATTCTGGAAAAAATCAAAAAGGAGATCATCCCCCTGTCCGGACAGTTGCCGGAAGGCGTGCGCAGCAGTGTCTATGCCATGCTGGAAGACCAACCCGCAGTGTTTGCGGACAGCACGGAATATGAAATTGATCCCCGGGAATACGGGGACGAGGCCATTATCCGGGAACTGGCCCGGGCCAGTGAGGAGGGCAGGGCATACAGTGAGAAAATACTGGATTGTGAGGCATTTGTCCAGTACCAGAAATACAGCAAGCTTTTCCTGTCCAGAAATAAAGACCTGGAACAGAATGTACTGTGGATGTCGGGAGGATTTTTTGTTTTGGCAGCCAGGGGGGAGGAAATCAAGCAGAGCTACAGGGGATTTTCCAATCTGGGCGGCGCGGAACTTCTGACGAAAATGCGTGAAGGCGTGTGCGATGTGGCGAAAGTAGGGCTGGAACTGCTGGAGAGTGAACCCATGGTGCCGGGAGAATACGAATGCATCTGCAACCCGGAGGTAACGGGAATGATCGTGCATGAGGCGTTCGGACATGGCGTGGAGATGGACATGTTTGTGAAGAAGAGGGCCCAGGCGGAACAGTTTGTGGGGAAGCAGGTGGCGTCGGAACTTGTCACCATGCATGACGGTGCGGCTGCCGCCAGGGAAGTGGCCACCTACTTTTTTGATGACGAAGGTGTTCTGGCAAAAGATACCGTGGTCATTGAAAAAGGGATTCTGAAGGCCGGAATTTCGGACGCGCAGTCGGCCATGCATCTTGGAACGGCGCCCACCGGAAACGGCAGACGGGAAAGCTATCAGAGGAAGGCTTACACCAGAATGACCAATACTTTTTTCCAGGGCGGAAACGACAAAGTGGAGGACATGATTGCCTCCGTAAAGAACGGATTTTTGCTGGAGGAGCCTTCCAGCGGTATGGAAGATCCCAAAAACTGGGGCATCCAGTGTATGGTCAACATTGCCCGGGAGATAAAAGATGGGAAACTGACCGGAAAGATTTTTTCGCCGGTGGTGCTCACCGGATATGTGCCGGATTTGCTGAAATCCATCAGTATGGTATCGGAGACGGTCAGGCTCGGTGGAGGCGGAATGTGCGGCAAGGGATATAAGGAGTGGGTGAAAGTGTCCGACGGCGGTTCTTTTATCAAGGCAAGGATAAGACTTGGGTGAGAGAGGACGCAAGACGGCTGCGGTGGAATTTAGATAGTATATCAGCGCTTTTGCGCCAATGAAACGAGGGAATGTATGATAGAAAAAATATTGGCTGCCCTGAAAGAGAGCGGTGTGGAGCAGTATCAGATCACGGAGAGCAGGGAAGAATCCGCGGAGTTATTTTTTATCCGCAGATCACTGGACATGCGCCGGATAAAAGAAATCCGGCAGGCAGAGGTGGTGGTGTATAAGGAATTTTGGGAAGGCGAAAACCATTTGATGGGATCTGCTTCCGTGCAGGTTCAGGAGAGCTTTTCACAGGAGGAGATGGCGGGGCTGTTCCGGGATGCCCTTTATGCTGCCGGCTTTGTGAAGAATAAATTTTACGAATTATATCCCGGGCAGACACAGGAAGCCCGGGCAGTTTCGGATGGATTCGGAGGCAGATCCCTCACGGAAATTGCGGGGGAGTTTTCCGGGGCCATGTTTGCGGAAGACAGGGAGGAGGAAGTTTTTCTGAATTCCGCCGAAATCTTTGCCACAAAAGTGACACGCCGTATTCTCAATTCCAGAGGGGTGGATGTGGGTTATGAGAAGAACCGTGTGGAGGGAGAATTTGTGGTACAGTGCACGGCAGGACAGGATGTGGAGACGTATCAGGATTTCGCCTATGACGGCATGAATACGGATGCCCTCCGGCAGAAGGTGAGACGTGCCATGGAAATGACCCGTGCCCGGGCGGAAGCGCAGTCCGCGCCTCCTGCGGGGGAATACAGGGTGATATTGTCCGGCCCCTATGTGAAAACTATTCTGGGTTATTATGTGGAGCGTTCCGGATCTTATATGATTTATCCGGAGTATTCCTCCTTCCGGCAGGGCTGTGATGTGCAGGGGGGCGATGTGGAAAAAGAGCGTATCAACCTGACACTGAAGGCCACCGTGCCCTACAGTGCGGAGGGCATACCCATGAAGGACAGGCGCCTGGTACAGGATGGGAAATTGCAGTTCATCCACGGCGGCAACCGTTTTGCCTATTATCTGCAGGTGGAACCCACGGGAAATTACGCGGGTTTTCAGGCGCCTCAGGGAAGTGTATCCCTGGAGGAGATGCGGCGTACGCCCTGCCTGGAAGTGGTAAATTTCTCTGATTTCCAGATGGATGAACTGGGCGGACATTTCGGCGGGGAAATCAGGCTGGGATTCCTTTATGACGGGGAGAAACGGATTCCGGTGACAGGCGGTTCCATCAACGGAAATATTCTGGATGTGCAGAAGAAACTGGTATTTTCCCGGGAAATGCAGGTGGAGAAAGAGTTTGAAGGTCCCATGGCAGTGTGCCTGGAAGGTGTCAATGTGGCCGGAATCTAATATTTTGCTTGCCTGACAGCACAATCTGATATATAATAGTGCATGTTACAGAAGAACGCTGCGTTTTACAAAGGGGGGTATGACGAATGGCTTCGTCTTCCAAAACGGATACAGAGGTAATCATCGGCGGTAAAGTCTTTACTCTGAGCGGTTACGAGAGTGAAGAGTACTTACAGAAGGTTGCATCCTACATCAACAATAAAGTAAATGAATACAATAAAATTGAGAGTTTCCGCAGACAGCCTCCGGACACGCAGGGGGTACTGCTGCAGCTCAATATTGCCGATGACTATTTTAAGGCCAAAAATCAGATTTCCGGACTGGAAGAGGAACTGCAGGCCAAGGATAAGGATCTTTATGATTTGAAACATGAGCTGATATCGGCGCAGATCAGGCTGGAAAGCGCCGAGGACCAGGTAAAAAACCTCCAGAAAGCGCAGAATGAGGATGCAAAAGAGATTGTACGCCTGGAAACAGAGCTGAAGAAAAAGTAAAAAAATATATAGGACGAACCTTCCTATATGATAAGAAAAGGGCTGTCCGGTACCGGACAGCCTTTTGTGAAATTATATGCGATGTGAAATAGGGAATGTTTCAGGCCGGGAAAGCCGGGGCAGGAACGGGAGAATGTATGGAAAAGGATTACAAGGTTGAATTGCTGGCGCCGGCGGGAAGCCCGGAAGGTTTTTACGGGGCCGTTCACGCGGGGGCAGACGCCGTGTATCTGGCGGGAGACCGCTTTGGGGCAAGGGCATATGCGGAAAATTTTACTGACCGGGAACTGACGGAATGTATCCGTTACGGCCATATGCTGGGACGGAAAATTTACCTGACGGTAAATACCCTTTTAAAAGAAGAAGAGATGGACGGGTTGTACGCATATCTCGTTCCTTTTTATGAAGCAGGCCTGGACGCGGTGATTGTACAGGATCTGGGGGTGCTGCGGTTTGTGCGCACGTATTTTCCCGGTCTGGATATTCATGTCAGCACCCAGATGGCAGTGACCGGAAGCGGCGGAGCCCTGCTGCTGAAGAAAATGGGCGTAAAGCGCATCATTCCGGCCAGGGAACTGAGCCTTGCGGAACTGTGCTCCATGAAGCGGCAGACCGGGCTGGAGATAGAGACATTTATACATGGCGCCATGTGTTACTGCTATTCGGGCCAATGCCTTTTCAGCAGTATTCTGGGCGGCAGAAGCGGCAATCGCGGAAGATGTGCCCAGCCCTGCCGGCTGCCTTATTCCATCGGCACAGGCAGAGGAAAGGAATGCTATCCCTTAAGCCTGAAAGATATGTGTACCATAGATCAGATTCCCGCGCTTATCCAGGCAGGAATCGATTCTTTTAAAATTGAGGGAAGGATGAAAAAACCGGAGTATGCAGCCGGCGTGACGGATGTATACAGACGCTATATCGATTATTATTATGAATTGCGGGAAAAAATGGGGGTGCAGGAGGCTGACAGAGCATACAGGGTAAAAAAAGAGGACAGAAACTGCCTGGGCTCCCTTTACATAAGAAGCGGCGTTGAAAGCGGCTATTATTTCCGGCGCAACGGTGGGGAAATGGTTACGATGGACAGCCCTGCCTACAGCAAAACCGACGAAGCTTTACTGGCAACGATCCGGGAAAAGCATTTGGATGCCCCCCTGAAGATTCCCGTGGAGGCGGCGGCATATTTTCATGTGGGTATGCCCGCCAGGGTTGTGCTGCAGTGGGGGGAATGCCGGTGTGAAGTGACCGGACAGGAGGTGGAACCTGCGTCCAGACAGCCCATATCTGCAGACAATGTGAGGAAACAGCTGGGCAAACTGGGGGAAAGCTGCTTTTATGCGGAGCGGATTACGGTGGAACTGGACGGGAACAGCTTCTATCCCCTGAAACAGATCAATGAGCTGCGAAGGGAGGCTGTGGCCGCCCTGGAACAGGAGATTCTTTCCTTCCGGGGATACGGGGTGCCGGGAAAAGCCTTAAGCGCCAGGGAGGGGACCGGGGAGCCCTGCCGGGAAGAAGGCGGAAGAGAGCAGAATCTGAACGGGGAGGGCCCGGGGCCGAAAGAGACCTGTCCGCAAAAAGGATTTGTGTTGTCGGTCAGTTCTGTCCGGCAGCTGCAGACGGTGGCGGAATGGATTTCCTGCCAGGATGCAGGGGAAGCGATGCGGTTTTATGTGGATGGAGACCTGCTGGTGAAATCCTGGGCGGAAGCAAAGCCTTACTGCCGTCAACTGTCTTCCAGGGGCAGGATTTACGCGGCCCTGCCGGTGATTCTCCGGGAAAGCGACAGGGAATACCTGGAAAAGCTTTATGCGCTGGCAGCGGAAAGCGGTATGTTTTCCGGTTTTCTGGCCCGTTCCATGGAAGGAGCCGGCTTTCTGGACGGGAAGGGAAGGGCATTTGTCTGCAGGCTGGATGCCGGAATCTATGTGTGGAACAAATGGGCCATGGCGGAAGCGGCTTCTTTTGGGGATGGCTTTTGTCTGCCCTGGGAGTTAAAGGCTTCGGAACAAAAAGGGCTGCCGGATACCCTGCCTGCCGAAAAAATAGTGTATGGCCGTATCCCCATGATGATCACGGCAAACTGCCTGTTCCGCACTGGGGGCCAGTGCAGGAGAAAAACAGGGGACAGACATATTACCGTGCTGAAAGACCGGCTCCGGAAGGAATTTCCGGTGATGGCAGACTGCCTGCACTGCACGAATGTGATATACAACAGCGTGCCCCTTTCCCTGCATCAGGAACTGGACCGGTGGCGGGGACGGGCGGATTTGCGCATGGATTTTACCCTGGAGACCGGGGAGGAAGTCAGGGCGGTACTGGATACCTTTTTCCACAATGCGCCCTTTCCCATGAAAGAATATACCACGGGACATGAGAGACGCGGGGTACTGTAACAGAATTCCGGTGGCGGGATTCTGTACGTTTCGCAGATATATTTCCGGGAAGGACACTGCCGCCGGGGAGCGGGGGGGATCCGGGGGAAAAGATAACAGATAAAAGGACAGGTATAATGCGGGAATACGTTACGGAATTATCAAAATATGGAATTGCCGCGCTGATGGTGATTCACACATTCTGCAGCTTTCTGGCTTTGTATGAAAAAGTCGGGAAGGGCAGACTGGTCTACGGGATACAGAATTTTTTGATGTTCTGTATCCAGCTTCTGATGTTTACAGATCTTGCACTGATGAATAAAGAACTGGAATATGTGTTCTACTATGTGTTCGTACAGGTGCTTTTGCTGGCCGTGACGGTTATGGTGCCTATCGTATATGAGAAGACAGACCGCCTGCTATTGAACAATATGTGCATGCTGCTGGGAATCGGACTGTGCATTATCTCCAGACTTTCTTTTCAGAAGGCGGTGAGACAGTATATTATCGTGATGATTTCACTGGCAGTATCACTGTTTATACCCCTGATTCTGGCCAAAGTCCGCTTTCTGAAAAAGCTTACCTGGGCTTACGGCGGGGTGGGGCTGGTTCTGCTGAGCATTGTGCTGATCATGGGAGAAGTTACCCGGGGATCCAATCTCTCCTTTTCCGTGGGCGGGGTCACATTCCAGCCCTCGGAATTTGTGAAGCTGATTTTTATCTTCTTTCTGGCGGGGGCCCTGTGGGACAACACTTCCTTTGCCAGGGTAGCCCTGACGGCGGTAATAGCCGGACTGCATGTGATTGTGCTGGTGGTCTCCAAGGACCTGGGAAGCGCCCTGATTTTCTTCGTGGGCTATGTGTTTATGGTATTTGCGGCCACAAGAAACTACCTGTATCTTCTGGCCGGAGCCCTTGGGGGGAGCGCGGCGGCATACGGCGCGTACCGGATTTTTGCCCATGTGCAGAACCGTGTGATTGCCTGGCAGAATCCCTGGGATTATATGGACAGCGTCAGGGGGTATGCCATTACCCAGTCCCTTTTTGCCATAGGCAGCGGAAGCTGGTTCGGCATGGGACTTTCCAAGGGAAATCCCACGGCCATTCCTGTTGTGGAGGCTGACTTTATTTTTTCTTCCCTCTGTGAGGAACTGGGGGTGGTGTTCGGGATCTGTGTGATTCTGGCCACAGTGGCCTGTTTCCTGGCCATGATGAAGCTGGCGGCCCGGATCAGGGACCGTTTCTACCAGCTGATTGTCTATGGTGCGGGCATTATGTATATTTTCCAGAGTTTCCTGACCATAGGGGGCGGAACCAAGCTGATTCCGCTGACAGGGGTGACCCTGCCGTTTATCAGTTACGGGGGCAGCTCCGTGATGACGACCATGATGATGTTTTTCATTGTGCAGGGAATTTATATCAGATTACAGCAGGAAGGGGAGAAGCGCCATGTCAGAAAGACAAAAGAGGGACAGGGAAATGTCAGCAAGAGAAGAACCCCAAAAGAAAAAGACTACTAAAAAAACAGATGCCAGAAGGCTGGACAATAAACCGGAAATCATTGTGACAAGTGTGTTTTTTGTGGCAGTGTTTCTGGTGCTCATTGTGCATCTGGGATATTTTACCGCTACCAGCGAACAGGACATGATCAACAACAGCTACAATTCCAGGCAGAAAATTCTGCTGTCCCGGAATTACCGGGGAACGATTTATTCCAGGGATGGGGAAGTGCTGGCAGAGACTGTACTGGACCAGGAGCAGAATGAATCCCGGTCTTATCCTTTCGCGGAACTGTTCGCCCACATTGTGGGATATTCCACCCAGGGACGCATGGGCGTGGAGGCGCTGGCAAATTATTATCTCATCAATACGAGTACTTCCCTGAGCAATAAGGCGGCAAATGATGTGGCCGGAGTGAAAAATCCCGGTGATGATGTGTACACCACGCTGGATGTGCAGATTCAGGAGGTGGCAGATTCCCAGCTGGATATTTATAAGGGGGCTGCCGTGGTGACGGAAGTGTCCACCGGGAAAATTCTTGCCATGGTTTCCCATCCTGATTTTGATCCCAATGAAATCGGGGAAATCTGGGATTCCCTCCTGGAAAGCGAGACCAGTTCCGTACTTTTAAACCGGGCCACCCAGGGACAGTATCCCCCCGGTTCGACGTTCAAGATCATAACGGCCCTGGAATATATCCGGGAAAATCCGGAGACCTATGGCCAGTATTCTTTCCAGTGCGGAGGAAATTTCCAGACCGGTGGCAGCCGCATTAACTGCTATCACGGCACCAGCCACGGACAGCTGGACTTTGTGCACTCTTTCGCAAAGTCCTGCAATTCTTCTTTTGCCAATATCGGCATGGGACTGGACAGGGAAAAATTTGCGGAGACGCTGGAGGACCTTCTGTTTGACAGGCCGCTGCCCCTGCCCCTGAATTATACAAAAAGTTCGGTGCTGGTATCGGAAGATATGACACTGGACGATATGCTGCAGACCTCCATCGGCCAGGGGAAGACCCAGATCTCACCCATGCACCTGAATATGATCACATCCGCCATTGCAAACAACGGGGTACTCATGAAGCCCTATGTGGTTGACCGGGTGGAGAATGATGCGGGGAAGGTGGTCAAATCCTTTGAACCTGAAGAATACGGCCGCCTGATCAGCGAATCCGAGGCGGAAATCTTGCAGGAACTGATGACCGCGGTGGTGGAGGGCGGCACGGCCAGAAAGCTGTCCGGACTGTCTTATACGGCCGCCGGAAAGACCGGGTCTGCAGAGTATAATAATGTAAAGGGCGACAGCCATGCCTGGTTTACGGGTTATGCGCCGGCCGAGAATCCGGAAGTCTGCGTCACCGTGATCATGGAGGGGGCCGGAAGCGGGGGAGATTATGCCGTTCCCATAGCCAGGAGGATTTTTGACGCCTATTTTAATGAAAAAAACGCTTCAGGGGAGCCGGAGGGCTGAGCAGATAAGTTTCAATGAAAAAATAAGGGTTGCACTTCCCGGAAGATTGGACTATACTGGAAGTAATTAGTTTTTATAAAATACTTGCACACCAGTCAGGAGGAATTGCAATGTTAGAAGCAACAAGCTGTGGTGGTGTGGTAATTTTTCGTGGAAAAATCCTTCTCTTGTACAAGAATTACAAAAACAAGTATGAGGGCTGGGTTTTGCCTAAAGGCACAGTGGAACAAGGCGAGGAATTTAAGGATACCGCGTTGCGAGAGGTGCTGGAGGAATCTGGGGCGAAGGCTACCATTATTAAATATGTCGGAAAAAGCGAATATACATTTAATGTACCGGAAGATACGGTGGAGAAGGAAGTTCACTGGTATCTGATGATGGCCGACAGCTATTACAGCAAACCACAAAAGGAAGAATTTTTTTTGGATTCGGGTTTTTATAAGTATCATGAGGCGTACCATTTGCTGAAGTTTTCCAATGAAAAACAGATTTTGGAAAAGGCATATGACGAGTATCTGGAACTGAAAAGAAGCAATTTATGGGGCAGCCGGAAGTACTATTAGTATTTTCGGCTGTGTTAAAGTAAAGGAATCCTCACATGGCTCTTGAAATGGCATACCACCCGTGTTTGTACCTGGGTGAAGGCATGAAAGGGAAAAAACTGGATAAAATAAAGAAAAAGCTGGAAAAGAGATCCCTTTTTGCCGGTGTGTTTCTGGTGGTATTATCTCGTAATTCCAATGATCAGCTGGAAATCTATGATTCCCGGCAGCTGCGATGGCGTTATTACGAGAAATATCCGCCCTATGTGGTGGGAATCGCAAAAAACAAAGAGGATGCCATTGGGCTGGTGAAAAAGATTGCCGAAGAATGCCTGCAGGAAAGGGGAGACTGCGCGTTAAAGGAGTATTTGCGATGCTAATAGTGTTACGAATTCTGTCCATACTCGGCATCCTGCTTCTGGCCCTGGTACTCCTGGCGCTGACGGTATTGCTGCTGGTTTTGTTTGTTCCTGTAACATACCGGATCCGGGCCGCGAAGGACGGGGAGGGATTCCGTGGGGACGTGAAGATCAGATGGATGCTGGGGCTTTTTCGGGCAGACTGCAGTTATCCGGATCCGGGGACTGCCACGGTCAGACTGCTTTTTTTCCCGGTTTTCCGGATGAAAATCCCGCCGGAGGCTCTTCCGGAAGATGCAAAAGAAAAACCGAAACGGAAGAAAAAAAGAGAGAAAAAGTCCGGGAAAGCCGGAAAAGAAACGCAGGGCATCCAGACGCCCCAGGGACAGCCGGAAAGTAAAAAAGAGACGGTCCGGGAGGAAGGAAGCGGCGGAAGGGAACCGGAAGAAACCGCCGGGACAAAACAGGCCGGGGAAGAGTATCATGAGAGCGGAGGTTCCACGGATATACACATTCCGGAGGAAAATACGAAAGGCGGGAAGATTTTCCAAAAAATTAAGAAGATAAAGTACACAATTACCGGCATTTATGATAAAATAAAAAAGATTTGGGAAAATATATCCTATTACAGAGACCTTTTACAGGAAGAGGAGACCAGGCTGCTGTTTTCCCATGTTTTGTCCAGAATGAAAAAAGTTTTGAAGAGCCTGCGGCCCAGAAGGTTTCACGCGGATATTCTGTTTGGCACCGGCTCCCCGGACAAGACCGGTAATCTTTATGGAATGTATTGTATTTTTGCAGGGGCGCTGGGAAAGGGTTTTTATGTGACCCCGGATTTTGAACAGGCCATATTCCGGGCAGAGGCAGATGCCGCCGGACATATAACGGTATGGGTTATGTTATTCAACACAGGAAAAATCCTGCTGGACAGGAAGCTGTATCGTTTTATCAAAAAGTTAAAAATGGAAGAAAATGGCAGCGAAGGCGGAACTGGAAAAGGAAGTGAAATGCGTCTCGGAGGCTGAAGCCAAGAGACAAAACGGGAATGGAGGAAGCTATGTCGGACAAAGAAAATCAGTTTCAAGGAGTTGTGGAATCCCTGCTGAAGGGAATGGATACCGTACTGTCTACCAAGACAGTGGTGGGAAATGCCACCAAGATCGGCGATACCATCATTTTGCCGCTGGTGGACGTATCGTTCGGTGTGGGTGCCGGAGCCGGCAACAGCAGTAATTCCGATGGAAAGGGCAATGGCAAAAAGGCATCCGGCGCAGGCGGACTGGGGGGGAAGATGACACCCAGCGCGGTTTTGGTGATCAGGGACAATGCGGTCAAACTGGTAAATATCAAGAACCAGGATGCTGTCACGAAGGTTCTGGACATGATTCCTGACATCCTGGAAAAATTTACCAAACCCAAAGATAAAAAGGAAGAACCTTCCGGAAATGAGGAGGAAATATCCGATGCGGAAGTAGTGGATATTGCGTTTCCGGAAAAGGAAAATGAGGAAAGCTAATATATTTCCGCCTTGGGGCTGCATATAATAGACTGATGAGAAGCCGGGGGAAGCGCCGCTTCCCCCGGAAAGTATGTCATGGGAAATTATCATGAAGAAGATCATAGGATATGCAGCTTTTTTTATCGCAGTCGGAATGATGATTATGCTGATTACGCACAATCGTCTGGTGGGCCTTCTGATCATTGCGCTGTTGCTTTTTGTGGGATACAACTGCTTTTGCGGTGACTGACCGGAGACAGGGCTGTCCGGCCGGGTACGGTTTATTCCCGCTGGCAATGAGCCAGGTGGCTGCCTGCAGACATTTGGCGACTGCCGCCAGGGTCAAACACCAAAGTGTCCTTTGGACGCTTTCTGCTCTGTAGCACTACAAGCTTGATCCCCCGCTGCCTGCAGCGGGGGATTTGTTCTGGCTGTGCATGTTACGCAGGAGCGTTTTCAGGGCTTTCACGACAAATCGAGGAACGTCCCTCTCCACGACTCGCCGCGCGGGGCGCATGTTGCATCAGCAACTATTCTCCATATGCGCCCCTATACCATCGAGTAGGGGAATGCCCTTTTCCGCTACTCGCCGCGCGGGGCGCATGTTGCATCAGCAACAAATTTCCTTATGCGCCCCTGCGCATAAAAAAGGCAGGTTAAAAACCTGCCTTTTTGGTATCAATTCATTATGCTCTTTCAATCCTGCCGGATTTCAGACAATTGGTACAGACGTGCATTCTCTTCGCGCCGCCGTTAACTTTGCACTTAACTCTCTTGACATTGGGTTTCCACATTGTGTTGGTCTTTCTATGAGAATGGCTTACGTTATTACCAAAAAGAACGCCCTTACCACAAATATCACATTTAGCCATTTTGACACCTCCTCGACACCTGCATGTTTCTGCGCATGTATTTTGTTCATAACATTAGTATCTTAACAGAAATATATGGAAAAAGCAAGTAAAAAAAATCTTTTTTTAATTTTTACATTTAATATTCCCTTTTTCAGGGAAAACTGTTAAAATAACTAGTAAATGTCTTTGAAAAATGGTATTGTGGAAGACGATATTGCAGGAACATATCCGGAACTGTAATTAAAACAGGACTCTTTCGGAACTGGAAACAAACAAGTCTCTTTCGGAACTGGAATAGAAAGGAAGGATTGAAATGAGAGGTTCGTCAATGAATACCCACATGGGAAGAATTATCGTCCACAATGAGGTAATAGCCCAATATGCGGGAAGCGTCGCCGTGGAATGTTTTGGGATTGTCGGCATGGCCGGCGTCAGCGTGAAAGATGGACTGGTTAAGCTGCTGAAAAAAGACAGCATCACCAGGGGCATCAGTGTATCGCTTCATCAGAATAAGCTGGTTCTTGATTTTCATGTCATTGTGGCTTACGGCGTCAGTGTGCTTGCCGTCGCGGATAATCTGATCAGCAATGTCAAGTATAAGGTAGAAGAATTTACCGGTATTCAAATCGAAAAGATCAACATCTATGTAGATGGTGTCAGAGTAATTGATTAAGGAGGACTTTGTCGTGAGTTTACAGCAAATCGATGCCAGGATGCTTTCTAAGATGTTCTTAGCCGGTGCAAAGAATCTGGAAAGCAAAAAAGAATGGATCAACGAACTGAACGTTTTTCCCGTTCCCGACGGTGATACGGGCACCAATATGACCATGACCATTATGTCCGCGGCGCGCGAAGTATCTGCCCTGGGTGAGGAAATTGACATGCAAAGTCTATGCAAAGCGGTTTCCAGCGGTTCCCTGCGCGGCGCCAGGGGGAATTCCGGCGTTATTCTGTCGCAGCTTCTGCGCGGATTTACCAAGAGGATCAAGGATGAAGAGATACTGACCATTCCCATACTTGTGGAAGCGTTTGAGAAAGCCGTGGAGACCGCGTATAAGGCCGTCATGAAGCCCAAGGAGGGAACCATTCTCACGGTTGCCAGGGGCGGTGCGGAAAAGGCGAAAGAACTGCGGGATGACGGTGCAAATGACTTGGCAGGTTTTCTGGCGGAGGTTCTGGAACATGTAAAATATGTGCTGAGCCAGACACCCGAAATGCTGCCTGTACTGAAACAGGCGGGTGTGGTGGACTCCGGCGGACAGGGACTGGTGGAAGTTCTGTCGGGAGCGGTTGACGCTTTTTCGGGCAAAGAAATTGATTATTCCATATCTGCGGAAGCACCTGCAGGGGCGGGAAATGCCAGAATGGAAATGGAGGCCGGAATAGAGATCAAGTTCGGTTATTGCACAGAGTTTATCATAATGTTAAACAAGCCTTTTAATATCAAGGCAGAGATAGATTTCAAGGCTTACCTGGAGTCTATCGGCGATTCCATTGTATGTGTGGCGGATGAGGATGTGGTAAAGGTACACGTACATACCAATGACCCTGGTCTGGCAATCCAGAAGGCATTGACGTATGGTGCGTTATCTAATATGAAAATTGACAATATGCGCCTGGAACACCAGGAGAAGCTGTTTAAAATGTCCGGAACCGGACCGGCAGAGGCCGAAAAACAGGCTCCTGCGCAGACTCCCGGGGAATCCGGTCAGGAAACCAAGGACTACGGCTTCATTGCCGTTTCCGTGGGCGAGGGGATGAACGAGATTTTCAAAAGCCTGGGCGTGGACTATATCATTGAAGGGGGACAGACCATGAATCCCAGCACTGCAGATATTCTGGAGGCAGTGGATAAGGTCAATGCCAAGACAATATTTGTGCTGCCCAATAATAAGAACATCATCCTGGCTGCCAACCAGGCGGCAGAGCTGACCGCTGAAAAAGACCTGCTTGTGATTCCCACAAAGACCATGCCCCAGGGAATTACGGCGGTGATCAATTTTGTGCCGGAATTGTCCGCGGACGAAAACGAAGAAAACATGCTAAACGAAATCAAACATGTGAGCACCGGGGAAGTCACATATGCCGTGCGTGATACGGTCATTGACGACAAAGAGATCAAAAAAGGCGATTATATGGGAATCGGTGATACCGGAATCCTTGCCGTGGGCGGTGACATGGGACAGGTGGCGAAAGAGACCATCAAGGGTATGGTCTCGGAGGAATCGGAGCTGATCAGCATTTATTACGGCAGCGATATCAAAGAAAATGAGGCCGAAGCTTTCCGGGATCAGATTGCGGGACAGTATCCCGACTGTGATATCGAACTGCAGTACGGAGGACAGCCCATTTATTACTATGTGATGTCCGTGGAGTAAGTCCGGGGATGATATGGATTTTTTGTCAGGGGGCAGTTTTATGCTGCCTCCTTTGACTTTCGGAAAGGTGCCATTATGGACAGAAACACTCCCATAACCGCCCTGAAAGGAGTGGGCGAGAAGACGGAAAAATTGTACGAAAAACTGGATATCCGTACCATAGGCGACCTGCTTTGCGCCTATCCTGCAGACTATGACTCCTTTGGGGCTCCCGTGAAGATCGGCCAGGCCGGCTGCGGGGAGATCTGTGCGGTCCATGCCGCCGTATCGGGGATTCCCAATGAAAGATATGTGCGAAAACTCCATATTCTCAACGTGACCGTGTGGGACGGCACGGATTCCCTGCTGCTGACTTTTTTTAATATGCCCTTTTTAAAAAAGGCGTTGAAGCGAGGGAGTTTTTATATTTTCAGGGGGCTGATATCCAGTCATGGCACGCAGAAACAAATGGAGCAGCCCAGGATTTTTTCCCTGGAAGATTACAGTAAGATGACGGACAGGCTTCTTCCCCGGTATTCCCTGACCAGGGGACTGACCAATCAGGCAGTGCAGAAATGTGTGAGACAGGCGCTGTCCTTTTATGTCTTTGAGCCGGAATGCTATGGGGAAGAGATGCTTCGGGAGTACGCCCTGATGGGAAGGCGGGAGGCGCTGGAGACCATTCATTTCCCCACGGATTATGATTCCCTGATTCAGGCCAGAAAGAGACTTGTGTTTGACGAATTTTTTTCCTTCTTGTTTTTTATGCGAAAAAACAAAGAGGCGAGTGACCGGCTGCCCAACGGACACAGGATGCTGGAAACTGCGGATACGGCCCGCTTTCTGGAACAGCTTCCCTTTCCCCTGACTGATGCACAGCGGAAGGTCTGGGAAGAAATCAGGACGGATCTGGCCGGTCCGTTTTGCATGAACCGCCTGGTTCAGGGGGATGTGGGATCGGGAAAGACCATTGTGGCGCTGCTGGCGCTTCTGATGACGGCGGCAAACGGATATCAGGGGGCCATGATGGCGCCCACGGAAGTGCTTGCCATGCAGCATTTTGAGACGGTTCAGGAATATATCCGGAAATACGGTCTGGTATTCCGGCCGGTGCTGCTGGTGGGATCCATGACCGCAAAAGAGAAACGGGAAGCTTATGCGGAAATTGCGGACGGAAGGGCCAATCTCATAGTGGGCACCCACGCTTTGATTCAGGAAAAGGCAGTCTATCAGTCCCTTGCCCTGGTGGTCACGGACGAGCAGCACCGTTTCGGGGTGAGACAGCGGGAAACCCTGGCCCGCAAAGGAGAGGAGCCCCACATCCTGGTCATGAGCGCCACGCCCATTCCCAGGACACTGGCCATAATCTTATACGGGGATCTGCATATTTCTGTAATTGACCAGCTTCCCGCCCACCGTCTTCCCATCAAAAACTGTGTGGTGAATACTTCCTACCGTCCAAAGGCGTATCAGTTTATCGCCAGGGAGGTAGCTGCAGGCAGGCAGGTCTATGTGATCTGCCCCCAGGTGGACGCCGGCCAGGAGGACGCGGAAGGCGGGGCGGCCATGGAGAATGTGGTGGATTACGCGGAGAAACTGAAAAATACACTGCCGCCTTCCGTACAGGTGGCATATCTGCACGGGAAAATGCGCCCCGGGGACAAAAAGCGCATCATGGAAGAATTTGCGGCACAGGCCATAGATGTACTGGTGTCCACCACCGTCATTGAGGTGGGGATCAACGTGCCCAATGCCACGGTGATGATGGTGGAGAACGCGGAACGGTTCGGGCTGGCACAGCTTCATCAGCTGCGGGGGCGTGTGGGACGTGGAGTGCATCAGAGTTACTGTATTTTTGTCAGCGGAAATGAGAAGAAGGAGACCATGGAACGGCTGGAGATTCTCAACAAGTCCAACGATGGATTCCTGATTGCATCGGAGGACCTGAAACTGCGGGGGCCGGGAGAACTGTTCGGCATCAGGCAGAGCGGGGCGTTTGCGTTTCGCATGGGTGACATTTATTCGGACGCCCCGGTGCTGAAACAGGCTTCCCGGGCAGTGGATAAGCTGCTGAAAGAGGATCCGGAGCTGGAACGGCCCGAAAATGCGGCCCTGCGGCAATTTCTGTCGGGAGCGGCCCGGGATGTTGACTTTCGTTCCATATGACGGTAAAATAGGAGAAGTCAGGCATTTTTCATTGGGATTTCAGATGCGTTTTTGCATCATATTGGTTAGTATGGAGGGAAGTTATGTCAAAGGTAGCAATTGTAACGGACAGCAACAGCGGGATTACCCAGGCGGCAGGCAAAGAACTGGGAGTGCATGTACTGCCCATGCCGTTTATGATCAATGAAGAAACATTTTATGAGGACATCGATTTAAGCCAGGAAGAATTCTACGAAAAGCTGGCATCAGGGGCAAACATCGGAACCAGCCAGCCAAGCCCGGAGTCGGTAATGAAGCTGTGGGACGGGCTGCTGCGGGAATATGACGAGATTGTGCATATTCCCATGAGCAGCGGACTGTCCGGTTCCTGCCAGAGCGCCATGATTCTGGCACAGGATTACGAAGGAAAAGTCCAGGTGGTGAATAACCAGCGGATTTCCGTGACCCAGAGACAGTCCTGCCTGGACGCGAAGCTTCTGGCGGCCAAGGGAATGAACGCGGAAGAGATCAAAAATTTTCTGGAAAACGATAAATTTAACAGCAGTATCTATATTATGCTGGACACTTTGTATTATCTGAAAAAGGGCGGCAGAATCACGCCCGCAGCCGCCGCCATCGGCACAATGCTGCGCCTAAAGCCGGTACTGCAGATACAGGGCGATAAGCTGGATGCCTTTGCCAAGGCCAGGACCACCAACCAGGGCAAGAGTATCATGATCAATGCCATAAAGAACGATATTGAGAACCGTTTCGGCGGCATGACCGAGGACAGGCATATCTGGCTGGAGATCGCCCACACTGCCAATCTGGAGGCGGCAGAGGCCTATAAGCAGGAGATTCTGGAAGTCTTCCCCGGATATGACATTCATATTGATGCCCTTTCCCTGAGCGTGGCATGTCATATCGGCCCGGGCGCCCTTGCCTTTGCGTGCTGTAGAAAAATAGAAGTATGAAGTGACATGTGAACAAAAAAGCGGGAGAGTATTACCAAATGGCAAATAATTATGACGCTTCCAGCATTACGGTGCTGGAAGGTTTGGAGGCCGTGCGGAAACGTCCGGGCATGTATATCGGAAGTGTTTCCACCAAGGGCCTCAATCATTTGATTTATGAAATTGTGGATAATTCCGTGGACGAACATCTGGCGGGATTCTGTGACACCATCCGGGTCACGCTGGAGGGGGATGGTTCGGCCACCGTCACGGACAACGGGCGGGGAATCCCGGTGGGAATGCATGAAAAAGGAATCAGCGCGGAAAGGCTGGTGTTTACCACCCTTCACGCGGGCGGGAAGTTTGACAATTCCGTCTACAAGACCAGCGGCGGCCTCCACGGTGTGGGATCTTCCGTGGTGAACGCACTTTCCACAAGGCTGACCGTCACGGTCAGGACGGACGGCTTTATTTATGAAGACAAATACGAACGGGGCAATCCCGTGATTCCCCTGGAGAACGGGCTTCTTCCCGTGAAAGGAAGGACAAAGGAGACGGGAACCACCATTAATTTTCTGCCGGATGACACGATTTTTGACAAGACCCGTTTCAAGGAGGACGAGGTGAAGAGCCGTCTGCACGAGACAGCGTACCTGAACCCAAAACTGACCATCGTGTTTGAGGACAAACGGAAAGAGGCTGTGGAGACAGTGACCTTTCATGAGCCTGACGGTATCACAGGGTTTGTGAAGGACATGAACAAAGCCCAGGACCCCATTCATGATGTGATTTATTTCAAGGGGGAGAGCGAAGGAATCTCCGTGGAGGTGGCTTTCCAGTACATCAATGAGTTTCATGAAAATGTGCTTGGCTTTTGCAACAATATCTACAATTCGGAGGGCGGAACCCATCTCACCGGATTTAAGACCATGTTCACCAACGTGATCAATACTTATGCCAGGCAGATCGGTATTTTAAAAGAGAAGGATGCCAATTTTACAGGGGCCGATGTCAGGAACGGTATGACGGCAGTGGTGTCCATCAAACATCCGGACCCCAGGTTCGAGGGACAGACCAAGACAAAGCTGGACAACCAGGACGCGGCGAAAGTGGTGTCAAAGGTGACGGGTGAGGAGATTGTCAGGTTTTTTGACCGGAATCTGGAGACATTGAAGAATGTGATCGCCTGCGCGGAAAAAGCGGCAAAAATCCGCAAGTCCGAGGAACGTGCCCGGACCAATATGCTGACGAAGCAGAAGTTTTCATTTGACTCCAACGGAAAGCTTGCCAACTGTGAGCTGAAGGATCCCTCCAAATGCGAGATTTTTATTGTGGAGGGAGATTCCGCGGGGGGCAGCGCAAAAACAGCCAGAAACAGGATGTTCCAGGCCATTCTGCCCATTCGGGGCAAGATCCTGAATGTGGAGAAAGCCAGCATCGACAAAGTACTGGCCAACGCGGAGATCAAGACCATGATCAATGCCTTTGGCTGCGGCTTCTCGGAAGGATATGGCAATGACTTTGACATTTCCAGACTGCGTTATGACAAGATTATTATTATGGCGGACGCGGATGTGGACGGCGCGCATATTTCCAATCTGCTGCTGACATTGTTTTACCGGTTTATGCCGGAACTGATTTTTGAAGGCCATGTCTATATTGCCATGCCGCCATTGTATAAAGCCATGTCGTCAAAAGGTGCGGAAGAGTACCTATATGACGATAAAGCGCTGGAAAAATACCGGAAAACCCACAAAGGTCCTTTTACCCTGCAGCGCTACAAGGGCCTGGGGGAGATGGACGCGGAACAACTCTGGGAGACCACTTTGAATCCTGAGACCAGAAGAATGAAACTGGTGGAAATAGAAGACGCCAGAATGGCATCGGAGGTGACGGAACTGCTTATGGGCACGGAGGTTCCGCCCAGAAAGACTTTTATCTACAACCATGCCGTGGACGCGGAACTGGATGTGTGATTTCAATGCCATACGTACTTCCGGCAGCATGGAAAAAAGAAAAAAGAACTGTAGTCGTCTCCTCCGGACAAAATCCGGGATCCGAAAAAGAATACAGCCCTGTGAAAGCCCCCGGCCCGGAGCAGCCGGGGCTTTTTGTATAAAATTCACATATTTTCTTTACGCACATCGGAAAAAACACCCTTCGGCATCTGCAATATTCCCTGAAACTGAAAAACATATGTAAAAAGTAACAAAAAATAAAAAGATTCTGAGGAGAAAAAATGTTCATCTTGACAGTATGTCCACGGACACTTATAATGAGCTTACCTGCGGCATCCAGGCCGCGAAACCGGAATGGAGGTAAAGATTGAAAATTGAAAATTTTCAATCCCAAGTTTGTGTCTGCGCGGCATCCAAAAACTTGACATGCGCAAAAGGCCGCGCCGGAATGGAGGTAATGAATTATGAGAAATGAAAGTAATGTCACTCTGGAACAGGATTCTTTTGTCACTGCCCATGGAAAATGCTGGCAGTTCGATGACTCGTACAAGGCGCGCATCGTTCTTGTGGACGGAACGGAGATTCCTTTTGAAAGTGCGGGGACCATTCGGAGAAGTCCTTTAAAAACCGGACTGGGCAAGGGCGAAAGCGTATCCTATTCAGATTTTGAGGGGTACGGAACACTTGCTTTCGAGACAAGAATTCTGCTCAATGACACCACTGCCTTTGTGGACTGCACTTTTGTTCCTGCGGACATGGCAGGGCTGTCAGTGAAAGAAGTCTGCTGGCCCGGTCCGCTGAAGGCGGATGAGGCAGGTTCTTATGCGGTGCTCAACACCATGCAGGGACAGCTGCTTCCCACCGACTGGCCCCAGCAGACCGGAGAAAAAATTCCCTTTGACGGCCAGATGGGTTCAGAGGCGGCATATATGCCCTGGTGGGGAGAGATTACACCGGAGGGCGGATATCTTTGCTACGTAAGGCAGAGCTGGGACAGCGCTTACACGATAGCACATCCTGCGGGAGGACCCACCCGTGTGTCCGTGCGGCATTTGCCTTCCCTGGGTAAGATGGGGTATGCCCGCACGGTGACTTACTGTTTTGTTCCCGGGGGCAGCGACTATGTGACGCTGTGCCGGCTTTACAGGGAAATTGCGGACGAGGAGGGAAGGCCCCGTACCCTGCGGGAAAAGGCGGCCCAAAATCCCAATGTGGAGAAACTTATCGGATGCTGCGTCATGCATGTGGAGGGCAAAACCCATGTGTCAGAAGGTTCCGCTTACTATAACAAAGAAAACCCGGAGAAAAATGACCGCCTGGTGCCTTTTGACCACTGGACAAAGCGGGTCAGACAGCTGAAGGAAATGGGAGTAGACCAGCTGTATCTGCATCTGGACGGCTGGGGTCAGCCCGGCTACGACAATCAGCATCCGGACTATCTTCCCCCCTGTAAGGAAGCCGGCGGCTGGGAAGGCCTGAAGGAACTGTCCGACACTATGCAGGAGCTGGGTTATATGTTCGGTGTACATGACCAGTACAGGGATTACTATCTGGACGCACCCACCTATGATCCGGACAATGCGGCCATGAGTGCGGACGGGACACTCTTTGAGCTTGCCCGCTGGGCGGGAGGTCCCCAGAATTATATCTGCGCATCCCTGGCGCCGGATTATGTGCGCCGGAATTTTGAACAGCTTTTTGCCCATGGCATCCATCTGGAGGGCACATATCTGGATGTGTTTACCTGCAACGAACTGGATGAATGTATCAATCCCCATCATCCCATGACCCGCAGGGAGTGCATTGATGCCCGCAACCAGTGTTTCCACTATCTGACGGCCCACCATGTGGCTCCTTCCTCAGAGGAAGTAAATGACTGGGCGGTCGGCGCGCAGGTTTTCTGCCACTGGGCTCCGTACATAGGCAATTGTGCCATCCCGGTGCCTCTCTATAATCTGGTTTACCATGACTGCGTGATCATCCCCTGGATGATGCCGGCAGGCCGCTGGGGAATACCGGAGGGTACCACGGGCTTTATGCATGCCCTTTTGAACGGCGGCATGGGCTACATGGACGAGTACCTGGATGGCGCCGAACTGGAAGAGAATATCCGTCAATGGCAGGTTATACGTGAACTGCAGCGTCATGTGGCCCTGGAAAAAATGGTGAACCACGAGTTTTTGAGCGATGACCGCAGCATACAGCGCAGTACATTCTCGGATGGAACACAGGTGACCGTAAACTTTAAGGACAACACATACCAGATCAAATACCCCGCGTGAGATGCGGTACCTGAAAAACAGCAGAAGTCCTGAAAGACAGACAGAAAAATTTACGGAAAGATCTGAAGGCGGAAATTTTTCTGCAGTGGAAGTGTCCGGAAGGACGGACGCGGAACTGAACCCGAAATAGGAGAGCAACATTATGAGTACTCTGACAATTACCAAATATACAATGCCCGCCGCGTCCCTTGGACGGGAGAACCCCCTGCCGGACCTGAAGTCCGTGGCGGATGCCCATGCGAAGATTGAAATTGATGAAACAACTGTTTCACGGGAAGAATCCCAATACATGGGTTGGGGCCGGGTGAACACCATTTTGCCATATACCATTCAGGATGGCTATAACCGCAGCCGGCGCAGCCGGGCATTTAAAGCGTTTGTTCTGGAAAATGAATACCTGCGCGCCACTTTCCTTCCCCAGCTGGGGGGCCGGCTCTGGTCTCTTTTTGACAAGGAAAAAGAACGGGAACTCCTGCACGTGAACCCCGTTTTTCAGCCCTGCAACCTGGCTTTGCGCAACGCCTGGATTTCCGGGGGCGTGGAGTGGAATGTGGGCATGATCGGCCATACGCCTTTTACGGTGGATGACATGGCCTGCCAGCAGCTGGCTCTCGGTGACGGCACTCCGGTTCTGCGCATGTTCCAATATGAACGGGTGCGCCATTTATTCTACCGGATAGATACCTTTTTGCCTGATGGGGCAAGGGAGCTGTATGTCCGTGTGCGCATCGACAATGCCTCAAAAGAAGACACTGCCGTTTACTGGTGGAGCAACATGGCAGTAAACGAAGGAGAGGATGTGAGGGTGGTGGTTCCGGCCGAAAAGGCATTCCGCTATGGATACGGCGGCAAACTGGCCAAAGTACCCGTTCCCTACATGACCGCCGAGGCAGACAAGCTTAAGGGAGAGGCGGCGCGTCTGGCCAGGGAAAACGGAGGCACTCTGGACTGGGATATTACCAGAACGACCACATTGCCCCAGTCCATGGACTTTTTCTTTGACGTTTCTCGGGACGCAAGGCCGTTTATCGCTGCTCCTGGCAAAGACGGTTACGGCATGTGCCAGACATCCACAGGGGAACTGCGCGGCCGGAAACTTTTTGTCTGGGGCATGGGCACCGGCGGCCGCCACTGGCAGGAATTCTTGTCCCGGAAGGGAAGTGCCTATATCGAACTGCAGGCAGGGCTTGCACGGACACAGCTGGAGCATCTGCCCATGAAGGGCGGGGAGACCATAAGCTGGCTGGAATCCTACGGCGCCGTGCAGGCGGACGCGGCGGCAGTACAGGGAAAAGACTATCATGCCGCCGTAATGTCCGTGGCCGATGCCCTGGAAGCAGTACGGCCGGCCCGGGTACTGGAACAGCTCCATGCACAGGTGAAGGCGGAACTGGATGGTCAAAACGGTCCTGTTCTCCACACCGGCGCCGGCTTTGCCAGGGCAGAAAAGAAACTGTTGGGCGATGCCTTTGACACGGCGGGCTTATCTCTGGATGCCATGGTGCCGGGGGCAAAGGAACTCCCCTGGATGACTCTGGCGGAAAAAGGCGTTCTCCCCTGTCCGGAACCGGAGCAGGAACCGGTGAGCTATCAGACCGGCGCGGCCTGGAAATCGGCCCTGGAACGATCCATCCGGGAGGGCGGCAGCGACCACTGGTACGGACACTATCAGCTGGGAGTCATGTATGCGGCCAAGGGAGAGGACGCAAAGGCAAAAGAAGCATTCCTGCGCTCCCTGGACCATGTGCGCAGCCCCTGGGCACTGCGCTGTCTGGCTGTCCTGGAGGAACGCGCCGGGAACGCCTCTCTGGCCGCCGATCTTTTGTACGAAGCCACGGAGAAGAAACCCATTCGCCCCCTTGCGGTGGAAACCCTGGAAATGCTGTCCAAAACAGAGCAGTACGAGCGTATGTACGCCCTGATGAACACACTGCCTGACGCCGTGCGCGGCACCGGACGCGTTAAAACCTTTGAGATACTGGCGCTTTTGCGCACCGGGCGCTATGACGAGGCACAGGAGCTGCTCATGAGCCGCATAGTTCTCACAGACGTGAGAGAGGGCGATGTACTGCTGACCGATCTCTGGTTTGAGCTTATGGCCCGCAGGGAACGGGGCAGTGCGGATCCGGAAGCAATTGCCTGGGCCCATGAACATCTGAAGCCCCCGAAACATCTGGATTTCCGGATGACTTAAATTACCGATAACAAAAATGAAAAGCCTGATCCCGGTCCGGGACCGGGCTTTTTTGTGTACACGGGTGCATAAGGAAATGAGCAGCGAAAGCTGCATGCGCCCGGTGCGGCGGGGAGTGGAAGATGAACCTTCCCGGCTCAATTGCGCAGCCCCGTACACAAGGCGCGATTCCTCGCATCTGGAAGTATGCCGCTGAAGCGGCGCGGCGGGTAGTGGAGAAGGGTGTTTCCCTGCCCGATTGTGCACAATCCCGTGCAGAGTCATTGTGACGCCAGTGCTTCATTACTTTATACAAATGTATACTTTTTGGGACTGACATTTTTATGGCAGAATTACCAATAAAACAATCTTTTGTGTTGACTTTTTTGTACTTTTGTAGTATGATAAACACATGTTATGCACAGCCGGTTATCATTCTCAAAAAGTATACTATTTGAGAATCCGGTATCGGGTAACCAGTGCCGGGGTGCAGCATCGAAAACTTATATGTTATGAGGAGGTACATTGATATGACAAAAAGCAATACGGCCAAGACCGTACCAAAAGGTTCTCAAAATCAAGTTCTTTTTTTCAGGGCACTTCTTATACTTGGCGCATTGCTCCTGGTGGGAGGCGGAATCTGGTATGTAGCAATTACAGGTATCGTGGGCGCCAAAAAATGGGACTTTATGCAGTATGGCCTGGCCCCGATGCTCATGTCGGCATTGGGCGGGATTGTAATCCTCCTCGATCTGGCGGTTTATTTTTTCCATCCTGCTTTCAGGGACGTGTCTGCCAAGCTGAAGCATGACCTGAAGCGCGATAAGCATCGCTATATCCTGATTGCACCCGGTATCCTGACTGTTTTTATTTTTAGTTACATACCCATGTACGGCGTAATTCTCGCCTTCAAGGATTTTAAGATAAAAAGCGGCATTATGTTTTCACAGTGGTGCGGTTTCGACAATTTTGCAAGGTTTTTCGGCCGCTCGGTGGCAGGGGATGTTATCTGGAACACGTTGTTCATCGGCATAACCCAGCTGGTGATCACTTTCCCGGTACCCATTATCCTGGCACTTTTGCTGAATGAGCTGAGAAGCAAAAAGTTCCGCGGCCTGATCCAGTCCACCATTTACCTGCCTCATTTTGTGAGCTGGGTTATTATGTATTCGCTGTTGTTTTCCCTGTTTTCCATTACCGGCGGTGTGGTGAACAAGATTCTCCTTTCAGGGGGGATGCAGCAGATCAACCTGCTGTCGGATCCGAATATGTTTTACGGCATGCTGTATGGTACCAGTATCTGGAAAGAAGCGGGGTGGGGCACTATCATCTATATGGCTGCCATTGCAGGCGTGGATGAGGAGATGCATGAGGCGGCGTATCTGGACGGCGCAAACCGTTTCCAGCGCTGTATCTACATAACATTGCCCAGTATCGCTTTTGTGGTGACTACCATGCTGATCCTCAATGTAGGTTCCGTTATGGGCGCTAATTTCGACCAGATCATGAACTTGCGTACTGCATCCACCCAGACTACGGTGGCGCAGGTTATTGACACTTATGTGTACGACATGGGTGTTGAAAAGGGGCAATATGATTTTGCGACAGCTATCGGTTTGTTCCAGCAGGGAGTAAACTGTGTCATGCTGTTCCTGAGTAACTTCGTGGTGAAGAAAATGTCCGGCGAGGGCTTCTTCTAATCCTTTTTTCGCAGCGTCCGCTTAAGCCGTTAAGTTTTTACGGAAACTGTTTCCCGTTGGGGAAAGCTGGTATTTGGATTCTATGGAACGGGAAAAAAGGTTCCGTGGGCAGGGCAGCTGTTGATATTAATCATTCATTAAGGAGGTGCCAGGCATGGCAAATAAGAAAGAAAAGTTAGTAAAACCGAAAAGCAAAGTAAAACATTCCCTTGGCTCAAGGATTTTTGATGTCTGCAATATTGCTTTTTTCATTATAATAGCGCTGGTTATGCTCTTCCCTTTCTGGAATATTATCGTGATTTCCCTGACGGGAAACGCGGAGTTTATGAGCAGGCCCTTTATTTTGTTTCCGGAAACCCCCACGCTGGAGGCTTATAAATACATTTTCTCCACGGCGCTGTTTCCCCGTTCCTATGGTATTACGCTGATCATTACGGTATCGGGAACATTTTTATCCACCCTGGTTACGTCCATGCTGGCATACGGACTTTCCAGAAGCAATATGCGGGGATATAAGTTTTTTATGATTTACCTGCTGATTACCATGTTCTTTTCAGGTGGATTGATTCCTTCCTACTACAATATCACCAAGACACTGAATCTGTCCAATAACCTGCTGGCATTGATTCTGCCGGGTGCAGTGAGTGTGTTTAACTTTATCGTGATTCGTTCCTTCTTCAAGCAGCTGCCGGTTTCCCTGGAAGAATCGGCCAAAATTGACGGGGCCAATGATTTTATCATCCTGTTTAAGATCATCTATCCCCTTTCCATTCCGGCTCTTGCCACCATTGCCATGTTTGTGGCAGTTGGTCTGTGGAACAGCTGGTTTGCCGCACAGCTTTATATGCGGAACGAAAAACTGTATCCCCTGCAGCTGATCATCCGGAACTATGTGGTGCGTTCCGCGAAACCGGCAGACATGCAGAATATGGAAGGTCTGCGTGACGCAGCCGGCAAACGGCTTTATCTGAACGAGACCGGCGTGAAAATGGCTTGTGCCATTGCTTCTACCCTGCCGTTGCTGGTGATTTATCCTTTTATCCAGAAATACTTTGAAAAGGGTGTTACTCTGGGCGCCGTAAAAGGCTGATTTACGATTGTTCGGCCAAAAGGTCCGGATGATAAATACATTTTTTAAAGGAGGATTTATGAAGAGAAAAATTATTTCTACATTGTTGGCCATGAGCCTGGTGCTGGGCATGGCCGCCTGTGGCAACAGCGATGAGCCTGCGGGAAACAGTGCAAATGGCTCTGCAGCTGAGGAGAGCGATGAAGACAGCGCCCCTGCAGACGACGGTGGTGAAGAGTCCGAGCCTGCAGATGACGGCGGAGAAGAGTCCGAACCTGCAGACGACGGTGGAAGCGCGGCAGGATCAGGATCAGCACAAGTAGGAGGATTTGAGGATGTAATCACGATAACCGCGGACAGCGATGCAGATCCTTTCTCCTGGGATTCGTCCACCGATAAGATGGCGGCTTACATTGAGGAGAATTTCGGAATTGCATTCCAGCAGAGCGAGACGAATTATTACAATAATGAGTTCACTGTTCTGCAGCTGGCGGCAACAGACGGTGTGCTGCCCAAGGTATTCGCAGCAGATATTCTTTACTATCCGGCAATCATTACGCAGTTCATACCCGAGGAGCTGGTGGCAGAAATCCCGGAAAATCTCCTGGAGAAATATCCTCTGACCAAGGCGCTGCTGGAAAACGATGCCGTGTCCCAGACGGTACATGGTATGTATGATGGCTATTATTTCCTTCCCAAGCCTGACTCTGCAGACCCTAACATCTACAAGGCAGAGCGTAAGGGAATTTTTATCCGTACCGACTGGCTGGAGAACCTGGGTCTGGAAATGCCTACCACCTGGGAAGAATTCTACAATGTTGCACATGCGTTTACCCATGATGATCCCGATGGCAACGGCGTAAACGATACCTTTGGTCTTACCGGAGATGGTATGGGCACCCTGCGTTATTTCTTCTCCAGTACCGGTGTTTCCAATATTTACTGGAATCGTGACGCGGATGGCAACTGGTTCTTTGGACCCATGGATGACCGCAATATCGAAATTCTGGAGTGGCTGCGCAAGATGTATGAAGATGGTTCCATTGATCCCGACTTCGGCGGAATTAAGTGGGAAGATGGCCTGAAGACCTTCTGTTCCAATACTGCAGGAATGTGTCTGCGTAATGCGGATGCCGACTGGATCAACGGTGTGGCTGTGAAGTATTATGCCGCTGCCAACCCCGGCGTTAATCCTTTCGACCGTCTGGGAGTGATTCCCGCACTGGCTCTGAAGGAAGGCGATACACCCCGTATGGAAGGCTATGTAAGCTGTATGGTAGCTACCATGTTTTCCCCGGAGATTACCGAGGAAGAAATGGATCGTTTCCTGAACTATTACGAATATCTGCTGTCTGATGAAGGCAAGTATATGCGTATGGGCTTTGAAGGTGAGGACTGGGAGCGCGATGCGGATGGCAATATCACGCTGATCCGTGACGAGAATGGTAATTCCACCGCAATGAGCGTGAAGTATCCTTGTTCTGCAGTAACACACTGGCCCAGCTGGGGATTCGAACTTGCGGCATATGAGAATGTAGAGTATTTCGATGAATACAATGCAGAAACAAAGGCTATGAATGCGGAAGCCTGTGCGACCCGTAACCAGGATCCTGTATGGCCTGAGATCGGTCCCAAGCTGATTGACGATACGGTTGTGACGGATGCCACTTCCTTTGCGTTTAGCGCTGAATATTGGAAGATTATTACCGGTACCGAGCCTGTAGCCGATATGTTCGCGAAGATGAAGGAGGACGCTATCGTCAACGGATACGAAGATGCTGTAGAGGCAGTTACCCAGTATGCCGAGGAGTATGGCTGGTAAGTCTGACTGACTGTAATTTATATGTGGTCCCGCTTGCGGGGCCACATTTTTGTGCGCAGGGGCGCGTAAGGAAATTAGCAGCGAAAGCTGCACGCACCCGGCGCGGCAAGTAGAGGAGAAGAGCGTTCCCCTGCTTGATTGAAGACCCATATATGGATGTTTTCTGTCGAAACATACAGACGCAATTTTGACTTTGCGGGAACATGCTGTCTGAACTGTTGCCCGGCAGCACATTTTTTTATGGCATTAGCAGAAATGTAGTGGCATATCCGTTAGAAGTATGGTAAAATCATCTGGAGATATAAAAAAGCTATATGTACGGTTTGTCCGGAGGAGCCTTTGAAATATCAGGACTGTCCGGGCTATTGATGAAAGATGAGGAGAGAGAAATGCCATTGGGGAATGGTTTTTATGAAATGTTGCTGATGTTCTTTTTCTGGGGGTTTGCCGGCTGGCTGATAGAATGCATCGATATGCGGATTGAAGCCGGGGAATTTCAGAACCGGGGATTTTTACATATGCCGTTATGTCCCATATATGGAGTGGGAATGGTGATTGGATCCATGGCCCTAAGCGGCATAAGGGATTCCTATATAATTTTATTTGTGTTCGGCGTACTCTTTTGCTCTGCGGCAGAGTATATTGTGGGCGGGATTCTTGAAAGCCTGTTCCATTCAAAATGGTGGGACTATTCCCACATGCGCTTTCATATCAAAGGGCGGGTATGCCTGAGAAATGCCATATTGTTCGGATTTGGCGCCATAGTGGTTTTTCGCTTTGTACAGCCGGTTGTGGAAAATGTTTTCCGCCGGATTCCCATGGAGATGAAGATTTCAATTATTGCCATATTCAGTCTGGTCTTTGTCATTGATCTTTTCATCTCTGTCAGAAGGGCCTGGACATATAGGAAAAACCAAAAGGGCGACGAACTGATGCTGGTGTTCAAAGCCCATAGATAGCGGACGGTAATACCGGTTTTGTATTCTTTACTTCTATGCATAATGACATCTCCGGAGAATGGCTGCTATTCACAGCCATTCTTTTTATGCGCACGGGCGCATATGGAGAAAAGTTGCTGACGCAACCTGCGCCCGGCGCGGCGAGTAGTGGAGAAGGGCATTCCCCTACTCGATTGTGCACGGGCACATATGGAGAAAAGTTGCTGACGCAACATGCGCCCGGCGCGGCGAGCAGAGGAGAAGGGCGTTCCCCTACTCGATTATCTGACAGTATGATTCAGGATATTCCGTAAATCGTAACGAAGAGTGAGCGGCCGGGCTAATTTCCTTTTACAAAACAGAAATTTTATGGTATACTTTTACATATTTGTGCGGGGAAACCTGCGGCCATGATTTTGAATATTGGGAAAGGTTGAAATAAATGGATGACAGCAGAATCATAAAAACAGAGTATTCCGAAGAGATGCAGAAGTCTTTTATAGACTATGCCATGAGTGTGATTATTGCCCGGGCGCTTCCGGATGTGAGAGATGGCCTGAAGCCCGTGCAGCGGCGTACCCTTTACGATATGTATGAACTGGGCATCCGTTATGACAGACCTTACCGGAAGAGCGCCCGTATCGTAGGTGACACCATGGGTAAATACCATCCCCACGGGGATAGTTCTATCTATGAGGCGCTCGTGGTTATGACCCAGGAATTCAAGAGGGGACTGCCTCTGGTGGATGGCCATGGAAATTTCGGCAACATTGAGGGAGATGGCGCCGCTGCCATGCGTTATACGGAAGCAAGACTGCAGAGAGTGACCCAGGAGGCATTTCTGGGGGATCTTGACAAAGACGTGGTGGATTTTGTGCCCAATTTTGATGAGACGGAAAAGGAGCCTTCCGTCCTTCCTGTGAAGATTCCCAATTTTCTGGTAAATGGTTCCGAGGGAATTGCGGTGGGTATGGCCACCAGTACGCCGCCCCACAATCTGGGTGAAGTCATTGACGCCATGAAGGCCTATATGAAAAATGAATCCATAACCACAAAGGAGCTGATGCGCTGCCTGAAAGGACCGGATTTCCCCACGGGGGGTATTGTCACCAACAAGGACGATCTTCCCGGCATTTACGAGACCGGAACAGGAAAAATCAAAATCCGGGGCAAGGTGGAATTTGAAAAGCAGAAAAACGGCAGGACCAATGTGGTTATCACGGAAATTCCCTATACCATGATCGGCATGAACATATCCAAATTCCTGTCGGATGTGGCTGGTCTGGTGGAGTCAAAGAAGACCATGGATGTGACGGATATTTCGAACCAGTCCTCCAAGGAAGGTATCCGCATTGTGATTGAACTGCGAAAGGATGCAGACGCGGAGAATTTTGTAAATCTGCTCTATAAAAAGACCAGGCTGGAGGATACTTTCGGCGTCAATATGCTGGCCATATGCGATGGCAGGCCGGAGACCATGGGACTGAAGGCGATTCTCAAAGCAACTGTGGATTTCCAGTTTCAGATTGCCACCAGAAAATACAATAATCTTCTGGCAAAGGAACTGGAGAGAAAGGAAATTCAGGAGGGGCTGATCAAGGCCTGCAATGTCATCGACCTGATCATTGAGATCCTTCGGGGGTCCAGGGACAGGGCAATGGCAAAGGCCTGCCTTGTGGAAGGCAAGACCACTGGCCTCAAGTTTAAGGCAAAGGAATCCAGAATCATGGCCGCCCAGCTTTCTTTTACGGAGAAGCAGGCCAATGCCATTCTGGAAATGCGCTTGTACAAACTCATCGGGCTGGAAATAGACGCCCTGATCAAGGAGCATGATGAAACTGTGGCCAATATCTACCGTTATGAGGATATTCTGGAACGCAGGGATTCCATGGCCCAGGTAATCATCAATGAACTGGATGGATATAAGAAGGCATACGCCAGGAAACGCAGGACAGTCATCGAAAACGCGGAGGAGGCTGTCTACAAAGAGAAGGAAGTGGAAGAGACGGAAGTTGTCTTCCTGATGGACCGTTTCGGTTATGCCAGAACCATTGACTTTGCGGTATATGAGCGGAATAAAGAGGCCGCCGATGGGGAGAATCTGTTTGTCTTTTCCTGTAAAAATACGGGAAAAGTATGTCTTTTTACCTCCGCAGGCCAGCTTCACACCATAAAAGTCATGGATCTGCCCTATGGGAAATTCCGTGATAAAGGAACTCCCATTGACAATGTAAGCAATTTTAATTCCGAGAAGGAAGAAATTGTCTTTATCACCAGTCAGACGGAACTGAACCTGCGCCAGGTGATTTTTGTCACGGCCCAGGGAATGGCAAAACTGGTGAGCGGGGGAGAGTTCGATGTGTCGAAACGCACGGTGGCTGCTACCAAGCTGGGAGAAGGGGACCGGGTGGTGAACGTTACACCGGTCACAGAACAGCGGAATATCGTTCTCCAGACAAAAGAAGGGTATTTTCTGAAATTCGACATTGAAGAGATTCCCGAGAAGAAAAAGGCGGCTTTGGGCGTCAGGGCCATGAAACTGGGTGCCAGGGATTTTGTGGAAAATGTATACTATACCTCAAATACCACAGACAGTTCCATTGAATACAAGGGAAAAAACATTTCCCTGAATCACATGAAAAGCGCCCATCGCGATGGAAAGGGTGTCAAGGTAAGAGTATAATGCATCTTGGGACAAAGTGGACAGGATGAATGCCACGGCACTGGGATAAAGGAGAAAAACGTATGAGAGTGATTGCCGGGACTGCGCGGAGCCTTCCGCTGAAGGCGCCGCAGGGGCTGGAGGTAAGGCCTACCGCAGACAAAATAAAAGAGACCCTTTTTAATATGCTGCACTGGGATTTACCGGGCAGTACATTTATAGACCTTTTCAGCGGAAGCGGCGGGATAGGTATTGAGGCGCTGAGCCGCGGCGCAAAAAAAGCATATTTTGTGGACAATGCTCCCAAGGCGGTTTCCTGTATCCAGCAGAATCTGTGCTTTACGAAAATGGAAGACCGGGCCGTAGTGTTAAAACAGGATGCCTGCAGTGCCCTGGACCATATCCGCATGCTGTGCCGGGAAGAAAAAGCGGATTTTATTTTCATGGATCCGCCCTACCATCAGGAGCATGAGAAAGATGTGCTGCTTCTTCTGGGGCATATGCCCTATGTGACGCCAGAAACCACTGTGATTGTTGAGGCGGCGTTAAAGACAGATTTTTCCTATGTGGAGGAGCTGGGTTTTCAGCTGGTGAAAGAAAAACGTTACAAGACAAACAAGCATTTATTTTTCAAAAAGAGGATTGCATTATGAAGCGTGCAGTGTATCCCGGAAGTTTTGACCCGGTCACTTTTGGCCACCTTGATGTTATCAGGCGGGCATCTGAAATGTTTGACGTGCTGATTGTAAGTGTTTTAAATAATAAAACGAAGAGTCCATTGTTTTCGGTGGAAGAACGTGTTAAGATATTAAAGGAGGCTACAAAAGATATTCCGAATGTGGAGGTGGACAGTTTCACCGGCCTTCTGATCAATTATACGGCAGAGAATAATATTCATGTGGCGGTGAGGGGATTGCGCGCCATTACGGATTTTGAATATGAACTCCAGATTGCCCAGACAAACAGGAAGCTTTCCCAGGGGGCGCTGGACACGGTCTTTCTGACCACAAGTCTGGAATACGCATATTTAAGTTCTTCCAGTGTAAAGGAGATTGCCAGCTTCGGAGGGGATATCTGCGAATGCGTGCCGGATTTTGTGGCGAAGCTGATGAAGGAAAAGTATAGAACAATATTGGAATAGGAGCGGTGTTTATGAGCAGCAGGATAGAACAATCAATAGATGAATTGCAAGAGTACATCGACAGCTGTAAATCAAAGTTCATGTCCAGTTCGGAAATTATCGTCAATAAAGACGAAATGGAAGAGCTGCTGGAGGAACTGCGCAGGAGAACACCAGAGGAACTTCGGCATTATCAGAAAATTATCAATAATAAGGAAGCCATCCTGAATGATGCCAGGGCAAAGGCAAAAGCGCTGATTGACGAGGCTACGGTACATACCCATGAACTGATCAGCGAGCATGAGATCATGCAGCAGGCATATGACCAGGCCAGCGTCATTGTGGCCACGGCGGCGAAGCAGGCCAAGGAAATTCTGGATAAGGCTACCATGGAAGCCAATGAATACCGCACGCAGGCTTCCCGGTATATGGAGACAAGGCTGGCGGAACTGGAATCCATTGTGCTGTCTGCCATACAGTCATCCAGCACCAATTATGAGAAACTGCTGGGTTCCCTGGGACAATACCGTGACCAGATTCAGGCGAACATCAGGTCCATGCATCCCGTGGAAGAGACTTTTGAGGAGCTGCCGCCCCTGGACGACGACGATCATGAGCGCGGCGGCGATCTGGATGTGATTTAACTGTTATGATTTTCAGAGAAGAACCGGTTTTCCCAGAGGAGCTGGTTCTTTCCTATATTTTGCTTCCGTATAATTTCTGAAAGGATTTTTTATGTATAAAATTCTGCTCACTTTTCTGTTTCTCTTATCAGGCTGCCTGCTGTATCCGGGAAAAGCCTGTGCGGCGCCTCGTCTGCAGGATACCGGGGAAAAGACTGTCATCGTGATAGATCCGGGGCATGGAGGGGAGAATAGGGGAACCATTGAATATGACCATGACGAAAAGCTCATGACCATGACCACGGCGATGGCCATGTATGAGGAATTACTATTATATGATGATGTGGAAGTGTACCTGACCCACACGGAGGACGTGGATATGTCCCTGAAGGAGAGGGCAGAATTTGCGGAGTCAGTGGAAGCCGATTTTCTGTTCAGTATCCATTACAATGCCTCCGAAAATCATGAATTGTTCGGTTCCGAAATCTGGGTTTCTTCCCTGGCCCCTTTCAACGGCTATGGGTACCAGTTCGGATATGAGTTTCTGACAGACATGCGGGAAAAAGGACTGCTTGTCAGGGGAGTCAAGACGAGACTTGGGAGCGGCGGAGAGGATTATTACGGCATCATCAGGGAAGCCGTGAACCTGGAAATTCCTGCCGTCATTATCGAACACTGCCATGTGGACCATGAACGGGATATTGTATATTGTGACAGTGAGGAAAAATTAAAGGAATTCGGCCGGGCTGACGCCACGGCGGTGGCAAAATATTTTCAGCTCAAGAGCAGCGCACTGGATGTGGACTATTCCGATTACCAGCTGGCGGAGGCAGACAGCGGGTCTGTCATGGATGTGACTATGGCTGACAGCACGGAGCCGGATATCTGTCTGATTGATTTCAGGGAAGCCGATTATGAAAACGGGAGTTTAAGCCTGACCGTTTCTGCCGCCGATTATGATTCCAATATATTGTATTACAATTACAGCATAGATGGGGGCCGGACCTTCACTCCCTGGGAGGCATGGCCGGAAAGCGATACCCTTACAGGCAGCTATCCGGATTCCTTTACACTGGATCTGTCCATTCCGCCGGGCGTAACCCCGGAAGTGATGGTCAGGGCATACAATACTTATGGTCTGTATAAAGAAAGCAACCCTTATGTCAGTCCCCAGGCCTATCCGAAGGAAGAAGAGGAACTGACCGTGGAAGGGCAGCTGCCCGCCGGCGAACCCAAAGCAGAGGTAGTTCCTGTGATGGGGGCCGGAGAACAGGAAGAGACGGGGCAGAAAATAGACATGTACCAGTTTGTGATGATCTGCCTGGCCGCGGCGTTTGTGATGCTGGTGGTGCTGTTCGGTTTTCAGTATATTTCTTACCGGAACAGAAAAAAGAGAAGGCTTCAGCGAAGGAATGAAGAGGGCATCCATAGAAACCAGCAAAGGTAAAAGAAACCGTTTAGCAATGTGAGAAAGCATTTATGTAAGACATATTTTCCCACAGACAAATCGGAGCCGCCGATACAGCTGTAGGTCTGGGCAATGCAGGACATTCCGCCGAAGGAGAGTGCCAGCAGGCTGTAGAGCGGCATGGTGTCGCCCAGCATTTTCAGCCCGCCGGTAATTTCCAGCAGGGGAGAAAGCACGGTCAGGGGATGACCCAGCAGAATATGCGGGATCAGATTCAGCAGATTGTACAGAATCATATAGCCGCCAAGGGAAAGAATGTTCTGCAGCGAAGCGTGGATGGCATCATCACATTCCCGCAGAAGGCGTTCTCCGAAATTCTGTTCCGGGGAAGCTTCGCAGCTTACAAGTACGGCGGAAGGAAGCTCCCGGGTCACGGACAGGTCACAAAATACCGTGTAACGCAGCACAAGCCCGTACAGCAGCGGAATTCCGTACATACCAAACAGATAGGGAAATACCAGTTTCCTGCCCAGGAGAGGCAGCACAAAGCTGCAGAAATAGACCGGACCGATATTGTTGCAGAAGGCCAGGAGATATTCCGCTTCCCTCTTTGTAATCATCTGCCGCATGTACAGATCATCCACCACCCTTGCTCCCATGGGGAAACCGCAGAGAAATCCCATCAACATGGCATAGCATACATTTTTCCGTACTTTTAGGATGGGTCTGACAATAGGGTAAAGAATCATAGCAGCCTTGTCGGTGAGCCGCATCCGCACCATGACACCGGACAAAATCATAAAGGGCAGAAGGGAAGGAATCATTTTTTGAAACCATAGTTCCAGCCCTGCTCCCGCATAATAAAGAGAGAGGCCGGAGTGGGTCAGGATACAGCCCAGAAGCGCTAAAAAAAGAAACGTCAGCAATTTCATGATAATCTCCTTTCCGGAGCGTGCCGGAGAGACGGCACCGGAAAAAGATGGTTGTTCCTCTATTATATGAGCCAGACTGTCTGCTCATGCAGAAAAAACAAGGGAAAGGACTTCCTATGCGCCTTGATAAATTCCTGAGCGAAATGAACCTGGGAACCAGAAGCCAGGTAAAAAAACTGATACGGCAGAATATGGTGACGGTGAATGGCATTCCGGCCCAAAATGCCGAGATGAAGATAGACGAGCTCACGGACAGAGTGTGTCTGAGGGGAAACTGGCTGCCATATCGCCGTTATGCCTACTATATGCTCAATAAACCGGAGGGCGTGGTATCCGCCACCCGGGACAACACTTCCCGGACTGTGATCTCCCTGCTGGAAGGCTGCGGTGCGAAGGACATTTTTCCGGTGGGACGGCTGGACAAGGACACCACCGGCCTGCTGCTTCTTACCAATGATGGAGAACTTGCACACAGACTGCTTTCCCCAAAAAAACATGTGGATAAAACCTACGAAGTGATGCTGGAACATCCTCTGGACAGGGAGGATATCCGCAGGCTGGAATCCGGGGTTTCTATCGGCGGGGAAGGCCTCACTTTGCCGGCAAGGGTAGAGGTCCTGAAACCGGGACAGATACGGCTCACCATACAGGAGGGCAGGTTCCATCAGGTGAAACGTATGATGCTTGCAGTGGGAAACGGGGTCAGGAGCTTAAAGAGAGTTTCCTTCGGCGGTCTGGAGCTGGATGAAGGGCTGGCTCCCGGGGAGTACCGGGAACTGACAGAAGAGGAAATCAGGGTACTGACAGCCGGCGCCCAGCCGGAAAGTGAAAAGCCGGGGGATTTTTGCAAAAAGAAAATAGCTGCCCAGGATGAGGAGAACGATACTGATGAGACACGAAATGTTACAGGATATTGATGCGGTTATTTTTGACATGGACGGCTCCCTGGTGGATTCCATGTGGATGTGGCGGGCCATAGATATCGAATATCTGGGACGTTTCGGGATTCCGCTGCCGGAAGACCTGCAGTCCGGCATAGAAGGCATGAGTTTCGGAGAGACTGCCCTTTATTTTAAAGAGCATTTTTCCATACCGGATTCCGTGGAGACGATTATGGAGACCTGGAACCATATGGCATGGGATAAATATATGTATGAAGTGCCGATGAAGCAGGGAATTCCGGAATTTCTGGAAGGATGCAGGGAGCAGGGCATTCTTCTGGGGATTGCCACCAGCAATTCCAGGAAGCTGGTGGAAAATGTGGCCGCCGTCCATAATCTGCGGGAATATTTTACCAGCATCATCACCGGCAGCGAGGTGGAGAGGGGAAAGCCGGCACCGGACATTTACCTGGCTGTGGCAAAACAGCTGAAAGTGGCCCCAGAGAGATGTCTTGTGTTTGAGGATATTGTGGCCGGAATTCTTGCGGGGAAAAATGCGGGTATGCGTGTCTGTGCCGTGGAGGACAACTATTCCCGGCACGACAGGGAGAGAAAAATACAGCTGGCAGATTATTATATAGAGGATTACCGCGGCCTGTTTTAGTCCATACTATATGGGACAGAGTGGCGGAAGGGAAAAGATTCACAAGCTCGTTATGCGCAAAAGCAGCGCAGAAATGGTGGAAAATATGAATATAGTGATTATTACAGGCGCATCTTCAGGGATCGGAAGAGAATTTGCGCTGCAGATGGATGATTACTTTGAAAATATTGACGAATTCTGGCTGGTGGCCAGGAACCGTGACCGGCTGAACAGTGTGGCCGGAAAATTAAGACACAATGCCAGGATTTTTGCGCTGGATATGACAGACGGCCGGAAGCTGGAAGACCTGGAGGAGGCCCTGTTTCGGCACAGGGCAGTGGTCAGGATGCTGATTAACTGTGCAGGATACGGTATTATGGGGGACTTTGGCGGGCAGGATGCCGGCCTGGAACTGGGCATGGTCCGTCTGAACTGTGAGGCGCTCACGGACATGACCCGGCGGGTGATTCCCTATATGAGGCAGGGGAGCCGTATCATACAGATGGCTTCCAGCGCGGCTTTTCTTCCCCAGCCGGGATTTGCGGTATACGCCGCCACAAAGGCTTATGTACTGTATTTTTCCAGGGCCCTGGGAGAGGAGCTGAAAGAGAGCGGCATTTATGTTACCAGCGTATGTCCCGGACCCGTGGACACACCGTTTTTTGACATTGCGGAGGCAACGGGATCCACGCTTGCAGTGAAGAAATATGCCATGGTTTCCCCGGAGAAGGTGGTCAGGCTTGCCCTGAAGGATTCTTATTACATGCGCCCGGTATCTGTGTGTGGTTTTGTCATGAAAGCATTCAGGGGACTGACCAAAGCCGTGCCCCACGGCCTTCTGTTAAAGGCGGTTGACCGGATGAAAAGGAAAGGATGATAGAGACAATGCAGTTCATGAGAATGTTTTCCACGGATAAAGTAAAAGGAACAAAGGGATATCTGAATTCCCAGAAGAAATATGAGATCATCCGCACGGTACTCTATTTCGGAATTTCCCTGTCGCTGTTTGCGGCCGGTTATATCCAGACCGGCAGACGGGGGAATCTGCTGGGGATTGTGGCGGTTCTGGGCTGTCTTCCCGCCAGCAAAAGCGCGGTGGGCGCCATCATGTTCCTGCGGTTTCAAAGCTGTTCCGCCCAGGCCGGCGCGGCAATAGAAGCGCACACCCAGGGGCTGCACTGTCTGTATGACATGGTATTTACTTCGGAAAAGAAGAACTTTGTAATCAGTCACCTGACGGTCTGCGGCAACACAATATGCGGTTTTTCGGAAAACGAAAAGTTTGACGAAAATGCCTTTTATAAACATATTGACCATATTCTGAAACTGGATGGACATAAAAACGCCACCGTAAAAATATTTACCAGCCTGTCCAAATACACGGAGCGGCTGGAACAGATAAAGAATCTGGGGGAGGAAGAAAATGTGACGCCCCTGATTCTGGATACTTTAAAAAGTGTTGCTTTATAAAAGCCGGGAGAACCCATATGCAGAAAGTGCTAATCGGAAAAAACCAGGCCGGACAGCGGCTGGATAAATTTTTACATAAATACCTTCCCCTGGCGGGAAACGGATTTCTCTATAAAATGCTGCGCAAAAAGAACATTACCCTGAACGGAAAAAAGGCAGAGGGCCGGGAGATCCTGGCTTTGCAGGACCAGGTGACATTCTTTTTATCGGATGAGACAATTGCCAGGTTTTCAGGGAACACAGAAGTACCGGAGCGGGAAAGCGGTGGAAGGGAAATCACGGTCAGGAGAAATGTGCTGCTGGGGGAATACATGGCTGCTTATGATACCCTGCAGGGAATCCGCGTGCTCTATGAGGACGAGGATTGTCTGATCGTCAATAAGCCGGCCGGGATTCTGACCCAGAAGGCGTCGCCGGGGGATCTGAGCGTCAATGAATGGCTCACGGGATATCTGCTGTCCCGGAATCCTGATTTTGCGGAGGAGCTTCCCGTGTTCCGGCCTTCCGTCTGCAACCGTCTGGACCGGAATACAAGCGGTATCGTGCTTTGCGGAAAAAGTCTGAAAGGCCTGCAGTATCTGGGACGGTGCATCAAGGAGCATACCCTGCGGAAATACTATAGGACCATCTGTGTGGGCGCGCTGGAGGAGAGCGGGGCCGTGGAAGGGTATCTACAAAAGGATGCCTCTCAAAACCGTGTGACCGTGTCCGGCCGGCCCCGGGCCCAGGGAGAGGAAAAGGAGTCTCCAATCCGCACTGTCTACACCCCCTTAAAAACCGCAAGGGACTATACCTTGCTGGAGGTGGAGCTGATCACCGGCAAATCCCATCAGATACGGGCACATCTGGCCGGGATGGGACATCCTCTGATCGGCGATTTTAAATATGGTAATGAGACCGTGAATGTAAGGCTGAAAAAAAGGTATGGCCTGGAGCATCAGCTCCTGCATGCGGGCAAGGTGGTGTTTCCGGAAAAAACTGACGGCCCGGATCTGGCAATTATGGGCAGAAGTATCAGTGCGCCGGTTCCGGATTTATTTTTCACCCTTGAGAAGGCACTGTTTCCCAGGGGAAGCCTTTTGTAAAGGGATAGGCAGTACAGCGGAAAACAATAGGGATAAGGCAGAGATGAATTATGGCAACATGGAATTCCAGGGGACTGCGTGGTTCCACTCTGGAGGATATGATCAACAGGACAAATGAAAAATATTCTGATGCGGGACTTGCGCTGATCCAGAAAATTCCCACGCCCATAACCCCCATCAAAATTGACAAGCAGAACCGCCACATCACACTGGCTTATTTTGAGCAGAAAAGTACGGTGGACTACATAGGCGCGGTCCAGGGGCTTCCCGTGTGTTTTGACGCAAAGGAGTGTGCGTCGGATACGTTTGCCCTCCAGAATATTCATGAACATCAGGTGAAGTTTATGGAGAAATTTGAAAAACAGGGGGGAATCTCTTTTTTTCTGATTTATTACACCCACAAGGATACCCTGTATTATCTTCCCCTGCAGATGTTATTGTTTTTCTGGAACCGGGCCCGGGAAGGGGGACGGAAAAGCTTCCGGTACGAGGAACTGAATCCGGAGTATGTTCTGCCCCGCAAACACGGGATTCTGGTTCCCTATCTTGACATGCTTCAGAAGGATTTGTTTGACAGGGCTTGACAGAAATCCTGTCATTCGATATACTACATTTGATTTGCCTTGGCAGCGTGGCAATACGTTACCGTATTAAAGCACCGGGCACTGTATCCATTATGAAATAGATGCGCAATGACGCGTTTTGCGGTATTTACAATACGGCTTCCGGGAAGGCATCCGCCACAAGGCAGACAGTCCCGGCGGCAGGGAGATCAATATGAGTCAGCATTTGTTACATACCCCTGAAGGAGTCAGGGATATTTACGGAAAAGAATATGCGGAAAAGCTGCAGGTGGAAAATTGTCTGCGGGAGATCATCCGGCTCTATGGCTATGAGGATATCCAGACACCCACCTTTGAGTTTTTCGACGTGTTTTCCCGGGAGACAGGCACCACTCCCAGCAGGGAACTGTATAAATTTTTTGACAAAGAAGGAAATACGCTGGTACTGCGGCCGGATTTCACCCCTTCCATCGCCCGCTGCGCCGCAAAATATTTCTGTGAGGAGGAGGGGGCCCTGCGGTTCGGCTATCTGGGAAACACCTTTACAAACACATCCAGTCTGCAGGGAAAGCTCAAAGAAGTGACCCAGATGGGAGCGGAGCTGATCAATGATTCCTCCGTGGAGGCAGACGCGGAAATGATTGCCCTGGTGATACAGGCGCTGAAAAATACGGGACTGAAGCGTTTTCAGGTTGCCATAGGGAATGTGGAATATTTTAAGGGCCTCTGTGAAGAGGCGGGGCTTGACGAGGAGACAGAGATGGATCTGAGGGCCTTTGTCTCCGGGAAAAATTACTTTGGGGCCAGGGAACTGCTGATAGAGCGGCATGTGGAGGAACGCTGCCAAAGCCTGCTTCTGAAGACGGCGGACATGCTGGGCGATCTGGGATCTTTGTCCCAGGCCGGAAGCATGGCGGATAATCCCCGCTCCAGGGCAGCCCTGGAACGGCTGGGGAGGCTGTATTCCCTGCTGGAGCAGTACGGGGTGTCGGAATATGTCTCTTTCGATCTGGGAATGCTCAGCAAATACCGTTATTATACCGGGATGATTTTCAAAGCCTATACATACGGGGTGGGTGAAGCCATTGTCAAAGGAGGCAGATATGACAAATTGCTGAGGCGGTTCGGCAAGGACGCCCCGGCGGTGGGATTTGTGATGGTGGTGGACAGCATCCTGGAAGCCCTGTCCAGACAGGGGATGGGGATTCCGGTTCCGGATGAAGTGCAGAAAATCCGTTATCACCGGCATAATTTTCAGGAGAAGCTTGCCATGGCGCAGGAACTTCGTTCCCGGGGGGTGCCGGCAGCCCTTGTGCCGGAACCGGTTGCCTGCCCTCATGCTAAGGAAGGGCAGGCCTGAAGACGGAAAAAACACCAGGGCGGGGAAACGGGATATGTGCCGCGTCAGACGGCAGCGCCGCCTGCGGGAAAACCATTTTGGAAGGAGCAGGAAAATGCATGAGGAGAGATATCTGACTTTTGCGCTGGCAAAGGGGAGGCTTGCATACCAGACACTGGAATTATTTGAGAAACTTGGGATTTCCTGCGAGGAAATGAAGGATAAAAAGACCCGGAAACTGATTTTCGTGAATGAGGAATGGAAGCTGAAATTTTTCCTGGCAAAGGGGCCGGATGTGCCCACCTATGTGGAATACGGCGCCGCGGACATCGGTGTCGCGGGAAGCGACACGGTTCTGGAGGAAAACAGAAATGTGTATGAGGTGCTGGACCTGGGGTTCGGAAAATGCAGGATGTGTGTCTGCGGACCACAGGAGAGCAGGGAACTGCTGCTGCACCATGAACGGATCCGGGTGGCCAGCAAGTATCCCAACATTGCAAAAGATTATTTTTATAATAAAAAACACCAGACGGTGGACATTATCAAACTGAATGGCTCCGTGGAACTTGGGCCTCTGGTGGGATTGTCGGAGGTTATTGTGGACATTGTGGAAACAGGTTCCACACTGAAGGAAAACGGCCTGGAGGTGCTGGAGGAAATCTGCCAGCTTTCCGCCAGAATGATTGTCAACCCCGTGAGTATGCAGATGGAGCGGAGCCGTATCCGGGAAATCGTGATGAAACTGCAAAATGAACGTTAAAAAGGAGACTGATAGGCATGAGAATCGTAAAACTCACTGATGAAACCAGGGCAGATATCTTAAACGACTTACTAAAGCGGAGTCCCAATCACTATTCCGAATATGAAAGTGCGGTCAATGAGATAGTTGAAACCGTAAGGCAGAAAAAAGACGAAGCGTTGTTTGAGTACACGCGGAAATTTGATCATTTTGAACTGAACCGGGAAAATATACAGGTGACGGAAGCGGAAATCCGTAAGGCCTATGAGAGCCTGGACGGGGAACTGGTTCATGTCATACGCCGCAGCGCGGAGAATATCCGGGATTTTCACCGGAAGCAGCTGCACAGCAGCTGGTTTGACGCGAAAGAAGACGGTTCCCTTCTGGGGATGAAGATTACCCCCATCGCCAGGGCCGGAGTCTATGTCCCCGGGGGAAAGGCGGCGTATCCCTCCAGTGTGCTGATGAATGTGATACCTGCCAAAGTGGCGGGGGTGGGGGAGATCATCATGACCACGCCGCCCGGGCCAGATGGTAAAGTAAATCCGGGAACCCTGGTTGCGGCCCATATTGCAGGGGTGGACAGGATTTACAAAGCAGGCGGCGCCCAGGCGGTGGCAGCCATGGCTTTCGGCACGGAGTCCGTGCCCAGGGTGGACAAAATTACAGGGCCGGGAAATATTTTTGTGGCCCTGGCCAAAAAAGCCGTGTATGGATATGTGGGAATTGATTCCATAGCCGGTCCCAGCGAGATTCTGGTTCTGGCGGACGGGACGGCAAACCCGAAGTACGTGGCCGCGGATCTTCTTTCCCAGGCGGAACATGACGAACTGGCCAGCGCCATACTGATCACCACTTCCGCGGAGTTGGCGGGGAAAGTTTCCGCCCAGGTGGATGTGTTTACCGCAAAGCTGTCCCGGAAGGAGATCATCCAAAAGTCCCTGGACCGGTACGGATACATTCTTGTGGCCGATACCATGGATGACGCGGTGGCGGCGGCCAATGAGATCGCTTCGGAACATTTGGAGATACTTACGGAAAATCCCTATGAAGTTATGACAAAGATACGCAATGCGGGAGCTATTTTCCTGGGAGAGTATTCCTCCGAGCCTCTGGGGGATTATTTCGCGGGACCGAACCATATTCTTCCCACCAACGGCACGGCTAAATTTTTCTCGCCGCTGAATGTGGATGATTTTTTGAAAAAGACAAGTATTATCTCATATTCCGGCGCGGCATTGGAGAAAGTACATAAAGATATTGAACTTTTTGCCGAAAGCGAAGGCCTGACAGCCCATGCCAACAGTATCAAAATGAGATTTGAAGAATAATGGGAAATATGGGGCCATATCCCCCAAAGCTGAAAAAACAGGAGCGTAGAATCGATGCGGAAAGCAGAAGTGTCCAGAAAGACAAAGGAGACGGATATCCGTCTTGTCCTGAATCTGGATGGAAAAGGAGAATCCGATATTTCCACGGGAATCGGCTTTTTTGACCATATGCTGGAAGGATTTTCCAGACATGGATTTTTTGACCTGAAATGCCATGTGCAGGGAGATTTGCATGTGGATGGACATCACACCGTGGAAGACACGGGCATTGTGCTGGGAAAGGCCATAGCGGAGGCGGCAGGGGGCAAAAAGGGAATCCGGCGTTACGGATTTTTCATTCTGCCCATGGATGATGCCCTGGCAATGTGCGCCGTGGATTTATGCGGGCGGCCGTTTCTGAATTTTGACTGCCGGTTTCCGGCGGCGCAGGCAGGGGGACTGGATACGGAACTGGTACGGGAATTCTTCTATGCGGTATCTTACAGCGCAGGCATGAATCTGCACATCAAAATGCTGGATGGCCAGAATACCCATCATATGATAGAGGCATCCTTTAAGGCATTTGCAAAGGCGCTGGACCAGGCCGTGGGAATGGAGCCCCGCGTGGAAGATGTGCTGAGCACCAAGGGCTGTCTGTAGGGCCGGTGGCCGTGGAACGGAGTCCCGTGTGGAAGACGTGCTAGGCACCAGGGGCTGTCTGTAAGGCCGGGGGCAGGGACATGAATGTCCCTGCGGCTGCGGAAATCAAGGAAAAGTACGGAGGATGACTATGGTGATGAAAAAATTTGTACCTTGTATTTATCTGTACCACGGGCATGCGGTGAGACGCATGACGGATCTGACCGTGGTGGAGACGGATCCCCTGCGGCTGGTGCGGCTGTACAATGAGAACAATGCGGATGGACTGATTGTGTTCGATATGTCAAAAGACGACGCGGAACAGGAAGAAGCTCTGGATATCATAAAGGAAATCTGCGCGGAGGCAGAGATGGAAGTCATCGGGGCGGGCAATATAAAGCGTATGGAGGATGTGAAAAAGCTTCTCTACGCGGGCTGCCGGCGTGCCGTTCTGGATTATACGAAAGAAAGTAATATTGCCATCACCCGGGAAGTTTCCCTGAAATTCGGCAGGGACAAAATCCTGGCATCCTACGAGGACGCGGATGTGGTCCAGGCCAGCCGGGGAGAACTGGAACAGTATGTGTCCGGACTCCTGCTGATGAATCCCCATCAGATCCGGGAGACTGAGAATGCGACCAGCCTGCCTTTTTTTGTGCAGGTGAACCAGATTGCCCTGAATAAGCTGATGGAAATCTTTTCCCACGACGCTGTGTGCGGGGTCACGGGCAATGCCATAAACGACAATTACAAGGATATTCTGGCCCTGAAAGGACTTTGCAGGGAAAACGGCATTCAGGTGGAGACTTTTGAGGCGGCGTTCAAGTGGGATGATTTTAAGAAGAATCCGGAAGGCCTGGTGCCTGTGATCGTGCAGGATTACCGCACCCGGGAAGTACTGATGATGGCTTACATGAATGAGGAGGCCTATGACCAGACCACCCGCAACGGCAGAATGACTTATTTCAGCCGCAGCCGGAATTCTCTCTGGCTGAAAGGGGAGACCAGCGGGCATTTCCAGTATGTGAAAAGCCTCACTGCGGACTGTGACATGGACACCATACTGGCAAAGGTTTCCCAGGTGGGCGCCGCCTGCCATACTGGGGCAAGGAGCTGTTTTTTCAACGAAATTACCAGAAAAGATTACGAGGAAGCCTCCAATCCCCTTCTGGTTCTGGGAGAGGTGCTGGATATTATAAAAGACAGGAAAGTCCATCCCAAGGAAGGGTCCTATACCAATTATCTCTTTGACAAAGGGCTGGATAAAATTCTGAAAAAGCTGGGGGAGGAGGCCACGGAGATCGTCATTGCCGCCAAAAACCCCAATGCCAATGAGATAAAATATGAGATGAGCGATTTTCTCTATCATATGATGGTGCTTATGGTGGAGAAGGATGTGACCTGGGAAGAACTTGCCGCAGAGCTGGCAAACCGGTGATTCCCGGAACGGACACAGATTTCAGGCACGCCCCGTTGTTTGGGCGTGCCATTCTTGACAATACAGTCAAATTCCCAATCAAACCCCCATGCGGCCAGCCGCACCATCATCCATAAAAGCCGGGGGGTTTGATGATGCACACAAACCGCAGGAGCATGCGGTTTGGCGCACTGCTGTCCCGGTTTTTGTGCAAGGGAAGCACAAAAACA